>Ga0182739_1000550_pt1 | contig 46448 bp, 49 predicted proteins | sample eDN5th30CBELigBY_FD_128873 | JGI IMG/M metagenome (GOLD analysis project Ga0182739, IMG submission 128873) | Enriched backyard soil microbial communities from Emeryville, California, USA - eDNA 5th pass 30_C BE-Lig BY (version 2) (version 2) | ecosystem: Environmental > Terrestrial > Soil >... | reverse complement strand
TTCGACGGCGACGTCCTCCGGCGCGAGCTCGCCGAGCTCGACGAACGCCCGGACGTGCAGCTCCTCGCCCACCTGCGGGGTGGCATCCACCCCGCCCGATTCGACATGCGCGACGTGCACCGCGGGCCAGGCGTCCCGCACGCGCTGCTTCCAGGCGGCGAGCTCCCGCGCCGGCCGGTACGACTCGGCGGCGGCCGCGGCACCGGCGTGCGCGGCCGGCAGGTAGAGCCGCTCGACGTACTCGCGCACCATGCGGTCCGCCGAGAGCTCGGGGCTCAGCGTGGCCAGCGTGTGCCGGATGTCGGCGACCCAGCGGGCCGGGACGCCGTCGGCGCCGCGCTCCTCATAGAAGCGCGGGGCGATCTGGTGCTCGATGAGGTCGTACATCGACGCCGCCTCGAGGGCGTCGCGCTCGGCGGCATCGCCGGCGCTGTCGGCCGACGGGATCGCCCAGCCGTTGTGGTCGTCGAAGTACTCCGCCCACCATCCGTCGAGGATCGACAGGTTCAGCGACCCGTTGAGCGCGGCCTTCATGCCCGACGTCCCGCACGCCTCGAGCGGACGCAGCGGGTTGTTCAGCCAGATGTCGGTGCCGGGGTAGAGCAACTGGGCCATGCCGATGTCGTAGTCGGGCAGGAACACGATGCGCTGGCGCACATCGGGCTCCTGCGAGAACTCCACGAGCTTCTGGATCAGCTGCTTGCCCTGCTCGTCGGCCGGGTGGGACTTTCCGGCGATGACCAGCTGCACGGGGCGCTCCGGATGCGTGAGCAGCGCCCGCAGGCGCTCCGGGTCGTGCAGCATCAGGGTCAGCCTCTTGTAGGTGGGCACCCGCCTCGCGAAGCCGATGGTGAGGACCTCGGGATCCAGCAGCCCCCGGAACCAGGCGGGGTCGGAGACCCCCGGGTTGTTCTCGGCCCAGGCGGCCGACACCCGGGCGCGGGCGTCGGTGACCAGTTGCTGACGCAGCCGCCCGCGCAGGGACCAGAGCTCGGCGTCGGTCACCCCGGCGCCCGCCCAGTCGGCGGCGGTGGTGTCGCCGGTGCCGAGCCGGGATTCCGCGAGTTCGCGCACCTGCGGATCGGTCCAGGTCGGGGCGTGCACGCCGTTGGTGACCGAGGTGATCGGCACGTCGGCGGCATCGAACCCGGGCCAGAGCTCGCCGAACATCTCGCGGCTCACCTCGCCGTGCAGCTGCGAGACGCCGTTGGCGCGCTGGGCGAGCCTCAGCCCCATGACCGCCATGTTGAACACCGCGGAGTCGCCCCCGGCGTAGTCCTCGGTGCCGAGCGCGAGGACGTCGGCGACGGCGACTCCGGGCAGCAGGTCGGTGGCGAAGTAGCGCTCGATGAGCGTGGCGTCGAACCGGTCGATCCCGGCCGGGACGGGGGTGTGCGTGGTGAAGACCGTCCCGGCACGGACGGCCTCGAGCGCCTCGGCGAAACCCAGCCCCGCGGCGATCAGGTCGCTGATGCGGTCCAGGCCCTGGAATCCGGCGTGACCTTCGTTGGTGTGGAAGACCCCCGCCGCGGGCACGTCGGCGATGCGCGTGTAGGTTTTGACGGCGCGCGAACCGCCGATGCCGAGCAGCAGCTCCTGCAGCAGCCGGTGCTCGCCGCCGCCGCCGTAGAGCCGGTCGGTGACTCCGCGCAGCGCCTCGGAGTTCTCGGGCACGTCGGTGTCGAGCAGCAGCAGGGGGACCCGGCCGACGCTGAGCTGCCAGATGCGCGCGCTGAGCGACTCGCCGCCGGGCAGCGCGAGTTCCACGCTCGCCGGGGTCCCGTCTGCCTCGCGCAGCACCCGCATCGGCAGGCCGTCGGGGTCGAGCACGGGGTAGCTCTCCTCCTGCCACCCGTCGCGCGAGATCGCCTGGCGGAAGTACCCGGCCCGGTAGAACAGTCCGACGCCGACGATCGGCACGCCCAGGTCGGAGGCCGACTTCAGGTGGTCCCCGGCGAGGATCCCCAGGCCGCCGGAGTACTGCGGAAGCGCCGCGGCGATGCCGAACTCTGGCGAGAAGTAGGCGATGGTGCCGGGCAGTTCGCCCGGCTGCTGCTGGTACCAGCGCGGTTCGCGCAGGTAGGTGTGGAGGTCCTCGCGCAGCGCATCGGCGCGCGCCACGAACGCCGGGTCGGATGCCAGCTCGGCCAGCCGGGACGGCGGCACCTCCCCGAGCAGCCCGATCGGGTCCTTGCCCTGCTCGTCCCACAGCTCGGGGGCGATGTCGCGGAACAGGTCGAGCGTGGGCTGGTGCCACGACCACCGGAGGTTCGCCGCCAGCTCTTCGAGGGCGCCGAGCGATTCGGGCAGGACCGTGCGGACGGTGAACCGGCGGATCGCTTTCACCCGCACCAGCCTAGGTCAGCCGCATGTCGCGCGGGTTACGGGCGGGGCGGGCCCCAGGGGTCGTAGGGCGGCGCCGCGACCTGCTGCGGAGCCGGGTACCCGGCCTGCTGGGCGATCTGCTCGGCCTCGAGCGCGGCGATCCGGGCCAGGCGCGCCTCGCGCTCCTGGAGTTCCGCGCGCTCGGCCGCACGCTCGGCGGCGCGGCGCTTGCGGGCGCGTCCGCGGATGGCGCCCACCACCATCCAGCCGGCGTAGCCGAACAGCAGGATGGCGATGGCCGGGACGATGACACCGCGCGCATCCCCGTTCACCATGTTGTTCACGTAGCCGATCCAGGGAACGGCGTACCAGACGACGCCGCGGATCTGCCCGGGCTTGATCTCGGGGTCCGGCGATCCGTTGTTGTCGCCCTGGGTGATGAAGCGGCGCTCGCCGTCGATGGTCGACTGCACGATCTGGACGACGCGGTGGGTGATCACCTCGGGCTCGCCGGAGCGGATCTGGTAGGTGACGATGTCGCCGATCTGGATCGTCTGCGGGTCGGCCGGCTTGACGATGATGAGGGTTCCGGGCGGCATGCCGGGTTCCATCGAGGTGGTCAGGATCGTGTACGGCGTCGAGCCGGTCGCCGCAGGCACCACGACCACGAGAGCGGCGATCAGGGCGACGAAGGCGAGCAGGCCCGCGCTGAGCCCCAGGCCTATGTAGTGGACCAGGCCCTTCGACCGTCGATTCGTCCGCTTCCCTGCCATGTCGCCACCTCCTCTTCGTCGTCATCGTCTTCGTCGTAGGCGCCGATCGCGGCTCGGCGCCGGGCCGCGATCAACCGGGCACCACCGCCCGCGAGGGCGCCGGCCACCCAGAGCAGCACGAACCACTCCTGGTAGAGCCGGTCGGTGTTGATCCTCAGTATCGTCGCGCTCTGCGCGTGATCGGCGAAGGCGCTGTCCGGGGTGTCGGGCAGCACGACGATGCCCGAGGCGTCGCCGCCGAGCGGCGCGGCCGCCGGGGTGCCGGTTCCCGGGGTGTGCGGCGTGCCGGTGTGGCCTCCGCCGCCGCCTCCGCCGCCGCCTCCGCCGCCACCCGGTGTTCCGGGGGTGCCCGGCACGGTTCCGCTGCCGGTGAGGCAGGTGGTCGCCGGGAGCGATCCGGTCGCGGCCGAGCTGAGCCCGGCGAGGATGTCGAAGCGCAGGTTCGCGTTCTGCCCGGAGGTCCCGGTGAGGTCGCCGACGGCGAGCACGATGTCGATGCGCGCCACCGCTCCGGGAGCCAGCACCTGGCCCTGGTTCAACACGTAGCAGGGCAGCGCCGCGTCGACGGGCACGCTCGGCCCCGTGATGACCGGGGTGCTCGCCCGCAATGAGACGGCACCGCTGAACGCGGTCCCGGATCCGCTGACGGCCTTGACCGAGACTCGCAGATACGCAGGTTCGCTGCTGTCGTTCTTGACCCAGAAGCGCCCGCTCTGGGTGCTCTGCGGAACCATCAGCGTCGTGCTGCCGAACAGCGCGCCGGAGTACGTGGAGGAGAAGGTCACCCCGTCGGCGCTCAGCAGCACCCCGCTCGCGGCGGCGGATGCCGGGGTCGCCAGGGCGAGCACCCCGGCCACCGCGACCACGAGGCTCGCGAACGCCGCGAGCGCTCCCGCCCGGAGGCGGGAGCGGGGCGGCGCCACGGCGATCCGGCGGGTCACGTGCACCTCACGTATCGGGCGCCCCACGCCGAGGTGTACACCGTGAGGCTGCTGGTGCCGACGACGGAACCGGATCCGTCGAGGATGCGGACCGGGTAGGTGCCGTTGCCCCAGTTGATCATCGTCGTGCCGGAGGGCAGGGTGCCGGCCGTGACCTGGACGTTGTCGGCCCACTGGCCCGAGGTGGACGAGACGGTCGACCAGGTGCCGTTGGCGGTGCGCTGGGCCTGGGCCAGGTAGCCGCCGTTGCTGGCGGTGGTCCAGTGGATGCCCGCCGTGGTGGAGTAGCTGCCGTCCATGCACTGCAGGTTCTGCAGGGCGGGAGCGGTGCTGCCGGTCGAGGTCAGGGTGTGCTGCTGGGTGCCGGCGCCCGAGCAGACCGCCTGGGTGACCGCGCCCGAGCTGGTGGCGGTCGAGGTCAGGCACATGCCGGTGAGCTTGTTGACGAACTGGTAGACGCCGGTCGAGACCAGCTGCGGCTGCCAGAGCTGCCCGGCCGACGAGCCGTCCGTACGGACCGTGACGGCCGCGCCGGCGCTCGTCGCGCCGTTGATGTCGGCACGCACGTTCGTCGACGTGCCGCTGCGCGGGGTGAGGTCGTAGTACCCGGTGCTGCCATCGGCGGTGAACAGCCACTCCTGGTTGGTGGTGTCGCTGGTCTTGCAGGGGTAGGAGATGACGGCGGTTCCGGAGGCGCTGGTGCCGCCGCCGGAGACGTCCATGCACTGCCCGGAGGACTTGACCATGTACCAGGTCGTCGTCGACAGGCTGGCGGCCGGGTAGATGTAGCGCGTCACCTGGCCGGCCGTGGCCGTCGCGGTCGCGGCACCGGTGAACGATCCGACGGAGAGGGTCGCGGTGACCTTGGGCACGAAGCTCTGGGTGCCGCCGGCGAGGGCGACATCCTGCCGGTCCGCGATGGTGCTGCGGATGCAGTAGGTCGCGGTCGCGCCCTTGGCCAGCGTCGTGCTGAGACCGGCGAAGCTCGCCCAGGTGCCGGTCACGGCGCCGGCGCCGACGGAGGTCGAGGTCGTGCAGGTGCCGCTCGCCTGGTACCAGACGGTCAGCGCGACCTTCTGCGCCAGGGCGGAGGCACCGGAGTCCCGCGAGAAGGCGAGGGTCAGCGCGGGCACACGCGTGCTCGTGGTGGTCGTGGTGTTGCTGACCGAGACGCTCCCGGTGGTGGTGAGGGTCTCGTTGCCGAACGTGTAGGCGGCGCTGGTGAAGTTGGTGGTGGTGACGGCCAGCTGGGCGGCGCTCGCGCTGCCGGTGACGGTGGCGGTGCCGGACCAGGCGGCGAAGCCGGCGCCCGCGCCGACTCCGAGCAGGGTCACGACGGCCGCGGCGATCAGGCCGCGGAGGAGGTGGCGACGCGCCATCACTGAGCCGCCGTGATCGTGATGGTGAACGGCGAGGCGGTGCCCTGGACGCTCGCGGCGGCCGACGCGGGCAGCAGCACCTGCACGCAGGCGACGGAACTGACATTCGCCGGCATCGTGCCGTAGCTGACGGCGGTGGTGGTGAGCGCCGCGCCGGAGAGCACTCCTGCGGGGCAGGCGCCGGCGGCGACGCGGATCTCGTACGGCACGGTGGCGCCGAGCTTCACCGACAGCGTCGCGGGGATGCTGCCGGTGTTGGCGACGGTGACCTCCTGGTTGACGTAGTCGCCGGGCAGGAGGCCGGTGGCGGCCGGGAGGCTGACGCTGCTGCCGGCGGCGCCGGAGCCGTACTTGACGGTGATGGCGAGGCTGCCGGAGGTGATGGTGGCGTCGGTGATCGGAGCGGTGGTGTTCCAGAGGGCGTAGCTGCCCGCGGTGCCGGCGACGGCGAGGAGCACACCGGCGAGGACGGCGGCGCTGGTGGCGAGCGCGGCGCGGACGCCGAAGCGGCTCTTGCGGTGCCGGGCGGAACGGGTCCGGAACATCGTGCGACGTCACCTCCTCGGTGCGGGTGGAAAAGAGTGCGGGTGCCCCGCCCCGGAGGGAGCGGGGCACCCGTCTTCGGGTCAGGCTCAGAGGTGCTGGTCGAGCTTGAACGCGATGTCGTTCAGGCTGACCGTGCCGCTCTGGGCGGTGGTGCCGGTGACGCTCGACGGCAGCGACACGGTGACGGTCACCGGGACGGTGACGACGCCGGTCGGGGCGGTCGCGACGACCTCGTACTGGTTGGCGCCGGCGGCGGTCAGGGTTCCGCCCGTGACGGTGCCGAGGGTGAAGCTGGTCACGAGGGCCGACTTCAGCGCGGCGGTGCCGGTGATCGACGCGGGGTCGATCGACAGCGTCGACTTCAGGTTGGTGCCCTTGGCCGTGATGGTCACGGTCGAGGTGTAGGTCGCGGTGTCACCGGGGACCATGAGTGCCGGGTTGCCGGTCCACGACCCGGCGGTCGCCGAGATCGAGAGCTGACCGGAGGAGATCGACGCGTCCGTGATGGAGGCCGAGTCGTTCCAGAGGGCGAGCGAGCCCGCGCCTCCCATGAGGAGGGCGATGCCGGCGGCACCGGCGATGGCTCCCTTGACGAGCTTGTTCATTTCGGTGTTCCTTTCTTCGGCATCTCGCGATGCCCGCCTGCCGGCGGCCGGCGGGACCAGGGTGATCGGTCCGGCCGCCGACGCTGAGGCGTTCGGGTTGAGTTCGGGTTTGGGTTTCGGGTGACAGGGTTCGTGTTGATCCCCTGCTCAATAAACCTTACGGTCCCCCATAGTGCGGACAAAGGGGACGCCGTGCCCCACTCCGGGTGCCCACCCTTGTGGGGGCATATCGGCGGGAATAGTGTTCTGAGCAGGGATTTTCCGAAATGCGCGGAATGACCCTCGCTTTAACCCGTTGCAGACCGGGGTACAGATGTCCTCTGTACCCCGCCTGTCCTCCATTCGGCGGGCATTTCGGGGGACGCCCCGGGACCCCCGCCTCCGAGCCTCCTTGGAGGTCGGAGCGCTCATGGTGGGCGGGTCGGGCGACGCGCTAGCGTCGGGGAGGTGGACTCCCCGCGCATCGGACGCATCCCCATCCGCCACGTCGCGCCGCGTCAGCCCGAGTCCCGCTGGCCCGCCCGCTCGTTCGTCGGCGAGGTCGTCCCGTTCGAGGCCACCGTGTTCCGCGAGGGCCACGGCGAACTGTTCGCCGAGCTCGAACTCACCGACCCCGACGGCGCGGTCACGCGGCACCGGATGCGGCCGGTCGGCACGGGGACGGATCGCTGGCGCGCGGAGGTGGCCGTGACGCGCCCCGGGACCTGGAGCCACCGCATCCGGGCAGCTGGCGACGACTGGGCCACCTGGCTGCACACCGCCGAGATCAAGATCGAGGCCGCGCAGGACGTCGAGCTGGTGTTCGCGATGGGCGCCGAGCTGCTCGCCCGCGGGACCGGCGCGGTCCTCGCCCAGGCGGCCACCGCTCTCGCCGACCGGAAGCTCACCCCCGCCGCGCGCCTCAAGGTCGCCCACGACGCCCGCCTCACCGCGGCGCTCGAGGCCGCCCCTCTGCTCTCGCTGGAGACCTTCAGCGAGCCGCTCCCGCTCATCGTCGAGCGCACGGCCGCCGCCGTCGGCGCCTGGTACGAGTTCTTCCCCCGCTCCGAGGGGGCGAAGAAGAACCGCGACGGCAGCTGGACCTCCGGCACGTTCCGCAGCGCCGAGAAGCGGCTGGCCGGGGTCGCCGCGATGGGGTTCGATGTGGTCTACCTGCCGCCGATCCACCCGATCGGCGAGCAGTTCCGCAAGGGGCGCAACAATGCCACGACCGCCGAGCCCGGCGATCCGGGCAGCCCGTGGGCGATCGGTTCGAAGCACGGCGGCCACGACGCCGTGCACCCGGATCTCGGCACCGTCGCCGACTTCGAGCACTTCGTGGCCGCCGCGGGCAAGGCCGGCCTCGAGGTCGCGCTCGATCTCGCGCTGCAGTGCGCACCCGACCACCCCTGGGTGACCGATCATCCCGAGTGGTTCACCAGCCGCCCCGACGGCAGCATCGCCTACGCCGAGAATCCGCCCAAGAAGTATCAGGACATCTACCCCCTGAACTTCGACAACGATCCCGCCGGCATCCGCGCCGAGGTGCTGCGGATCGTCGAGCTCTGGATCGCGCGCGGGGTGAAGATCTTCCGGGTCGACAACCCGCACACCAAGCCGCTCGACTTCTGGGAGTGGCTGCTGGCCGAGGTCGCCTCACGGCATCCCGACGTGGTGTTCCTCGCCGAGGCCTTCACCCGCCCGGCGATGATGCACGCCCTGGCGGCGGCCGGATTCCAGCAGTCCTACTCGTACTTCACCTGGCGCAACACCAAGGACGAGCTCGAGGAGTTCTTCACCGAGATCGCCGGCCCGTCGGCCGACTACCTGCACCCCAACCTGTTCGTGAACACCCCCGACATCCTCACCGAGTACCTGCAGTTCGGCGGACGACCCGCGTACAAGGTGCGCGCCGCACTGGCCGCGACCGCCTCGCCGCTCTGGGGCGTCTACGCCGGCTATGAACTGTTCGAGCACGTCGCCCGGCCGGGCAGCGAAGAGAACATCGACAACGAGAAGTACGAGTACAAGCAGCGCGACTGGGCGAAGGCGGAGGCCGCGGGAGCCTCGCTCGCGCCGTATCTGACCGCGCTGAACGGCATCCGCGCGGCCCACCCGGCCCTCGGGCAGCTGCGCAACCTCACCGTGCACTGGAGCGAGGACGACGCCATCCTGGTGTTCACCAAGTACCTGGCGGGGCGCTTCACCTCCTCGGGACACCCCGACGGGTTGATCGTGGTGGCCAACGTCGATCCGCACTCCGTGCGCGAGACGACCGTGCACCTCGACCTTGCCGCGCTCGGGCTGGAGCCCGGCGCGAGTTTCGGGGTGCGCGAACTCCTCACCGGGGCGAACTGGATCTGGACGGACTCCAACTACGTGCGCCTCGACGCCTTCGCCGAACCGGTGCACGTGCTCGCCGTCGACTACCGGACGGCACGCCGATGACGACCGCCCTGCATCCCGATCACATCGCCGCCCTCGTCGAGGGCAGGCATCCGCGCCCGCACGACGCGCTCGGGCAGCACCCCTCGGGCCGCGACTGGGTGATCCGGGCGGTGCGCCCGCTCGCCGCCACGGTCACCGCCGTGCGCGCCGACGGCACGCGCATCGCGCTCGAACATGTCGACCGCGGGCTCTGGGAGGGCACCGCACCCGGCCCCGGTCAGGCGTACGAGCTCGAGGCGACCTACGACGGCGCTCCCCCGCACCGCGCGGGCGACCCGTACCGCTTCGTGCCGACGGTCGGCGAGATCGACCTGCACCTCTGGGGCGAGGGCAGGCACGAACAGCTCTGGCACGTGCTGGGCGCCCACGTGCGGCCACACGAGGGGGTCGCCGGCACGAGCTTCTCGGTGTGGGCCCCGCACGCGCAGGCGGTGCGGGTGGTCGGGGACTTCAACTCCTGGGACGGCGTGCGCCACGCCATGCGCCGGCTCGACGACAACGGCGTGTGGGAGCTCTTCGTTCCCGGCCTCGAAGCCGGCACCACCTACAAGTTCGAGCTGCTCACCCCGCAGGGATCGTGGGTGACGCGCGCCGATCCGATGGCGCGCTTCACGCAGATCCCGCCGGACACCGCATCCGTCGTCGGGGAATCGCGCCACGAATGGAACGACGGCGACTGGATGCGGGCCCGCGCCGCGCGCGACCCGCACGACAGCGCGATGTCGGTCTACGAGCTTCACGTGGGGTCGTGGCGCCAGGGTCTGTCGTATCGCGAGCTCGCCGACGAGCTGATCGCCTACGTGCGCGAGCTCGGGTTCACCCACGTGGAGTTCCTGCCTCTCGCCGAGCACCCCTACGGGCCCTCGTGGGGGTACCAGGTGACCGGGTACTACGCCCCGACCAGCCGGTTCGGGCACCCCGACGATCTGAAGTACCTCATCGACCGGCTGCACGGCGCCGGCATCGGCGTGATCATGGACTGGGTGCCCGGGCACTTCCCCAAGGACGAGTGGGCGCTGGCCCGCTTCGACGGCGAACCGCTGTACGAGCACTCCGATCCGCGGCTGGGCGAGCACCAGGACTGGGGCACCCTGATCTTCAACTACGGCGACTCGCAGGTACGCAACTTCCTGGTCGCGAACGCCCTGTACTGGCTCGAGGAGTTCCACATCGACGGGCTGCGGGTCGACGCGGTGGCCTCGATGATCTATCTGGACTACTCGCGCAAGGCCGGCGAGTGGCTGCCCAACCGCCACGGCGGGCGCGAGAACCTCGAGGCGATCGCGTTCCTGCAGGAGACCAACGCCACGGCGTACAAGCGCAATCCCGGCATCGTGATGATCGCCGAGGAGTCGACGTCCTTCCCCGGGGTGACCCGCCCCTCCAGCGCGGACGGACTCGGCTTCGGCCTGAAGTGGAACATGGGCTGGATGCACGACTCGCTGCAGTACATCCACCAGGACCCGATGTGGCGAAGCCACCACCACGACGACATCACCTTCTCGTTCGTGTACGCCTTCAGCGAGAACTTCCTGCTGCCGATCAGCCACGACGAGGTCGTGCACGGCAAGGGGTCGCTGCTGCACAAGATGCCGGGCGATCAGTGGCAGAAGCTCGCCAACACCCGGGTGTACCTGTCGTTCATGTGGGCGCACCCGGGCAAGCAGTTGCTGTTCATGGGGTCGGAGTTCGGCCAGCCCTCGGAGTGGAGCGAGGAGCGCTCGCTCGACTGGTGGATCCTCGACCAGCCGGCGCATCAGGGCCTGCAGCGCCTCGTCGCGCAGCTGAACGCCGTCTACGCCGCCGAGCCGGCGCTCTGGCAGCAGGACAACACCGAGCGCGGGTTCGAACTGCTGACCACCGACCCCGGCAACAACGTGGTGGCGTTCCTGCGCTGGTCACGCGAGGGCGAGGCGCTCGCCTGCATCGCCAACTTCGGGGGCAACCCGGTGGGGCCGTACCGGGTGGGGCTTCCCTACGCCGGCACCTGGAGCGAGGTCCTCAACTCCGACGCCGCCGAGTTCGGCGGATCCGGCGTCGGCAACCTCGGCGGGGTGCGCGCCACCGGCGAGCCGTGGCAGGGGCGACCCGCGTCGGCCGAGATCACGCTGCCGCCGCTGGCTGCGCTCTGGCTGAAGGGTTCACCTGAGGGCTAGCTCCCCGCCTCCCGGACGCCCCCTGAACGCTGATACCGTATGGGTCGACGTTCGAAAGGAGCCACCATGGCTGAAACGCGGGGTCTGTTCGGAGACCTGTTCAAGAAGAAGGACAAGGACAAGCCGAAGGAGGCCGCCAAGCCGACTGCGGCCGAGACGGCCAAGCTGAAGGCCGAGCGCGAAGCGGCCGACGCCGCCAAGAAGGCCAAGGCGGCCCTCGACGCGAAGAAGGCAAAGGACGCGGCCACGATCAAGGCGAACCTCAAGGTCGACGGCAAGTGGGGTGCGGCGACGACCGCCGCCATCCAGACCGTCCTCGGCACCAAGGTCGGCGGCGACTGGATCAACAACACCGACGCCAAGGCCCTGCAGAAGAAGCTCGGCGTCAAGGCCGACGGCCTGTTCGGAACCGAGAGCAACAAGGCCCTCCAGAAGTACCTCGGCGTCACCGCCGACGGGGTGTTCGGGCCGAACTCGGTCAAGGCGCTTCAGAAGGCCCTCAACGCGGGCACGTTCTTCGCGCCCGAGGTCAAGAAGGCCGCCGCGAAGGGCGGCATCTAGCCAGGCGACACGACAGCGGGCGGGCACCAGGGTGTCCGCCCGCTGTCGTGTGCGTGGGAGGCGCTGCTCAGTACAGCAGCGCCGTCAGGCGCCGGCGGGCGGCCGCGACGCGCGGGTCGTCCGGGCCGGCGATCTCGAAGTACTCCAGCAGCCGGGTGCGCACCTGCTGCTTCGCCTCGCCGTCCAGGGACGGGAACAGATCGAGCAGCCGCCCGAACGCATCGTCGAGATGACCGCCGCTGACATCGAGGTCGGCGACCGCGAGCTGCGCGGCGGCACTCTGGGGGGCATCGGCGGCCGCGGAGCGCAGCGCACCGGCGTCCGCACCGTCCAGACGCTGCAGCAACGACACCTGCGCCAGGCCCGCGACGGCGAGGCCGTCGCGCGGGTTCTCGGCGAGCGCCTGACGGTACTCGGCGATCGCGGTGGCGTAGTCACCGACGCCGATGGCGTCGAAGGCCTCCTGATGGTGCGGAGGCAGCGGCTCCTCGACCGGGGCGGCCGGCTCGCCCTGCTCGCCGTCCTCGGCCGCGTCGCCCCCGGCGTCGATGCGGCCGGTGACTCCGTTCTGAGCGGCAAGAGTGAGCAGCTCGTCGAAGACCTGACGCACCTCCTCATCGGAGGGGATCCCGAGGAACAGGTTCACCGGGCGGCCGGCGATGACCGCGGCCACCGCGGGCACCTCGCGCACCTGGAACGCCTGCGCCAGCTGCGGGTTGGTCTGCCCGTCGACGGTGGCCAGCACCAGGCGCCCGCCGTACGACTCCACGACCGCGCCGAGGGACGGCTGCAGGCCGGGGGCGTAGAACTCGATGACGACGGGGACCCGGCTCGACAGCTGCAGGACGCTCTCGAACGTCGCGTCGGTCGCCGGGAACACCAGTCCGCCGGCCTCGGGCTGACCACCCGGCTGCTCACCGGGCGGCGGTTCCGGCGCGTTGGCGCGACGCACCAGACCGGACAGGTCGACGGCGCCGCGCAGGCTCGGACCGGGCGGCGGGACGGCCTGAGCCATCAGTTGACCTCCTTGGCGGCGACCAGCGCCGAGCTGAACCCGAGCAACTGGATAGTGGACGTGTCGTCCGACCCGGTGGTCTGCGGCACGTAGAACAGCAGCTGGACCCCGTAGGTCGCCACGAAGCCCTTGGTGCTCTGGGCACGACCGGCCAGGGCCTTCACGGTGCCCTTGGCGTTGATCGCGGCGCCCGCCTCGACCGGGGTCACCGTCTCGATGTCGTCGAGCGAGACGGCGACGATCTGCCCGTTGTCGTTGGTCGGGAACGAGATCGGCGGCTCGGTGCCCGCTCCCCCGCTGAACACGATCTTGGCCTGGCTCGGCAGATCCTTCTTGCGCTTCTGCTTGGCTTCGAATCCGACGTCGGCGCGCAGCGAGTCGGTCGTCGCGTCGAAGGTGGCGAACTCGGGCGCGGCCTCGCCCTCGCGCAGGATCTCCCCGTAGGCATCCGCCAGCTGGTTCGGTGCGAGCAGACCCAGCCCGTTGTCGGCGTCGAGCGTGACCGAGCCGATCTCGGCGGGAGCGACCGGCGGGATCACCAGGCCGGGCTCGAGGGTGACCAGGTAGTGCACCTTGTAGTTCTCGCGCGGGGACTCCTGCAGCAGCATCAGGCCCACCGGGGCGATCGTGGCGTCGGCGGGCTGGACGACGGCGAACACCGCGCGCGGCCAGCTGTCGTTCTGCTGCGGCAGCGCGATCTCGACGGTTCCGACCGGGAAGGGGCTGACCGCGGCGAGGGCGGAGTCCTTCGTGGTGATCTTGTAGTTCGCGGTGCGCTCGGCCAGCGCGGGACCGGCCAGGCGCGTCCCGGCCAGCGTGGCGTCCTTGTCCGCATCGGCCTGGTCGAGAGTGTCGCGCAATCGGTCGACGATGCGGCCGAGCTGCTGTTCGGTGACGGCCGGCGGCTTCAGGTCCGCAGCGCCCTCGATGTCGGTCGCGCTCGGGGTCGGGTCGGTGTCGAGACCCGAGCCGAGCAGGCCGGCTCCCGTCGTGCAGCCGGTGAGGGCGAGGCTCGCGACGAGGATGCCGGAGGCGGCCACCAGCGAGCGGCGGCCGGTGGTCAGCTCCTTGCGCTGCGGTGCCCGCTTGAGGCGCTTCGGCTGCGGTGCGCGCGGCAGGCGCGGTTGCTTGCGGCGCGGGCCGCGACGGCGCCGGGCGTTCACGAGGGCCCAGACGAACGCGGCGAGCCCGGCGAGCATCGCGAGGATGCCCGTGATGATCAGCGGACCCGACATCGGCGCCGAGTTGTCGAGCGGCCATTTCAGGCTGAGCGTCGCGGGCGCCGGGTCGATGCCGTTCGACATCACGATCAGAGAGATGCCCTGCGGCGCGTTGATCTTGCGGACCAGCTCACCCGAGCCCTCGAACTCCTGCAGCCAGAGGTCGGAGCCGCGCGGGTCGGGGACCTCGCCGCTGAAGGGCACCAGCTCGGGCGTCTCGGCATCGGGCGACGCGTCCGGCGACGTGGTGGGAGCGGTGGTCGGATCGGCGGGCGGCGTCGGCACGGCCGTCTCGCCCACGCCCGAGGTGCCCCCGCCCGAGACGGTCGCGGCGGCGAGTTCGGCGTCGCCGGGGGTGTAGGTCACGTGGTTGTAGGTCAGGTCGCCGACCCAGGCGAGAACGTCGGTGGTGCGGCCGTAGGCGAGGAAGATGTCGCCGGTGCCGTCGATGGTCACCGTCTGCGTCCCGGCGAGGGCGTTCAGCGCGTCGCTGTCGACGACGGTGATGGGAGCGGACCCTGTCGAGACCTCGGTGCTGTACGAATCCGGCCCGGCGAGGATGGTTCGCTGAGCAATGCCGAGGCCGATGGTGACAAGGGCGACGACGAACAAGACGATCGCGATCACGAACCGCAAAGACGCACTCCTCCGGCAAAGACACCCCAGATTACCGGAGATGCCCCGCTGAGACTGGGAGGCGGGTGGGAGTGGGCTGCGTGCCGGGGGCCCAGATCGGCGGGGTCGGGGGCGGGAAGTGCCGGTTAGACTCGCAAGGTTCCCCCTCCCGAACCAGCGGTGGGGCATGCGTTCCGAAGGAGCAAGCGGTGGCGGCAGAAGACGCGTTCAGCACAGAGCTTCGCGGGTACAAGAAGGACGAGGTCGACCAGGTCGTCGGCTCTCTCCGGGCGGAGCTCGCGGCGGCGACGGCCGAGAAGACCGAACACGCCAAAGAACTGAAGCGTCTGCAGGCGGTCGCAGAAGACCTGCAGGCCGAGCTCGACGAGGTCGGCAGCCCCACCTACTCCGGTCTCGGCACCAAGCTTGAGAACACCCTGCGCATTGCGGAGGAGCAGTCGCTGCGCCTCATCAGCCAGGCCGACATCGACGCCGAGAAGCTGCGCGCGTCCGTGCAGTCCGAGGTGACGCAGCAGCGCGCCGAGGTCACCGCCTACGCCGAGAAGCTGGTCGCGGACGCGCAGGCCCAGGTGGATGCGATCATCGGTGACGCGAACGAGCGCGCCACGCAGACCCTCACCCGCGCCCGGGAAGAGGCCGACACCACCGTCGCCGACGCCACCCGCGAAGCCGAGGCCATCCGCGCCGCCATCACGGCCGAGGTCGCCGAGACGCGCTCGGCCGGCCAGCGCGACGCCGCCGCGACCCGCGCCGAGGCCGAGCGCGAGGTCGCCGAAGCGCGCTCCGCCGCCCAGCAGGAGCTCGCCGCCGCCCGCGAGGAGGCCGCAGCCCTCGCCCGCGACACCGCGGCGCAGCGCGCCGAGTTCGAGGCCGAGGCCGCCCGGCTGCGCGCCGAGCTCGAGCACGACCTCGAGCAGGGACGCACCGATCTCGCGCGCGAGACCAAGGACGCCCGCATCGCGCTCGAGAACGACACCGCCGCGGCCAACGCCGCGCTCGACGCCGACACCGAGCGCGCCCGCGCCGAGCTCGAGGCCGCGACCCGCACCGCCAACGCCGAACTCCAGGCGGCCACCGCCCAGGCTCGCGCCGAGCTCGAGACCGAGACCACGCGCGCACGCACCGCCGTCGACGCCGAGGTCTCGAGCAAGCGCGCAGCGCTCGAAGCCGAGATCACCGGGGCGCGCGAATCCCTCGCCGCCGAACTGGCGGGGGCGCGCGAGGCGTGGGAGGCCGAGCTCACCGGGGCCCGCGAGACCCTGGAGGCCGAGCTGGCGCACCTGCGCTCCGACGCCGACGCCGAGATCGCTCAGGCCCGCGCCACCCTCGCCTCGGACATCGACAAGAAGCGCAAGGACATCGACCGCGAGGTCGCCCGCAAGCGGGAACTGGTCGCCGAGGAGCAGGAGGCCAGCCGGGCCCGGATCGAGCGCGACACCGCCGAGCTCGCGGCGCGCCTCGCCGCGACGGCCGAGCAGGCCAAGACCGACCTCGAGCTGCAGCTCGCGGCGCGCCGCGACGAGGCCGAGAAGGAGTACACGGCCAAGCACGCCGAGGCCGTCGCCACCACGCAGAAGTTCCTCGACGACGCCCAGGCCCAGCTCGAGGCGGCGACGAAGCGCGCGGCCGACAAGCGTGCCGAAGCCGACCAGGTCAGCAGCGCCGCCAAGGCTGAGGCGAAGACCCTGGTGTCCGAGGCGAAGGCCACCGCGAAAGAGGTGCTCGGCAACGCCGAGAGCCGCGCCAAGGCGCTCCTCGCCGACGCCGAGCAGCGCGCGACGGCCCTCCTCGGTGACGCCGAGACCCGCCTCGCCCAGATCCGCGCCGAGCGCGAATCGGTCGCGAGCTACGTGGAGAGCCTGCGCGGGGTCCTCGCCCAGGCCGAGCGGGTCACCGCCGACCACGGGTTCCCGGCGGCCGCCGTCGAGGCGCCCGAGCGCCCCGCCGACGAGGTCGGCGAAGACACCCTCGAGCGGGAGCACGCGGGCTGAGCGCCAACCGATAGCATCGCCGTGTGAAGATCCAGAACGCGTTCCGTCTCGGACTGTTCGGCGGCCTCGGCGTTCTGGTCGCCGTCGCCATCGGCGGCGGCATCCAGGTGCTCGGCCCGATCATCACCTACGTCGGGGCGGCCCTGTTCCTCGCGCTCGGCATCGACCCGGCGGTCTCCTGGCTGGAACGCCACAAGCTGCCGCGCTGGCTCGCCATCCTCGTCGTTCTGGTCGGCATCCTCGCGATCTTCGCCGGACTCGTGCTCGCCATCATCCCGGTCATCGCCGACCAGATCGGCAACCTGATCCAGCAGGCGCCCGACCTCGTTCAGGCCCTCACCGACGACCAGGCGGTCGGCGGCTGGTGGAACGAGACCCTGTACTGGCTCGGCACCTGGGACGACGCCAAGCAGAAGGTGCTGGACTGGTTCAACGAGAACTTCGAGGCGATCACCGCCGGCGTCGTCACCACCGCGTTCACGATCGCGGGCGGCGCGTTCGGCGGCGTCATCGTCCTGATCCTCACCCTGTACTTCGTCGCCTCGCTCTCCAGCATCAAGCGCGGCCTGTACCAGCTGATCCCGGCCACCAAGCGCGAGAAGTTCATCGACATCTCCGAGCAGATCAGCCAGGCGGTCGGCCGCTACGTCGTCGGCCAGGTCTCGCTGGGTCTGGCCAACGGCATCCTGACCCTCATCTTCATGACGGTGCTGGGCCTCATCCTCGGCGACCCGATCGAGTACTCGGCGCTGTTCGCGTTCCTGGCGTTCCTGTTCTCGCTGGTCCCGCTCGTCGGAACCATCTCGGGTGCCGTGCTGATCACGCTGGGCATCTGGCTCTTCGAGGGCTGGCCGGCGGTGCTGATCGTCGCGATCTACTACCTGGTGTACATGCAGGTCGAGGCGTACGTGTTCAGCCCCACGATCATGAACCGGGCCGTGAAGGTTCCGGGCGTGGTCGTCGTGGTCGCGGCCCTCGCCGGCGGCACGCTGCTCGGCATCCTCGGTGCGCTGATCGCGATCCCGGTCGCGGCGGCGATCCTGCTGATCATCAAGCAGGTCATCGTGCCGCGGCAGAACGAGTTGTAGCGGGGTCTCCGGGTCTCGATACGCCGCTTCGCGGCTACTCGAGCACCGAGAGTCAGCGGCTACTCGACCACCGGGCCGCGCAGCACCGGGAGTCCCGCGGCCTCCCAGGCCATGATGCCTCCGTCGATGTTCGTCGCGTCGTAGCCCTGCTGCTCGAGGTACTCGGTCACCCGGGCGCTGCGCGCACCCGACCGGCAGAGCACATAAAGCGGCCCCTCGGGCAGCTCACCGAGCCGGTCGAGGAACCCGCTCATCGGGATCGGGACCCCCTGCGCGGTCCGCACCTCGTCCAGCTCGGCCGGCTCGCGCACATCGATCAGCGCGGCGCCCTCGAGCGCGGCGAACTGCTGCGGGGTGACGGACTTCATGACAGCGGACCCTCCCAGGTCGTCGGCAGCGGCGCGGCGGCGGGGTTGACCCGCGACACGATCTCGTTCAGCACCCGCCTGGTCTGATTCTCGCCCACCCAGAGGTGCCTGCCGCCCTCGACGGCGACCAGCTGGATGTGCGGAACCGACGCGAACCGCTCGGCGGCCTCGGCCGGCTGCAGATAGTCGTCGAGCTCGGGGATGAGCGCGACGAGCGGAACCGGGGCTCCCGCCCAGGCGGCGACCTCGGCATCCGTCGCCCGGTGCAGCGGCGGCGAGAGCAGGATCGCGCCGGCGATCGGGTGCGCGAAACCGTACTTCAGCACCAGCTCGGTGCCGAACGACCAGCCGAGCAGCCAGGGCGCCGGCAGCCCGCGCCCGGCGACGAACGCCATCGCGGCCGCGACGTCGTGCCGCTCGGACTCGCCCCCGTCGAAGGTCCCCTGCGAGGTACCGCGCGGAGACGAGGTGCCCCGGGTATTGAAGCGCAGCACCGCGAGATCGGCGAGCGCCGGCAGCCGGGCGGCGGCCTTGCGCAGGATGTGCGAGTCCATGAACCCGCCGTGGGTCGGCAGCGGGTGCAGGCAGACCAGGGTCGCCACGGGCGCCGTCGCGGCGGGGCTCGCCAGCTCGCCGACGAGGGTCAGGCCGTCCGCGGTCTGCAGCTCGATGTCTTCGCGCACGGCGGGCAGTACGACGCTGCCGGCGATCTCGGTCGTCACGACCGGATCTTCCAGCAGCGGCTGTGCCAGTGCCGGCGACCGGCCAGGTCGTCGGCTTCGCCCATGATGCCGTCGGCCCGCCAGGCGACCACGTGCGCGGTACCCGCGGCGATCTCTCCGGCACAACCCGGGCAGATGTAGGTCTTGACCGCCGAGCTTGCACCGTGCGGCTGGACGTTCCAGATCCCGTCGCGCTTGGCCTCGGTGTGCAGCCGGCCGAGCAGGGCGCGTTCGAGGTCGAGCTCCGGGGCCTCGTCGGCCGGTCCGCGGCGGCGCGGGCGGTTCGAACGGGGCATGTCCCCCAGCCTACGTGCCGCTCACTCCACCCGCCCGCCGGTGTCCATCTGCTCCAGGCGGGCCTCCTCCAGGTCGAGCAGGGCCTGCGCCCGGGTGAGGATCCGCGAGGGATAGGCACCGCGCGAGCGGGCCTCCAGCAGCACGCCGCGCTCGGCCTGCAGCACCTCGCGGCGCAGGTCGCGGTACTGCTGATGGGGCGAATCGAGGATGCCGTCATCGACATCCGCGTGCTCGGCGCGTTCCCAGGCCGCCTGCGATGCGAGCAGCGTGTCCTGGCGCACGCGCTCGAGCACCTGCCAGTCGACCGTCTGGCCGCCGGGCAGGGCGAAGTCGGGGTTCTCCAGGGTCTGGATCCCGGCCGCGGCCATGTCGTCGAGCAGTTCCGCGAGTTCGCGGCGGTCGGCCTGCCGGTCGCTGCCGCGGATCTTCGACAGCCGGATCACCAGCGGGAGCGTGCCGCCCTGCAGCAGCAGGGTCGCGATCGCCACGGTGAAGGCGATCAGCACCAGCTGCTCGTAGTAGGGGGTCGTGGTCGGCAGCGACTGCGCGGCCGCGAGCGTGACGACCCCGCGCATCCCCGCCCATCCGATCACGATCGTGCCGCGGGCATCGAGCCCCTCGTCGCGGAGGGTGGCGATGTCGTTCTGGCGCCGGTCGACGGCTCGCTCGAACCGCTCCCGCCGGCGTGCGTACCGGCCGGCGGCGACCCGGGCGCTCACCCGCATGCGTTCGGCGAGAGCGCCGACCCGGCTGTACTGCGAGATCGCCCGCTGCTCGCCGTTGCGCACCACGAGCAGCAGCGGCCAGACGAAGGCGAACCGCACCCCGATGAGGATCGCCGCGGCGAGTAGCCCGTAGTAGACGGCCTTGTCGGCCGAGAGCTTGTCGGCGTGCACCTCGCTGACGATCCCGGCGAGCTGGGCGCCCATCAGCAGGAAGACCCCGTTCTCGAGGACGAACTGCAGGGTGCGCCAGTTGAACCGCTCCGAGATGCGGGACTGCGGCGTGAAGTGCGCGGCGCTGTGCCCGCTGTATAGCCCCGCGGCGACCGTGGCGATGACGCCCGAGGCGTGCAGTTCCTCCGCCGGGATGTAGGCGATGAAGGGCACCGCGAACGAGATGGCGGTGTCGAGCACCGGTTCGTGGAGCTTGCGGCGGATGATCACCGAGACCACGCCGACGGCGAGGCCGATCGCGAGCGCCACGATCACCGAGTACCCGAAGTCGCCGAGCACCGTCCACCCGCTGAACCGCCCGGATGCGGCGAGGGCGGTCGCGGAGATCGCCGTGCGCAGCATGACCAGCGCTGTCGCGTCGTTGACCAGTCCCTCGCCCTCGAGGATCGACACCAGCCGGGGTGGCAGGCCGAGCCGCTTCGCGATCGCGGTCGCGGCCACGACATCCGTCGGACTGATGACGGCGCCGAGCGCGACGGCGGCACCGAGATCGAGGTCGGGAAGCAGCATGAACAGCACGAAGCCGGTGGCGAACGCGCTCACCACGACGAGCAGCACGGACAGCGCCGAGATGCTGAGGAAGTTGCGGCGGAAATCCACCACCGGCACGTTGATCGCGGCCGCGTAGAGCAACGGGGGCAGCACGCCCAGGAGGATGATGTCGGGCTCGACCGTGATCTGCGGAACGCCCGGGATCAGGGAGTACCCGATGCCCACCAGCACGAGCAGCAGCGGTGCGGCGACACCCAGACGCCGCGAGAACGCGGCGGTGACGACCACGACGACGAGACCGAGAACGGCGACGAGGGCGTAGTCCATGCGCTCAGGGTATTAGTACCAGCCCTTGCGCTCCGAATGGCCCCACGCCCCGCATGGCGTCTGGTACCGGGCCTGGATGTAGCCGAGCCCCCAGACGATCTGCGTCTTCGGGTTGGTGGCCCAGTCGGCCCCGACGCTGGCCATCTTGCTGCCCGGCAGCGCCTGCGGGATTCCGTACGCACCGCTGGTCGTGTTGTGCGCGTAGACGTTCCAGTGCGACTCGCGATTCCACAGCGCCACCAGGCAGTCGAACTCGCTGCCGCTCCAGCCCTTCGCCAGCACCAGTTCGTAGGCGATCGCCTGCGCCGTTCCGGGGTCGGGGATGCCGGTCGCCGGCGCCGTCGCCTTCGGCGGGTCGGTCACCGTGTAGCCGCCCTCGCGCTGGGCATCGGCGTCGCGTTCGCCGGCGATCACGAGACTCTGCGTCTGCGCCGCGGGATCGGGGCGCTGCGCCTCCGCCTGCGCGGTCGAGGTGCCGGGCATCGCGGTGATGAGCACGAAGCCCATGGTCACGAACGAGGCGAAGACGGGCAGGGACCACGGCGCGCGCACGTGCCGCTCGACGGGGGCCTCACCGGCGCCCGTCCTGGATTCTGTGGGCACCCCCCGGCGCCGATACCCGCTCACAGTTGCAGCAGTGTACAAGTCACCCCTGGCAGAACGCAGAACCCGGAACGGGGGTGTCTAGCGCACCGCGAGCATGACCTCGATCGTGGTGTCGATCACCAGGTCGACCTGGGCCTCCTGGTACCCGCCGCGCTGCGCCGGGAACGCGACGGTGCGCAGCTCTTCGATGCTCAGGGGTCGCCCGGCCTGGAAGTAGGCCGAGATGCGGTCGGCGATCTGGTCGACCTCGCGCACCCGGTAGCCGAGGGTGAAGATGCCCACCCGGCGGAAGCGGCGTCCGCGCGGGCGCACCACGCGATCCAGGATCACCTGCGCGGTCTCGCGGGCCTGCGAATACCAGGCGTCCCCGCCCTGCGCGCGGATCGCGTTGTCGCGCTCCTTCTGGGCGAAGGCGTCCTCGAGGCGCTCCAGGGCGGCATCGACGTGGCTCGGGGCGTAGCCGTGGCGCTTCATCGTGAAGGCCTGCTGGCGGATCGCCGCGGCGGTCACCAGCACCGCCTCGCCCGGCTGCGCGTGGTAGGCCCGGCGCGCGTCCTCGAGGAAGTCCTCGACCTGGTCGACGTCGTAGCCGAGCTTGCGGGCGCGCGGGAAGGTGGTGCTCACGACAGCAATCGTACCTAGGTCGCGACCTGGAAGATCAGGTACGCCACGGCCGCGCTCGGCAGGATGCTGTCGAGCCGGTCGAGGAAGCCCCCGTGCCCGGGAAGCCAGGTCGAGATGTCCTTGATGCCGAGATCGCGCTTGATGAGCGACTCGGTCAGGTCGCCCGCGGTTCCGGCGAGCGCGAGCAGCAGGCCCATGATCGCACCCACCCACCACGGCTGCTGCAGCATCAGGGGCGCGAGCACGGCTCCGAACGCGACGGCGACGACGATCGACCCGGCGAAGCCCTCCCAGGTCTTCCCGGGGCTGATCAGCGGCGCGAGCTTGTGCTTTCCGAAGCGCAGGCCCGAGGCGTAGGCACCCACATCGGTGAAGACCACGATGATGAGCGCCGCGAGGGTCCACCACTGCCCGCCGGGAACTCCCGTCATGGCGAGATAGAAACCGGCGGAGAACGCGACGTAGACCTGCACGAACGCGCCGGCCCCGATATCCAGCAGCACCTCGCGCGTGCCGGTGCGGTGGCTGGGCCGGAGGAGCTCGACGGTCCGGTAGAGCGTGATCAGCACGACGCCGCCGAGGAGGGCGAGCCAGAGGCCCTCGATGTGCCAGAAGAAGGCGATCGGCAGCAGAACGAGGCCGACCACCGTCGAGGCGATGCGCGGGACGTTGCGGCCGGCGTAGCGCAGCGCGCTGGTCAGTTCGAACACCGTGAACCCGACCAGCAGGCCGCCGAACGCGATGAACAGCGGAGGCCAGATCAGCAGGCTGACCAGCAGCAAAGCACCCAGCAGCACCCCGACCCCGATCGCGGCGAACAGGTTGCGCCCGGTGCGCTGGCGGATCTTCTCGTTCGTTGCGTCGAACTGCGCCTTCGCGGCGCGCGCCTGCGCCTCGAGTTCGGCGCGGGTCGGGGGGTGCGGCCGCCGGTGTTCGGGTGGGGTCGTCATCAGACCTCGAGCAGCTCGGCTTCCTTGCGCTTCAGTGCCTCGTCGATCGCGTCGACATGCTGCTTGGTGAGCGCGTCGAGTTCCTTCTCGCCGCGCGCGATCTCGTCTTCGCCGACCTCTTTCTGGGCGTCGAGGTCGTCCTTGGCCTTGCGGCGCAGGTTGCGGATGACGACCTTGGCGTCCTCGCCCTTCGCCCGCACGATCTTCACGTACTCTTTGCGCCGGTCCTCGGTGAGCTCCGGCATCGTGACGCGGATGATGGTGCCGTCGTTGTTCGGCGTCGCCCCGAGGTTCGGGAAGGCCACGATGGCCTTCTCGATCTCTTTCAGCGCCGACTTGTCGTACGGGGTGATGATGAGCGTGCGCGCCTCGGGGTTCTGCAGGCTCGCGAGTTGCTGCAGCGGCGTCGGGGTGCCGTAGTAGTCGACCTGGATCTTCTCGAACAGCGCCGGGTTGGCCCGGCCGGTGCGCACCGTGGCGAAGTCGTCTTTGCAGACCTCGACGGCCTTGTCCATCTTCTCGGTGGCCTCGGCGAGTACGTCAGCGATCATGGGGCCAGCTTAGTCAGCGGGGGCTGTGGTGAAGTCGATCAGCGCCTCGACGCGACCGAGCAGCTCCGGCTCGAGGTCGCGATAGTCGCGCACCGACCCCAGGATGCGCTGCCATGCGGCGGCGATATCGGCCTGATCGGCGTGCGGCCAGCCCAGCTGCGCGCAGACGCCGTGCTTCCAGTCGGTGCCGCGCGGGATCACCGGCCAGGCATCGAGACCCAGTCGCGCCGGCTTCACGGCCTGCCAGATGTCGATGTAGGGATGGCCGACCACCAGCACATGCGGGCCGGCGACCTGCTCGGCGATGCGCGACTCCTTGCTGCCCGGAACGAGGTGATCGACGAGCACCCCGATGCGCGCATCCGGATCGCGGTGCGCCAGCACCTCGGGCAGGTTGTCGACGCCCTCGAGGTACTCCACCACGACGCCCTCGGCGCGCAGGTCGGCGCCCCAGACCTTCTCGACGAGCTCGGCGTCGTGCCGGCCCTCCACGTAGATCCGGCTGGCGCGGGCCACCCGGGCGCGCTGCTGCGGCGCCACCCGGGATCCGGATGCGGTGCGCGCCGCCCCCTGCGACCGCGCCGTCGGTGCCGCGAGGGTCACCGGGACCCCGTCGATGAGGTACCCGCCGCCGAGCGCGAAGACGCGACGGGCACCGTGCCGGTCCTCGAGGGTGAGCAGACCCTTCTCGCGGGCCACGATGGCGCCCACGAATCCGTCGGCGAGCTCCACGACCAGGCCGGGCACCGCATCCACCGTCTCGATCTTCTGCCTGCCGCGCGCACGCCAGTCGCCGGCCAGCACGTCCTCGTCATACATGTTCGTCAGCCATGATCCGACCAGCCCAGCAGGATCACGCCGATCAGGACGATCGCGGCCCCGGCGAGTCGCCGAGCCGGGTGCGGTTCGCGGAACCACAGCCATCCGGCGAGTCCCACCAGCACCACGCTCACCTCGCGGGCCGGCGCCACGATCGACACCGGCGCGAACTGGATCGCCTGCAGGATGAAGATGTACGACAGCGGGGAGAGCACCGACACCGCCACGACCCCGAGACGGTGCTCGCGCAGCACGGCGCGCACTCCGGCCCGGGCGGGCGCCGAGCGCAAGACGAGCGGGGCGAGCAGCACGCCCTCCGCCGCGAAGATCGCCGAGCTGAGCACCACGGGGGCGAGGCTCCAGGTCAGCACGGCATGGGCGTCCCAGAGCGTGTAGCAGGCGATCGCCACCCCGGTGAGCAGCCCCCACCCCACGCCGGCGCGCGATGCCACCCAGCCGCCGCGGCCTCCGGCGAACCCGATCACCATGACACCGAGGATGATCGCACCGGCGCCGAGAAGTCCGAACAGGCCGGGCCGCTCGCCGAACAGCAGGATCGCGAAGATCACCGACAGCAGCGGACCGGTGCCGCGCGCGAGCGGATAGACCACCCCGACATCCCCCAGGCGGTAGCCGTTCTGCAACGCCAGGAAGTAGCCGATGTGGATGAAGCCGCTCACCACCGCGGCGACGAGCAGCAGGGTGAGGTCGGGCGGGTCGGTCACCGCGGCGACGATCGCCACCGGCGCGGTCACGATCGCTGCACCCACCGCCGTGAGCCAGACGAATCCGGCACCGCCGAGGGAGGCGCGCTTGGCCAGCAGATTCCAGGTGGCGTGGGAGACCGCCCCCGCCACGATCAGCGCGACGACGAGCACGGGCTAGGGAGCCACGGGCCGGGGCGTCACGAGCTGAGCGCGATGAAGAACGCCACGACGCCGACCAGCCAGCCGGCCACGATGAGCACCAGGGTCACCAGCGCGACCACGATCGCCCGGCGCTTCGTCGCGATCAGCGCGATCGAGATGCCCGACCCCAGCAGCAGCACGACGGCGAGGGTGACCGCGACGATGGCCTGCGCCGTGGTTCCGGCATCGCCGTTGCACGACCGGGCGGCGCACACCCCCGACACCAGGAAGCCGAAGAAGCTCAGGATCACGCCGATCAGATACGCCGAGAAGGCGAGCACCAGCAGGATGATCGAGCCGGCGGCATCCCCGAAGCGGGGCGGCCGCGTCGCCGGTCCCGACCCGGCCGGGAGAACGATCGGCTTCTGCGCGTCGTCGCTCACGCCGTCACCAGGGTGCCGATCTTTTCGCCCCTCAGCGCCTTCGTGATGTTGCCGGCGGGCTCCATGCCGAAGACGACCATCGGCATCCCGTTGTCCATGCACAGGCTGAACGCCGTCGAGTCCACGACCTTGAGGCCCTGGACCAGGGCGTCCTGGTAGCTGACTCGCTCGAGCTTCCTCGCCTTCGGGTTCGAGCGCGGGTCGTCGTCGTAGACGCCGTCGACGCCGTTCTTGGCCACCAGCACCGCCTGGGCGCCGATCTCGAGGGCGCGCTGGGCGCTGACCGTGTCGGTGGAGAAGTACGGCAGTCCGGCACCCGCTCCGAAGATGACGATGCGGCCCTTCTCGAGGTGCCGCTCGGCGCGCAACGGGATGTACGGCTCGGCGACCTGCGTCATCGCGATGGCCGACTGCACGCGCACCTCGGCCCCCGCCTGCTCGAGGAAGTCCTGCAGGGCGAGAGCGTTCATCACCGTGCCGAGCATGCCCATGTAGTCGGCGCGACCGCGGTCCATGCCGCGCTGGCTGAGCTCGGCCCCGCGGAAGAAGTTGCCGCCGCCGACCACGATCGCGATCTCGACACCATCGGGATCGTTCTGGTCTTTCGGGGCGGCCTCGGCGATCTCGCGGGCGATTCCGCCGACGACATCGGGATTCACCCCGAGGCTGCCACCGCCGAAGGCCTCACCCGACAGTTTCAGAAGGACGCGGCGGCGCTTCGGCATGGGTTCAGGTTACCGTGACGGATGTGACTGACTACCAGGTGACCGAGATCGGCTCGCTCGAAGAATGGCGCGGTTTCTACGGCGGGTTCAAGCCCGAGAGCTCCCGCGACGGCCGGCGCGTCGTCGACTTCGAACTGAGGATGCAGTTCATGGGCATCACGGCGAACGCCTACGAACCCGGCGAAGAGGCCGGCTACTGGCACCGCCACGCGCGCATCGAAGAGGTGTACCTGTTTCTCGAGGGGGCGGGTCAGATGGGGCTCGACGACGAGGTGGTGGATGTGGTGGCCGGCTCCGTCGTGCGCGTCGGGCAGGGCGTGTGGCGAACCTGGCGCGCGACACCCGACGGCCCGGGGATGACGTGGATCTGCATCCGCGCCGGCGGCTATGAGCTGCCGGAGTTCCCGGACGACTCCGAACGCGCCGAGGGCCGCCCCTCACCGTGGTGAGAGGCGGCCCTAGCAAACGCTGGTCGAGCAGCGCGAAGCGCGTATCGAGACCCTAGGCGCCGACCTTGAACCGCGCGAACGCGGTGATGCCGAGCCCGGCATCCTTCAGGACGGTCTGGATCGACAGCTTGTTGTCGCGCGCGTAGTCCTGCTCGAGCAGGGCGACCTGCTTGAAGAACGCGCCGAGGCGACCCTCGACGATCTTGGGCAGAGCCGCCTCCGGCTTGCCCTCCTCGCGGCTGATCTGCTCGACGATGCGACGCTCGTTCTCGACGTCGGCCTCGGGGACCTCGTCGCGCGTCAGGTACTGCGGGTCGGCGAACGAGATGTGCTGCGCGATGCTACGCGCCGTCTCGGCGTCATCCCCGGTGTAAGCGACCACGACGCCGATCTGCGGCGGCAGGTCCTTGCTCGTGCGGTGCAGGTACACCTCGAACTTGTCGCCGGCCAGGCGCACCAGGCGGCGCAGCTCGACCTTCTCGCCGATGATCGCGGCCTCGTCCTCGATGAGGGAGCCCACGGTGCCGGACCCGGCGGGCACGGCGAGTGCCGCATCCACCGTCTCGGCGCCCGAGTCGGCCAGCGCCTGGGCGACCTTCTCGGCGAGCGCGATGAACTTCTCGTTCTTCGACACGAAGTCGGTCTCGCAGGCGAGCTCGAACATCGTCACGGCCGTGGCGCTCTCGATGACCTGGATCAGGCCCTCGCTCGTGGAGCGGTCGGCGCGCTTGGCGTTGCCCTTCGCTCCCTTGAGGCGGAGGATCTCGACCGCCTTCTCGATGTCGCCGTCGGCCTCGACCAGAGCGTTCTTGGTGTCGACCATGCCGGTGCCCAGGCGCTCGCGCAGGGCCTTGACGTCTTCCAGGCTGAAGTTGGCCATGGATGCTTCCTTACTTGGCTTGTTGTCTTACTTCGAGTCGGCGTCGGCCGGGGCGTCGGCGTCGGCCTTCTTGGCCGGAGCCTTCTTGGCGGCCGGCTTCTTGGCCGGAGCCTTCTTCTCGGCGACGGCGGCGTCCGCGTCGTTCTCTTCGATCGGCGTCTCGGCGGCGACGACCTCGGCGACCTTCTCGGCCTCGGCACCCGGTGCCTCGGTGACGGCGCCGTCGACGGCCTCGATCTTCTCGGCGGTCGATTGCGGGTTCTCGGAGGCGTGCAGCAGCTCGGCCTCCCACTCGGCGAGCGGCTCGACGGCGCTGACGTTGCCCTCGGCCGGCGCGGCGTTGTGGCGCTGCACGAGGCCCTCGGCCGCGGCGTCGGCGATGATGCGCGTGAGCAGGCCCACCGAGCGGATCGCGTCGTCGTTGCCGGGGATCGGGTACTGGAGCTCGTCCGGGTCGGCGTTGGTGTCGAGGATGCCGATCACCGGGATGCCCAGCTTGGTCGCCTCGTTGACGGCCAGGTGCTCGCGCTTGGCGTCGATGACCCAGATCGCGCTCGGCGTCTTGGTCAGGTTGCGGATACCGCCCAGGGTCTTGTGCAGCTTGTCGAGCTCGCGCTTCTTGATGAGCAGCTCTTTCTTCGTGAACCCCTTGGTGGTGTCCTCGAAGTCGATCTCCTCGAGCTCCTTCATGCGCGCGAGGCGCTTGGAGACGGTCTGGAAGTTGGTCAGCAGACCGCCCAGCCAGCGCTGGTTGACGAACGGCTGGCCGACGCGGGTCGCCTGCTCGGCCACCGCCTCCTGCGCCTGCTTCTTGGTGCCGACGAACAGCACGGTGCCGCCGTGGGCGACCGTCTCTTTGACGAAGTCGTACGCCTTGTCGATGTAGGCCAGCGACTGCTGCAGGTCGATGATGTGGATGCCGGAGCGCTCGGTCAGGATGAAGCGCTTGACCTTCGGGTTCCAGCGTCGGGTCTGGTGCCCGAAGTGCACGCCGCTGTCGAGCAGCTGGCGGATGGTGACGACGGCCATGGCCGTACTCCTTCTGTTCTCAGTTGTCGCTTGCATCGTGTGATGAAGCCCTGGTGCCCTGGCCACGCCCCACTGTCTTGCTTTCGCAAGGTGACTGAAGGGGAGTGTGCCGCTGGTGGACACGCGAAGTCACCCGCCGGAGCGGGTGCTGTGGAGAGTGTACCTTATCCACCGATTTCGCGGCCGCGCTGCAGCCTCGGGACGCACTCCGCAGGATCGGGTCATGCTCCGTTCCCTCCTCGCCCTGGTCATTGCGATCGCCGCCCTGGGTGCGACCGATCCCCCGCGTGCCTCGGATGCGCGCTGGGCCTGGCCGGTGCCCGCACCGCATGCGATCGCGCGTGCGTACCTCGCGCCACCGACCCCGTACGGCCGCGGTCACCGCGGCGTCGACATCCGGGCTCCCGCGGGAACCCCGGTCCGCGCGCCCGCCGACGGCGTCGTGCACTTCGCCGGATTCGTCGTCGATCGCCCGGTGCTGTCGCTCGAGCACGCCGGCGGCGTGCTGTCGAGCTTCGAACCGGTGGATGCGGTGGTCGCCGCCGGTGAGCGGGTCCGCCGCGGCGAGGTGGTCGGCACGCTGCTCGCCGGGCACTGCGCCTCGCCGTGCCTGCATCTCGGGGCACGGGTGCACGGCGAGTACGTCAACCCGCTGCTGTTCCTCGGCGGGGTGCCGCGTGCGGTGCTGCTGCCGCTGGGGTGAGGGGTGTCAGGCGCCTGTCTCAGGCGCGCGGGTGCGCGTTCGCGTACGTCTGCTTCAGACGCTCGGCCGAGACATGCGTGTAGACCTGCGTCGTCGACAGGCTCGCGTGCCCGAGCAGCTCCTGCACGGCGCGCAGGTCGGCGCCCCCGTCGAGCAGGTGGGTCGCGGCGGTGTGCCGCAGGGCGTGGGGGCCCGACGGCCCGGTGCCCGGCTGATCGGCGAGCAGACTCGCGACGAGCTGATACACGGTGCGGGTCGACACGGGGGCGCCGCGGGCGCCGAGGAACACGATGTCGCTCGCCGCCTCGGCCCGCGCCGCGAGCACCGGCCGGGCGCGCGCGAGGTACTCGTCGAGGGCATGGGCGGCGGGCACGCCGAACGGCACAACGCGCTCTTTGCCGCCCTTGCCCAGCACTCGCAGGGTCAGACGCCCCCGGTCGATGTCGCCGACGCGAAGTCCGGCGAGTTCACTGACGCGCAGGGCGCTGGCATAGAGCAACTCGATGATGGCGAGGTCGCGCACCGCGACCACATCGGCGGTTGCCGCACGATCGATCAGCGCCGACAGGATCCCGGTCATCTGGGCGCGGGTGAGCACCCGCGGCAGGTGCTGGTCGGCGCGCGGAGCCTTCAGCCGCGCACCGACATCGGCGGGGGTCGCACCCGTCGCGGCGAGCCAGCGGGTGAACCCGCGGACGGCCGCGGCCCGGCGCCCCAGCGTCGACTTCGCCAGGCCCGCGGACGAGGCCCGCCACAACCAGTCGCGCAGCAGTTCGAGGTCGAGCTCGTTCAGCGTCGCGCCGGCGGTGAGCTGCGCGAACCGGGCGAGGTCGTCGAGGTCGCCGCGGTATCCGCGGATGCTGTGCTCGCTGAAACCGCGATCGGACGCGAGGTGGCGCAGATAGCCCTCGATCGCCCGGTCCCAGTCCACGCACCCATGGTGCGCCCCGCGGTCAGTCCTGGGCGGGTGCCGCGCCGCCGCTGGCCTCCGCGTCGGCGAGGTTGAACGTCGAGGCCTTGTTCGAGAAGGCCTCGCGGCGCTCGTCGGGGGTCATCGCGGCGAGCGTTTCGAGCACGACGCCCGAGAACCCGGCGACCTGGGGCGAGTCCAGCACGGGCACGTTCGTGTGCACGACCGAGTCCTCATAGAGGTGCACCAGGTTGAACGACTGCCCCCCGTCGACGCCGACCAGGCTGTCGAGTCCGCCCGAGTTGTCGAGCGTGTAGCACGTGGCGCTCGCGACCGAGACCGGGATGCCGGCGAACGTGCCCGTCGTGGAGTAGTGCAGGTGCCCGCCGAGGATGGCGCGCACATCGCTGCCGCGGAGCACCTCCGCCAGCCGGTGCTGGTCCTGCAGCTCGAGGATCGACATGATCTCGATCGGCGATGGGATCGGCGGGTGGTGCAGGGCGAGCAGGGTCCCGTCCGCAGCGGGGGTCGCGAGCTCGGCGCGCAGCCAGTCGAGCTGGTCGTCGCTCAGCTCACCGTGGTGGTACCCCGGAACGGCCGAGTCGAGCGCGATGATGCGCAACCCGCCCAGGTGGTAGACCCGGTCGAGGGGCTGGTCGCTCTCCTCCCCGAAGAACGCGGCCGAGAACGGCGGACGTTCGTCGTGGTTGCCCATCACCCAGATGAGCTTCGCCCCGAGCTCGGCGGCGGCGGGCTCGATGATCGTCTTCAGGCGCTCGTAGGCGTCGGGCTCGGCGAGATCGGCGAGATCGCCGGTGATCACGATCGCCTCGAGCGGGGCGCCCGAGCGTTTCAGCTGTGCCAGGGCCATGGCCAGGTGCCCATCGGTGTCGACCGACCCGTAGAGCGGGCGCCTGCCGCCCAAGAAGTGGGTATCGCTGAGGTGGGCGATGACGTGGGTCGGCGGTGCGTACTGTCCCAGCTGGATCACTCTGGAACCCTATGCCCGGCCGGTGTCGGTGCGGCGCGCGGCGGCGCGCAGTAGCCGGATGCCGTCGGGGATCTGTTCGGCGGGGATCGACCCGAATCCGAGGACGAGACCCTCGCGGGGCGAGTCGGTGCAGTAGCCGGGAAGGGTGCCGATCGCGACGCCGGCGACGGCCGCGGCGGACTGGATCTGCGCCGAGGCACCCGGCCGGCGGCCGGGCAGCCCGATGCAGACGTGCAGCCCGGCGCTCGAGGGCATGAGCCGCAGGCGCTCGTCCCCCGCGAGTTGCTCGGTGAGCACGCGATGCCGTGCCCGGTAGATTCGGCGCACCCGACGCATGTGGGCGGCGAACTCCCCGGAGTCGATCAGTCGCCCGAGAGCGCCCTGCGCCACCACGTCCGCTCCCCCGTCGGCGATCGTGCGGGCCGCGGCGAGCGCGGGGGCGAGCCCATCTGGCGGGATCACGTAGCCGATCCGCAGCGCCGGTGCCAGCGCCTTGGAGAACGTTCCGACGTAGGCCACGACCCCGGCCGCGTCGAGCACGTGCAGGGGTTCCAGCGGCCGGTCGTGAAAGCGGTGCTCGCTGTCGTAGTCGTCCTCGACGATGATCGCCCGGTGAGCGCTCGCCCACTCCAGCAGCTGGAGGCGCCGCGCCCGCGACATGACGACACCGGTCGGGAACTGGTGCGACGGCGTCACGTAGATCAGCCGGGTCTGCGCGGGAAGCGCCGACGGGTCCGCCCCCTCGGCGTCGACCGGCATCGTGATGACCCGCACCCCTGCGGCCTCGAGGGTTGCGCGCACCGGCGGGTACCCGGGGTCTTCGACGGCGACGAGGTCGCCGGGTTTCAGCAGCACGCGGGCGATCAGGTCGATGGCCTGCGTGGCGCCCGCGGTCAGCACGATGCCCTCGGAGTCGACCGTGACCGAGCGCGCGAGCCCCAGGTGGTGGGCGATGCCCGAGCGCAGCAGCGCGGGGCCCGCGTCGTCGCCGTAGCGGGCGCCGCGGGCCAGGTGGGCGTCGAGTTCACGCGTGAGGTGGCGGCGCCATGCCGCGGCGGGGAAGAGCGCCGCATCGGGCACCCCGGCCCGGAAGTCGTAGGCGGGCGACGCGCTCTCGCCCGCCGGCGCGGCCGGCTCGGCGACCCCGGCGTTCCGGCGCCCGGGAGCCGCAGGGACCGGCTGTGTGCTGACGAAGGTGCCTGCGCCCACCCGAGCGCTGCAGTACCCCTCCGCGGTGAGCCGTTCGTAGACCAGGGTGACGCTCGCCCGCGAGATCTGCAGCTGGGCGGCGAGGTCGCGGCTCGGGGGCAGGCGCTCCCCGGGGTGCAGGCGCCCGCCGAGGATCGCCGTGCTGAGTTGCCGGTACAGGCGGTCGGCGACACCGCCCTGGCCGGTGTCGAGGTCGAGCAGCAGATCCACGAGCGTGATCCTACATTGGTCTGGGCAAACTGCCGCCGATGTGGCCTGTAGCCCGGACCAATATCGACCTAACGTGAAGCCATGACCGAACGCATTCAGATCTCCTCCCTCAGCCCGAAGGGCTACCGCGCCGTGAACCACCTCGACTCGTACGTCAACGAGGCGCTCGACACCGAGCTGGTGAACTTCATCTACCTGCGGGCGTCGCTGATGAACGGCTGCACGTACTGCGTCGACGCGCACTCGGTGGACCTCGTGGAGGGCGGCACCGACCCGCGCCGGGTGTACTCGGTGACGACCTGGCGGGAGTCATCGTTCTACTCCGAGCGCGAGCGCGCGGCGTTCGCGATGACCGAGCAGCTCACGGCGCTGAACGGCAATGGCGGCGTCGACGATGCGACCTGGGCCGAGGCGGCCGCGGTCTTCACCGAGCAGGAGCTGTCGGACATCGTGCTCGCGATCGGCACCATCAACGTCTGGAACCGCATCGCGATCGGCACCCGGATGCCGACCCCGCCGCTGACCTGATCACCCCTTCCTCTTCACCCACCCGGCCGGGCGCTCGATCGCCCGGCCGTCGAGTTCCAGCAGCCCGAGTTCGGCCCGCACGCGGTCGAGGGCGAGCCCGCTCAGGACGGCGATGCGGTCCGTGCGGCGGGGACTGCGATCGCTGAGGGCGTCGAGCACCCGGCCGCGCGTGCCTTCGGGGTCGGCGCGGTGCTCGTCATCGGGATCGACGGGACGGGGGGCGAGCCCGGCCCCGGCGAGTTCCACGATCTCATCGGCGGTGGTGACGCAGAGTGCCGTGCTGTCGCGCAGCAGCTTGTGGCAGCCGGCACTCGCGGCGCTCGTGATCGGGCCGGGCACCGCCCCGATCGGGCGACCCAGGGTTCCGGCGTGCGAAGCCGTGTTGAGCGCGCCCGATCGCCACCCGGCTTCGACCACGACGGTGGCGCAGGACAGCGCGGCGATGATCCGGTTGCGCTGCAGGAACCGCCAGCGGGTCGGGGCCGTCCCCGGCGGCACCTCCGACACCACGACCCCGCGATCGACGATTCGGCCGATGAGCTGCTCGTGGCCGGCGGGGTAGAAGCGGTCGAGTCCGCCCGCCAGCACGGCGACCGTCACCCCGCGGCTCGCCAGGGCGGCGCGGTGAGCCGCACCGTCGATGCCGTACGCGGCCCCGGAGACGATCGCGAAGCCGCGATCCACCAGGCCGCTGGCCAGCTCGATCGCGACGTGCTCGCCGTATCCCGTGGCAGCCCGCGCCCCGACGATGGCCGCCGACCGCTCCAACTGCGCGAGTAGAGCGGGGTCGCCTCGGACCCAGAGGGCCGGCGGCGCGTGCCGCTGCAGGTCATCGACGGTGACCGGCCAGTGATCGTCGCCGGGCACGAGCAGACGCATCCCGAATCGGGCTCCCTGCCGCAGAGCGAGCATCACGGGCGCCGGATCGGCCCGCGAGCGCCACCGCTTCACCGCATCGACCCAGGCGGCGGTCCCGCCGTCGAGCCCCGCCGCCGCAGCAGCCTCGGCGACTGCCGCGGCGTCCGCCCGATCGACGACCAGCCGCCAGGCGGCGTGAGCGCCGAGTGCCCTGACCAGGTCGCCGGCATCGCCGTCGCCCGGTTCGGCGACGACGGTCCACGCGGCACGGGCGAATCGCTCGCGGATCGCGTCGGAATCCAGTCCATCCGCAGACACGGCCCGGACCAGCGCCGCCGCCTCGACGGCGCTCATGCCCCCGCCTTCCGCAGCAGCAACGCCCGGCCCACCTGGTCGCCGCCGGGGCGATCGACCCCGTCGAGATCGGCGAGGGTCCAGGCGACCTTCAGCACCCGGTCGTACCCGCGCATCGTCAGGGCGCCCCGCTCAAGTGCGCGGTCGAGAACCCCGGTGGCGCCGGGACGCGCCGCCCCGGCCGCCGATCGCAGCCAGCTGCCCGGGACGTGGGCGTTGAGACGCCAGGGCGTCGCCGAGAGCCGGGCATGCGCCCGCCCGCGGGCCTCCTCGACCCGCGATCGCCCGGCCGCCGACGTGACGCCGCCGCGCTCCGCCGCGAGACGGACCTGGGCCGCGGTGATCCTGCGCACCGTGAGCTGGATATCGACCCGGTCGAGCAACGGACCGCTCAGCCTCGAGAGATAGCGGCGGCGCACCTGCGCCGAGCACGTGCATTCCGCACCCGGGATGCCGGCGTTGCCGCACGGGCACGGGTTCGCGGCGAGCACGAGCTGGAAACGCGCGGGAAACCGCGCCGACCCGGACGCACGCGCGATGGTGATCTCACCGGACTCCAGGGGCTGTCGCAGCGCATCGAGGGCGACCCCGCTGAACTCGGGCGCCTCGTCGAGGAACAGCACCCCGTGGGCCGCGCGCGCCGCGGCGCCGGGGCGGATCAGCCCGCTGCCGCCGCCGACGATCGCCGCAGCACTGGCCGTGTGGTGCGGGGCCTCCAGCGGTGGACGGGTGACCGCACGCGCCCCGAGCGGGATGCCCGCGAGCGAGCGGATCGAGCTGACCTCCATGCTCTGTGCCGGGCCGAGATCGGGCAACAGGGTCGGCAGGCGCGCGGCGAGCATCGTCTTGCCGGCGCCGGGCGGGCCGAGCAGATACACATGATGGCCCCCGGCGGCGGCGACCTGCATGGCCTCGACGGCCTCGGCGTTGCCGATCACCTCGGCGAGGTCCCCCGCCGGTTCCGGTGGCGCGGCGACCGGCACCGGCAGCAGCGGCTCGACCTCGACCGGGTCGAGTTCGGCGCCGTGGAAGATCGCCGCCTCGCGCAGGCTCGCCACGCCCACGACGCGCACCCCCGGAACCAGCCGCGCCTCCGGCGCGCTGCCGGCCGGGACGACGACGGTGTCGAAACCCGCCCGGACCGCCGCCAGCACGGCGGGCAGCACTCCGGCGATCGGGCGCACCCGCCCGTCGAGCCCCAGCTCGCCCAGATGCACCACCCCGGCCACGGAGGCGGCGGGCAGGCGGTCATCGGCGACGAAGGCGGCCATCGCGATCGCCAGATCGAACCCCGACCCGTGCTTGGGCAGCGACGCCGGGGACAGGTTGATCGTCAGCTTGCGCGAGGTCAGCGGCAACCCCGCGTTGAGAGCGGCGGCGCGTACCCGGTCGCGTGCTTCGCCCAGAGCGGCATCCGGCAGCCCGATGATCACGAAACCGGGCAGTTGCGATGAGATGTCGGCCTCGACCTCGACGACGGCCCCGTCGATGCCCAGCAGGGCGACGGAGTGCGCGCGACCCACCGCCATCAGAGCACCCGCTCGAGATGCTCGACCGTCGCCGGTGCGCGATGCGGGGCGAGCACCGCGACGGCGTCGATGCGGATGCGTCCGGCACCCGGGTGGGCCTCGCACCAGGCCCCGGCGAGCCGGCGCAACCGGGCGAGCTTGGCCACCGTGATCGCCTCGAGCGGATGCCCGAACGCCGTGCTCGAGCGGGTCTTCACCTCGACGAACACCGTCTCGTCGCCGTCGCGCAGCACCAGGTCGATCTCGCCCAGCGGGCAGCGCCAGTTGCGATCCAGCAGCACGAAGCCGCGCGCGATCAGGTGCCGTTCCGCGATGCGTTCGCCACGCATCCCCAGTTCGTCTTTCGCCGCCATGCCCGGAAGCCTGCGGGAACCGGACCGGCCGGACCGACGCTGCCCCGGCATCCGTCGAGAAGCCCCGCCGGCGCCCGTTGTGGAGGAAGCGTCACCGCTCGTGCCACGATGAACCCATGGCCCCCGAACCCGCCCGCGACGACGCCGGCACCCTGCGCACCCGACCGCTGATCCTGACGCTCGTCCTGATCGGTCTGCTGATGCCCGCGCTCGGCGTGATCCTCGACCTCGCCCTGCGCGTCGGCGGCGCCACCTCGGGGCTCGCCGACGGCATCCGCAACATCACCTACCCGGACGCCGAAGGCAACCTGTTCGCCTGGTACTCCACCATCATCCTGGCTGCCGTCGCCGTCGGGTTCTTCCTCATCGCCCTCACCGCGCGCGGCGCCGGACGTCCGATCTGGCGCTTCGTCGTGCTCGGCGCGCTCGCGCTGCTGCTCTCGGCCGACGAGGCCGCCTACCTGCACGAGCGGCTCGGCAACTTCGCCGGCGACCTCGGGCTCAGCTCGAAGTTCACCTACCAGTGGCTGCTGCTCGGGGTGCCGATCGCCATCGTCGTCGGGCTGTTCGTGCTCTGGCTCGCCCGCCGGCTCGACAAGAGCCTGCGCTGGGCCCTGATCATCGCCGGCGTCGTCTACCTCGCCGGAGCCGTCGGCGGCGAGGTCATCGGCGGCGTGCTGAAGAAGACCGACGCGTTCAGCGGGGATGCCCTCATCGTCGTCTACGACATCGAGGTGCTCATCGAAGAGGGCCTCGAGATCCTCGGCGCGATCCTCGCCTTCCGGGCCGTGCTGCGCTACCTGCGCATCTCGAACGGGCCCGAGGGGCTGGCGTTCTCGCTTCCGCCGGAACAGCGGGCGACGACGAAGAAGTAGGGGTCTCGACCACCGCTACTCGTCGAGCGCGAGCTCCTTCGGCAGCTCGAGGTCCTTGTCGCCGCGCACCTCGACGTTGACGTCCTTGAACGTCAGCACCCGCACGCTCTTCACGAAACGGTCCGACCGGTAGACGTCCCACACCCACACGTCGTTCATGGTGAGCTCGAAATAGAAATCGTGCTCGGTGTCGTGGCGCTCCAGCGTCACGTCGTTGGCGAGATAGAACCGGCGCTCGGTCTCGACGACGTAGGTGAACTGCCCCACCACATCGCGGTACTCGCGGTAGAGGGCCAGCTCGACCTCGCGGTCGTAATCCTCGAACTCGTCCTCGTCCATTCGACCGAGTCTAGATCGCCTCATCGAAGAGCGCCGCGTCGAACAGCCCCGGCTGACGCAGCCAGCTCCAGCGGTGCAGCGGCGACGGGCCGATGCGGTCGATCGCGGCGTAGTGCTCGCTCGAGGCGTAGCCCTTGTTCGAGGCCCACAGGTAGCCGGGGTGCACGGCGTCTGAGGCGATCATCAGCCGGTCGCGCTGCACCTTCGCCAGCACGGATGCGGCGGCGACAGCAGCGCACGTCCGGTCCGCCTTCACCTTCGTCGTCACCCGGAGGCCGAGTTCGCGCACCGAGGGAGGCAGGGCCGGGGTGAGCCAGTCGTGCGATCCGTCGAGAAGCACCACCGCATCCTGGATCACGACCCCGGCATCGCGCACCGCCTCGAGCGCCCGCGACGCGGCCAGCCCGAGCGCGCGGATGATGCCGATCGTCTCGACCTCCTCGTTGGAGGCCAGCCCGACCGCGTGCTCGCGCGCCCAGCGCATCACGCCCGGGTAGAGCTCCTCGCGGCGCTGCTCGCTGAGCAGCTTGGAATCCTTCAGGCCCGCCGGCGCAGTGCGGGTGTGCTCGTGGACGACGCTCAGCCCCACCCCCACGGGACCCGCGATCGCGCCGCGGCCCACCTCGTCCATGCCGATCACCATGCGGGCACCCTCGCGCATCAGCACGCGCTCGTGGCGCAGGGTGGGCACGGTCGACGTCATCGGTCCGGGTCCGCCGCGTCGTCGACGCCCCGGAAGACGAACGGATAGTTGTCGAGCCAGGTCCAGCGATCGAACGGCCACGAGATCAGCACCGCGCGACCGACGACGTTGCCGATCGGCACGAAGCCCTTCGTCGGCTTGTCCTGGTTGAGACGGGAGTCCGCCGAGTTGTAGCGGTTGTCGCCCATCACCCAGAGCGAATCCGCCGGCACCGTCACGTCGAACTCGACACCCGACACCGCCGAGTTGGAGCCGATCGCGACGTAGGGCTCCTCCAGCGGCACATCGTTGACCGTCATCTGGCCGAACTCGTTGCAGCACGCCACCTGGTCGCCCGGCAGCCCGATCACCCGCTTGATGAGGTGGTCGTTGCTGTCGGGTGCCGTGAGTCCCACGAACGACAGCAGCCAGTCGAAGAAGGCCACCACCGGGTTCTGGTCCGGTTCGGGCTGCGGAGTCAGCCAGCCGCCCGGGTCCTGGAACACCACGATGTCGCCGCGCTCGATGGGGACCAGCTCGGGCACCAGCTCGTTCACGATGATGCGGTCGTTGACGTGCAGGGTGTCCTGCATCGACTCGGACGGGATGTAGAACGAGCGGATCAGGAAGGTCTTGATGAGGAACGAGATCACGACCGCCGCGACCAGGATGATGACGACATCGCGCAGGAAGCGCACCAGACCGGACTTGCGCTTCTTGCGGGGGCGCAGCGAAACCTCGTCAGCGCTCGTGCTCGGGGCGCTCGTGCTCACGGCAGCGGTCGGTTCGCGCAGTTCCAGCGCGTCAGGATCGGTCATCTCACCTCAGGGTCCAGGCAAGCATAAACACGAATCCCCGCCTCGCCGGACGGCGGGACGGGGATTCGAGAAGACGTCGGCGGCGAGGGGCTTACGCCTCGCGCTTCTCCTTGATCTTGGCCTTCTTGCCGCGCAGGTCGCGCAGGTAGTAGAGCTTCGCGCGGCGCACGTCACCGCGGGTGACGACCTCGATGTGGTCGATCACCGGGGAGTGCACCGGGAAGGTGCGCTCGACACCGACCTGGAAGCTCACCTTGCGGACGGTGAAGGTCTCGCGCACGCCCTCACCGGAGCGGCCGATGACGGCGCCCTGGAAGACCTGGATGCGGGAGCGGGTGCCCTCGACGATATTCACGTGCACCTTGACGGTGTCGCCGGGACGGAAGTCCGGGATGTCGGAACGGAGGGAGGCAGCATCGACGGAGTCGAGGATGTGCATGATGTTTCGCTCTCTGCGACCGCCACAGGTCGAACGCGGTTTCGGTGATTCAGACGATGGATGCGGTGCCGGTCTGGATTCGGACCCCCCTGTGGCAGGGCCGTGCCGGGCACAATCGTTCATTCTGCCACAGGTCCCGGTCCACGCGCGACGCGGCCAGTAGGCTCGACCGGTGATCGAACTGCGCACCCCCGCCGAGATCGAGCAGCTGCAGGCTGCCGGTCGCTTCGTCGCGAGCGTGCTCGAAGCCACCCGCGACGCTGCGGCGGTCGGGGTCAACCTGCTCGAGCTGGACGCTCTCGCCCACGACATGATCCGCTCGGCCGGTGCCGAGAGCTGCTACATCGACTACCACCCGTCGTTCGGCGCATCCCCGTTCGGCAAGGTGATCTGCACGTCGGTCAACGACGCCGTGCTGCACGGGCTGCCCCACGACTACGCGCTGCAGGACGGCGACCTGCTGTCTCTCGACTTCGCCGCGTCCGTCGGCGGGTGGGTCTCGGACTCGGCACTGTCGATCGTCGTCGGCACCCCACGCGAGGAGGACCTCGAGTTGATCGCCCTCACCGAGCGCGCCCTCGACGCCGGGATCGCCCAGGCGGTGCCCGGCAACCGCATCGGCGACATCTCGGCGGCCATCGGCGATATCGCCGCCGAGGCCGGCCTGAGCGTCAACACCGACTTCGGCGGGCACGGGGTGGGGCGCGAGATGCACGGTGACCCCCACATCCCCAACGACGGCCGCGCCAAGCGCGGCCTGCCGCTGCGGCCGGGGCTGGTGTTCGCGATCGAACCGTGGTTCATGCTCGGCACCGACGAGATCTACACCGACCCCGACGGCTGGACCCTGCGCAGCAAGGACGGCTCCCGCGGAGCGCACTCCGAGCACACCGTCGCCGTCACCGCCGACGGCCCGGTCGTGCTCAGTTCGCGCCGGACCTGACCAGCCGCACGACCGTCACGATCGCGAGCACGATCGCGACGACGATGACGATCGGCCAGACGACGATCGCCAGGCCGAACGTCGTGCCCGCCTCGTCGGTGAAGAAGTGGAACACCACGAGCGCCGCGATCAGCACGAACTCGATCACGAGCAGCACCCGTTGCGCCCGGCTCAGAGCGCGGACGCGCTGAGCACGCATGAGCAGCGCGTTCACCACGAGCGAGACCACCAGCCCGGGGAAGATCGCGAAAGCCTGGATGCCGCCCTGGAACGAGAACGCCAGCTCGGCCATGTCGAGGGCCAGCACGCCGATCACCCCGATCAGGCTGATCACCAGCAGCACGGCCGCGACGGCGAACTGCGCGACGATCCACGGGTTACGCATCGGGTTCCTCCAGCAGGTCAGGGCGGATGCGGCGGGTGCGCTCGAGCTGCTGCTCGCGCCGCCACGTGGCGATCGCGGCGTGGTTGCCACCGAGCAGCACGGGCGGGGTGTCGAGACCGCGCCAGGAGGCCGGCTTGGTGTAGCTCGGATATTCCAGCAGCCCGTCCTCGTGGCTCTCTTCGACGAGGCTGTCGGGGTTGCCGACGACTCCGGGCACGAGTCGCCCGGCCGCCTCGATCATCGCCATCGCCGCGACCTCGCCGCCGTTGAGCACGTAGTCGCCGAGGCTCAACTCGAGCACCTCGGCCGCCGCGGTGCGGCTCCACTCGATGACGCGCTGGTCGATGCCCTCGTAGCGCCCGCAGCAGAACACCAGGTGCTCGCGGGTGCTCAGGTCGCGCGCACGCGCCTGGGTGAAGAGCGCACCGGCGGGACTCGGGAAGACGACGGTCGCGCTCGGGGTGAGCACGGCATCCAGCGCTTCGCCCCACGGCTCGGGGCGCATGACCATGCCCGCACCGCCCCCGGCGGGCGTGTCGTCGACGGTGCGGTGGCGATCGTGGGTGAAGTCGCGCAGGTCGTGCACCCGGATGTCGAGGACGCCGTCGGCGCGCGCCCGGCCGAGGAGGGACACGTCGAGCACGGAGAAGAACTCCGGGAAGATCGTGACGATGTCGACGCGCACGGGTTCAGCGTATCGGCGCCGGTTGGTGCGGCTGCAGCGCACTGAGAACCTCATATGCGGGTTCTGGGTACATCCCAGCCGTTCGACCCCAACCGCCCACCCGCCGTGTTGTCCACGGGGCCGACAAAGCGTCGCCTCTGCAGGACGACGGGGCGCCACAGTGTCACGGTGAGGGGAGGAGTCGTCAGCCGTCGGGAGTTGCTGGCGAACGGCGCGACGCCGGCGGCGATCGACGCCGCCGTGCGCGCCGGCCGACTCACGCGCATCCGGCGCGGCTGGTACGCCGGCGAGGCCGCCGATTCCCAGGTGGTCCGCGCTGTCGCCGCGGGTGGGGCGCTCGGGTGCGCGTCGGCGCTGCGGTTCCACGGGGTCTGGATACGCGAGGTCCGCGGCATCCACGTGGCGTTCGGGCGCTCGTCGCACGGGGACCCGGCCGGGGTCATCGCCCATTGGGTGAGGACGCGCTCTGAGGACGGCGTCGTCGGGGTGCTCGACGCCTTCCGCCAGTTCGCACACTGCGGAGCGCCTGCGGATGTCGTGATCGCCGCGGACTCCGCACTCAACCGCGGGCTGCTCACCGAGGCCGAGGTCGCCGCCGTGCTGAACCGCACAGCACGCGGTCGTCGTCTTCTGTCGCGAGTCGATCCGCGCGCCGAGTCCGGGATCGAGACGCTCGTGCGTCTCAGGTTGCGGGCACACCACGTGAAGCTGGCATCACAGGTCGAGATCGCGGGTGTCGGCCGGGTGGACTTCGTCGTGGGCGAGAGTCTCGTCGTCGAGGTCGATGGCCGAGAGTGGCATCACCACCGGTTCGAGCAGGACCGGGCGCGTGACGCGGCCCTCGTCACGCTCGGGTACACGGTCGTGCGGTTCAGTTACCGGCGGGTGATGGAGGACCTCGGCGCGGTCGAGCGTCAGCTGCTGCAGCTGGTTCGACTCGGAGTGCATCAGAGACGACGGCCCGGGTGAACGCAGACTCCCATATGCGCGTTCTGGGTACGGCTCAGCCGCGCTACTCGGGGGCGTCCTCGAACAACCCCGTCGGAGGCGTGAGGGTCACGGTGCCGGCCTCGATGTCGACGGCGGGAACGATCGCCGAGACGAACGGCACGAGCACCTCGCCCGCACCCGTGTCGATCGCCAGCAGGTCCTGCGCGGGCAGGTGGTCGACCCGTGCCACGGTCCCGACCTCGACCCCGTCGCGGAGCGCACGCAGGCCGACCAGCTGGTAGTCGTACCAGGCGTCGGGTTCGGTCTCGCCGCTGTCGTCGATCCAGAGGATCGCACGGATCAGTCCCTCGGCGGTGGTGCGGTCCTGCACCCCCTCGAAGAACGCGACGGCATGCTCGTTGTACCAGCGCAGCTCGGCCAGCTGCAGGGTCTTGCCGTGCCACGGGGAGGTGTCGGGAACCTGCAGGTCGAACGTCGCACCGGGGACGAACCGGCGCTTCGGGTCGTCGGTGTACAGCTCGAGTTTGATGCCGCCCTTCAGCCCGTGCGCCTTCATCAGGCGGGCGACCCGCAACCGGGTGGGGGCGTTCACGCCTCGTCGGTGTCGACGACGTCCACGCGTACGCGACGGCCGTCAGCGAGCGCGGTCACGAGGGTGCGCAGGGCCTTGGCGGTGCGGCCGGAACGGCCGATCACGCGGCCGAGGTCGTCGGGGTGCACGCGCACCTCGAGGACCTCGCCGCGTGAGGACGTGGCGGAATCCACCGTGACCTCGTCAGGGTGATCGACGATCCCCTTGACGAGGTGCTCGAGGGCGGATGCCAGCACCACTACTCCTTGTCGGCGTCGGCCGCGGGGGCCTCGGCTGCGTCGCCGGAACCCTCGGCCTCATCGACCGCGGCCTCGGCCTCGGTGACCGTCTCGGCCGGGGTCTCGGCAGCCGGAGCCTCGACCGCGGACTCGGCAGCCTCGGCGGGCGCCTCGACGGCGGCGTCGGCGGCCTGGTCGTCGCCGGTCGCTGCGGCGGCGTCCTCGTCGGCGGGAGCATCGGCGGGAGCGGCCTCGGCCTTGGGGGCCTTGTCGGCCTTCGGCTTCAGAACCGGCTTCTTCTTCTCGTCGGCGACGAACAGCTCGGGGGCCTCCTTGGTGCGGATGGTGCTCTTGGCACCCTTCTCACCCTTGAAGGTGCCCCAGTCGCCGCTGAGCTTCAGCAGCGCGGTGACCTGCTCGGTCGGCTGCGCGCCGACGCCGAGCCAGTACTGGGCGCGCTCGGAGTCGATCTCGATGAACGAGGGCTCCTCGGTGGGGTGGTACTTGCCGATCTCTTCGATCACGCGACCGTCGCGCTTGGTGCGCGAGTCGGCGACGACGATGCGGTAGTACGGGGCACGGATCTTGCCGAGCCGCTTGAGGCGGATCTTGACAGCCACGATTCTCCTGGATCTCAGTCAGGCTCGTTCGACGAACCTGCATTTGTGTACGAACTGCAACCGTGGGCGTGGGGGCACACTCGGCAGAAAGCTCTGAAGGGGGTGCGCTCGAGCCTGATAGAGGGTCGGGCAACGGCGTACCAACGGACTATTCTGGCAGATTTTCGGCCGCGGCGGGAACGCGGGCCGTGCGACGCGACAGCCCGACGCCCACGAGGCTCAGCACACCGCCCGCGATCGCGAGCCAGGCGGGCACCTCGCCGAAGAAGATGAGGCCCATGACCACCGCCAGCGGCGGCACGATGTAGGTGGTCACCCCGAGCTGCCCCGCCGGCATGCGCCCGAGCGCGTAGCCCCAGGTGGTGAAGGCCAGAGCCGTCGGCACCACGCCGAGGTAGACGACGCCGAGCCAGGACAGCGGCGGAGCCGCCGCGAGTTCGCCGGCCAGCTGCCCAGCGAACGGCAGGCAGGCGATGAGGCCGATCACGCATCCGATGAGAGTGATCTGGGATGCCGGGAGGCGACCTGCCATGGGTTTCTGGGCCAGCACGCCGACCGCGTAGACGATCGCGGCGACCACGGCCCAGACCACGCCGATCGGATCGATGGGGCGCTCGCTACTGTCGGCGAACGAGGTGCCGATGCCGATGAGGATGACGCCGAGGAACGCGATGCCCGCCCCGATCGCGAGCCAGCGCGGGATGCCCTCGCCGAGGAACAGCCCCGCCCCGAGCGCGATGAGGATGGGCCCGATGCCGACGATCATCGCGGTGGTTCCGGCGTCGAGGGTGTGCTCCGCCAGGTTGAGGGTGACGTTGTAGGCGCCGAACCAGCCGACCCCGTAGAGCACCAGCCGGGCCCAGTCGCGCCGGGTCGGCGGCACCCAGCGGCGCTGGGCCAGCACCAGGATGCCCAGCGCCAGCGCTCCCACGATCAGCCGCCCGAGAGCGAGGGCACCGCCGCCGACGTCGGGTGCGACCCCGCGGATGACGACGAAGGCGCTCGCCCACGCCAGGATCGTGAAGGCCACGGCCCCGAACAGGAGGACCCGCTCGCGGGTGCTCGGCGGGGCGGCGACAGGGGATGCGGTGCTCACCCGCTCACGCTAGACGGCACGGGCGACACCCAGCAGGCCCACGAGCGACAACGTGGCACGGTTTGCTGCCACGCCGGGCTCTCAGGCGTTGATGCCGTCGCGCCAGGCCAGGAGTTCCCGCACGGCGCCCAGATCGTCACCGACCTCGATGGGGATCTCGAACAGCCGCACCCCGAGCTCGTACTTCTGCTCGGCCGCGTGGAGCGCCGAGTCGTGACGGCGGGTGTATCCGGTCGAGATCTCGACCTCGCCGGGGTCGCGGCCGATCTCGGCGCACCGGTCGCGGAACACGCCGATCTTGTGCTCGAGCGTGGCGACGTCGCCGAAGCAGTGCCAGATGTCGGCGTGCTCGGCCGCGATCCGCAGCGTCTTCTGCTCGCCCCCGCCGCCGATGAGGATCGGGATGTCGCGGGTGGGCGCCGGTTTGAGCACGGCCCAGCGCGCCCGGATGCGGCGCAGGTCCTCGGCGAGCGCGTCGAGCCGTGATCCGGCGGTGCCGAACTCGTAGCCGTACTCGTCGTAGTCGCGGCGGGCCCAGCCGGATCCGGTGCCGAAGATGAAGCGGCCCACGCCGTCCCGTGCGCTGATGTGGTCGACGGTGCGGGCCATGTCGGCCTGCAGGTCGGGGTTGCGGTAGCTGCTGCAGTTCACCAGCGGCCCGAACTCCACGCGCGAGGTCTGCTCGGCCATGGCGGCCAGCATCGTCCAGGCCTCGAAGTGACGGCCGTCGGGATCGCCGGTGAGGGGGAAGAAGTGGTCCCAGTTGAAGATGATGTCGACACCCAGGTCTTCGAGCCGGGCGACGAGATCGCGCAGTCCCGCGTAGGAGGCGTGCTGGGGTGCGATCTGCACGCCGATGCGGACGGGACGTTCGGGGGCCATGGCGTCAGCCTAGGCTGCTGCGGTCAGCGCCTTCCCCTGATCAGGCGCACCAGGAAGAACGCGATCAACGCCGTCGCCCCGATGAGGACGGGCCACACCCACCACGGACCCGCGGTGCTCTCCACCGCAGGGAGCACGGGTGCCGGCGACACGCTCGGGCTCGACGACGGCCGGGGGCTCGATGAGGGGCTGGGGCTCGTCGACGGGCTGGGGCTCGATGTCAGCGTCGGTTCGGGCGCGGGTGCACGGTCGCTGCCGGCGAAGAACACCCGCGGATACCCGGTCACGTCGTGCCCGGAGCCACCCGAGCCGCCCGAGCCGCCTGACCCACCGGATGCCGGCGCCGGCTGGGGGCCGCACCCGCCGGCCGTACCCAGTGCGGCGACGATGACATACGCGACACCGGAGTCCACGGAGGACGCGGTCAGGGGCCCGGTGTCGACGAGGCAACCGGGCGACAGTGTGCCCGGACTCCCCGGAGCCGAGCCCGTGGACGCCACCCCGCCGACCACCGGCAGCCAGACCCCCG
>Ga0182739_1000549_pt1 | contig 46485 bp, 50 predicted proteins | sample eDN5th30CBELigBY_FD_128873 | JGI IMG/M metagenome (GOLD analysis project Ga0182739, IMG submission 128873) | Enriched backyard soil microbial communities from Emeryville, California, USA - eDNA 5th pass 30_C BE-Lig BY (version 2) (version 2) | ecosystem: Environmental > Terrestrial > Soil >... | reverse complement strand
TGGGGAAGGAAAATGAGGACGATCCCGCCAGGTTTCACCCCGCTGGCGACAAGCTGAGCTCCGCAGCGCCTCGCTTGAGACCACATTTCAAGATAGGAGATCGTGCCCTTCTCGTTGGGTAACAGGGCGTCCAAGGCTGCCTCCAATGGAGCGATGGATATCATTCTCGGCTCGGTGAACGAATCTTCGGTCAGCGCGCCCGCCGCTATGCTCAGGCTCCCGGCAAGGGATATCAGCACAAGATGGACGATCATCCGACGCGTGTCCGCGCCATGGATCAGGACGACGGCGAACTGGATCGAAAACAGCAGATAGAGGAGCAGTGCCCATTTCAGTTCGTTGGGCTCGGTGCGCATCAAACCGACTCTGCGAGCGCGCGCATCCGAGGCACGCAGGGCCAGCCCGAGTATCATGTTGCGAATCGGTCATGAACGATTGGCCGGTCGGGCCCCGATGCCCAGCGGGCCCTCGATTCGAACGGTTACATGCGACGGGCCGCAAGGCAAACACGAGCGCGGTCGGCGAAAGGCAGCATCTCCGAGGCATTTGCGATCGTCGGCGATGATTGCCAAGGTCCCCCCCCCGACAATTTTACAAGCGGAGAGTATCGCCTGATGACCAAGGACAGCCAGCCCCCGGAACGTGGTCTTGCGGTGGTGCGCACCGTCGCGGAATTGCGCAAGGCGGTTTCTGCCTTCAGGACGGCCGGCCGCACGATCGGTCTGGTTCCGACGATGGGCGCGCTGCACGAAGGCCATGTCAGCCTGGTGAAGGGCGCGCTCGATCGCGGCGACGTGCCGGTGACCAGCATCTTCGTCAATCCGACCCAGTTCGGTCCGAAGGAGGATTTCTCCGCCTATCCGCGCGACGAGGAGGGCGACTTCGCCAAGCTGCGCGACGCGGGCTGCCGCATCGTCTTCGCGCCCAGCAAGGACGAGATGTATCCCGGCGAGCAGCTCACGACGGTGACCGTTGCCGGCATCACCGACGGTCTGTGCGGCCCGCTGCGGCCCGGCCATTTCCAGGGCGTCGCCACGGTGGTGAGCAAGCTCATGCTGATGGCGATGCCTGATCGCGCCTATTTCGGCGAGAAGGATTACCAGCAGCTCCAGGTCATCAAGCGCATGGTGCGCGACCTCGCCATGCCGTTCGAGATCGTGGGCATGCCGACGGTGCGCGAGGCGGACGGGCTCGCGATGTCGTCGCGCAACCGCTACCTCAGCGCCGAGGAGCGCACGAAGGCGCTGGGCATGTACCGGCAGCTCGCTAAAGTCGCCGACACGGTGCGCGACGGAAGGGCCTCCTGCAGCGAAGCCGCGGCGGCGGCATCCCAGGCGCTGCGCGACGGCGGGTTCGACATCGTCGAATATTTCACCGTGGTCGATGCCGAGAGCCTGAAGCCGCTCGAGCATGTGACGGGGCCGGCGCGCGTCATCGCCGCCGCCCGCCTCGGCCGCACCCGCCTGATCGACAATCTGGCGGTCTGATCGGGGCGCCTGACGGGAAGGTCAGGCCGCCTGTTCGAGTGTCGAGGCGACGTCGCGCGTGGTCACGCGGCGCAGGTCGCGAACCTTGGTCGTGTCGAACGGCCGGGCACGATGCATGGTGCAGCGATTGTCCCAGATCACGAGATCGCCCTTCGCCCAGCGATGGGTGTGCACGAAGCGCGGCTGGGTCGCGTGCTCGATCAGGTCGAGGATGATGAGGCGCCCGTCGGCCACTGGCAGGCCCAGGATGTGCGAGGCGTGCGCGGCGAGATAAAGCGTTTTGCGGTGCGAACCGGGATGAGTGCGGACCACCCGCTGCGGCACCGGCGGCAGCGAGGCGCGCTCCTCCTCGCTGTATTGCACGACGCCGAGCTGTTCGCGCGAACGCCAGATCGAATGTTCGGCGACCAGCCCTTCCAGCTCCTTCTTCTTCGCCTCGGGCAGTGCATCGTAGGCCGCGCGCATGTCAGCGAATTCCGTGTCGCCGCCTTCCTCGGGAATGACGTGCGCATAGAGCATTGAAAGGGCGCCGGGCACGGCGCGGAACGACGCGTCGGTATGCCAGAGTCGGTTGGCAAGACCATCGAGTCGGCGACGCGCGTCGGGCTTCATCACATTGCCGTCGCCGTCGAGGTTGGAGATGTCGGCCACCTGGCTGGATTCGATCCGATGCTTGATGTCGCGATGCCGGAGCTTCAGCGCCGAGGATTCGATCGGGCCGAAATTGCCGGCGAAGGCGACCTGCTTTTCGTCGTCGAGCGTCTGCCCGCGAAAGACCACGACCGCGTAGCGGTTGATGGCGTCCTCGATGGTCTGCCGGTCGGTGGGCTTGAGCGGGCGTGCCAGGTCGACGCCGCCGATCTCGGCCACGAATTCGGGATGAGTTGGCGTAACGGTGATGCTCACGACCGCCTCCCGCGGCTATAGTAGATTTTCAATCATTGTCTTCCAGGAAACGCCATGCCGCAAACGATGAAGCTCGCTTTGCTCGACGATTACCAGAAGGTAGCCATGCGCATGGCCGACTGGGAGCGCCTCCGGAAACGCGGAGTCGAGATCACGGTGTTCCACGAACCGTTCGCCTCGGTCGAGGATGCGGCGCAGAAGCTGGCGCCCTTCGACATGCTGGGACTGCTGCGCGAGCGCACCGCTTTTCCGCGGGCGCTGATCGAGAAGCTGCCCAACCTCAAGTTCATGGTTCTGACCGGCGCCCGCGCGGCGAGCCTCGACGACAAGGCGGCTGCCGAACGCGGCATTCCGGTTTCGACCACGCCGGGCGGCACTTCGAACGCGCCGACCGCGGAACTCGGCTGGGCGCTCCTGATGATGTGCGCGCGCGACCTCGCCAAGGCCGAGCGGCTGGCACGCCAGGGCAAGTGGCATGACGGCATCGAGCAGATGGTCGTGCTCGAAGGCAAGCGGCTGGGCATTCTCGGCCTCGGCAAACTGGGCAGCCGTGCGGCTCACTATGCCAAGGCCTTCGGCATGGAAGTGGTTGCCTGGAGCCAGAACCTCACGCCCGAGAAGGCCGAGGCGGGCGGTGCGAAGTATGTGAGCAAGGACGATCTGCTGGCGACGTCGGACTTCGTGTCGATCCATCTCGCTTTGTCGGATCGCACCCGCGGCCTGATCGGCGCCGCCGAGCTGGCCAAGATGAAGAAGACCGCGATCCTGGTGAACACCTCGCGCGGCCCGATCGTCGACGAGGCGGCGCTCATCGAGGCGCTGAAGAACCGGACGATCCTGCACGCCGGTCTCGACGTCTATGACAAGGAGCCGCTGTCGGCCGACCATCCGCTGACGAAGCTCGACAACGTCACGCTCATTCCCCACCTGGGTTACGTCGTCGAGGAGAGCTACCGGCACTTCTACGAGGGCACGGTCAAGGACATCGAGGCCTGGCTCGACGGCCAGCCGATCAACGTCCTCAACCCGGACGCGCTCAAGAAGGCCTAGGCGTCCTCACGCGAACGACGATCAGCCAGACGGCGCCGGCGAGGATCACGCCGGCGGCCAGCCATTCCGGCGTCGTCAGGGACGCCGGCGTCAGCCAGCCCAGGCGGGCGAAAACGGCTTCGAGCGCGATGGCGAAGAACGGCATCGCGGTGAGGGCGATCAGATAGGTCTGCACACCCGAATGGTTGATGGTCCAGAAGCCGAGCCAGGTGCCGGGCGCGCGGAACAGCAGGCCAGCCAGGATGGCGTAGAACCACAGTTCGATGCGCCCGAAGGCGTCGCCGCCCCCCGCCCAGGGCGAGGCCATCGCTCCCACCAGGCCGGCAAGCGTCCAGACGAAGATCAGCGCCAGCGAGGCGGCGACCAGGATCTCGCCGGTGAAGCGGCTGCGCGCCGCCGGATCGGCCGCGCGATTGCGCGGGTGGTAGGCGATCATCCACGAGGCTGCGACCGCGATGGCCTCCGAGGCGATCAGCCAGGCGACCCCGCGCCACGCCGTCTCCGACCCCAGCCCAGCGGCGAAGGCCGCGACGCCCAGCGCCAGCAGGGCGAGCCCCGGCCAGTCGCGCCGTGACGGTGCCTGGCGCGTCAGCGCCCAGCCCGAAGCCGCCCCGATCAGCACGCTCATCGTGGACAGCAGGGTGCTCTGCGTGACGGCCAGCCAGACGATGGCGGCGGCCGTGCAGCCGTTGATGATCACGCGCATGAAGGCGTAGCAGACGGTCCAGGGGACCAGCAGATCGGCCCAGCTTCCCGGCGTGCGGCGGCCGACCCAGAGCATGGCCAGTCCGGCCGTCAGCAGCTGCACCAGCGTATAGGCCCAGGCATCGAGCTGGGCGCCGCTCACGACGTGACGCGTCAGCAGGAGATAGACCGACCAGAGGAGGGAGTTGCCGAGCGCAATGGTCAGGACGTGGCCGCTCATTGCCGATCCTGCAGGCTTGGAGTCAGGTACGGAAGCGCAGCAGCAGGTGATTGACGCCGTTCAGCTTGACGTAGAGGTCCTCGAACTGCGTGTAGAAGTCCTCCCATCGCGGCAGGCCGCCCAGCGACCCGAGCGAGGTGTAGATTTCCGCCACCGTCCGGCGACCGTCGATCTGCGCGATGATGCGGGGGGCGAGCGGCGGAAGCTGGGCCCGCCACGGAAAGCCATCGAGGTTGGCGACCAGCGGCGCGCCGGGCTGCAGGCCGGCAGCGAACTTCTGCGCATCCATCTCGCGCAGCACCGGGATGGCCGACGTATCCTCGGGGCGCGCCACCGTGTCGAAGCCGGCGCGCGTCGCATAGAAGACATGGGTCCGGACGTTGCCGGCGAGACGTTCGGCGAAGGCCGCGCGCTCGATCAGCGGCAGCGAGCTGGCCTGCCGGGCGATCACCGGATCGCTCATGTAGGTCGCGGGCTCGTAACGCACCGGCTCGAGGAAGGCCACGACCCTCAGGCCGGAGGCGGCCGCCATCTTGCCGATCTGCGGCACGGTGAAGGCGCGGTCGCAGCTGTGCAGCAGCAGGTCGTAGAGGCCGGCGTCGCCGCCCGTCACATGGTCGTTGAGATAGGGATTACGGCGGAACAGGTTGGTCGTCGGCAGGAAGCGGATCAGGCGCTTGGCCATCGCCAGCCGGTCTTCGATCGCCATCGATGGCGGCGCAATCGTCTGCAGCAACTCCTGCAGGGGATAGACGCCGCTGCGGCCATATTCGCCGTAGAGCATGACGCCCATGCCGCCATCGGCATGCAGCACGCTCGCCAGCGCCTGCATCCCGGCGGTCGGGTCGGGCAGATGGTGCAGCACGCCGGTGCAGTCGATGTAGTCGAAGTGACCGATGTTCATCGTCGGCAGGTCGAGCAGCGAGCCGGTCAGGAACTGGATATTGCGCAGGCCGCGCGCCTTGGCCCGCGCCTCGCAGATCTGGCGCGAAGCCGTGGAGAGGTCGAGATAGACGACCTCTCCGGGGCAGCGGCGATCGACCAGCTGCTGGGCCAGCATGATGCAGGCATCGCCCGTGCCGCCGCCGGCGACCAGCGCGCGGAAGGGTCGGATGAAGTTCAGGCGGCCGGAGAAGAGATAGTGATTGATCTCGAGGACGTGGCTCGGCGTGCCCGTGATCAGGCGGATCGCCTCGTCTCGCGGGTCCCGGGCAGGATAGGGCAGAGCCTCGTACTGGGCGCGAACGCTGTCCAACGGCGAGGGAAGGGTCATCAGGGCCTTGTTTGACGGCGGGCTGGGCGCTACCGGGTGGGTGGCAACACCTGCCAATCATTACTGCAACAAATCGAAGGGCCATGAAAGGCTATTTCGGCATTGGTATCGAGGGTCCGAGCAAGTCGATGAATGTCGGCACCTTGTTCCGGACGGCCCACGCGTTCGGCGCGTCGTTCGTCTTCACCCTGCGCGCGCAGTACGACGTTCGCGCCGGCGCGCTGGCCGACACGTCGGACGCGCCGGGATCTGTGCCGACCTACCGTTTCGCCGACCTGGAAGCGTTTCGCCTGCCGCTGGGATGCCGGCTCGTCGGCATCGAGATCACGGACGATGCAATCGAGCTGCCGAGTTTCCGGCATCCGCGCCAGTGCGCCTATATCCTTGGTTCGGAGCGGGAAGGACTGTCGGCTGGCGTGCAGTCGGTGTGCGACTACGTCGTGAAAATCCCGACGCGCTTTTCGGTCAATCTCGGGACGGCCGGCGCGCTGGTCATGTACGATCGGTTGATCAGCCTCGGTCGTCATGCCCCCCGGCCGGTCGGCGAGGGCGCCCCGACCGAGACGCTCGACATGCCGGTGTTCGGCGAGCCGATGTACAAACGCAAGCAGCGGCTGCGGCAAAAAGCACAGTCAAAACAATAGTTTGGCTCGGCGCAGTTGCGCAGGGCGGGTGCTGCGACTATCTCACGCGCTCGATGTCCGTCCTGCCCACCGAACCGCTGCAGATCCTCGAGCCCGGCGCCGCCGCGCACGGCCGCAACGATCTGCGCCGCAACCTGATCGGCCTGTCGCGCGACGGGCTGAAGGCGGCGCTGGTCGAGGCCGGGCTGGAGCCGTTCCGCGCCGCCCAGATCTGGCAGTGGATATATTGGCACGGCGTCACCGACTTCGGGCGCATGACCAACATCGCCAAGAAGGCGCGTGATCGCCTCGCCGACCAGTTCGTGATCGAGCGGCCCTCGATCGTGACCGAGCAGCGTTCGGTCGACGGTACCCGCAAGTGGCTGCTGCGCTTCGCCGACGGTAACGAGGCCGAGACGGTGAACATCCCGGAGACCGACCGCGGCTCGGTCTGTGTCTCGAGCCAGGTCGGCTGCACGCTCACCTGCACCTTCTGCCACACCGGCACCCAGCCGCTGGTGCGCAACCTCACGCCGGATGAAATCGTCGGCCAGTTCATGGTGGCCCGCGACAGCTATGGCGAATGGCCGACGCCGACCGCCGATGCCCAGCGCATGCTGAGCAACATCGTCATGATGGGCATGGGCGAGCCCCTCTATAATTTCGACAATGTGGTCTCGGCGCTCAAGATCGTCATGGACGACCAGGGCATCGCGCTCAGCCGCCGCCGCATCACCCTTTCGACCTCCGGCGTCGTGCCGATGATTCCGAAGGTGGGCGAGGCGCTCGACGTCAATCTCGCGGTGTCGCTGCATGCCGTCAGCGACGAGGTGCGCGACACGCTGGTGCCGATCAACAGGAAGTGGCCGATCGCCGAGTTGCTGCGGGCCTGCGCCGACTATCCCGGCGCGCGCAACAGCCGGCGCATCACCTTCGAATACGCGATGCTGAAGGGCGTCAACGACAGTGACGCCGATGCGCGCGAGCTGGTGCGCATCCTGAAGCCGATCCACGCCAAGGTGAACCTGATCCCGTTCAATCCTTGGCCAGGTGCGCCTTACGAGTGCAGCTCTAACAACCGCATCCATCGCTTCGCCGAGATCGTGAACGATGGCGGTTTGAGCGCCCCGGTGCGCACCCCGCGCGGCCGCGATATCTCCGCCGCCTGCGGCCAGCTCAAGAGCGCCAGCCTCCGCCAACGCGGCGAGAAGGTCGCGCTGTAGCTACTTCGTGAAGGCGGCGACCTTCGACAGGAAGGCGTTCTCTGTCGAGACCGGTCGCAGCCCGGCGGCGGCACACAACTCCTCCATGCTGCCGCCGACGTACTCGGCGTAATAGGGCTCATGGAAGTAGTGGGGGAAGAGGTCGAGCAGGCCGTCCCACTCGGGCCGGTCCCCCTTCTGAAGAGAATCGACGATCACGACCAGGCCACCGGGCTTCAGCACGCGCGCCATCTCGGCGATCGCCTTCGCGCGGATCTCCTTGGGCAGCTCGTGCAGCAGGAACGAGGAGACGACCAGGTCGAGGCTCTCTTCGGCGAAGGGCAGTGCCTCGGCCGCGGCTTCGTCGAGCTTGACCCGGGCCGTGCGACCGATCAGGCGGCGCGCTTCGTCGAGATAAGGGCGGCTGAGGTCGATGCCGCTGAGCTTCATCCCGGGCCAGGCGCCGTGCAGCGTGGCGAGCAGGCGGCCGGTGCCGCAGCCGACATCGAGCCCCCGGACGTCGCGCTGGTTGCGGTCCGCGAGCCAGACGGCGATCGGCGCCAGGGCGCGGCGGCGCATGACGTCGGCAGCGCCGGTGAACAGGACCTCGACCTGGGTGTCGTACAGCGCGGCCGAGTGGTCGGACAGCCAGCCGTCGCTCTGGAAATGGAAGTTCTGCCGGTAATAGTCGGGCAGGCCGTCGGCCTGGGTGCCGGGCGGCAGCTCGTCGTCGAGGGCACCGTGCCGCCGCGCATCGACCTGCGGCAGGTCGCGGAAATAGAGCAGGCTGCGGCGCAGGAACTCGGCAGGCTCCGGGCGGAGGGGGCGCGGGGCGGGAAACAGGCCGGCGGCGACATCCCGCCATTCCCGTCCGAACACGGCACGCATCTCGGCGGTCAGCTCGGCCCGGCCGGGCGTCGGCCCGACGGGAAAATCGGGCTTGGGCATGGGCTTCATCAGGCGGCGGCCGGCGGCATAGTGGCCGGCATACCAGGCGACGCGCGCGGTCTGGCGGGCGGCGTAGGAAAGGCGGTCGAGGGGGGAAACCATGTGATGCTATTCTCGCCCCGATTATAGCGTCTTTGCGGCGCGCTTGCCCCGATGGGGTCGACCGCTATATTCGCGCGCCTTTTACCGAATCGACACGAAAGCGGCCAGCATGAGCGTTTCTTATACCGGGCCCTACAAGAAGGGCGACATCAAGAAGGTCGTGCTCGCCTATTCCGGCGGCCTCGACACCTCGGTCATCCTGAAATGGCTGCAGACGGCCTATGGCTGCGAGGTGGTGACCTTCACCGCCGATCTCGGCCAAGGCGAGGAGCTGTCGCCGGCCCGCAAGAAGGCCGAGCTGCTCGGCATCAAGCCCGAGAACATCTACATCGAGGACGTGCGCGAAGAGTTCGTGAAGGATTTCGTCTTCCCGATGTTCCGCGCCAACGCGCTGTACGAGGGCCAGTACCTGCTCGGCACCTCGATCGCGCGGCCCTTGATCTCCAAACACCAGATCGACCTGGCGCTGAAGACCGGCGCCGACGCCGTCTGCCACGGCGCCACCGGCAAGGGCAACGACCAGGTCCGCTTCGAACTCTCCTATTACGCGTTGAAGCCGGACATCAAGGTGATCGCGCCGTGGCGCGAATGGGAGCTGACCTCCCGCACCAAGCTGCTCGAGTTCGCCGAGGAGCACCAGATCCCCATCGCCAAGGACAAGCGCGGCGATGCGCCGTTCTCGGTCGACGCCAACCTCCTGCACTCCTCCAGCGAGGGCAAGATCCTCGAAGATCCGTGGGAAGAGGCCGACGAGATGGTCTACCAGCGCACCATCTCGCCCGAGAGCGCGCCGGACAAGGCGACCTACATCGAGATCGAGTTCGAGAAGGGCGACGCCGTCGCCATCGACGGCGTGAAGATGTCGCCCGCGACCCTGCTCACGAAACTCAACGAACTGGGCAAGGCCAACGGCATCGGCCGTCTCGACCTGGTCGAGAACCGCTTCGTCGGCATGAAGAGCCGCGGCATCTACGAGACGCCGGGCGGCACGATCCTCTACGCCGCCCATCGCGGCATCGAATCGATCACGCTCGACCGCGGCGCCGGCCATCTCAAGGACGAGGTGATGCCGAAATACGCGGAGCTGATCTACTACGGCTTCTGGTACTCGCCGGAGCGCGAGATGCTGCAGGCGCTGATCGACAAGAGCCAGGAGAACGTGACCGGCACGGTGCGGCTCAAGCTCTACAAGGGCAACACGACCGTCGTCGGCCGCAAGTCGCCGGTCTCGCTCTACTCGATGCAGCACGTGACCTTCGAGGAAGACCAGGGCGCCTACAACCAGCGCGACGCGGAGGGCTTCATCAAGCTGAACGCGCTCAGGCTGCGCCTGCGTGCGCTGGGCCAGGGCGGCCCGAAGTCCTGAACGGACACCTGACCGGAGCGGCGCATGCCTTTTGACGACGACCAGCGCCGCCTCCCCGGCGGGCGCGGATCGGGCGAGCGGGCGATCAATCTGCCGCCCGCCGTGCTGTGGCTGATCGGCATCAACGTCGCCGTTCAGGTGGTGCGCCAGCTTCTCGGCGAGCAGACCGACCAGGAGATCATCCTGCAGTTCGGCCTGGTGCCGGCCGCCTATACGACGGACAGCGGGCAGGATCTCTTTTCGCTGCTGGTGGCGCCGGTGACCTACCAGTTCCTGCATGGCGGCTGGATGCATCTCGGCATCAACATGCTGACCCTGGCGGCCTTCGGTGCGCCGGTCGAACGGCTGCTCGGCGTACGCCGCTTCGTGCTCTTCTATCTGCTGTGCGGCGTCGTGGCCGGCCTCGTGCACATCCTCGTCTATCCCGACTCGCCCGATCCGGTGGTCGGCGCGTCGGGGTCCATCAGCGGCATCTTTGGCGCCGTGCTGATGCTGATGCGTTATGTCGGCAGTCTGACGTCGCTGCTGCCCGTCGCCGGCATCTGGATTGGCCTCAACGTCTTCTTCGGCATCTTCGGCGGCACGCCGGGGGCGGGCGGCGAATCGGTCGCCTGGGTGGCGCACATCGCGGGCTTCCTGTTCGGCCTCGCGGCCATACGCTTCTTCACACCCCGGACAAGTTAACCGGCTATAGTCGGCCCATGGCCGACAACGGGATTCCGCTTCGCCGCACGCTGGTCGCCAACGCCGTGGCGCTGGCGCCGGCGTGGGGCGCCTTGGCCATCCTCTATGGAACCGGCGAACTGTCGGGCCGGGCCGCACTGATCGCGATGGGCGGCATCGCCGTGGTGACGATGCTTCTGGTCCAACGCTATCTCGGCTCGCTGGCAAGCTTCGCCCGCTTCGTGGGGGAGCTCTCGGACGAGCGCCAGCCCGTGATGCCGCGCCTTTCCTTCGCGCCTGCGACGGAAGAACTCGCGACCGCGGCAGCCACCCTCTCGACCGGCTGGCGGCGCCAGCGGGCCTCGATCGACAATCTCGCGGCTTCGGCCCAGACGATCGTCGACGGTCTTCCCGACCCACTCGTGTGTCTCGACCGGCAGCGCCGTATCGTGCGCACCAATCTGGCGGCCGCCCTGCTGCTGGGCAGTCCCGGTGGATCCGAGCGAGACGTCTCGACCGTGCTGCGACAACCCCAGCTCCTGGCGGCGATCGATGCGCTGCTCGAAACCGGCGCCGACGGCAACTTCGCGCGGCCCGACCAGAGCGTGGTCGACCTGGTACTGGACGGGCCGCCGGAGCTCGACATGGTGGCCCATCTGCGCCGCCTGCCGCGGGCCGCGGCCGACGGGTCGCTGGCGCTGATCGTGCTGCACGACACCACCGCCTTGCGCCGCGCCGAGCGCATGCGTGCCGACTTCGTCGCCAATGCGAGTCACGAACTCAAGACGCCGATCGCGGGACTGGCGGGCTTCATCGAAACCCTGCGCGGTCCGGCGCGGGAGGACGCGGCGGCACGCGAGCGCTTCCTCGGCATCATGGCCGAACAGGCCGACCGCATGCGCCGACTGGTCGACGATCTCCTGATGCTGTCGCGCATCGAACAGCACGAACACGCAAGGCCGGCCGCTGCCGTCGATCTTGACCGTGTGTTGCGCTCGGTGCTCGACTTGCTGCAGCTCAAGGCATCCTCGCGCAAGGTCAGGATCGAGATCGACCTGGCCCCCGATCTGCCGCACGCCATCGGCGACCATGACGAACTGATCATCGTCTTCCAGAATCTGATCGACAACGCGCTGAAGTACGCGCGCCCCGAGACCTCCGTAAGGGTCGAGGCACGGCCCTCCGGCAAGGACCGCGTAGCGGTCGCCGTGCGGGACGAGGGCGATGGCATTCCGGCGGCGCACCTGCCGCGTCTCACCGAACGTTTCTACCGGGTCGACACGGCGCGCTCGCGGCAGCTTGGCGGCACCGGCCTGGGGCTCGCCATCGTGAAGCATGTCGTCAACCGCCATCGTGGCCGGCTCGACATCCGGAGCGCGCCGGGCAAGGGCTCGACCTTCACGGTGACCCTGCCGGCCTCGGACGCGGTCTGACGTCGCTGCAGTCGCCGCGAAAGCGCATTGTAAGGAATCCGCCGCATAGTCCGGGGCATTGAGTCCGCGAGAGTCCGCCCCATGACGTGCAAAGCAAGCGAACCGAGCGAAATCGTGGTGACCGCCCGAATGATCCGGGCCGGTCTGGACGTCGTGAAATCGTGGCCGTCGCTGGCCGACGGCGAGGCATTGGCCATGGCCTACCGGGCGATGGCGGCGGCGGCGCCGCCCGAGAGTCTCGCCCTCAGCATGCCGACGCCGACGATGCTGCAGGCCCTGCGGATGCTCGGTCACAAGTAGGGTGCCGTAAGGTCTTCGAAATCGGGCTGCCGCACTCGAGCCTCCATCCCAGCCTTCCATGATGGCGCTTTTCGAGAGCCAAGGAGGATCAGATGACCAAGAGGATGTTGCTGAGTTCCGCGATCGTGGCGGCGACGTTGATGCCCATCGCCGCGATCGCCCAGTCGCCCGATGCAGCATACTGCTCGGCGCTGGCGGCCAAGTACGACCAGTATCTCGACATGCCGTCGAAAGGCGGTCAGCAGCCGCAAAGCCTGGATACGCGTGTCGCCGTCGAAAAATGCAAGGCTGGCGATGCGAGCGGGATCGCGGGAATCGAGAAGGCGCTCCGGGACGCCCGCTTCGACCTGCCGCCGCGAAGCTGATCGATCCGGGAAGGAGGCCGGCGATGCGCGTGCTGATCATCGAAGACAGCCGGGAGCTGGCAGGGTTGATCGGCCATGCCCTGAAGCGTGCCGGCATGGACGTCGATACCGTGGGCCTCGCGGACGAAGCGTCACTCGCCATCCAGGCGGTACAGTATTCGGCGATCGTGCTCGATCTCGGCCTCCCCGACGCCGACGGCTTCGCCGTGCTCGATCGGCTGAGAAAGCGGAACGATCCGACGCCGGTGCTCATCCTGTCGTCGCGAAGTGCACTGGGTGACCGGGTGAGCGGCCTCGAGAGGGGCGCCAGCGATTACATGATCAAGCCCTTCGCGATGGCCGAACTGATCGCCCGCCTCCGGGCGCTCATGCAGCGTCCGCCGGAGATACCTTCCCCCGTCTTTTCGATGGGGAACGTGACTTTCGAGGCTGGCAGCCGCCGCGCCCTCGTCAACGGGAGCACCTTCACCATTCCAGCGCGGGAAGCCGAGCTCCTGGAGGTCTTCCTGAAGCGTGGCGGACGGGTGCTGGCGCATGACGTGCTCGATGCAGTCGTCTTCGGCGGCAAGCACGACATTTCGTCCAATGCCATCGAAGTCTATGTCCATCGCCTGCGTCGCCTGCTGGCGGAAGCCGGTGCCGATGTCGAGATCCATACGATCCGCGGGGTCGGCTATCTGATGAAGCCCGCGATGGCAGCCCGGGCAGCCGCGCAAGCGTAATCCGTTGCGGCTGCAGCGACACCCGCCAGTCTCCACACAGTCATAGTGCAACATGCAGGCGGTCGGAGGGGCGCTTGCATACGTGCCTCCCACCCGCAACGTAAGGTTTGGTTCAACTTTCGGCGCTCATATTCCCGTCAGGGAGTAGCGACGTCATGGCACGAACTCGAAACTGGGATGTGACGATGGCCGAGAGGCCGCATCGACCTCCCGGCCTGGGCATCGGCGATCCGATGCCGCGCATAACCCTGCCACTTGCTACGGGTGCTCTCTTCGACTCGTGGGATGCCGCGGTGTCGGGCTTCACGCGTATCTATTGGATTGGTTCGCCGCCGTGCGAGGAGCGAATCGCGAGGATCATGGACCGCCTTACGCGGTGCGAGGCGACGTTGTGCTTCGTGGCGCCTCAACCGTTGGACGGCCTCGACGCGGCTACGTCGTGCATCGTCGATCGCGACGGTGAACTCGCGCGTGCGTTCGATGTACGAGGTACGCTTGCAATCGTGGTCGACGCTGCGGGTCGCGTGGCCGGCTTGTTGCCTTCACCTCTGCTGGACGACGTCGTCGCTCTGGTCGAGAAACTTCACGGCGCAACGGAGACGGTGTTGGTGCAGGCCGCCGCGCCGGTGATGCTGCTCCACCGCGTGCTCGATGCCGATCTCTGCGGTCGCCTGATCGGATACTGGTCGGCCCGTGACAAGGTTGCCAGCATCGTCGGCTCCGACGGCGGCAATGTCGTCGATACCGACACGAAGCGCCGGCTCGACACCAATCTCGATGACCCGGCTCTCTTCAGCAGCGTGCGCGACGCCCTGGTGCGCCGCGTGGCGCCGGCCATCGCGCAGGCCTCGCACATCCACATCACGGTGATCGAAGCGCCGCGTATCGGCTGCTACGATGCGGCGAGCGGTGGCTGGTTCCGCCGCCATCGGGACAATACGAGCCGCATGACCGCGCATCGCCAGTTTGCGGTCAGCATCAATCTCAATCCGGGCGACGAGTATGAAGGCGGCGAACTGCGCTTTCCCGAGTTCGGCCGCCAGCTCTACCGGCCCGGTGTCGGCTGCGCCGTCGTGTTCTCGTCCGCCTTGCTGCACGAGGTCAACGCGGTGACTCGGGGCCGCCGCTTCGGCCTCTTCACATTCCTTTCGGCGGGCGGGCCGGCCTCCGGCTTCGGCCCGCGGGGCCGCGGACGATAGTACGGTTGCGCTCGCGGAACGAATGCCGCGAGCGCTGCGTTCTGGGCTCGATGAGCATCATCGAGGCCTTCGGGTGGGCGATGGCCACGCCGTTCGAACCGCGCCGGAATGGTTTTCTTTACCGGCATGATCGCAAGGGGTCACCCATCCTGGTGACCGCCGCCGAACGGAACGCGTTCGTCCGCGCGTTCGGATGGCAGTTCCTGGCCCACATTGCGGGCTTCATGGTGGCGGTGATTGCCGCAGCCATGTTCACGGCGCGCTTCTTCCCGCGAGGCGACGAGACCGGGGGCTTCTTCCTGATGGGCGGATTGCTGGTCGGGATCGGTTTCACGCTCTGCATGTCGCTCAAGTGGGCGATGCATGCTCCCAAGCGCGCGCTTGCCGGTCGGCCCGCTTTCTCCAGCGGCGCAAAACCCTGACGGGGATCATCGCGGTCGGAATGCCAGTCACGAAGCCGGCCACGACCGCGCAGACGAGAAAGAAGGCCTTCGAGAAGAAGATCACCGTACCCACCGGTTCACGGGATGTGACGTTCTTCTCCACCGCTGTCTTCGGTCTGTAACCCAAACGTCGCACGGAAGAAGCTTGCGGCCGGTACCGAGCGTCCGGTGGGACTGGGAGGCCGGATGCTGCGACTGGAAGGCGTTACCAAGAGCTTCGGCGGCAAGAAGGCCGTGGATGGCGTGTCGCTCGTCGTACCGACGGGTCAGCTGGTCGGCGTGATCGGCCGATCCGGCGCCGGCAAATCGACCCTTTTGCGCATGATCAACCGCCTGGGTGATCCGACCTCGGGCCGCATCCTGTTCGGTGATACCGACGTCACCGCGCTGAGCGGTCGGCCCCTGCGCGCCTGGCGCGCCCGCTGTGCCATGATCTTCCAGCAGTTCAACCTCGCCGGCCGCCTCGATGTGCTGACCAACGTCATGATGGGCCGGGCCTTTCACATGCCGCCCGCCCGCGCGCTCCTCAAGCTGTGGAGCGACGAGGAGAAGGCGCAGGCCCTGTCCGCCCTCGAAAGCCTCGACATGGCGCGAATGGCCGGCCAGCGCGCCGAGACCCTGTCCGGCGGCCAGCAGCAGAGGGTGGCGATCGCCCGCGCGCTCGTGCAGGAACCCGACATCGTTCTGGCCGACGAGCCGATCGCCTCGCTCGATCCGCGCAACACCAAGGTCGTGATGGACGCGCTCCAGCACATCAACCGACATCTCGGCATCACCGTGGTCTGCAATCTCCACAGTCTCGACCTCGCCCGTGCCTACTGCGACCGGCTTGTCGGCATGGCCGCTGGCCGTGTCGTGTTCGACGACGTGCCGGCCGCGCTCACCGAGGCGACGTCGCGCGAGCTCTACGGGCTCGAGGCGGGCGACGTGATGGGCCACGGGCTGCCGTCGCCCGCAACGCTGCCCGCCGGTACGCAGCCGGGCTTCGCTCTCGCAGGCTCCTGATCTCTTGCCCCGCCATCCGCTTTCTCAAGGAGAACCAGCCATGCTTACCCGTCGTCACGCGCTCGGCGCCGCCCTCGCTGCCTCGTCCCTCGCCCTGGCCGGCGCCGCCCACGCCCAGTCGTGGAAGAGCGCTTATCCCGAGCTCGTCTTCGCGGTCATCCCGGCCGAGAACGCGTCGGGCGTGACCGAGCGCTACGGGCCGTTCATCGAGTACCTGTCGCAGACGCTTGGCACCAAGGTGACGCTGCGGGTCGCCAACGACTACGCCGCCGTCATCGAGGGTCAGCGCAACGGCAGCATCCACATCGCCGGCTACGGCCCGGCCTCCTATGCGCGCGCCATCGTGACCGGTGTCAAGGTCGAGCCCTTCGTCACCACCGTGAACAACGACGGCACGGTCGGCTATTACTCGGTCTTCTACGTGCGCGCCGACAGTCCCTACAAGACGATCGACGACCTCAAGGGCAAGAACCTCGGCCTCGTCGATCCCAACTCGACCTCGGGCAACAACGTCCCGCGCTTTGCGCTGAACAAGCTCAAGCTCAATCCGGAAACCTACTTCGCCCGGGTCACCTACGCCGGCAGCCATGAGAATGCGGTGATCGCCCTGCAGCAGAAGACGGTCGACGTCGCCGCCAACTGGTGGAATGCCGAGAACGACTCCAACCTGACGCGCATGGTGTCCAAGGGCCTGGCCAAGAAGGAAGACTTCCGGATCATCTACAAGTCCGATCTGATCCCCAACTCGCCGTTCGCCTATCTCGCCAGCCTGCCGCCCGATCTCAAGGCCGCCATCACCAAGGCTTTCATGGAATCGCCGACCAAGGCCAAGGCGGCGTTCGACAAGCTGTCTGACGGCAAGGATCGCGAGTTCAAGGTCGTCGACGCGCAGTACTACGAACCGGTGGTCGAGCTCATCAAGTTCATCGACCAGCTCCGCAAGCAGAAGAGCTGATCGGCCCGGGCTTCCCTCCCGCGTTCGTCCTGTCTTGAGTACGCACGTCACACGACTGCCCGAGGCGCAGTTGAGGCCGCTGATGACGGCCTACGACGCCTCGGTGCGGTCGCGTCGCGGGCACACGCTGCTGATGCTGGCGTGTGTCGCGGCGGCGATGCTCCTCGCGTCGATCTCGGCCGAGGTGTCGCCGGTCAGGTTCTTCGAGAACATCCACCGTTTCCCGAGCTACATCATCCGCCTGTTCCACCTCGAGAACGGACAGCCCGTCTGGACGGACTTCGGGGAATGGTTCTGGGGCCTCGGCCGCTGGCTACGGCTGCTCTGGGAAACCTTGCTGATGGCTTACGTCGGCACGCTCCTGGGAGCGATGGCGGCCTCAGTCCTGGCCTTCCTGGGAGCGGCGAACGTGGCGCCCGCCCGTTGGGTACGCCTGCTCGTGCGTCGCTTCTGCGAGCTCTGCCGTACCGTGCCGGAGCTGGTCTTCGCGCTGCTGTTCGTCATCGCCTTCGGGCTCGGTCCCATGGCGGGCGTACTGGCGGTCGTCATCCATACGCTGGGCGCGCTCGGCAAGCTGTTCGCCGAGGTCGTCGAGAACATCGACATGAAACCGGTCGAGGGCGTGTCGTCGACGGGCGCGCCCTGGCACGTCGCGATGCGCTTTGGCGCGCTACCTCAGGTCCTGTCCAACTTTGCGAGCTACGCGCTGCTGCGTTTCGAGGTCAACGTGCGGGGCGCCGCCGTCATGGGCTTCGTCGGCGCCGGCGGCATCGGTCAGGACCTGATCGAGGCGATCCGCAAGTTCTACTATTCCGATGTCTCCGCGATCCTGGTGATGATCCTGGTTACGGTGGCGATCATCGACAGCCTGACTTCGTTGTTGCGCCACCGTCTGATCGGTCTCGAAGGGAAGAACTGATGGACGCCGTGCGCGACCGCTATCCCGAACATTTCCGGCGCCTCGGGCCGCAGCGCCTGCCCATGATCGCCGTGGCAACCGCGATGCTTGTCCTCCTCCTGTACGGCATGGAAGTGCTGGGCTTCTTCGACGGCAAGCTTCTGTCGGGCATGGGCCGGCTGGCCGAGATTGCCGGCTTGATGCTGCCGCCTGATCCTGGGTCGTGGGCGCATGCGCGGGCCTACGGCATGGCGCTGATCGAGACGGTGGCGATTGCGCTGCTCGGGACCCTGTCGGCGGCGATCCTCGCCCTGCCGCTCGGTCTGCTGGCCGCACGCAACGTCACGGCGCAACGCATCGTGCGCTTCCTGGCCCGGCGCTCGCTCGACACGATCCGCAGTGTCGACATCCTCATCTGGGCGCTGATCTGGATCAACGTCGTGGGCCTCGGACCCTTTGCCGGGGCGCTGGCCATCATGACCTCCGATATCGGCAGCTTCGGCAAGCTGTTCTCCGAGGCGATCGAGGCGGCCGACCGCAAGCCGGTCGAAGGGATCGCCTCGACCGGCGGCGGGCACTTCATGGGTATCCGCTTCGGGATCCTGCCCGAGGTCTTTCCCGTACTGGTGAGCCAGGTCCTCTACTATTTCGAGTCCAACACACGATCGGCCACCATCATCGGGATCGTCGGCGCGGGCGGTATCGGCCTGCATCTCGCCGAGGCGATCCGGACGCTGGAGCTGCAGCAGACGTCCTTCATCATCCTGATGATCCTGGTCACCGTGGCGGCCATCGACCTGGTGTCCAGCCAGCTCCGCTTTGCCATGATCGGCCGTCGTGGGGGAGTGAGCGCTTGAGCGAGCCATCCGGTGAATCGACAGTGGGCCTGCCCCGCTATGCGCTTTACTACGCGCCGCGTGCGGAAGAGGCATTGGCCGTAGCTGCCAGCCGATGGCTGGGGCGCAACGCCGAGACGGGCGAGGCCCGCGACATCGTTCCCGTGAGCGGCGTTTCGCACGAGCGCCTCTCTGCGCTCGTGGCCGACCCGCGGCTGTACGGCTTTCACGGGACGCTGAAGCCGCCGATCGCCCTCGCCGAAGGCGCGACCGAGCGCGACTTCGTCGACGCCGTCGGCAGCTTCGCCGCGAGCCAGTGCAGGATCGACGTGCCGTCTCTGGCGCTGGCAGAGCTGGAAGACTTCCTCGCGCTGGTTCCGGGCGAGCGCTGCGCCGCGCTGCAGGACTTCTCGGATCGCTGCGTCGTGGAATTCGACGAGTTCCGCCGTCCCGCCGGCGAGGCCGAACTCGCGCGCCGTCGCGCCGCGGGACTGTCCCAGCGGCAGGAGGATCTGCTGCTGCGCTGGGGCTATCCCTACGTCCTCGAGCAGGGACGGTTTCACCTGACCCTCACAGGGCGGGTGAAGGAGGCGCGCGAACGCGCCGTGATCCTCGATGAGCTGCGCCGGCGCTTCATGGCCTTCGTGGACCGGCCGCTCGCCGTGCGCGACCTCTGCGTCTTCCGTCAGCCGGCGCCGGGCCGGCCGTTCACCGTGCTGGCGCGATTCAGGCTTGGCGGAGGGCGGCGTCTGGCCACCCAGGTCTGGCGAGCAGCCTGAGGAAGGCGGCGGCCGTGTCTTCGAGGCTGCCGTCGTTCATGATCGTTACGAGCCGTCGGTCGTTGACCTCGTAGGCATCGGCGCGCTGCAGTCTCTCTGCCGCCTCGATCGCGGATTCGCGGCCGCGAGCGGCGAGGCGCTGCTTCAGTCGTTCCGCGGATGCCGTGATCAGCACGGGACGGGCCTGCGAATCCAGGCCGCCGGTCCTCAGGAAATGGTCGCGCGAGCCGCTCACCACGACGGTCAGGCCGGTGGCACGCCAGTCGTGGATCTCCCGGCCGACGCCATAGTCGTTGCCGTGCGCGTTCCAGTGATAGGCGAACAGACCGTGGGCGCGACGGGTGGCAAACTCCTCGTGCGTCAGGGCGACATGGTTTTCGCCACCGGTGTCGGCCGGTCGTGTGATGTAGCGGTGCGCGAACACCACCGGCGCTCCCGGTGGCAACAGGGCTCGGGCGCGTCCGAGCACCGAGTCCTTGCCGGCGCCGGAGGGACCCATGACATAGACCAGCGAGCCTTCCATGTCCGTGTGCCGGTTCAGACGACGCGTTGGCCTTCGCGCCACACGGCGCGCACGACGGCCGCGCCGTCGACGGTGCGCACGCGGACCAGGTCGGCGCGGCGATCCGGCGCGATCTCGCCGCGATCGCCCAGGCCGACAGCCCGGGCCGGATTGAGCGTCGCCAGGCGCACGGCTTGGGGTAGTGAAATGCCGATCCCGGAGGAGGGCAGCTTGAACACGCTCTCCATCAGGCTCGCCGGCACATAGTCGGACGACAGAATGTCGACATGGCCGGCGCGCAGCAGATCGATGGCGGCGATGTTGCCGGAGTGCGAACCGCCCAGCACGAGGTTCGGCGCGCCCATCAGAATGGCGAGGCCGGCCTCGCGGGAGGCGCTGGCGGCTTCGTGCGTGGTCGGGAATTCGGCGATGGTCATGCCGTTGGCGACGGCTTCCTGGACATGACCATGGGTCGCATCGTCATGGCTGGCGATCGGCAGGGCGCGGGCCTGGGCGCGACTCACGATCTCGCTGCGGTGTTTCACGGCATTGCGGTGATGAAGCTCGGTGACGCGGATCGAGAATTCCTCAAATTGCGCATCGGTCATCGAATACTTGCCCTTATAGTACTGCTTGAGCTTCTCCGGATCGAGGAACTGGCGCTGGCCGGGCGTGTGGTCGTTGATCGAGACCAAGCCGACCAATGGCAGGTCGATCCATTTGTCGACGGCTTCGACGGCATCGTCGGCCGTGATCTCGCAACGCAGGTGGATGCGGTGCTCGGCGCGCGTCATGCGCCGGTCGCTGGCCGCGCAGACCGCCTCGATCATGCGCTCGCGGTTCTGCACGCGGTCGGACTTGCCGTGGACGTCGCCCAGGGCCAGCGAGTCGAACACGGTGGTGATGCCGGCCGCGCTGATCTGGGTGTCGTGCGCCATCACCGCCGACACACTCGGCCATTTCACGCCGGGACGCGGGGCGAAGTGCTTCTCCATATTGTCGGTGTGCAGTTCGACCAGGCCGGGCACCAGATAGTCGCCTTCGACATCGAGGGCGCCCGGCAGATGAGAGCGTTCGGTGTCGATCTCGGCGATGCGGCCGTCGCGAACGACGACCGTGCCGTCGAATTCGGCGTCGGCGGTCACTACGCGCGCGTTGGTCAGGATGGTCTCGAGGCTCATGGGGAAACTCCGGCCAGTGAGGCTGGGGAAATTGAGGTCGGGGGAAGGACTTCGTGCACCCGGGTCGCGACCGCATCGCGCACCTCGGTATCGTGGAAGATGCCGACGATTGCGGCGCCGGCGTCGCGGCGCTGGGAGATGAGTTCGACCACGCCGTCGCGGTTGGCGGCGTCGAGCGACGCCGTCGGCTCGTCGAGCAGCAGGACCGGGTAGTCGACGATCAGCGAGCGGGCGATGTTGACCCGCTGCTGCTCGCCGCCCGAGAAGGTCGCGGGCGGCAGTGCCCACAGCCGCGCGGGAATGCCGAGCATGGCCAGCAGGAACTCCGCGCGTTGCCGCGCTTCGAGGGGATCGGTGCCGCGCCGCCTGAGCGGCTCGGCCACGACGTCGACGGCGGAGACTCGCGGGATCACGCGCAGGAACTGGCTGACGAAGCCCATGGTGCGGTGACGCACGTCGAGCACGGTGCGCGGTTCGGCGCCGACCAGCTCGGTCCACTCATTGTCCTGGCGGACCCGGATCGAGCCCGAATCGGCGCGGTAGTTGCCGTAGAGCGAACGCAGCAAGGTGCTCTTGCCGGCACCCGAGGGCCCGACCAGCGCCAGGCATTCGCCGGGCGACACGGCCAGCGAGACGCCGCGCAGCACGGGGAGCGACAGGCCGCCCTGGGCATGGACGGTAAAGGATTTGGCGAGGCCGCAGACGCGCAGCGCGGGTTGAGAGGAGGTCATGGTCACCTCACGCTGGCAGGATCGAAGAGACGAGCATCTGGGTGTAGGGATGCTGCGGATCGTCGAGCACCTGGTCGGTCAGTCCCTGCTCAACGACCGCGCCGCCCTGCATCACCATCAGCCGGTGCGTCAGCAACCGCGCGACGCCGAGATCGTGGGTCACCAGCACGACCGACAGGTGCAGCCCTTCGACCAGCCCGCGCAGCAGGTCGAGGAGGCGGGCCTGCACGGAGACGTCGAGGCCGCCGGTCGGCTCGTCCATGAAGACCAGCCGCGGATTGCTCACCAGGTTGCGCGCGATCTGCAAGCGCTGGCGCATGCCGCCGGAATAGGTGCCGGGACGGTCGTCGAGGCGCTCGATGTCGATCTCGACCCGCGCCAGCCAGTCGGCGGCTTGGCCGCGGATCTCGCCATAGTGGCGTGCGCCCACAGCCATCAGCCGCTCGCCGATGTTGGCGCCGGCGCTCACGCCCATGCGCAGCCCCTCGCGGGCGTCCTGGTTCACGAAGCCCCATTCGGTGCGCGCCAGCAGGCGACGACGGGCTTCCGAGAGGCGATGCACGTCCACGCTGCCCGCCGACCGGGTCTCGTAGGTGACGGAGCCGCTGTCGGGAGCGAGGCGCCCCGCGAGGCAATTGAGCAGGGTCGTCTTGCCCGAACCCGATTCGCCCACGATCCCCAGGACCTCGCCGGGCCACAGGTCGAAGCTCACGTCGCGGCAGGCGATGCGATCGCCGAAGCGCTTGCCGACGTCGCGCACCGAGAGCAGAGGTGCGTTCATCGCCGGCTCTCGCAATAGTCGGTGTCGGAGCAGACGAACAGGCGCTTGCCGGTATCGTCGACGATCATCTCGTCGAGGAAGCTCTCGGTCGAGCCGCAGAGCGCACAGCACTCGGTCCAGGTCTCGATCTCGAACGGATGGTCGTCGAAGTCGAGGCTCTTCACCGGCGTGTGCGGCGGCACGGCGTAGATGCGTTTCTCGCGGCCGGCGCCGTAGAGCTGCAGCGCCGGGCTGCGATCGAGCTTGGGATTGTCGAACTTCGGGATCGGCGAGGGACTCATGATGTAGCGCCCGTTCACCATCACCGGATAGTTGTAGGTCTTGGCGATGCGGCCGTGGCGGGCGACGCTCTCGTAGAGGCTCACCTGCATGACGCCGTATTCCGACAGGGCATGCAGCGTCCGCGTCTCGGTCTCGCGTGGCTCCAGCATGCGCAGCGGCTCGGGGATCGGCACCTGGAAGACCAGGATCTGGCCGTCGGTGAGCGGCGTCTCGGGCACGCGGTGCCGCGTCTGGATGATGGTGGCTTCCCCGGTATGCGTCGTGGTGGCGACATCGGCGACCTTCGCGAAGAAGCGGCGGATCGAGACGGCGTTGGTCGTGTCGTCGGCGCCCTGGTCGATCACCTTCAGCGTGTCGTCGCGGCCGATGATGGCGGCAGTGACCTGGATGCCGCCGGTGCCCCAGCCATAGGGCAGCGGCATTTCGCGGCCGCCGAACGGCACCTGATAGCCGGGCACCGCCACCGCCTTCAGGATGGCGCGGCGGATCATCCGCTTGGTCTGCTCGTCGAGATAGGCGTAGTTGTAGGCACCGTCCTGCGGGGGCGTGTCCTGGATCGTCGTGTCAGGCATGATTCACTCCGCCGCCTGGGCGAGGGCATCTTGCTCGCGGCGCTTCTCGACCTCGGCGCGCAGCATGCGCACCACGACGAGTTCGGACTGGAAATCGACATAGTGCGGCAGCTTGAGGTGCTGCACGAAGCCCGACGCCTCGACATTGTCGCTATGGGCCAGCACAAATTCCTCGTCCTGCGCCGGCGAAGTCGCGGCTTCGCCCAACTCGTCGGCGCGGAGCGCACGGTCGACGAGAGCCATCGCCATCGCCTTGCGTTCGGCATGTCCGAAGGCCAGGCCATAGCCGCGCGTGAACTGCGGCGGCACGTCGTGCGAGCCGGCGAACTGGTTGACCATGTCGCACTCGGTCGCTTCGATCTCGCCGATCTCAATGGCGAAGCCCAGCTCCTCCGGCACGAACGACACCGGCACGTGGCCGTAGCGGATCTCGCCGACGAAGGGGTGGTTGTTGCCGTAGCCGCGCTGCGTCGAATAGCCGAGCGCCAGCAGGAAGCCCTCGTCGCCGCGCGCCAGGTTCTGCAGGCGCAGCGGCCGGTCGGCCGGCAACACCAGCGGCTCGCGCGTCAGGTCGCGCGCTTCACCGTCATTGCGGGACGGTGGCGGTTCGAGCAGCCCGTCGCGCTGCAGGATGTCGCCGACGCGGGGCAGGGCGTGGGTGGCATCGGCCGGCGCGGTCGGTGCTTCGGGACGTTTGCCCGACGCGGCCAGGGAGAAGTCGAGCAGACGGTGGGTGTAGTCATAGGTCGGGCCCAGCACCTGGCCGCCCGGCACGTCCTTGAAGGTCGAGGAGATTCGGCGCTCCGCCACCATGCGGGTGGTATCGAGCGGCTCCGATGCGCCGAAGCGCGGCAGCGTCGTGCGATAGGCGCGCAGCAGGAAGATCGCCTCGATGAGGTCGCCGCGCGCCTGTTTGATGGCGAGTGCTGCGAGGCTGCGGTCGTAGCAGGAGCCTTCGGTCATCACGCGATCCACCGCGAGGCCGAGCTGCTGGTCGATCTGCGCCAGCGACAGCTCGGAAACGTCGCGGTCGCCGCGACGCTTGTCGGCCAGGAGATCGAGCGAATGGGCGATGGCGGTCTCGCCGCCCTTGACCGCGACATACATGGTCAGGCCTCCACAGCAACGCTGCGCGGCAGCGCGATCAGTCGGGATCCCGAGGCGAAGACGAGGTCGACGCCGCAGGGGAACAGGGCATGGTTGGCGGCCCAGGCCGGCCAGAAGCCGTCGCCCAACCCGTCGATCGAGATGCGGACCTCGCCGTCGATGCCGGGACCTCGCCAGCTGGTGGTCCGGCCGCCTTCGAGCGCCGGCACTTCGATCACCAGGGTGGCGGCACGGTCGGGATAGGTGTCGGTGCCGATGGCGAACCCGGCGAAGGGCTCGCCACCGCCGGCAATGATCACGCCGAAGGTCGCGGCCTCGCGCGATAGGACGAGCGGCGTGCCTGCATGGAAGTGCAGGAAGTCGCGGACCTCCTGTTTGTCGACGCCGGCTTCGAGCCAGAGCGGTGTCTCGCGGTCGGCGAAGGTGAGCAGGAAGGCGGTGGCCGCGGGACTGAGCATTCCCGGTCCCACCGGCGCATCGCGCAGCTCGACGATGCGGCCGGGATGGGAAAAGGCGTCCAGCACGCCGCGGAACAGGCGCTGTGCATCGTGCGACGAATCGGCAAAGCCGGGGGCGAGGAGCGTCGCGCTCATGCGCCGGCCTCGCGCGCGACGGTGAAGAAGTCCACACGGGTGGCCGCCGCCCGCGCGGCGATCAGGCGATGCCGCGCCTTGGCTTCCTCGGCGAGCGGGGTCACGACCACGGTCTCGAGCGTCTCGACCCAGTCGGCGCGCTGGCCCAGCGCATCGACGGCCGCGACGATCTCGGCATGCCGTGCATCGCGGCCGCGAACGTAGCCGAAGCCCATCTCGCCGCCGTCGAGTCGCACGGCGGCGCGTGTCACGGTCATCTCGCCAGCGCAGAAAGGAGCACCGGTGCCGGAGATGCGGCCCTGCACCATGACGAGCCCGATCTCGGGCCGACGAAGCACGGTGTATGACGGCGTAGGCCCGAGGGACTGCCAGAGCGAAGCGAGCCGGGTGGCGGGCGCCTTTGCGAGCACGGATAGCCATCGCTGGCGGCGCGCGATCGAGGGGTTGGAAGACATGGGGTGCTCTCGAAAGAGGCGCACCATCGTGGCGCTGCGTTACCGTTCCGAGGGCGCTGCGTTAAATTCGTGTGACGGTCTCGGGCTCTGGTCCCGAATCGCCAACCCCTTGATTCAAATCAAATATTTTCGGTGTCCCGGCGAATACGCTGTGGAAGAGGCCGCCCCCTGTAACCGGATTGTCATATATCCGTCATATGAGGGAGACGTACGGCTCCTAGATGACGGGCGCTTCGAAATTCAACGAAGGAGAAACCCCGTGAACCTTACCAAGATCGTCCTCGCGACAGCCCTCGCGCTGTCCCCGGCGGCCGCCCATGCCATCGACATTTCCGGCGCCGGCGCCACCTTCCCCTACCCGATCTATGCCAAGTGGGCCGACAGCTACAAGAAGGAGACCGGTAACGGCCTCAACTACCAGTCGATCGGTTCGGGCGGCGGCATCAAGCAGATCAAGGCCAAGACCGTGACTTTCGGCGCCACCGACGCGCCGCTCTCCGGCAAGGATCTCGACGAGTCCGGCCTCGCGCAGTTCCCGATGGTGATGGGCGCCATCGTCCCCGTGGTGAACCTGGAAGGCATCAAGCCGGGCGAGCTGACGCTCGACGGCCCTACGGTGGCGAAAATCTACCTCGGCGAGATCAAGAACTGGGACGATGCCGCGATCGTCAAGCTGAACCCCAACACCAAGCTGCCGAAGCAGGCCATCGTCCCGGTGCGCCGTTCGGACGGGTCGGGCACGACCTACAACTTCGCCTACTATCTGGCTGACGTGAGCCCGGACTGGAAGACGAAGGTCGGCGTCAGCACGGCGCTGCAGTGGCCGGTGGGCATCGGCGCCAAGGGCAACGAGGGCGTTGCCGGCAACGTAGCGCAGACCAAGGGCTCGATCGGCTATGTCGAGTACGCCTACGCCAAGCAGAACAAGCTGATCCATACCAAGATGGTCAACAAGGCCGGCAAGACGGTCGAGCCGACCTCGGCCAGCTTCCAGGCCGCCGCCGCCAATGCCGACTGGAAGTCCAAGCCCGGCTACGGTGTGATCCTCGCCAACCAGCCCGGCGACCAGTCCTGGCCGATGACGGCCGCGACCTGGATCCTGCTCTACAAGCAGCCGGCGAAGCCTGCCGAGACCGCCGAGGCGCTGAAGTTCTTCGCCTGGTCCTATGCCAAGGGGGCTAAGTCGGCCGAGGAGCTCGACTACGTGCCGATGCCGGCCAACGTCGTGGGCGACATCCAGAAGATGTGGCAGGCCGAGATCAAGGGTGCGGACGGCAAGCCGCTCTACTCGCCGACCAACTAGGATCGTGACGGGGCGGGTGGCGACACCCGCCCCTCATTCTTGGGGAGTTGAATGGCTTCGGGGGAACGCGACGTGAGTGAAGTTGCACTAAAGGGCGCCAGCGCGCCGGCGGCGGCATCGGCCTCGCGGGCAGCCGTGCTGCGACGCCTGAGACTGACCGACTCGATATTCCACGGGCTCACGCGCGGCGCTTCGCTCGCCGTGCTGGCCCTGCTGAGCGGCGTCATCATCGCCCTCGTCATCGGCGCGGCGCCCGCGCTCGGCACGTTCGGCTTCGGCTTCCTGTTCGACGAATCCTGGAACCCGGTGACCGAGCGGTTCGGCGCCCTGGCGCCAATCTTCGGCACCCTGGTCACGTCCTTCATCGCCATGCTGATCGCGGTACCGGTCGGCCTGATGGTCGCCTTCTTCCTGACCGAACTCTGCCCGAAGGCGCTGCGCCGCCCGATCGGCATCGCCATCGAGCTGTTGGCCGGCATCCCCAGCATCATCTACGGCATCTGGGGCCTGTTCGTGTTCGCGCCCTTCCTGCAGCAGTACGTGCAGCCCTTCTTCATCGATACCTTCGCAAACGTCCCGATCCTGTCGACGCTGTTCGCGGGCCCGCCCTACGGCATCGGCATGTTCACCGCCGGCCTCATCCTGGCGATCATGGTGCTGCCCTTCGTGACCTCGATCTCGCGCGACGTGTTCGATGCGGTACCGCCGGTCCTCAAGGAAGCAGCCTACGGCGTCGGCTGCACGACCTGGGAGGCGTTCCGCTACGTCGTCCTGCCGTTCACGCGGGTGGGCGTCATCGGCGGCTTCATGCTGGGACTCGGTCGCGCGCTCGGCGAGACGATGGCCGTCACCTTCGTGATCGGCAACGCCCATCACGTCTCGGCTTCGCTGTTTGCGCCGGGCACGACGATCTCGGCCTCGATCGCCAACGAATTCACCGAGGCGGTGGGCGATCTCTACACCTCGTCGCTGATCGCGCTCGGCCTCATCCTCTTCTTCATCACCTTCATCGTTCTGGCCATCGCTCGCTACATGCTGATGCGCCTGCAGCGGCAGGGGAGGTAACGTCATGGCCACCACTGCATCCCGGACGGCCGCCATGGACAGTCCGCTCTATGCGGGCCGCCGTCGCCGCAACGCCATCGCCAAGGGTCTGGCGTGGGCTGCCACGGCCTTCGGCCTGGGCTGGCTGGTCCTCATCCTCGGCGTCCTGCTCTACCAGGGCATCGGCGGGCTCTCGCTCTCGGTATTCACCGAGAACACGCCGCCGCCGGGCGCCGCGGGCGGCTTGCTCAACGCCATCATGGGCAGCATCGTGATGACCGTGCTGGCGGTGGTGATCGGCACGCCGATCGGCGTCCTCGCCGGCACCTATCTCGCGGAGTATGGCCGTCACGACAAGCTCTCGAGCGTCGTGCGCTTCATCAACGACATCCTGCTCAGCGCGCCGTCGATCGTAATTGGCCTGTTCGTTTACGAGATCCTGGTGGCGCCGATGGGCCACTTCTCGGGATGGGCCGGCGCCGTCGCCCTGGCCGTGATCGTGATCCCCGTCGTCGTCCGTACGACCGAAGACATGCTGACCCTGGTGCCCGACACGCTGCGCGAGGCCGCCGCCTCGATCGGCCTGCCGCGCGCCCACATGATCGTCCGCATCGCCTACCGCGCGGCTCAGGCCGGTATCGTTACAGGCATCCTGCTGGCCATCGCCCGCATCAGCGGCGAGACGGCGCCGCTGTTGTTCACCGCCCTGAACAACCAGTTCTTCAGCCTGGACATGAGTGCGCCGATGCCCAGCCTGCCGGTGGTCATCTTCCAGTTCGCCCTGTCGCCCTATGCCGAATGGCAGAAGCTCGCCTGGACCGGCGCGCTCCTGATCACCGTTACCGTCCTTGGGCTCAGCATCCTGGCCCGTTCGCTCACCTCCGCGAGGAAATCCTGATGTCCATGCCATCTACGGAAACGCCCAGCGTCGCCGTTCCCGTCGCGACGCACGCCAAGCTCGACGTCTCGAAGCTCACGCCCAAGATCTCGATCAAGAACCTCGAGTTCTTCTACGGCGACAGCCGGGCGCTCAAGGGCATCACGATGTCGCTCTACGCCAACAAGGCTACGGCGTTCATCGGACCCTCGGGCTGCGGCAAGTCTACCCTGCTGCGCATCCTGAACCGGATGTACGACCTCTATCCCGGCCAGCGCGCCACCGGCGACGTGATGTTCGACGGCGACAACCTGCTGCGCGACGGCCAGGATATCAACCTGCTGCGTGCCCGCATCGGCATGGTGTTTCAGAAGCCGACGCCGTTCCCGATGTCGATCTACGAGAACATCGCTTTCGGCATCCGTCTCTACGAAAATCTGCCCAAGTCGGAACTCGACGGCCGGGTGGAGCACGCGCTGCGCCGCGGCGCGCTGTGGGACGAGGTCAAGGACAAGCTGAACGCCAGCGGCCTGAGCCTCTCCGGCGGCCAGCAGCAGCGGCTCTGCATCGCCCGCACCGTGGCGGTGAAGCCCGAAGTCATCCTGTTCGACGAACCGTGCTCGGCGCTCGACCCGATCTCGACGGCGAAGATCGAGGAGCTGATCGACGAGCTGAAGCAGGATTACACGATCGTCATCGTGACCCACAACATGCAGCAGGCCGCCCGCGTCTCCGACTTCACCGCCTTCATGTACCTGGGCGAACTGGTCGAGTTCGGCGCGACGGCGACGCTGTTCACCACTCCGACCGACAAGCGGACGCAGGCCTACATCACCGGCCGGTTCGGCTGAGCGGCGACGAGAACGAGAAGAAGGGACAGACCATGCCCGAACATACATTAAAGCGGTTCGACGAGGAGCTGGAGCGGCTGAGCGCCACGATCAGCGAGATGGGCGGCCTGGCGGAAAGCCAGCTCGCACAGGCGATGCGCGCGCTGCGAGACCGCGATACGGAGGTCGCCGAGAAGGTGATCGTCGACGACCCGCGCGTCGACGCGCTCGACGAGGCGGTGCAGGAACAGACCGTCCGGCTGCTGGCCTTGCGCCAGCCCATGGCGGTCGACCTGCGCGTCATCCTGTCGTCGATCAAGATCGCCGCGGCGCTCGAGCGCATCGCCGACTATGCCAAGAACACCGCCAAGCGCAGCATCGTGCTGAGCCAGACCTCGGCGCCTTCGGCGGGGATCGCCGGGATCGAGCGGCTGGGCCGGCTGGTGCGCACGGCCCTCAAGGACGTGCTCGACGCCTTTGCCCAGGGCGACGTTGCCAAGGCTCGCGACGTGTGGGAACGCGACGAGGAGATCGACCAGGTCTACACCGGCCTGTTCCGCGAGCTTCTCACCTACATGATGGAAGATCCGCGCACGATCACCGGGTGTACGCATCTCATGTTCATGGCCAAGAACATCGAGCGCGCCGGGGACCACGTGACCAACATCGCCGAGCTGGTGAGTTTCCGCGCGACCGGCCATGGCTTCGAGGAAGACCGGCCGAAGGGCAGTGCCGCGATGTACGCCACGACGGGCAATGCGGCGGGTCCGACGCCGTGACGATGGTCGCCACCAGCCCTGCGCGGCGGGATGCGCATACCTCCACGATGAAGCCGCACGTGCTGGTCGTCGAGGACGAGTCGGCGCTGGTCGAGCTGCTGCGCTACAACCTCGAACAGTCCGGCTTCAAGGTCGCTGTCGCCTATGACGGCGAGGAGGCGCTGCGCTCGGTCCAGGAGGACGTGCCCGACCTCATCCTGCTCGACTGGATGCTGCCGCTGATGTCCGGCATCGAGGTCTGCCGCCAGCTGCGCCGCCAGACTTCGACCGCCAACGTGCCGATCATCATGCTGACGGCACGCGGCGAGGAGGGCGACCGCGTGCGCGGTCTCGACGCCGGTGCCGACGATTACGTGCCGAAGCCCTTCTCGCCCACCGAGCTGATCGCGCGCATCCGTGCGGTGCTGCGGCGCATCCGGCCGGCGCTGGCCGACGAGGCGCTGTCCTATGCCGACATCGTCATGGACCTGGTGGCGCATCGCGTGACGCGCGGCGGCAAGCCGCTCCATCTCGGACCCACCGAGTTCCGCCTGCTGCGCCACTTCATGGAACATCCCGGCCGCGTCTTCTCGCGCGAACAGCTCTTGGACTCGGTCTGGGGCAAGGATGTCTATGTCGAGGCACGCACCGTCGACGTCCATATCCGTCGCCTGCGCATCGCGCTGAACGGCGACAACCATGCCGACGTGATCCGCACGGTCCGCGCCGCCGGCTATGCCCTCGACTCGACGCCGGGCTGACCGGCGCGCCGGGACTCGCGGGTTGTGCCGCGGGGTTTTCCACACGGCCAGTAACGGTTTTGTAGCGTCGGTCGCCTAGACAGAGCTTGCTCGTTCCTTGCAGGCACCCCACGCCCCGCTCCCCGGAACGAGCCGATTCCCCGGCTCGGAAACGACACCGCAGCCGAGCCACTAACCCCTCCTTCCGTCAGGAAGGAGGGGTTTCTTTTTCGAAATGGCGGCGCACGATTACCGCCAGCACCAATGCCGGCAGGCCGAGCAGCGCGGTGTAGACGAAGAAGATCGCGTAGCCGCCGAACTTGTGGGTGGCGGTGAAGTCTTCCTGGAGCCTGTCGACGACCCACCCCGAGGAGCCGCCCAGAAGCTTTCCGGGCAGGGTCATGATCGAGGTGAACAGCGCGTACTGCGTCGCCGTGTAGGCCGTGTTGGTCAGGCCCGACAGGAAGGCGATGAAGATCGATCCGGACATGCCGCCCACCAGATTGTCGACGCTGATCGCGATGGTGAGGATCGTGAGGTCGGGCTCGCCCACCCAGGCGAGCCACGAGAAGGTGAGGTTGCTCGCCGCGATCAGGAACACTGCCGGCGCCAGAAGCCGCGCCGCGCCCATGCGAAACACCAGTGCGCCGCCCAGCAGCGCGCCCAGGATCGTCATGACGAATCCGAAGATCTTGGAGACGTCGGCGATCTGGTCCTTGGTGAAACCCATGTCGATGTAGAACGGGTTGGCCATGACGCCCATGGCAATGTCCGACAGCCTGAACAGGCCGATGAACAGCAGCAGCAGGACGGCCATCCAGCGGAAGCGCGCGAAGAAATCGACGAACGGGCAGACGATCGCGCCATAGATGAAGATCAGCGCCTTGCGGACCCAGTTCGGCATGGTCCCGAGACCCGCGGCGAAGGCGGCCACCTTGCCTTCGAGCTCGCTCGTCCCGGCAGTCGCGCGGCGCTCCGGCTCCGAGATCAGGAGGGTCGTGAGGATGCCGACGAGGCCGAGCGCCGCCATCGTCTGGTAAGCCGCCGTCCAGGAGACGAACTGAGCCATGTAGAGGGCGCCCGCGCCAGCAGCGAGGACGGCGATCCGGTAGCCGAGCTGGTAGGTCGCCGCCGTCGCTCCCTGCAGGCTCGCATCCGTCGCCTCGATGCGGCAGGCATCGAGGGCGATGTCCTGGGTGGCCGAGGAGAAGGCCACGATCAGCGCGAACACCACCATCCACCACAGGTCGGTGCGCGGGTCGCAGAACGCCATGGCGAGCAGGCCGCCCGCGATTCCGCTCTGGGCCAGCAACATCCAGGAGCGGCGCCGCCCGAGCCAGCGGGTCAACAGCGGCAAGGGCACGCGATCGACGACCGGCGACCAGACGAACTTGAAGGAATAGGTGATGCCGATCCAGCTGATGAAGCCGATGGCGGTGCGGCTGATGCCGTACTCGCGCAGCCACGCCGACAGCGTCGAGAAGACCAGCAGGAAGGGTAGCCCGGCCGAGAAGCCGAGGAACAGGAACTGGACGACGCGCGGATGGCGGTAGGTCGCAAGCGACTCCCGCCATCCCTTCGCCGGGGCGTCAGCGCTCAAATCAGGCCCTTCAGCGCCTGCTCGGGCCGCGCGCCGACATGGGAGATCACCTCGGCCGCGGCGATGCCGCCCAGCCGCGCGCATTCGGCCAGCGGCTTGCCATGGGTGAAGCCGAACAGGAAGCCCGCGGCGTAGAGATCGCCGGCGCCGGTCGTGTCGACGACCTTGGCGACGGGGGCCGCCGGGACCTCGTAGGTTTCATCGCCCTTGATCACGACCGAACCCTTCTCGCTGCGGGTGAGGGCGGCGATCTTGGCTTCCTTGCGTACTTCCGCGAGCGCCCGCTCGAAGGTCTCGACCTCGTAGAGCGCTTTGATCTCGGCCTCGTTGCCGAACAGGATGTCCACCTTGTTGCGGATCAGGTCGCGAAACTCTTCGCGGTAGCGATGGACGCAGAAGGAATCCGACAGCGTGATCGAGACCTGACGGCCGGCGGCACGGGCGGCGTCGAAGGCCTTGAGCACCGCCTGCTTGGCGGCCGGCGCATCCCACAGATAGCCCTCGACATAGGTGACCTGGGCCGAGGCGACGAGCCTGGCATCGATGTCGGCCGGGCCGAGACCGGTGCAGGCGCCGAGATAGGTGTTCATCGTGCGCTGGGCGTCGGGCGTCACCAGGATGAGGCAGCGCGCGGTCGCCGGGCCGTCGGTTGCGGGCGGAGTCTCGAAGGAGACGCCCGTGGCCTTGAGATCGTGGCCGAAGACGCCGCCCAGCTGGTCGTTGCGCACCTTGCCGATATAGGCGCCCTTGCCACCGAACGAGGCGATGCCGGCCATCGTGTTGCCGCACGAACCACCCGACACCTCGACGCCAGGGCCCATGCCGGCATAAAGCTGCTCGGCCCGTTCCTCGTCGATCAGCATCATGCTGCCCTTCACCAGGCCGTGCTTGCCGAGGAAGGCGTCGTCGGACCGCGAAATGACGTCGACGATGGCGTTGCCGATTCCCAGCACGTCGAAGGGGGCAGATGTCATGAAGTCTCCCACAGAATCACAGTGAAACCAGGTGCATGCCCGGCTTGGTCTCTTCCAGCAAGGTGACGATGCCGGCGACCGTAAAGGGGACGTCGGCCCGCAGGCCCGCGCGATCGATGTCGAGCGACCGCAGGCCCATTTCGCATACGATCAGCCGCGCGCCAAGCTCGACGCAGGCCTGCAGCAGCGTTTCGAAGTCGCCGACGCCGCGGGCGCGGTTGCCCGCGTCGCGGTCCCAGTCGCGGAGCAGCGGGGGCGAGCCCTGCAGGGCTCGGATGCCACCCATGGTGAAGAACAGGACGGCGGGCTTGTTGACGGCCAGCGCCGCCGCCGCCAGCGCCAGACCGTAGTGGACGCTTTCGTAATCGTCGGAGCGCAGGATGACGGAGACGCCGCCTGCATTCAGGGCGTCGCTCATGCGCCCGCCCCGGCAGCGTCGCCGCAGGTCGGGCAATCGATCCGCTTGGTGACCGACAGCGTCTCGAAGGAGGCGTTGAGCGCGTCGTAGAGCAGCAGCGATCCCGAAAGCGAGCGGCCCACGCCGAGGATCTCCTTCACCACCTCGGTGGCCTGCAGGGTGCCCAGGGTGCCGGCCAGCGCGCCCAGCACGCCGGCCTGCGCGCAGCTCGGCACGGCGTCTTCCGACGGAGGCGCGGGAAAGAGGCAGCGCAGGCAGGGATGTCCGGCGCCCTGCCACGCCTTGTAGGTCGAGATCTGGCCGTCGAAGCGCAGGATGGCCGCCGAGACCAGCGTCTTGCGCAGCGCGTAGCAGACGTCGTTCAGCAGATAGCGTGTGGCGAAGTTGTCGCTGCCGTCGGCCACGATGTCGTAACCGGCGATGATGCGCCCGGCATTGTCTGCCGTGAGGCGGTCGTCATGGGCCTGCACGTTCACTTCGGGATTGATCTCTGCCAGCGCGCGGCGTGCGCTTTCGACCTTGGAAACACCTATGTCGGACGTGCGGTGAATCACCTGGCGCTGCAGGTTCGACAGGTCGACCGTGTCGTGGTCGATCACACCCAGCGTGCCGATACCGGCCGCCGCCAGATACTGCAGGAGGGGTGCGCCGAGGCCGCCGGCGCCGACGACCAGGACCTTCGCCGCAATCAGCCGCGACTGGCCGACGCCGCCGATCTCCGCCAGCACGATATGTCGCGCGTAACGGCGGATCTGCGTTTCTGACAGGTCAGGCAGCGATGTCATGGTCCGCTTATAGCATGGCGAGATGCCATGGATGCCTGTAGAGCCACCGCGCAATGAACACCACAACTCGTCCGACCCTGTCGCCGCTCCTCCTGGCGGTGCTCGCGCTGTTGTCAGCCTTCACCCCGCTTTCGATCGACATGTATCTGCCGGCCCTGCCGGTGATCGCGGTCGACCTCCAATCCTCGGCCGGCGATATCCAGCTCACGCTGTCGGCCTTCATGATCGCCTTCGGCGTGGGGCAGGTCTTCTATGGCCCCGCAGGCGACCGCTTCGGCCGTCGCCCGGTCATCCTGATTGGCCTGGTGGTCTACGTGCTGACGAGTATCGGTTGTGCGTTTGCCGCGGCGGCCGGCCATCTCATCACCCTGCGTTTCCTGCAGGGCCTCGCCGCCTGCGGCGGCGTCGTGCTGGCGCGCACGATGGTGCGCGACCTTGCTGAAAAGGATCACGCCGCGCGCGCCATGTCGCTCATGATGGCCTGCACCTCGATCGCGCCGATGCTGGCGCCGGTGATCGGCGGCCAGGTGATGTGGTTTGCCGGTTGGCGGGCCATTTTCTGGGTGCTGGCCTCCGCCGGTGTGATTGCCTTCGTCGTCGCCTGGTTCCAGCTGCCCGAGACGCTGAAGCCGGAGTATCGCCAGCCGCTGGTCTTCACCCAGATCCTGAAGCGGTTCGGCGAGCTGCTGACCACGCGCACCTTCATCGGCTACGCCTTGACCTCGTCCTTCATGTTCGCCGCCCTGTTCTCGTACATCTCGGGATCGCCGTTCGTCTTCATCGAGCGCTACGGGATTTCGCCCCGCTTCTACGGCGTGGTGTTCGGCGGCATGGTGGTCTTCATGACCATCGGCAGCCTGTTCAATGCGCGGTTCGTGCGCCTGCTGGGAGCAGGCCGCATCCTGCGCTTTGCGGTGATCGTTCCGGCCGTGTCCGGCGCGGCGGCGATGATCCTGGGCTGGATCGAGGCACGGTACGGCACGATCGGTCTGTGGCCCTTTCTGGTCTGCTTCGTCTTCCAGATCGCGACCCTGAGCCTGATTGCGCCCAATTCGACGGCGATGGCGATGCAGCACTACCCGCACATGGCCGGCACGGCGTCGTCGCTGATGGGTGTCATGACGTTCGGGGCCGGCGCGATCTTCGGCGCCATCGTCGGCCAGACCTTCGATGGCACCATCGCGCCGATGACGACCGCGATGGGCATCGCCGGCATCCTCTGCCTCATCTCCCACCGCACGCTCGTGCGCCGGGGCTGACCGGCTACGGCTTCAGGCGAAAGCTTCCGACCGTCGAGCGGAAGTCGCCGGCCGCGTCCTCGAAGAGCTCTGGCTGCGCCATCGCGATCAGGGCGTAGCCGTTCTTCGGTCCGAACAGCATCGTCAGCAGGATCTTGCGCGGCTCGCCATCAGAGGTGCCAATCGCTGTGACCTCGAGCCCTTCGAGGTCGCCGACCTTGACGGGCTTCGGCTCGTCCATCTTGTCGATCTTGAGCGCGTTGACCGACTTCAGGAACGTCTCGAGGTCCTTCGACCATTGAGCCTTGGGCATCGGCTGTTCGAAGGACCTGGTGATGATGACGACGGGCTTGCCGGCATTCTCGGGCGAAGGCTTCGCGCTCATGAGCACGACGCCCATCCCGCCGATCGTCTGCCGGTGCGCGAAGCGCGCGGCCGGCGTCACGCTGAACGGCAGCGCCTCGATCGGATCGCTGGCCGGGGCGGCCGCCAGCCGGACGCTGCCGAACATCTCGCGCACCTCGGCATCCGTGAGCGCCGCACCATCCTTCTCGGCGGAGACGTTGATGAGGCTGAGCGTCGAGCCGCCATCGACCAGCATCAGCCATTTATTGAATTCTGTGCCCTTGGCGACCTGCTTCCCGCGATAGGTGCGAGCTCTGAACGGCAGACCATTCAGGTCCTCGCTGGCCGTGATGTCCACGCCCTGCTTGGCCATGGCGCCGCTCGAGATCGCACCGGCAAGCTGGTCGTACATCGCGGCCGGAAACTCGATGACGAGGACCGACGCCTTGTCGCCCTGAAGCCCGGCGAATTCCTTGGCGACCGTGAAGCCAGCGGGCGGGACCATCGCCAATCGGGTGCCGGAAATGTTCACGGGATCGGCAGCGAAGCCGGCGCTGGCCGAGAAGCCCAGAACAAGCGGCCGCCAGCGTCCCGAAGATCTTCGTCATTCAGTGTTCTCCGTTCGTATGTGCCCGCCGCTCCGACAGGCTACGGCGCAATGGAAAGCGCCCGCAACCGCTTAAGTTCCCTCGCGATCGGCGACGAGTGCATGATCGGGTGACGAATTCGCCGGCGAAGGGTTTTGCTGGCGCCCTGCCGCTTGCTCCGACCGGTTGTCCCGGCGGCATCGTCAGGGGCACAAACGAATAAATGCAATAAACGAAACGAACCCCCAGGGGCGATCCCCAGGTTATTTGGGGCGAGTAGCGGTGCAGGGACGTCTTGGAAACCTCGGCTCGGCGTGCGCAAAGCCACGTACGGCCAGGACGCCAACGCCCGGCCGCTTCCAACCGTCAAACCAGATGATGCTCAAAACGATCTCGCAAAAGCGGGATACGCTCGAATCTGGAGTCACACGGCTCTAGCGCCGCAGATCGACCGTGAGCAAATCCCCACGATCGTTGCCGACGGCAAGCTTGAAGCCGTCGGGCGACCAGGCGAGGCAGGTGATGGCCGCGCCATCGGCCATCTTCAGCACGACCGAGCGCCTGGTGCGGATGTCGCCGAGCTGCAGCTCACCGGAATCGTAGCCGCCGGCCACGAATTCCGCGGACGGGTGCGCGGCGACCACGGTCATGAGGCCGGCGCCCTCGTCGCCGAACTGCAGCGGCGGCTTGCCTTCGGGCCCCTTGCCGGCGAACGGCCAGGCGGTGAAGACCGGCTGCGAGGAGGTGTAGAGGAAGCGCGCGTCGGCGGTCCACGACAGCGACTTCACCTTGGCGGGATAGCCCTGCATGCGCATGTCGGTGGCCTGCGCCACACGCCACACATGGATGTCGTTCTCCTGCGTGCCGGTGGCGATGAACTTGCCGTCGGTGCTCCAGCGCAGGGCCACATGACTGCCCTGCCAGGCGAAGCGGCGCGGCGGCAGCGCGACGTCCTTGCTCAGGCTCCACACGGTGATGCCACCGTAATGCGCGCAGGCGACCCGGCTGCCGTCCTTGCTGAAATCAAGAGCGGCCACCGTGCTGGGGTGCGGCCCGAATTCGCGCACCTCGCCGTCGCGGAGCAGGAACATGCTCTTGCCCGCCGAGGCGGCGACCGCGCCGGTCTTGTGGGCGACGAGATGCTCGAACCACTTGCCCTTCTGCGCCAGCAGCTCCGTCGCCGAGCCATCGGCGGCGAGGCGCAGCACGCGGCCGTCGTCGCCGCCGCTCACGAATCCGTCGCCTGCCGGATCGCCGACCAGCGACAGCACGACACCCTTGTGAAGCGGAGCCGAAGCGTCGGGCGTCGCCGCCTTGATGTCGGCGGGCAGGACGCGGACGACGCCATCTCCCAGCGCGAAGGCGACGGTCGTGCCGTCGCGGTTGAAGGCACAGGCTGCGACCGGAGCGTCGGTGGCGAGGGAGCGGGCCGGCGGCAGCGTCTGCTGCCAGGCCGGATTGGCGAGATCGATCTTCACGGTGCTACTTCAGACAGTCTTCGAAGCCGCGCTGCAGGTTGTCGCCGTCGAGGTTGCGGCCGATGAAGACGAGCTTGCTCGATCGCTTTTCGCCGTCCTTCCATTGCGTGCCCCAGGCGCTGTCCATCATCATGTGGACGCCCTGATAGACGTAACGGCGCGGCGCGCCGTCGATGGCGAGGATGCCCTTGCTGCGGAAGATATCGGCGCCCTTGATCTGCAGCAGCGCGCCCATCCACTTCTGGAACTTGTCGGGATCGACCGGTCGCTCGGCGGTGATCGACAGGCTCCGGACCTCGTCCTCGTGATGGTGGTCGTGGCCACTGTGCAGGAAGTCGGGCTCGAACTCGAGGATGCGGCCGAGATCGAAGGCGCCCTTGTCGAGGATCGCGTCGAGTTCGATCTGGCTCTTCTGCGTGTGGAAGATGCTGGCGTAGCGGTTGATGCCGCGAATTCTGTCCTCGACCTTCTTGAGCTCTTCAGGGCTCACCAGGTCGGTCTTGTTGAGCAGGATGACGTCGGCGAAGGCCACCTGCTGCTCGGCCTCGCTGCCCTGCTCGAGCTGGCCGAAGAAGTGCTTGGCGTCGATCACGGTGACGATGGCGTCGAGCCGTGTCCTGGCCTTGACGTCCTCGTCGGTGAAGAAGGTCTGCGCCACCGGACCGGGATCGGCGAGGCCGGTCGTCTCGACCAGGATGCCGTCGAACTTGTCCTTGCGCTTCATCAGCCCTTCGATGATGCGGATCAGGTCGCCGCGTACGGTGCAGCAGATGCAACCGTTGTTCATCTCGAAGACTTCCTCGTCGGCATTCACCACGAGGTCGTTGTCGACGCCCAATTCGCCGAATTCGTTCACGATGACGGCGTATTTCTTGCCGTGCTGCTCGCTCAGGATGCGGTTGAGAAGCGTGGTCTTGCCGGCACCGAGATAGCCGGTCAGCACGGTGACCGGGACTTGCGCCGATGTCTGTGGGGTGGCCATGAGAGGTCCTCGAAATTGACCTTTGAGATAGGGTGGGACGTGCAAAGAGTCCAGTTGCGACCGTTTGTTGACAGTCCGCGAGCCCATCGCCTAAACGTCCGATAGCAAGACGCACGAGAAGATCGCGTCATTGGAGTTGGGGGGATCGGATGGGCTTGCGTGGTCTTTTGTTCGTCGCGCTGGCGTTCGTCGTGGCCGGCTGCGAGACTTACTCGGCGCCCCGTTACGGAATGTCTGCCGACAATATCGTCGCCTTGAAGAGCCTCGCGCCTGCCCAGATTGCGGTCGGCCCCTTCACCGAGGCCCAGCAGTTCAGCGACGGCTGTCGTGCGGCAGGCCCCATTACGGCGGCCGACCGGCTGGGTTTCGGCGCCTACATCCGCAAGGCATTCGTCGACGAATTAAAGATCGCCGGCGTCTACGCTGACAATGGCAGCGTCACCCTGACGGGCACGGTCGACAAGCTCGCCTTTTCCTCGACGGTCGCCTACTGGGACATCTGGCTTACGGTGAGCTCCTCGAACGGCCGGTCCGTCAGCGTGCAGGAGCACTATACGTTCGACGGCGCCTTTGCGGCCGTGACTGCCTGCAAGCGCGTTGCCGATGCCTACTTCCCGGCCGTGCAGAACGTGTTGCAGAAGCTGATCGCGTCGCCGGATTTTCGCAGTCTGGTCTTGCCGAACTGATGCGGGCTAGAGCCGCTCGCCCCTGATCAGCTTGGGCAGGTCACCGACCAGGCCCATTGCGTGACGAACGAAGAACTTCCGCAGCGCCGGCACGCGGTTGACGGCGCCGAGGCCGGCATCCCGGACCAGCCGGATCGGCGCGATGTCGTTCGAGAACAGACGATTGAGGAGGTCGGTGGCGGCGACCATGGTGAAATTGTCCGCCCGGCGCCATTGCGCGTAGCGCTCCAGCGTATCCGCACCGCCGACGTCGAGGCCGAGGCGTTTGGCGTCGACCATCACCTCCACCAGTGCCGCGATGTCCCGAACGCCGAGGTTGTAGCCCTGGCCCGCGATGGGATGGATGCCATGCGCGGCATCGCCCACCAGCACCAGCCGCGTGTCGACATAGCGCTCGGCATGGACGAGGCGGAGCGGATAGGACCAGCGCGGTCCTGCCGCCTCGACCGCCCCGAGATGGTCACCGAATCGGCGCGCGAACTCTGCCTGGAAGCGGGGTGCATCCAGTTCGAGCAGGCGACGCGCGAGATCGGAACGCTCCGTCCAGACGATCGAAGAGCGGTGCTCGCCGCCCGGACCGTCGGTCATCGGCAGGATGGCGAAGGGCCCCCCGGGCAGGAATTTCTCCTGGGCGACGCCGCGATGCGGCTCGGCATGGTGGGCGACCAGGACGATCGCGATCTGGTCGTACGACCAGTTGCGCGCGCCGATGCCGGCCTCCTCGCGCATCGAGCCGAGGCGGCCCTCGGCGGAAGCGATCAGGCGGGTGGCGAGGCGACGGCCGCTCTTCAAGGTCAGCCCGGCACGCGCCGGGTCACGTTCGGTGTCGACCACCTCGTCGGGCGACACGAGTTCGACCTTCGGGCAGGTGGTGAGCCGGCGCAACAGCGCCGCACGCAGGAAGCGGTTCTCCACGATCCAGCCCATCGGCGCCGCCGCTTCGGGATCCTCCGCGGCCTCGCGATGATCGAAATGGAGAAAGAACGGGCTCGCGCGGCCATCGTGGCTCGCGTCGGAGATGCGGATGTCGCGGATCGGCTCGGCGTGGGGCGCCACATCGTCCCAGAGGCCCAGCGCCGCGAACAAACGCTGGCTGGTGTAGGCGAGGGCGGTGGTGCGGCCGTCGAAGGCGGGTTCGGCCAGTGCCGCGAGAGGGACTCGGTCGATCAAGGCGGTCGAGAGGCCCGACTCGCCAGCGGCAAGGGCGAGAAGGCTGCCGTTGAGGCCGGCACCTACGACGGCAAGGTCGAAGGGCACGCCAGCGGATACCGGATCGAAGGGGCGGCTAACCATGGACCATAGATGGCAGCCGCCCCGCAGGGCGGCAACCCTCTATGGCTGCATGGATCGATTGATCGAGGTCAATGACCTGACGATCAGAACGTCTTCGAGATACCGACGATGACGCGGCTGGCGCAGTTCTGGGTGCCGAGGCAATCCTGAACGCTGAGGTTCGTGCCGGTGTAGGCGGCGGAGAGATCGAAGCCGTAGACCGAGACCACGAGGCCGAGCTGCCAGTCCCAGTAATTGTTGCTGGGGATGCCGTAGTTGGTGAAGCGCTCGACATACTGGTTGCCGATGGTGCCGAAGGCCTTGAACGCCACGTTTTCGTTGACGTGGAGGAACGGCATGGGAACGGTGAGCGAGGCCCACTTGTACCAGGCATTGCCGGAGTTGGCGAAGAAGTTGGGGCTGAAGCGGACGGCGGCGCTGAGCTGGGCGACGCCGAAATCGTATCCGGCGACGAGGCCGAACTCGTTGAAGTCGTAGAACAGGTCCGAGGGTGCGCCGAGATAGTTGTAGCGGATGTAGCCCAGGTCGAAGGTGAGCTTGTCGTCCATGAGCTTCAGCTTGAGGCCGGTGACGAGGTCGACCTCTGCCCAGGTGCCGGTGTTGGGGAAGTCGACGTTCGAGCCCCAGGCGCCGACATAGGCGCTGAGCGGGATCTTCTCGCTGACGGTGGGGGTCTCGTAGCCGAGCGAGGCCTGGACGGCGACCTGACGCTGGGTCTGCGAGATACCGCGATAGGAGTACTCGTTGAGAACTGCCAGGCCGGCCGTGAAGCTGCCGCCGAACGGAGCCTTCCAGGTCTCCTTCTCAGGTGCCGCCGGCGTGGTTGCCGCATCGGGCGTACCCTGGGCCGTCTGCTGATCCTTCGTGACCGTCACGGTCTGCGGATCTGGTGTTCCCTGTGCATAGGCTGTGCTTGTTGCGCAGAGAGTAATCAGTGCAGTAGCCAGAACAGCGGTTTTTTTAAGCAACACGACCACCCCCAAAGACTTATGACTTGTTTCCGCCCCATTTCCTGCAAGCCGCGTGCCAAGGATCAATGCAATTTGTCGAGGTGGAATTTGGCACGCCCCTTGCTGGCATCGAATTGAATTTTGGGGGCGGGCGTGCCGCCCGTTGGAGGACAGGCGCAAATGAAAATGATCGTGGCAATCTTCAAACCCTTCAAGCTGGACGAGGTCAGGGATGCCCTGACGGCGCTCGGCATCCAGGGCTTGACCGTAAGCGAAGTGAAGGGATTCGGCCGGCAGAAAGGCCAGACCGAAATCTATCGCGGCGCAGAGTATGCCGTGAGTTTCCTGCCGAAGGTGAAGATCGAGGTCGTGATCGACGACATCCTGGTCGAGCGTGCCGTCGAGACCATCCGCAAGGCGGCGGGCACCGGCAAGATCGGCGACGGCAAGGTCTTCGTCATGCCGGTCGAGCAGGCGATCCGTATCCGCACCGGCGAGTCCGGCATCGAAGCGCTGTGATCCGACACCAGAATCAACTCGAGAACCAGGGGACAACGATGAAGTTCAAGACCAATTCGGTGCTGGCGGGCGCGGGGGCGGCCGCGGTGCTGCTTCTGCCGGCGCTTGCGCTGGCTCAGGCTGCCGCGCCGGCCGCCGCTCCGGCGGCTGCGGCTGCCGCGCCCAAGCTCGATACCGGCGACACGGCGTGGATGCTGACCTCGACGGCGCTCGTTCTGATGATGACCATCCCGGGTCTCGCGCTGTTCTACGGCGGCATGGTCCGCAAGAAGAACGTGCTGGCGACGGTGATGCAGAGCTTCGCCATCACCTGCATGATCTCGGTCCTGTGGCTGATCGTGGGCTACAGCCTGGCCTTCACGCCAGGCAGCTCGATCATCGGCGGGCTCAGCCGCATCTTCATGGCGGGTCTCACCCTCGACGGCGTGCATGATCTCGCCAAGACGATCCCCGAGACCGTCTTCATGAGCTTCCAGCTCACCTTCGCCATCATCACGCCGGCGCTGATCGCCGGCGCTTTCGCCGAGCGTATGAAATTCTCGGCCATGATGTGGTTCATGGCCCTGTGGTCGCTGATCGTCTACGCGCCGATCGCCCATTGGGTGTGGGGCGGCGGATTCCTCGGCGACTGGGGCGTCCTCGACTTCGCGGGCGGCACGGTCGTGCACATCAACGCCGGCGTCGCGGGCCTCGTCTGCGCGCTCGTCATCGGCAAGCGCAAGGGCTACGGCACCGAGAACATGGCGCCGTTCAACCTGGTCTACTCGGTGATCGGCGCGGCCCTCCTGTGGGTGGGCTGGTTCGGCTTCAACGCCGGCTCCGCGGTCGGCGCCAGCCCCAATGCCGGCATGGCAATGGCGGTGACGCAGTTCGCGGCGGCCGCGGCGGCCATGGCCTGGATGTTCGCGGAGTGGGTGACGCGCGGCAAGCCGTCGGTCCTCGGCATCATCTCGGGTGCCGTCGCCGGCCTCGTTGCGATCACCCCGGCCTCGGGCTTCGTGACCCCCATGGGTTCGCTGGCCATCGGCATCGTCGCCGGCCTGGTCTGCTTCTGGGGCGCCACCGGCCTCAAGAAGGCGATGGGCTACGACGATTCGCTCGACGCGTTCGGCGTGCACGGCATCGGCGGTTTCGTTGGCGCCATCCTGACCGGCGTGTTCGCCGTGGAAGTGATCGGCGGCGAGGGCAAGAAGGGACTGATCGACGGCAACGCCGGCCAGGTCCTGACGCAGCTCTGGGGCTCGCTGGTCTGCATCGCCTGGTGCGCGGTCGCTACCTTCATCATCCTCAAGGTCGTCGATGCCCTGATCGGGCTGCGCGTGACGAACGAGGAAGAGATCGAAGGTCTCGACATCAACCTGCACGGTGAGACGATCCACTAGGACCGTCTCCTCTCGAGATCGGGAACCCCTCTCTCCTCCTGGTTCCCTCTCATCCGCCGCACCGTGTCGCGGCGGACCCTCGGGCCCGGCGAGCCTCTCGCCGGGCCCTCTTTCTGTCCGGCGTTTGACGCCGCGAACGCGAGGCGCCAGTCTGTCGGAAGTGCCGGAAGGCAGGAGGGGAAGACAGATGAAGCTCGTGTCCGCCATCATCAAACCGTTCAAGCTCGACGAGGTGCGCGACGCGCTGACCGGCGTCGGCGTGTCGGGTCTGACGGTGAGCGAGGTCAAGGGCTTCGGTCGCCAGAAGGGCCAGACCGAAATCTATCGCGGTGCCGAGTATCTCGTGAGCTTCCTGCCCAAGGTGAAGATCGAGATCGTGGTCGACGATGGCCAGGTCGAGCGCGCCGTCGAGGCCATCCAGAAAGCGGCCCATACCGGCAAGATCGGCGATGGCAAGATCTTCGTCACGGCGGTCGAGCAGGCCGTGCGCATCCGGACCGGTGAGTCGGGTTCCAACGCCCTGTAGGCGCGATTGGGCTGACTAAGGAATAGGCAATTCCATCGGCCGTGCGGCGTCATGCCCGACTACCGCTTGTGGTCGGGCGCAGGAGAGGCGCAAACCCTTCCAGCGTCTCAAGAAACAAGCCTATTCCATTGTTGTGATTGGCAAATTTGTTCCATAGAATGTGGCAATAGGCTGGCCTTTCGGTTGGCACCTTTATTTTGTTCGGCCGGTTCGGCCACTGGATACGAGAATGTTCAATCCGCGCCTGACAGAGACGCTGACAGACTTCCCCTTTGCGCGATTGAACGCTCTCATCGCCCCGATCACGCCGCCCGCGCACCTGTCGATGATCAACATGTCGGTGGGGGAACCGCAGGGCGCGATGCCCGCCTTCGCGCGGCAGATCGTGATCGACGAAGTCGATGGCTGGAACCGCTATCCGCCGAACCAGGGTCTGCCCGACCTCAACCTCGCGATCTGCGAGTGGCTGACCCGCCGTTACAAGCTGCCGCAGGGGCTGCTCAACCCCAACGTGCACGTCCATCCGACGGCCGGCAGCAAGGAGGGTGTCTACATCATCTCCACGGTGGCGACGCCGCAGGAGAAGGGTGGCGGCAAGCCGATCGTTGCGCTGCCCAATCCGTTCTACCAGGCCTATCTGGGCGGGGCGGTCCTGTCGGGTGGCGAGCCGCTGCTGGTCAACGCCGAAGCTTCGAACGGCTTCCTGCCGGACTACGAGAGCCTCGATGAAGCGACCTGGCAGCGAATGTCGGTCGTCTATCTCTGTTCGCCCGCCAACCCGCAGGGCGCGATCGCCAGCAAGGAATATCTGCAGAAGCTGCTGAAGCTCTGCCGCAAGTACGACACCGTGCTGGCCGTCGATGAGTGCTACGCCGAGATCTACACCGGTGCGCCGCCGCCGGGCGCGCTCGAAGCCGCCCTCGAGATCGACGAGACCGGGGGCAAGGATCCGTTCCGCAATCTCGCGGTCTTCCATTCGCTGTCGAAGCGGTCGAACGCGGCGGGCCTGCGCTCGGGCTTCATGGCCGGCGACCCGAAGCTGGTCGCGATGGTGCTGCGCTGGCGCAGCTATGGCGGGCCGCAGATTCCTTTCGCCGTCCAGAAGGCGTCGGCCGCGCTGTGGCGCGAGGAGACGCATCCGGTCCAGACGCGCGAATGGTATGTGAAGAATTTCCGGATCGCCGAACAGATCCTGCATAACCGCTTCTCCTACTACACACCAGGTGGCGGCTTCTTCCTGTGGCTCGATGTCGGCGACGGCGAGGAAGCCACGCGCAAGCTGTGGGGCGAGGCCCACGTCAAGGTACTGCCGGGGGCCTATGCCTGCCGTGAGACCGACGGGATCAACATTTCGCAGCGCTACATCCGCGTAGCGCTGGTGCATGACGAGAAGACCACCCGCGAGGGGCTCCAGCGCCTCGCGTCCGTTCTGTAGGGAGCGCAACCGCGCATGGCCATGCTGAGCCTCTCTTCAGCGTTGCAGCCC
>Ga0182739_1000546_pt1 | contig 46778 bp, 48 predicted proteins | sample eDN5th30CBELigBY_FD_128873 | JGI IMG/M metagenome (GOLD analysis project Ga0182739, IMG submission 128873) | Enriched backyard soil microbial communities from Emeryville, California, USA - eDNA 5th pass 30_C BE-Lig BY (version 2) (version 2) | ecosystem: Environmental > Terrestrial > Soil >... | reverse complement strand
GCCTCAGGCTGCTGAGGGCCTCGTAGTGAACAGGTTCGCCGAAGGGCTTGAGCACCCCCGCGTGATCTATGCGATGCCCAACGGCGATATCCTCGTGTCCGAAGCCAATGCGCCGGAGCGTGTTGTCGCCGGTGGGGGAGCGATCACCAACTGGATCGCCGGCTTCCTTTTCAGCCGCGCCGGTGCGTCAGTACCTTCGCCGAACAAGGTGGTGCTCCTGCGCGATGCGGATGGCGATGGCGTGGCTGAAGAGCGGCACGAACTGCTAACCGGCCTTTCGTCCCCCTCGGGCCTCGCGTGGCGTGATGGGAAGCTCTATGTTGCCAACCACGACGCAGTTCTGCGCTATGACTATGCAGAGGGCGCCAATGCCGTCACGGGCGAGGCGACCAAGCTCGTAGACCTTCCGCCTGCCGGCAATCACTGGATGCGCAACCTCATCCTGAGTGATGACGGAACCAAACTCTACATCGCCGTCGGTTCTGCCTCAAACATCGCCGAGGCGGGCATGGAGATTGAGCGGAATCGCGCTGCCATTCACGAGTTCGATCTCGCCAGCGGGCAGGCGCGGGTTTTCGGTGGCGGATTGCGCAACCCCAACGGGCTGGACTGGAACCCGTGGAATGGTGAGCTATGGGTCACCGTGAACGAGCGTGACCAGCTCGGTTCCGACCTGGTGCCAGACTATCTTACCAACGTGACCGTTGGTGCGAATTACGGCTGGCCGTGGGTCTATTGGGGCATGATCATCGACGAGCGCGTTGAGCATCCCATGCCGAACTACCTGCTCGAATACAGCCGCAAGCCTGAATACGCGCTCGGCCCCCACGTCGCCGCCTTGGGCGTGACGTTCACTCGCGAAGGCTCCCGCATGGGGGCCGCGTTCGGGCAGGGCGCATTCGTTGCGCGGCATGGCTCGTGGAATCGCAAGCCAGCCGCCGGTTATGACGTGATCTTTGTGCCGTTCGATGAGCGCGGTAATCCGCTGGGCAAGCCGACCCCTGTGTTGAGTGGTTTCCTCAAGGATAATGGCGACACGCATGGTCGTCCGACCTGGGTAGCCTGGGACAAGTCCGGCGCGCTTCTGGTGAGCGATGACACCGCGAACATCATCTGGCGCGTCATCGCACCTGACGCGCAGCCTGCGCCGGCACCGAAACGAGCGACCGGGACGAGTATGCCACCGCAGAAGAACCTGCAGGCGCCCCGGCCGAAACTCTCAAACTAGCGCTTCAGCGGCTTTCCAGCCCGGCCCGCCAGTTCTGTGATGAAGTGCCAAGCGACACGGCCCGATCGGCCCCCGCGTCGGCGCGCCCACTCCAGCGCTTCGGGTTCCTGCAGCTCCAGCCCGTATTCACTGGCGTAGCCGCTCACGATTGCGAGATATTCGTCCTGGGAACAGGCGTGGAAGCCCAGCGACAGTCCGAACCGGTCGGCCAGCGCCAGTTGATCGTCGACCGCATCGCGCGGGTTGAGCGGATCGTCTTGCTCCGCCGAGTGGCGATTCAGAATTGCCCTGCGATTGGATGTGACTGCGAGCCGTACGTTGTCTGGCCGTGCTTCGACGCCGCCGTCCAGCCAGCTACGCAGGTGACGAGGACCCGCGGAATCGGTCTCCGCAAAGCCGAGGTCGTCTATGAAGACGAGAAAGCCGCGTTCGACGCGCCCCAGATCTGAGAACAGTGTCGACAGCGATTCCAACGCGTCGGTTCCAGCTTGAACGAGTGCGAGACGCTGAGGGCCGCTTTGTTGAGCCGCGACTACTGCCGCGCGCACAAGCGCAGACTTGCCCATTCCGCGTGAGCCCCACAGCAACATGTCGTGGGCGGCGTGCCCCGTTGCCAATCGCGCGACGTTCTCGCTCACCACTGCCTTCTGGCGATCGATTCCGCGCAACAGCGACAGCGAGGGAGCGTCAATGCGATCGATGGGGCGAGCACCTTGCGCCGTCCAGAGGTAGGCCGGGTGGCTCAACCAGTCAGCAGAGCGCAGCTCAGCGGGCGCAAGCCGCTCCAGAGCGGCGGCTATCCGGCTAAGTGCGTTATCCTGGTTGTCCATCTTAGGTAGTCTCCAGCGGGCAGTTCCGTTCGGGAGAGACGCCGTAGGATGTTGCGCAGGGTGCGCCAACCCGGATCGGCAACGAACAGCGCCGCTTGGCTTGCCGCTCCGCGCGCTGTAGCGGCGAGGCATGACGGGGCCCGCCACACTGATCCTGCCGCATGATGACGCGGGCATTGCGCGTGCGGCTGACGCGCTCCGCGCGGGGCGGCTTGTCGCCGTCCCCACCGAGACGGTTTATGGCCTGGCTGCCCGGGCCGACAGCGATGAGTCCGTTGCCCGGATATATCGGGCGAAAGGTCGCCCTGATTTCAATCCGCTGATCGTCCATGTTGCGTCGATGGAGCAGGCAGAGCGCCTGGCTGTGTTTTGCGATCGCGCGAGGGCCGTGGCCGAAATGTACTGGCCGGGCCCACTCACGCTGGTTCTGCCGCTGCGCGCCGAGGCGGGTGTCGCGCCTGCCGTAACCGCAGGACTGCCGACCATCGCCCTGCGTATGCCTGATCATGCGGTGATGCGGCGACTGCTGACAGAACTCGACTTTCCGCTTGCCGCGCCCTCAGCCAATGCGAGCGGTGGCGTAAGCCCGACGAGCGCCGAGCATGTGGCTGCGTCGCTTGGCGGGGCAGTCGATGCGGTGATTGATGGTGGCCCGTGCGCGCGCGGTCTGGAATCCACGATTATCGCCCTGCGCGCCGACGGGACATGGCAGCTTCTGCGCCCCGGCCCGATTCCGGAGAGCGAGCTTGCCGTTCTGCTGGGCCCATCCAGCCCGCTCGCCGACGCGCGCATCGAAGCGCCCGGCCAGTTGGCCCGGCATTACTCGCCAGGAAAGCCAGTGCGGCTGGATGCCATTGAAGCTGAGGAGGGGGAGTACCTGATCGGATTCGGGCCCGTGTCGGGGAGCTGTTCATTGTCCGAGGAAGGCGATCTCGCTCTAGCTGCCGCTCGGCTTTACGCCTGCTTGCATCAAGCGGCGGCGGCTGAGGAGCAGCGCATCGCGGTTGCACCCATACCGCACCACGGCATCGGCACAGCGATCAATGACCGGCTGAAAAGGGCTGCGGCCTAGTTGGTTCTCGGATCAGCGGGAATGGTCGGCAGGATCTGCTGAATTTCCGCGTAAGCCTTGCGCCCTTCGTCGCAGGCTCGGCGATCGCCGTCCTGACAACGCTTCATCTGGCGTTCGTACTGACGCTGCAGGCGGCCGAGCCGTTCTTCGCGCTGACGAATCTCGCGGCCACGATTGCGGTCGGCCTCAGACTGACTGGTGGTGGCGAGATCGACTCCCTTGCCCACGGCCTTCACGGGAAGCGTAGCGACATCGACAGCCGCCTTGGCAAGGCAGCCTGGCAGGGAAAATGCCATTGCCGCGAGGGCGATCCATCTGATGCCCGTTATAACATTGCGACCCATGATGCGCGCTCCTTGCGTTGAGCTAGCTAGGCCACAATTGCGCGCGCGTGAACCGGCTCCCGGTCCGTACAACTACGGGAGCGGCGGTTATCTGCCCTGCTCGACCCCGTTGCAGGTCACTTCTCCGCCGCCGAGGCGCGTGACTGAACACTGCGCGGGACCGCTGATCTCGACATCGCCGCTTCCCATTACGGCGACGCGCGCATCGTTATTGACGGTCAGGGAAACGTCGCCCGAACCGGCGATGGAAACGTTTGCTGTCTCACTGCGGAGGGCGAGGGCGTTCACGTCGCCCGAGCCAAGAATCGAAACCCGCGATTCGCGAACGGCGCCGGCTACTCGCACATCGCCTGCACCGGCGATCGAGAAGTCGGCGCTGTCGACCTGCAGGGCGGCGATCGCCAGTTCGCCCGAACCGGCGATAGAGGCTTTGAAATGGTCGCCCTCGATCCGATCGACGCTCACGTTTCCAGAGCCTGCCAGCGACACGGTCTCAAGCCGCGGCATGGTGATATGGAGCGTGGTGGACGGCATGGGGCGCCGGAATGACCGACCGTCCTTCGGTTGTATGGTCAACCGCCCGTTCACGGCCATGACTTCCAGCCCAGCCAGCGCCTGCGGCGGGCCTTCGGACCGGATGGAGAAGTTGTCGCCCGATGTGATGATTACTTCCTGCGGGCCGACCGTCGAAACCTCATGAAACTCGCCCACCTCGTAGGTCATTTCACGCGCGACGCCGATCGCCATGACAGGCTCATCGTCCTTCAGGGCGTCGAGAAGAATAGCTGCCCCGCCTGCGGCAACCGCACCAGCGGCCACAGCAAACACGACATCCCGCTTTCTCAATTTCCCCGGTGCTGCCATCAACCCATCCTAAAGCGGGTCGGGCTGGTGGCAAAGGCTTGAATGTCGGTCTGGCCACGGGGCGAAAGGGCGCAGCAGCCAGAGATGCCGCCGCTAATGGCTTGCCTCCCGCTCACGCTCCCAGGTGACCGTGCCCGATCCGACAGACTGGACGTTGCAGCGCGCACCGCCACGTATGATCACGTTGCCCGATCCCATCAGGTGCGCATCTACTTCGCCGTCGCAGGCAAAGATCGCGTCGCCTGAGCCCGCGATGTGGACGGACGCCTTGTCCACCACCAGGCCTTCCGCATCGCAGCTGCCGCTACCAGCAATATGCAGGGATAGCTCGTCCGCCTTGCCGTCGAGTGTGAGGCGACCGCTTCCCGCGATGTGAGCTGCCAGGTGCCCGCCCGAGACCTTGGCCACTTCGACCCGGCCGGAGCCTGCGACCGAAATCTTGCCGTCGGGCGCAAGCTGGTCAGCCGTGATCCGGCCAGAACCTGCAACGGCTAGCTTCTTGAGAGATGGCAGGGTTATCCGCACCACCGTGCCCGTATCTCCCCCGTTCACTCCCAGTCGCTTGCCCTCGAGCGTGAAGCGCACCGGTCGGCCCGACACGCCGGGCTCGACGTCGATGTGGAATGCCTCACCCTGTGTGACGGCGACCTGCGCTGAACCGGACAGAGTAACGCGCCTGGGCGGTTTGCCGGTAAGATCGAGCTCTTCCAGCGGAGCGCCGTTAGCGGCGCACTCAAAAGGCTGCGCGAGTGTGGCGGCCAGCGTTCCGAGGTTTCTGAAGATGTCCTCGAGGCGCATATGCGACTCTCCCGTATTTGTGTGTTAAGACGATAATACACGTACGGGGCGATTGCTCCAATACCGATCGTCGATTGGATTCGTGGTCCTGTCGAAATGCACGAAGGGCCGCCCGGTCGCCCGGACGGCCCTTCCATGTTCCGTCAAAGTGCCGTCAGGCGACTTCGGCGGTGCTTTCGTAGTACTGCGGTGCGTACTGCTTCAGAACATCAAGGATCTTGGTCAGGGCAGTAGGCTCGTCGGTCTTTTCCATCGCCGCAAGCTCCCGCGCGAGGCGGCTGGAGGCGGCTTCGAAGATCTGGCGTTCGGAATAGCTCTGTTCCGGCTGGTCTTCAGGACGGAATAGGTCGCGAGTTACCTCGGCGATCGACACGAGATCGCCGGAATTGATCTTGGCTTCGTATTCCTGGGCGCGGCGCGACCACATTGTGCGCTTCACCTTCGGCTTGCCCTTTAGCGTTTCCATCGCTTCCTTCAGCGTCTTGTCGCTGGAGAGCTTGCGCATGCCGATCGATTCAACTTTGTTGACGGGAACGCGCAGAGTCATGCGTTCCTTCTCAAATCGCAGGACGTAAAGTTCGAGCTTCATTCCGGCGATTTCCTCGCTCTGCAGCTCAACCACTCGGCCGACACCGTGCTTGGGATAGACCACGTAGTCACCAACCTCGAAAGCGGGGGCATTCACAGCCATTTACGTACCTTTCTCACCGGCGGCCCGGGAATATGAGCGTCGGCTAACTCCGGCCGCACGACCCGTCGGCGGCCTTGGTTGCCATCGTTGGTGACGCTGTCGGCGGGGGGCCTGCCTTCCTTGTCCGCCCGCCACCCAAGGAATTGGGCGGCTAACGAAGCCGTATATAGCAGATTCGCAATAAAATTGCCACCCCCGCCAAATTGGCAGGGGCGGGGTGCCGGAATCAGTCAGCTATCTGACGTCAATCAGTCGCCTTCGCCGGGCTCCGGCGAGAAGAACGCTTCGAACTTGCCGTCTTCGCCCTTGTGCTCGTCAGCATCAGCGGGCGGATCCTTCTTCTGCGTGATATTCGGCCACTCGGCGGAATACTTGGCATTGAGTTCCAGCCACTTCTCCTGGCCGCCTTCGGTGTCGGGCAGAATGGCTTCCGCCGGGCACTCAGGCTCGCACACGCCGCAGTCGATGCACTCCGATGGATTGATGACGAGCATGTTCTCGCCCTCATAGAAGCAATCGACGGGGCAGACCTCGACACAGTCCGTATACTTACAACGGATACAGGCGTCGGTGACGACATAAGTCATTGCTGCGCATTCCCTCTTGCTTGCGGCGCTTTGGCGCCTGCTAGGTCCAATTGCGTGGCACCGTCAAGCGAGCGGTAGCAACCTTTTGCTTCAGTGGCAGGACCGCGCCTTTCAGGCAATGCCAGCAATTCGATAACCACGACCCCTGCGGGAAGGGGCAAAGTGAACACGTCGCCGACCCGAACCGGCTGGTCCTGACGTGTCACACGCTCCCCATTTCGGCGAATGTGACCTTCGGCGATCAAACGCTGCGCGGCGGCGCGGCTCTTTGCCAGCCGAAGGAAATATAGCAGGCGATCGATCCGCACCGGCCAAGCAGATCAGCGCACCAGCCCGGCCAGCGCCGCGAAAGCATTGCCTTCACGCGGGGGAGCTGCGCCAGGTTGCGTAGGGGCTCGGTCCTTGCGCGGCGGTCTCCAGCTCCACCTGGCGGGTGCGGGCGGACCAAATGCGCCTTCGGCCAGCGGTCGCGGGTCATTGGCCTTGAAGCCGGCATCGCGCATCACGCTGCGGAAGCTGGCTGGAAGCAGGCCCATCGACGTGGGGAGGGCCCGGTCGATGGTGAAACCGCCCGCCTTGCCTGCGGCACGTTGTTCGTGGGCAGCCCGGAACAGCTTTTCCGCCATGTCCACGCGAATGGCCTGATTTCCTGCGCGCCGATATCCTGCGGGCAACTGGCGCGATCCAGCGATCACCGCCTCCATGCCGGGGTTGAGGGCACGTTTATCCGCGCCAACTGCGTGCAACAGACGGCGAGGGGCGGGCTTGAGCAAAGCGGGCGCGAACACGTCGAGCGAACCGATCGTCACGCCCAGCTTGCGGAGAAACGGGCGCTTCTCCTTTGGAACATGCGCCAAGCCGGCCTGTTCGCGGGCGATGGTGCCATTGCCGTCCGCGAGAGTAAGCAGGAGCGCGCGCACCTCGCTGCCCGCCTCGGGATCGCGCGCAGCGTCTTCCAGTTGCCGTAAAGGCAAAAGGGGTGCCAGTTCGCCTTCCAGCCAATGTTCCAGCGCTTCGGTTAGGCGCGCCTTCTGGGCGGGCTCGAGTACGCCCAGTTCCTTGGCGAGTACGAGTCGGGGGCGCGCAGGGGATTTGCCGCGCTCCAGCCGCGCCACAAGCTTGCCCGCGTTGCGAATCTCGCCCTGTTCGATTGTCAGGTCGCCCAATTCGTTCTGAACCAGCGAGCGCGCCTTCTGTGCGAGCAGTTCGGGCAGGTGCTTCTCCGCCGCGGCAAGCATGAGCTTCCGATCTTCAAGGCTGGAGTCGGCATCCACCACGAAGCGGAAACCTTCGAGATGGCCGATGGCCTGATCTTCGACCATGACCTTGCCAGTCGCGTCCAGTGTTACGCGCAACAATCCCGAATCCTTCCCCATCGTCCTCATCAGTATAGAGCTTCTGCGGTTGACGAAACGTTCGGTCAGCCGCTGGTGTAGTGCATCGGACAAGCGGGCCTCTGCCGCGCGTGACCGGGCGGCCATCTCGTCCCGGGCCAGAACCCAGTCGGGCCTTTGGCAGATATAGGCCCAGCTGCGAATGGCCGCGATGCGTCCCTGCAGCGTGTCGATGTCGCCTTCCGGCCGGTCCAGATCGGCGATGCGCGCCGCGACATAGTCGGCACCTAGATGTCCGTCACGCAGATCTTGCCATAGCCTTGCGACAAAACGGGCATGAGTTTCCTCGCCCTGCTGGCGGAAGTCGGGAAGCTGACAGGTTTCCCAGAATCGTCGGACGAGCGCCGGTGTTGAAACGCTGCGCGCGATGTCCGGTTCTTCCGAAAGGCGCCGCAACACGGCCAGATCGATCGATTCAGGCGCCGGTGCCAGTTGATCTTCGTCCGGCTTTGAATCGAGATCGGCAAGCAGCAGGGCCAGCGTGTTGAACCGTGGCTCAGCCTTACGCCAGAACAGCTTGGTCAGAGGAGCGAAGCGGTGATGTTCGATGGCGAAGATCTCGTCATCGGTGAAGGCCAGTCGGCTGTCGTCGCGCGCGGCCAGCGTGCCAAAGCTGCCGTCCTGCTGATGGCGACCTGCGCGCCCGGCGATCTGGGCCATCTCGGCAGGCGTCAGGCGCCGCTGGCGCACCCCGTCGAACTTGCTGAGTGAGGCGAAGGCGACATGGGTAACGTCGAGGTTAAGCCCCATGCCGATGGCGTCGGTTGCGACGATGTAATCGACCTCGCCCGACTGGAACAGTTCGACCTGCCGGTTACGCGTTTCCGGGCTGAGCGCGCCCATTACCACCGCCGCACCGCCACGGAAGCGCCGCAGCATTTCGGCGACCGCGTAGACTTGCTCTACGGAGAACGCCACCACGGCGGATCGCGGGGGCAAGCGGCTAAGTTTTTTCGCGCCAGCATAGCTCAGCGTGGAGAAGCGCGGGCGTTCCTCCACCTCGATGCCCGGCAACAGGGCTTTGACGACCGGCTCCAGCGTGGCCGATCCCAGCAGCATCGTTTCATCGCGCCCACGGGCATGCAGCAAGCGATCCGTGAAGATGTGTCCACGTTCCCGGTCCGCGGCGAGTTGCGCTTCGTCCAGGGCGATGAAAGCGAGTTCGGAGGCGTTGCGGAACGGCATCGCCTCAGCCGTGCAGAGGAAATACCTTGCCCCCGGCGGCTCTATCCGTTCCTCGCCCGTAATCAGGGCTACCTGATTGTCACCCTTGATCGCGCGCACCCGGTCATAGACCTCGCGGGCCAGCAGGCGCAGCGGGAATCCAATCGCGCCGCTGGAATGACCGCACATTCGCTCAATCGCGAGATGGGTTTTTCCGGTGTTGGTGGGGCCGAGCACGGCGCGCAGCCGGCCGCCGCTGGCGGAAACAGTCACAATGCCGGGCAATGTGGCCGTCCGCAGCGCGCGGCGCAAGGACAAGCGCAACTTGGTGAGTGCTCATGGTAAACGGCTGGGCGCTGAGTGGACTCGGCTGGCCGCGATTCAGACGAAATTTACTTTATCCGGGCACATGGCTTTGTCACAGAGCTAATCGGGACCGGGTCGCGCTGTCTCCGCTTTGGATCGGCGGAACAGGCGCAGCCGCCGAGGAGGGCGCGTTTGTTTGAAGATCGGAGCGAGGCTGGCGAAGCCAATGTCGGGGCATACCCGGCGGAGGACCTGTCGCGCGCGTCGCCTGTCGGACGACCGATAAGCGCCTCCGCCCCCATCCGCATCAAGCGAGTGAACGGCTGGCGCGAGCGCGTGAGCGAATGGCGTCAACGGGCATGGCTTCGGATCGCCGACCTCGATCTCGTGCCTGATCTTGCGCAGGACATCGGTTCCGGGCGTTGGTTGCGCGGCGCTGGAACGCTGGTTGCGCTTTCTGCTCTCGCGTTTGCTGGCTGGCCAGCGTTTGCCCCGCTCGAAGCAGCCCCGGTCATGACGATCGATGATCCAGTGCGCGACGAATTCCGCAGCCACATGATCATGCCGCTGGCGCTCGGCGCAGATAATGACCGCCGAATGGTCGCCACGGCCAGGGTGATTCCGCTGAAAAATGTGCCTGAACGGCCCCGGATCGACCTGGAGGCCACGCTGGCTCAGGGCGATGGTTTCGCCCGGATGCTGACGCGCGCGGGGGCAGGGCCTGCTGAGGCTGACCTCATCGCTTCGATGATCGCGGCGGAAATGCCGTTGTCCGGTATCGAATCCGGCACCAAGGTGGACATCACGCTGGGCCGCCGGCCTGCGCCCGGTGCGCCGAGGCCCGTCGATGCTCTGTCGTTCCGGGCGCGCTTCGATCTGCAACTCGCGGTTGAACGGCGCAATGGGCGGCTTGCGCTGGACCCCCGGCCGATCAAGGTGGACGACACTCCACTGCGTATTCGCGGCGTTGTGGGTGACAGCATCTACCGGTCTGCTCGTGCCGCTGGTGCGCCGGGCGGCGCGGTCCAGCAGTATCTTCGCGCGCTCAGCGACGAGGTCGATATCAATCGCGCCATATCGGCAGGCGACGAGTTCGACCTGATCGTTGAATATAAGCGCGCTGAAACCGGCGAAGTCGCGATCGGCAAGCTGCTTTACGCTGGCTTGCTGCGGGGCGGGAAGCCGCGCAAGCAGTTGATGCGCTGGGGCAATGACGGGCGCTTTTTCGAAGCGTCTGGCGTTGGTGAACAGCGCCAGGGGCTGATCACTCCGGTCGCCGGTCGCATGTCGTCGAACTATGGACGCAGGCGCCACCCGATCCTCGGCTACACCCGTATGCACGCCGGCATCGATTTCGCTGCGGCTCATGGCACCCCGATTCATGCCGTTACTGACGGCACCGTGCAGTTCGCCGGCCGCCACGGCGGGCATGGAAACTACGTGAAGCTGTCACACGGCGGCGGGCTCGGTTCGGGCTATGGGCATATGAGCCGGATCGCCGTGCGTTCGGGCCAGCAGGTCAAGCGCGGGCAGGTGATCGGCTATGTCGGCTCCACCGGCCTCTCGACCGGGCCGCACCTCCATTACGAACTCTATCGCAATGGCGCGACTGTGAACCCGAACAGCGTCAGCTTCGTGACCCGCGCCCAGCTTTCCGGCCGCGATCTGGCCAACTTCCGGTCGCAGATGGCTGAACTCCAGAAGATCGCACCGGGCGCAGCTCTCGCCACACTGGAGCCCGACCCTGTCACCAGTCGCGAGCCTGTGCGCGAGATCGATCGGCTTGATTCGCACCGCATCACCGGCTGATTTCGAAGCGCCGGGCGTCCCGCCCGCAGATTGCCCCTCGGCACGTTTTGCGGCACAGCGCCGCCATGACTCCGTCTTATCCTGCCACCCGCCTTCGCCGTCCGCGCGCCACCGGCTGGAGCCGTGCGCTCTATCGCGAAACGGTGCTCACTCCTGCCGATCTTATCTGGCCGCTGTTCGTGTGCGAGGGTTCGGGGCAGGAGCAGCCGGTAGGCAGCTTGCCCGGCGTTTCTCGCTGGTCGGTGGACGGCATCGCCGCGCGCGCCAAGGAGGCGGTGGCCCTCGGCATCCCATGTCTGGCGCTGTTTCCAAACACCCCGCCGGACCTGCGCAGCCCCGACGCGCGCGAGGCGGTCAATCCTGACAACCTGATGTGCCGCGCGATCCGTGCCATCCGCGATGCGTGCGGGTCGGACATTGGCGTGCTGACCGATGTCGCGCTCGATCCCTACACCAGCCACGGTCAGGACGGCCTGATCGATGGTGACGGATATGTGATCAACGACAGCACCGTAGAGCTTCTCGTGGAACAGGCGCTGGTTCAGGCAGCCGCCGGGTCAGACATTGTCGCTCCGTCCGACATGATGGACGGCCGTATCGGCGCGATCCGCAAGGGCTTCGAAAGTGGCGGCCATGTGAACGTACAGATCATGAGCTACGCCGCGAAGTATGCCAGCGCCTTCTACGGCCCGTTCCGTGACGCGGTCGGGTCCAGTGGGCTGCTGAAGGGCGACAAGAAAAGCTACCAGATGGACCCGGCAAACGGGGAAGAGGCGCTGCGCGAAGTGGCGCTCGACATTGCCGAGGGCGCGGACAGCGTCATGGTCAAGCCGGGCCTGCCCTATCTGGACGTGGTAGCGCGGGTGAAGGACCGTTTCGATATCCCGGTCTTCGCCTATCAGGTGAGCGGCGAATACGCGATGATCGAAGCCGCTGCGTCAGCAGGGGCGGTGGACCGTGACGTCATGGTGCTGGAAACGCTCATGGCCTTCAAGCGGGCGGGTTGTTCGGGCGTGCTGACTTACCACGCTCCCTTGGCCGCGCGTCTGCTCGGTGCCTGATTTTTCTGTAGAGACGGCGCGCCTTGTCCTGCGAGATTGGCAGGAACAGGATTGGCCCGAGTTCTTCCGTCTGACGAATACGCCGTCGGTCATGCGCTGGCTTGGCGGCGTGATGGATGATGAGAGGCGAGATGCTCAACGCAATCGCATTGAAACTGTGCGCCGCAACCATGGCCACTGCTTCTGGGTAATCGAGCGCCAGAGCGACGGCGGGCACCTTTCCGGCGCCATGGTGGGGTTTTGCGGCCTGAAGCGTTGCGATGCCCCGGCCAGCACCACTCCGGGCGAGTTCGAGATCGGCTGGCGCATGCGCGACGACGCATGGGGGCATGGATACGCGAGGGAAGCCGCAGAAGCTTCGCTGCGCGCTGGCTTCGAACAGTTTGGCGCAGAGCGGATCGTGGCCGTAACCGTGCCTCAGAACCGGGCGAGCTGGACGCTGATGCAGCGGCTCGGCATGGTTCGCCGCGAAGATCTGGATTACATTGACGATCGTTTCGATGACGAGCTTCGCAACGCCATCGTCTATTCGATCTCGCGTGAGGAATGGCTTTCCCGATGATGGGCCGTGGCTGAGATACTGGCCGAAACAGCACGTCTCGTGCTGCGGCGGGAGCTACCCGGCGATCGGGAAACCTGGATTGCCGAGATCAATACAGCAGACACAATGGCGCACCTCGGCGGCCCTAAGACAATTGAGGCTATCCACAAAGACTTCGACCGGATGGCAGGCGATGCCGCGCTGCCGTGGCTACTTGTCGGGCTCAAGCCGACCGATGCACTGATCGGCAAATGTGGGCTCGGTCCGATCGACACGAATGCAGCGCCCGAACAACTTCGTGGACAGGTGCAGGTTGGCTGGACCATCGGCGCCGATCATTGGCGACGGGGATATGGTCTGGAGGCTGCGGCTGCGATGCTCGATCTGGCGTTCGGTCGATACGCGCTCACCACGGTCTATGCGCAGACCTCGGAGCGCAATCTCGCCTCGTACCGGTTGATGGAACGCCTGGGGATGACGCGGCGGGCCGAACTCGACTACTTCGATCCCGACTTTTCGCCCGAAGACAACCCGACGATCATCTATGCGATCAAGCGTGAGGAATGGTTATCCCGATGACAGCTGCTGAGCGCTTCCCCTGGGCGACGATCCTTCCGTTCGATGGCGTGGCCCCGCGAATCCACGAGACAGCTTTCGTCGCACCAGGGGCGCGTATAATCGGCGATGTCAGCTTGGGGCCGGAATCCAGCGTCTGGTACAACTGCGTATTGCGCGGCGACATTCACCGCATTGAGATCGGCGCGCGCTCCAATGTTCAGGATGGCAGCGTCTTTCACGTCGAAGGTCCGCGACCCGACACGGAAGGCTGCCCGACAATCGTGGGTGAGGATTGCGTCATCGGTCACATGGCCGTTGTTCATGGCGCCACGCTGGAAGACCGCGCCTTCGTGGGCATGGGGGCCGTGGCAATGGACGACAGCCACATTGGCGAGGGCGCCATGCTCGCGGCCGGCGCTTTGCTGAGCCCCGGCAAAGCGATCCCTGCGCGAGAGATCTGGGTGGGTCGCCCGGCAAAATTCCTGCGTAGTCAGGATGAAGCGCAAGTGGCCAAGATCCGCTTCCAGACGGAACGGTACTGCCGCCTCGCGCAAAGGCATCTGGCCGAACTGAATGGCGCGGCCAAAGCCTGATCTCCCTCCCGCAGATGCCATCCGTGCGCTAGCCGACAGCGAGGGGCGACTGGCCCTTCGCGTCACACCCTGCGCCCGGGTGGAGGGCATCGCTATCGATTCCGGCACCGTGCAGGTGAAGGTCCGCGCCAAGCCGCAGGACGGGGCGGCGAACGATGCTGTCCTCGGTATGCTGGCAAAGGCGCTTGGCGTGGGTGCGTCCCGCCTGCACTTGTTGCGCGGCGCAACTTCTCGCGAAAAGCTGGTGCAACTGCCGCCAGCCTAGCCGGTTGGGTAGAGGTTGACACGGCATGGTTGAGGCCTGAAATAGCAATATAGCGCTTCAAAACCTTATATTGATATCTGAAACATCACGTCACATGATCACCTCGCAACAGATGCGCGCCGCCCGCGCCCTGCTTGGAATAGACCAACGCAAGTTGGCTGAACTGGCTGGTCTGTCTGTGCCGACAATCCAGCGGATGGAGGCATCGGGCGGTCAGGTACGCGGCGTGGTCGATACTCTGGTGAAGGTGGTCAACGCGCTCGAGAGGGCTGGCGTCGAACTGATCGGCGAAAACGCACCCAGCATCGGTAGTGGGCGCGGTGTCCGCCTGAAGGAAAACCCTGAAGCGGGGACTCAGCGGGGATAGTCATGTCGGAGAGCTTCACGCCCAAGCTCTTCACTGTACTGCGTCAGGGATACGGCGCGGCAGATCTCCGCGCTGATGCCATCGCGGGCCTTACGGTTGCCATCGTCGCCCTTCCTCTGGCAATGGCCCTTGGCATCGCCAGCGGCGCATCGCCCGACAAGGGGCTGGTTACCGCAGTCATCGCCGGGTTCCTGATCTCCGCCCTCGGCGGATCGCGGATGCAGATCGGCGGGCCGACCGGGGCCTTCGTGGTCGTGATCTTCAACGTGATTGCGCAGCACGGGTATGACGGGCTGGTGCTAGCGACCCTGATCGCCGGGCTGATCCTGATCGTCGCGGGCTACGCGCAGCTTGGCAAGATGATCAAATTCGTGCCGCATCCCGTGGTGACAGGGTTCACGGCCGGTATCGCGGTGATCATCGCCTCTACGCAGGTGAAGGATTTCCTCGGCCTGCCGATCGACAAGGTGCCGGCGGAATTCGTGCCGCAGTGGCAGGCCTATTTTGGCGCTTTCGCCCGGCTGAGTTTGGCTACGCTAGGGGTCGGCGTGGGTGCGCTGGCGCTGATCGTTGTACTGAAGCGGCTGACGCCGCGTGTCCCGGGGTATCTCGTGGCGATTGTCGTCGCATCGGTAGCGGCGGCGCTGCTCAACCTCCCTGTCGAAACCATTGGCTCGCGCTTTCCTGACATTCCTGTGGGGCTGCCCGCGCCGCACATTCCCGCGATCACTTTAGCCAAGATCCAGGCCGTTATGCCGTCAGCCTTCACCATCGCCTTTCTCGCGGGAATCGAGGCGCTGCTTTCCGCAGTTGTCGCAGACGGAATGGCGGGTACCCGTCATCGGCCCAATCAGGAACTGGTGGGTCAGGGCGTGGCCAACATCGCCTCCAGCCTGTTCGGCGGACTGCCCGCGACCGGAGCCATCGCGCGCACCGCGACCAACATCAAGGCGGGTGCCAGAAGCCCGCTGTCTGGTGTGTTTCACGCCGCGTTCCTGCTGATCTTCATGCTCTTCGCGACGGACCTCATGGCCTTCGTGCCCATGGCCGCGCTTGCCGCTATCCTGTTCACGGTCGCGCTGGGGATGAGCGAATATCGTCGTTTCCTGCTCCTGCTTCGCTTCCCGGGCGGGGATCGAGTGGTTCTGCTGCTGACCTTCTTCCTCACCGTGATGGTCGACCTCACGGTGGCGATCGGCGTCGGTGTGACGCTCGCCTCGCTCCTCTTCATGATGCGGATGAGCGAGACGGTTCACGTTGAGGGCGGTGAAGAAATAGAGGCTTCGCCCGATCTCGATGATGATCTGGACCAGCGCACCGATCTTCCGCGAGGCGTCGAGGTGTTCCGCATCGACGGGCCGTTCTTTTTTGGCGTGGCGAGTGAACTGCTCGATACGTTGCGTAATGTTGGCGGGCGACCGCGCGTGGTGATCCTGCGCGTGCGCCGCGTTCCGTTCCTGGATGCGAGCGGACTGGCGGCGATTGAGCAGTTCGCCGATCAGGCGGCGTCGATGGATGCGCGGGTGATAATCTCCGGCGCCCAGCGCCAACCGTTGTTTGTGCTGACCCGTGCGGGGCTGGGTCGCCGCTCCGGCCGACTGGAGTTCGCACCTGACTATGCGTCGGCGCTGGTCATGGCAGAGGGGCTTGTGGCGGCGAGCCAGTAGCCGCCGTCAATCGCGGATGAGCGCCCTCAGCGTTTCGATCTTGTCGGCCTCGTGCGCGGGTTTGTCCCACCGGATCCGGTTGATGCGTGGGAAGCGCATGGCGAGGCCGGACTTATGCCGTTTGCTGGCATGAACACTGTCGAACGCGACTTCGAACACCAGGCTCCGATCTGTTTCCCGCACCGGGCCGAACCGGTTCACGGTATGGGTACGGACATGGCGATCGATCTGCCGCAGCTCCTCGTCGGTGAAGCCGAAGTAGGCTTTCCCAACTGGCAGTAGTTCGGCACCGGCGTCCGGGTCGCCGTCCCAGCAGCCAAACGTGTAGTCTGAATAGAAGCTCGACCGCTTTCCGCTGCCACGCTGGGCGTACATCAGCACGCAATCGACCAGCAGCGGATCGCGCTTCCACTTGTACCACAATCCAGTTCGGCGACCGGCGACATAGGCGCTGTCACGACGCTTGAGCATCAGTCCCTCAATCGCCTCGTCCCGCGCGCCTGCGCGAATCTCGGTCAGGTGCTCGAAATGGTCCGCATCAACCACGGGTGAAAGATCGAACCGATCTGAGGGTAGGCGCGGCATCAGCTTTTCGAGTGCAGTGCGCCGCGCGGTCCATGGCAGTTCCCGCAAATCCTCCCCATCCAGCAGCAAGACGTCATAGAGCCGGACGAATGCCGGATAGCTTTCCAGCGTCGTCTTGCTCACGGTCTTGCGGCCGAGCCGCTGCTGCAAGGCGTTGAAGCTCGCAGCCCCGCCTGCTTCGCCGCCCTGATGTGAACCGCGAACCAGCAGTTCGCCGTCCAGCACCGCCGGGAAGTCCAGCGCGCCCGCCATCTCAGGGAAGCTACCCGTCACATCGTCGCCTGTGCGCGAAAAGAGCCGCGTCTCACCGCCCGCATGGACGATCTGCACGCGGATGCCGTCCCATTTCCACTCCGCGACGTAGTCGGTCAGGTCGACCTCGGTATCTTCGAGGGGGTGGGCAAGCATGAAGGGGCGGAACAGCGGCAGCGCCTCCGTATCGGGCGGCGGCGCACCATCGGCGGCCCAGGCGAACAGCTCCGTGTAGGGCGGGGCTAGTGCGTGCCAGTACTCCTCCACCTCCTCCACGCTCACGCCGAAGGCCTGCGCGAACGCAGTCTTCGCCAGCCGCGCAGAAACGCCTACCCGCAGGCCGCCGGTCGCCAGTTTGAACAGGGCATAGCGTCCGTCGGCGTCCAGCCGATCGAGCACTCTCGGTAACTCGGTCAGCACCGAAACTCGCGTCATGTTTGCCAGCGCTCCGACAGCCTCGGCCAAGCTCGGAGGTGGCATGACGTCAGTGATGGGTTGGGGCCAAAGGAGGCTTGCCGTCTCAGCCGTGTCGCCCACGAAATCGCGGCTCAAAACGAACAGAACGGGGTCGACTCGTTCCATCAGGATGTTTCGGATCGTACTGCTTTTGACCGCCGGGAAACTCGTCGCGTCAGTCAGGGCCGCCAGTGCCCAACCACGATCCGGATCGGGCGCGGTACGAAGATAGTCGGCGATAAGGTCCAGCTTGCCGTTGCGGCTGCGCGTATAGACGAGCGCATCGAGAAGGGCGGCGAAGCGCTGCACCTTAGTCGTCTTCGTCTTCGTAACCAGCGAGCGCCAGCGCCCGTGCGCGTCGCTGATGTAGCTGGCACCAGCGCAGTAGCGCTTCCTCTCGCCCGTGCGTGATCCAGCTTTCCGCCGGGTCCACTTCCTTGATGGTGGCGGTCAGTTCGCCCCAGTCCGCATGGTCGGAAATGACGAGCGGCAATTCCACGTTCCTCTGTCGGGCGCGTTGGCGCACGAGCATCCAGCCGCTTGCCATGGCGGTGATCGGGTCCGGCAGGCGGCGGCTCCAGCGATCATTGAGTGCGCCGGGTGGGCACAGCACAGTTGCGCCGCGCAACTTCTCCTTCGGAGTATCGGCGACAAGTTGGAGGTCGCCCAGGTCGATACCGAACTCTTCATAGAGGCGGCACATTCGTTCCAGCGCGCCATGCAGGTAGATGACGTCATGGTGCCCTGCGCGCCGAAGTTCGGCGATCACCCGCTGCGCCTTGCCCAGCGCATAGGCGCCAACCAGCACGCACCGGTCGGGATAGCGTTCGCGAGCAGCCAGCAGCTTGCTGATTTCATGTTCCACCGGCGGGTGGCGGAACACCGGCAGTCCAAACGTCGCCTCGGTCACCAGCACGTCGCAGGAAACGGGTTGAAATGGTGGGCAAGTCGGATCGGGGCGGCGCTTGTAATCGCCCGTCACGACGATCCGCTCCCCAGCGTGTTCCAACAGGATTTGCGCGGAGCCAAGCACATGCCCGGCAGGCACGAAGGTGGCCTTTACGTCGCCGGGGAGGCTGATCGTCTCGCCATACTGCACCGGCATCGCGCCTTCGCGCGTTTGATAGCGCAGTTCCATGATCGCCAGCGTCTCAGGCGTAGCAACCGTGCGACCGTGCCCGCCACGCGCGTGGTCGGCGTGGCCGTGGGTGACGAGGGCGTTGGGGACCGCGATCGACGGATCGATCCAGCAATCGGCTGGAACTACATGGATGCCGTGCGGCTCAGGCCGGATCCATGTGAACGGTGCTGTCATGTGTTGGAAATGGCGGAACGGGGTCCGTGGTTCCAGACCCTCGGCCCTCTCCCGTGTGGGGAGAGGGCTTCAGGCGATCATTCCTCGCCCGCGGCCTCGTCAGCCGGGGTTTCGGGCTTGCGCTTCGCCGCAGGCTTGCGCGCCTTTGGCTTGGCAACCTTGGGCGCGGCGGGCGTCAGCTCGAATGACAGCGCGTCATCCTTCACGCTCACATGCACCTCCCCGCCGTGCGCCAGCTTACCGAACAGCAGTTCTTCGGCCAGCGGCTGCTTCACCTTTTCCTGGATCAGTCGAGCCATGGGACGCGCGCCCATCAGCTTGTCATATCCGCGCTTGCCCAACCATTCGCGCGCATCCGTGTCGAACTGGATGTGCACGTTCTGGTCGGCCAGTTGCAGTTCAAGCTGCAGAATGAACTTGTCGACCACGCGGCTGACCGTCTCGGTGCCGAGGTAGGCAAACGGCACGATGGCATCCAGGCGGTTGCGGAACTCCGGGGTGAACATCTTCTTCACCGCTTCGTCCTGCGCTTCCGTTTTGGCGCCGGCGCCGAAGCCGATGCTCTGCCGCGCCATGTCCGACGCGCCCGCGTTGGTCGTCATGATCAGGACGACGTTGCGGAAATCGACGGTCTTGCCGTGATGATCGGTCAGCTTGCCGTGGTCCATGACCTGCAACAGGATGTTGAACAGGTCGGGGTGCGCCTTCTCGATTTCGTCCAGCAGCAGCACGCAATGCGGGTGCTGGTCGATGGCGTCGGTGAGCAGGCCGCCCTGATCGTAGCCGACATAGCCCGGGGGCGCGCCGATCAGTCGGCTGACCGAATGGCGCTCCATATATTCGGACATGTCGAAACGCTTCAGTTCGATGCCCATGATGCTGGCAAGCTGGCGCGCAACTTCCGTCTTGCCAACGCCGGTCGGGCCGGAGAACAGGAAGCTGCCGATCGGCTTGTCCGGATCGCGCAGGCCCGCACGGCTCAGCTTCATCGCAGTGGACAGCAGCGAGATCGCCTTGTCCTGACCGAAGACGACCCGCTTCAGGTCTTTCTCCAGCCCGGCCAGGGCGGCCTTGTCATCGCTGCTGACGGACTTCGGCGGAATGCGCGCCATGGTCGCGATCACCTGTTCGATTTCCTTCGAGGTGATCTTCTTCTTCCGGCGGCTGGGCGGAACCAGCATCTGCATCGCGCCGACTTCGTCGATCACGTCGATCGCCTTGTCCGGCAGCTTGCGGTCATTGATGTAGCGCGCGCTCATCTCCACCGCGGTCTTAATGGCGTCAGGCGTGTACTTGACCTTGTGGTGTTCCTCGAACGCGGTGCGCAGGCCGCGCAGGATCTTGATCGTGTCCTCCACCGTCGGCTCGTTCACGTCGATCTTCTGGAACCGACGCAGCAGCGCGCGGTCCTTCTCAAAGTGGTTGCGGAACTCCTTGTACGTCGTCGACCCGATGCAGCGGATTGCGCCGCTGGAAAGCGCCGGCTTCAGCAGGTTCGACGCATCCATCGCGCCGCCGCTGGTTGCGCCAGCCCCGATCACGGTGTGGATTTCGTCGATGAAGAGCACGGCTTCAGGCAGCCGCTCCAGTTCGGAAACGACCTGCTTAAGGCGCTCTTCGAAGTCGCCACGATAGCGGGTGCCCGCGAGCAGCGCGCCCATGTCGAGCGAGTAGATCACGGCGTCCGTCAGAACTTCGGGCACGTCGCCTTCAACGATCTTGCGCGCCAGGCCTTCGGCAATCGCCGTTTTGCCGACGCCGGGATCGCCGACATAAAGCGGGTTATTCTTCGACCGGCGGCAGAGAATCTGGATCGTACGATCCACCTCGGGACCACGACCGATCAGCGGATCGATCTTACCGTCCAGCGCCTTCTGGTTCAGGTTGACGCAGAATTGGTCGAGCGCGGAATCCTTCTTCCCGCCCTTTTCCACCTTCTCTTCCGCCTTGCTATCAGGCTCTTCCGAACCTTGCGGGCTGCGGCTTTCGATCTGGCGGCCACCCTTGCCAATGCCGTGGCTGATGAAGCTCACTGCATCGAGGCGGCTCATGTCCTGCTGCTGCAGGAAATAGACGGCGTAACTGTCGCGTTCCGAAAACAGGGCAACCAGCACGTTCGCGCCGGTAACGGTGTCCTTGCCGCTCGACTGCACGTGCAGGATCGCGCGTTGGATCACGCGCTGGAATCCGGCCGTGGGCTGCGGATCGGCTTCGTCATCGGTCTTGAGCGACTGATACTCGTCGTCGAGGTACTTGCGCACCACGACCGCGAGTTCGCCCAGGTCCACACCGCAAGCGGTCATCACCTCGGACGCTTCGGGATCATCGACGAGCGCCAGCAGCAAGTGCTCCAGCGTCGCATATTCATGCGTACGGTCGCTCGCGTGCTGGAGCGCCGTGTGGAGAGTCTTTTCGAGATTCTGCGCGAAACTGGGCATAGTCTTCAATCCAACGGGGGTGGAAATACGATCCGAGGGGTTTCAATTGTGCGAAGGGCCATGTGAATGGGCGAAAAATGGTGCCCGGCCTTCTTGTTGAACAGGATATGGGGCGCCGTCAGCGCGAATGCGAGAGGGGCAGGATCTGGGCGCCTGCCCATCAACCCGCATCTCGGGGTTTGAACAGCGCGTCAGCTAGTCTCTTGTGATCTACTGCCTTGGAGTGCTGCGCCCTTACGCGCACGATCTCTGCCTCCAGCAGGGCGATACGCTCCATCAGCTCGTCTTGCGAATAGCTGTCGAGCGGCTCGCCGGCCAGCCGGCTCGCGGAATCTCCGCGGATCCGGGGGAGATCGTCCTCCATTGCAGTGCAGCATGTTTCCCCGGCAGCTTGCTGTCAATGGGGTCAGGCACTACCACTGCGCAGCGTGGCGTCTGCGACACGGTTCGCGCGCCAAGGGGGGCAAATGGATTTACCAACGGCCATGCAGGCGATTGGGATCGCGAACGCTGGTGGGCCAGATGTGCTCAGGGCGCAGCAGCGACCCGTGCCGCGACCGGCAGCGGCGCAGGTTCTGATCAAGGTTGCCTATGCGGGGGTCAACCGGCCGGACGTGCTTCAGCGCATGGGCCTCTATCCACCGCCAGCTGGCGCTTCGGACATTCCGGGGCTCGAGGTTTCCGGGATCGTTGTGGAGGTTGGGGAAGAGGCAGACGAAACGCTGCTGGGCAGAGAGGTCTGCGCACTGGTGACTGGCGGGGGATACGCCGAATACTGCCTCGCCCGATCAGACCATTGTCTGCCGGTGCCTCATGGCCTTTCGCTGGCGGATGCCGCGGCGTTGCCAGAAACGCTGTTCACTGTCTGGCACAACGTGTTCGAGCGCGGCTGGGCCTGCGAAGGCGAAACCGTGCTGGTCCACGGCGGCACCAGCGGGATCGGCACAATGGCGATCAAGTTGGGCAAGCTGTTCGGCCTCACCGTGATCGTCACCTGCGGTACGGACGCGAAGTGCGCGGCGGCACTGGCCTTGGGCGCCGACCATGCGATCAACTACAATACGACTGATTTCGTGGAGGGCGTCCGCGCCATCACTGGCGGACTGGGCGCGCAACTCGCGCTCGACATGGTGGCTGGCAGCTACACCCAGCGCAATCTGGACTGCCTGGATGATGACGGCCGCCTGGTGACCATTGCCACCCTTGGCGGGGCGAAGGCCGAGGTGAACATGGCCAAGCTCATGGTCAGGCGTCAGACCATGACCGGATCGACCCTGCGAGGCCGGTCGGACGCATTCAAGTCGCTGCTAGCGGATGAGATTGCGCGTAATGTCTGGCCGCTGGTGGAAGACGGATCACTGAGGCCAGCGATGGACCGGATATTTCCGCTGGCCGACGCCGCACAGGCCCATGCCCGGATGGAAGCGGGCGACCACGTCGGCAAGATCGTGCTGCAAGTGAGGGAAGCCTTCGAATGAACTCGCGTCCTGCTCAACGCCTTTCGCGCGAAGCGCTTTATGCTCACGCTGACGCTTACCTTGCGGCGCTCGGCGCAAACGATGCGTCGCGGCTGCCGTGGGCGGAGCATGTGGTGTTCACGGAAAATAACGTGCAGCTTACCGTAGGCGATGGAGCGTGGAACACCGTCAACGCGGTGCGTCCGGGTTACGATCTGAAGGCCGCAGACCCGGAAACCGGGCAGGTCAGCTGGTTCGGTGTAGTGGAAGAGCACGGCCATCCTGCAATCATGGCGGTGCGCCTTGCCATCGTGGATGGCCGCATTGCCGAGGCGGAGACCATCGTTTGCCGCAAGGTCGATCTCAGCCCGTTCCCCGGTATCGACACCTACATCTCTCCACGCCCGCTGATGCTGGCTGATGTTCCGCCAGAACAGCGCCGCGAACGCGCGCGGCTGATCTCCATTGCTGACGGCTATTTCGATACCTTGCAGCTCAACGACGGTACTCTGTTCACAGAGTTCACCGACGATTGCGAGCGGATCGAAAACGGGGTGCAGACCACCAACAACATCGATGCCTTCCCTGATTACCCGGTTGCCGGGCTCAGCTGCGCGGATCAGTTCCGCAAGGGTCACTTCATTTTCGATGATCGCCTGCGCGATCGTCGCTTCCCGCTGGTGGATGAAGAAAAGGGCCTGGTGCTTGCTGGCGGTTTCATCGACCATACCGGCAAGCGGGTGGAGCTTACCTGGACCGATGGAACCACCGCGCATTCGGTGTTTCACTATCCCCACAGCTTCTCGCTGCTGGAGCTGTTCAAGATCGTCGACGGCAAGATCGCTGGCGTTGAGGCGGTGTTCGTGACGGTGCCGTACAATATGCCGTCACCCTGGAGCTGACATCGAAACGGGCGCTCGCCGCCACAGTTTTTCTCTAAGCGTTGGTTGAAAGTCGCGCGGCGCGACTTGCGGGCGGCAAATGGTGGCTCCAGCGTTCCGTGCCGAATACAGCGGCGCATAACAGGACTCAGCTTGCCGTTTATCAGCAAGAAGCCTACATCACACCGGTGACGGCCGCCCCGAGAGGGGCGGCCCTTCTATTTTGACCGGAGAGAAATCGTGGCCCAGCCCACTCCCCTCATGCCCCACGCGACCGCCTCCTGGCTGGTCGATCACACCGCGCTGAGCTTCGAACAGATTGCGGAGTTTTGTGGGCTGCACATACTCGAAGTCCAGGCCATGGCCGACGATCTGGCCAGCTCCAAGTACACCGGTCGCGATCCGGTTCATTCGGGTGAGCTGACTCATGACGAGATCGCAAAGGGTCAGGCCGATCCCAGCTACCGCCTGAAGATGCATCGCGCCCCGGTGGATGTCAGCCGGACCAAGGGCCCGCGCTACACTCCGGTGTCGAAGCGGCAGGACAAGCCTGATGGCATCGCCTGGATCCTGCGCAATCATCCGGAGATTTCCGACGCGCAGATCGGCAAGCTGATCGGCACCACCCGCAACACGATCGGCGCCATCCGCGAACGCTCGCACTGGAACATCGCCAACATTCAGGCGAAGGACCCGGTAACTCTGGGCCTGTGCTCGCAGCGCGAACTGGATGCGGCTGTGGCGAAGTCGGCCAAGCGCGCGCCGGCTGAAGAACACGAAGTTGAAACGGTCATCGCCGAAGCGCGTGACGACCGCGCCAGCCTGATCGCGGAACTGCGTGCAGAACGTGATGCGGCGGCGAAGGCTGCTGTTGAAGCAGCGCAGGAAGCAGAGGCGGAAGCCTGGCTCGAAGCCAAGCGTGCCGCAGAAGCAGCAGGCCAGGCCTGAAGCCACCGCATAGCATTGTGATCGCGAGTGCCCGGATGGGCCTCGCGACACAGTACTCTCTAAATCATAGATATTGAGGGCGCGCGTTGCTCGCTCGCCCGGCGCTCCAGGCTAGCTCGCCAGCGTCAGCCGTTGTTCCGCGTCAGCGGCATGAGCTTGCGGCTGGGCGGGCTTCGCGCCGTCAGGTGCAAAGCGGCCTTCCACGCTCGCGCCGTGTTCTATCGTCAGCGTGTCGTAGTGCACGTCGCCTTCGATCCGCGCAGTCTTGAGGATCACCAGCTCACGAGCGGTGATGGTGCCCTTTACGGTTCCCGCGAGACGAGCGGTTCCGGCGGCGATCGAGCCCTCGATGTGGCTGGCTTCACCTTGGACCAGAGCGGCGCAGGTGATGTCGCCTCGCACGGTTCCATCGACGTGCAGATCGGCCGACGCCTCTACATCACCACGGATCACCACGTCCGCGCCGATCACGGAAAAGGTCGCGTTACTTGCCACGGGACGGCTCGGCATCCTGGCCGCCTCGGACTTCTTCGAGAACATGGGGAGCGGTCTCCAGAAAAGGCCGCGGATTGACCGCGCGGCCGTTAATTCGCACTTCGAAGTGGAGGTGAGGCCCGGTCGAGCGACCGGTGCTGCCGATCTGGCCAATCACGTCACCGGCGTCGACCCGCTGGCCAACGCGCGCCTTCGTCGCCGACATGTGCGCGTAACGGGTCATCAAACCGTTACCGTGGTTGACCTCAACCACTTTGCCGTAGCCCTGCCGGGTGCCCGCAAAGGAAACGCGCCCTTCGGCGGCAGCGTGGATCGGCGAGCCGACCGGCCCCCGAAAGTCCAGACCGGCGTGCATGGCTGCGCGCCCGTTGAACGGGTCGCGGCGATAACCGAAGCCTGAAGAGATCATTCGCATATCCGCCGGCATGACCTGCGGAATGCTGTCCAGCCCACCTTCCAGCGCGCTCATCCGCGCAAGGCTGAGGGCGAGTCGCTCAAACCGCTGATCCAGCGAACCGTCACGCGCTGTCGAAAGCATTTCGAACGGACCGCCCTGCGCGTTGCGCGCTGCGGCCAGCACTGCCTTGGGATTGAGGCCGAGCTGGCGCAGTGCATTTTCAGCGCGAGCTGCGCGGTTATCGGCGTAGCGGGTCAGCCGTTCGGCATAAGCGAGCTGGCGAGCCTCGATGCGGGCCAGTTCGGCGGCCTCGGGCATCACGGCGCTGATCTTGCTGACGGCCTTCGCGGCTTCGTCCGAGCTGTCGGACACCGTATCGCCGGTGGTCACCGCATCGGCGGGCAGCATCTCGGTGGCTTCTTCGAGGAATTCCATCCGCCGCGAGACTTCGTCAGCCACGGCGTTGATGTCCTGTCGATAGGCGGCGACGCGGTTTTCAGAACGGGCGACCTTCGCCTCACGGTCGAGCAGCGAGGCGCGATCCCACTCCGACTGCATCTGGCTGACGGCCATTACGCCAATCGAAAGACCCCAGCCGCCGATCACGGCAACCGCAAGCGCAGCCGCAGTGATCTGCATACGCGATGTGATGGTGACGAAGCGCACCTGCCCGTGCGAGCGCATGAAGAACTCGCGCTCCGGGAACCAGCTTTGCAGCCGACTTCGCACGCTGCCGACGGATAATGTCTTCAAGATAGCCCCGAACCCAACCAAGCTGCGCGCGGACTAGCGGGCGGAAGGCAACAGAGTCGAATCGCGTGGTTAACCTTTGGGCCGAGTCGAAGATGAATCGGGACGAGTCGTGCTTGATAACAAAAATGAGTTTTGGAACGGGTTAGCTGGGTCCCGATTCCCGGCCACCGCGCAGCTAGACCGAGTCTTACTAAGGGACTGACAGCGCGAGACGTGAATGGTAAGCGCCGCGCATGTCTACTCAACCGCAAACTCTTCCCGATAATGACGAACTCGTCGCCCGCCTCGCTCGCGCAGGCCGCGCGGCCCAGCGGGTGCTTGCCCGCATGGATACTGCGGGAAGGGCGGCTGCCCTGCGTTCAGCGGCGGCAGCGCTTAGGGCACATGGCGACGATATCGTTACTGCAAACGCGCGCGACATTGCCGCCGGGGAAGCCAATGGGCTTTCGGGCGCTATGCTTGATCGTCTGCGGCTGGATGGGGCTCGGCTCGAAGGCATCGCCTCGGCGCTGGAAGCAGTTGCCGGTCTGCCCGATCCCGTGGGGCAGGTGATCGACCGCTCCATCGCGCCCAGCGGCCTTGAACTGTCGCGCATTCGCATCCCCATCGGGCTGATCGGAATTATCTACGAAAGCCGCCCCAACGTGACGGCGGACGCGGCGGCGCTTTGCCTGATGAGCGGCAACGCGGCCCTGCTTCGCGGCGGCAGCGAGGCTGTGAACTCCAATCGCGCGATCCTTGCGGCGCTGGCTGAAGGGCTGGCCGCTGCGGGCGTACCGGCAGAAGCGGTGCAGCTTCTTCCCACGCAGGATCGTGAGGCTGTCTCTTCCATGCTGCGCGCAGCTGGGCTGATCGATATGATCGTGCCCCGTGGCGGCAAGGGCCTGGTCGAACGCGTGCAGAACGATGCGCGCGTGCCCGTGCTCGCCCACCTCGATGGCATCTGCCACACCTATGTTCACTCGGCCGCAGATCCTGACATGGCGGTGAAGCTGGCGCTGAATGCCAAGATGCGCCGCACTGGCATTTGCGGGGCGATGGAAACGCTGCTGCTCGATGCGGCTTTCCCTGCGAGCGTGCAGATCGTGTCGGCTTTGCTCGACGCCGGGTGTGAGCTGCGCGGCGATGCGCGTGCGCAGGCGCTCGATCCGCGTATCAAGCCCGCCAGCGCGAACGACTGGGATACCGAGTATCTGGACGCCGTTCTCTCCGTTGCCGTGGTCGATGGACTGGACGCTGCGCTTGAACACATCGCGCGTCATTCCTCGGGACATACCGATGCGATCCTGACCGCTGACGAAGCGGTGGCGGAACGGTTCCTGGCCGAAGTCGACAGCGCGATCGTGATGGTCAACGCCAGCACGCAGTTCGCTGACGGCGGAGAGTTTGGCCTCGGCGCCGAGATCGGCATCGCCACGGGGCGCCTGCACGCTCGCGGCCCGGTCGCGCTGGAAGGGCTGACCACCTACAAGTGGCAGGTCCGCGGCCACGGTGAAACGCGCCCTTGAAGCTTTCATTCCGGCAGGCCTAAACCGGCGCATCAGGAGGATACCCAATGCGCTACAATCGCTTCGGCAACACTGGCCTCGTCGTATCCGAACTGTGCCTTGGCGCGATGACGTTCGGGGTAAATCCCGGGCGCTTCGGCCAGATCCACGGGCTTGATCAGGATGCCTCCACCGCGCTGGTGAAGCAGGCGTTGGATGCCGGGATCAACATGATCGACACGGCCAACGTCTATACCACGGGCCAGTCCGAAGAATTCGTCGGCGGCGCATTGAAGGCGCTGGGCTTGCCGCGCGGCGATGTGGTCGTGGCCACCAAGGGCATGGGCGCAATGGGTGCAGGGCCGAACGCTTCCGGCTCCGGGCGCAAGCACCTGCTGGACCAGGTCGACGCCAGCCTGTCGCGCCTGGGGCTTGAGTATGTCGATCTCTACCAGATTCACGGCTGGGACCCGTACTGTCCCATGGACGAGACGCTGGAGGCGCTGAACGACATCGTTCGTTCCGGGCGCGCGCGTTACATCGGCGTCTCCAACTGGGCGGCGTGGCAGATTGCGAAGTCGCTGGGCATTTCCGAACGGCGCGGCTGGGCCAAGTACGTCTCGCTACAGGCCTATTACACCGTGGCGGGCCGCGATCTTGAGCGCGAGCTCGCGCCGATGCTGCGCAGCGAGGGGCTGGGCCTGATGGTTTGGTCGCCGCTCGCCGGCGGGCTATTGAGCGGCAAATATGCCTTTTCGACCGATGGCGCGGAGGGCGAGGGGCGGCGCGCGAGTTTCGATTTCCCGCCAGTGGACCTCTCCCGCGCGTCCTCGCTGGTCGATACGATGCGGGTGATGGGCGATGCCCGCGGCGTTTCCGTGGCGCGCGTCGCGCTCGCCTGGTTGCTGCACCAATCGATCGTCTCCACCGTGATCGTGGGTGCAAAGCGCGCGGATCAGCTGGCCGACAATATCGCCGCCTGTGATGTGGAGCTTACCGCTGCCGAACTCGAACAGCTCGAAGGCCTCAGCGCCATTCCGCGCGAATATCCCGGCTGGATGTTCGAAACGCAGGGCCGTTACATGGCCGGCAAGATATCTGAACGCCGCCAGCCAAAGTGAGGCGCGGCTACCCGATCACGGGTCTTCTGGGCGGCAGTTTCAACCCGGCGCATGGCGGGCATCGCCGGATCACGCAGTTCGCGATCACGGCGCTGGCTCTGGACGAGGTCTGGTGGCTTGTTTCTCCAGGCAATCCGCTGAAGCCCAAGGCAGGGATGGCGCCGCTTACCGCGCGAGTCCGCTCGGCACAGCTTGCTGCGCGCGGGGCGCGAATCCGCGTCAGTGCGATTGAGCGAGAACTGGGCACCCGCTTTACCATCGACACTCTGCGGGCGTTGAAGCGCCGCTATCCGCGCCGCCGATTCGTCTGGCTCATGGGGGCGGACAATCTGGCTCAGTTCCATCTCTGGAAAGACTGGCGGGCTATAGCGCGTGAGATGCCGATTGCGGTGATTGCCCGGCCCGGGTATGATGACGGTGCCCTCGCGAGCCCCGCGATGGCCTGGCTGAGACGTTACCGGTCGTCTGCTGCTGGATTTCGCAACCGAAGGTTGCATGACCCGGGCGAATGGAGCGCACCTGCGCTGATTGAATTGCGTTTCGATCCCGATCCGCGCTCTGCGACCGAAATTCGCCGTGCGGACCCTGACTGGGCTGGCCGTTTTTCCGGCACATCACCCAGGGACGGGGTGACGCGTTCCCTCATTCACGACACGGCAGAGGTGCGGCATGCATGATATGCGCTGCCCCCGGTGCCTTTGATGTCGCTCATTCCAGAAATCAGGAGCATGACCCACCACGATGACTCGAGAGAACACAGGGCCGCAGGCCCGGTCGGAAGCATCCGGCTTCTCAAACATCGTCTCCTTTACTGACATGCCCACCATGACCAACGCAGACAGCGGCTCGATCCATGCTCTCATCCTCGATCAGCTTGACGAGGATCAGGCCCAAGATGTCGTCTCGATTGCCCTTGAAGGGAAATCGAGCATCGCCGATCACATGGTGATCGCGTCCGGTCGCTCGACACGTCAGGTCGGGGCAATGGCCATGAAGTTGGCTGAACGGCTCAAGAAGGCTGGCCACGGTTCTCCTCGTGTCGAGGGGCTGCCGGCTGCTGACTGGGTTCTGATCGATGCCGGCGATGTCGTTGTGCACCTGTTCCGGCCCGAAGTGCGCAGCTTCTACAACCTCGAACGGATGTGGGGCTTCGGCGACGATGCGCCCGCAGCGGCAGGTAACGCCTGAGGATTCCTTTGCGGCGCATGGGCGGCTAAGACCCGTCCATGCAGTTGCACGTCATCGCTCGCGGCAAGATCGCCCGTTCGCCTGAGGCAGAGCTTGTCGCGCGCTATGAGAAGCGCATTACGTGGCCCCTGCGGCTCACGGAACTGCCCGAGACCGGCGGCCGTATTCCCGAACCGATCACGCCGGTCCGAACCGTGCTTTTGGACGAGCGCGGCGACGATCTGAAGTCCGAGGAGTTTGCCGAGCTGTTGCGCGGCTGGCGCGACGGCGGCATCCGCGAAGCACGCTTCGTGCTGGGCGCGGCCGACGGCCATTCGCGTGAAGAACGCGACTCGGCGGATCGCCTGATCGCATTCGGCCGCGCGACGTGGCCGCACCTGATGGCCCGGGCGATGCTGCTGGAACAGCTCTTCCGCGCCACCAGCATCCTCGCTGGCCACCCGTACCATCGGGCCGGATAGCGGATGAAGCGCCTCGCCTTCTGGCTCCTACCCGCGCTGGCATTGGGTTTTGCCGCCGTGCTGGGAGTGGGCGCGGTCGCTCAGCGAGCCGCTCCGGCCATTGATCCGGGCAATCTATCCCAAGCTCGTAGCGCCCTGCGCGATGCTCAGGCGGCTGCCCGCGACGCGGAGCGGCGCAGCGCGCTTATGCAACGTCAGGCAGAAGCGACGCGCGGCGCGGCGGAGCGGACGGCGCATGAAGCCGCGGCCCTGGCAGCGCGCGTCCAGCTTGCTGAAGCCGACATTCGCGCGGCCGAGGCCCGGCTCGACCTTGCCCGCCGGGAACACGCCTCTTTGCGCGAGGCTCTGGGCCGCGAGCAGCAACCGATCGTGCATCTGACGGGGGCATTGCAGCAGGTATCCCGCCGTCCGCTGGCGCTTTCGGTGCTTCAGCCCGGTTCGGTTGAAGAACTCGTGCATCTGCGCGCGGTACTCGCAGGAGCCATGCCACGTATCGAGGAGCGCACATCGGGCCTGCGCGTGCAACTCGCCCGCGCCCGCGCGTTGCGTGAAGAGGCCGTAAAGGCCGCCGCCGAACTGCGCACCGAACAGGCCGGACTGGCGCAGCGAAGGCGCGAATTGGCCGAGGTGGAGGCGACTCAACGGCGCGCCTTGCGGCAGGCTGAAACCGGAGCGACTCGCGAATCCGAACGCGCTCTCGCCTTGGGCGAGCAGTCGCGCGATCTTGATGCGCTGGTCGGCGAGTTGGACCGTTCAGCTGCCCTGCGCCGCCGCCTGGCCGCTCTGCCTGGGCCAGTGCTGCGAGCATCGCAAGATGGCGCTGCCGCTGCGGTTGCGCCTGCGACCGAGCCCACGGCGGAAGCAACGACGCCGCCTGCCCCGTACCTCCTGCCTGTAACCGGCCGCACAGTGCTGGGTTTCGGTGCGCGAGAGGCAGGCAGCGCGGTTCCCAGCCAGGGGCTCACGCTTGCCCCTCGGCCGGGCGCTCAGATCGTTTCGCCCGGGGCGGGGCGCGTTGCTTTTGCCGGGCCCTATCGCGGTTATGGCCGGATCGTGATCGTCGAGCATGCTGGCGGCTGGACGAGCCTGATTACTGGGTTGGAGCGGACGGACGTGGTGGTGGGCCAGCAAATTGTCGCCGGGGCACCACTGGGCGTTGCCGCAGCGGCTTCACCGCAGGTCACGGTAGAGCTTCGACGCGATGGAGAGCCGGTGAATCCGCTGCGGTTTGCAGGTTGAAGCCGCGCATTGGGGCCCTCATCTGGCGTTAAGCCCTCGCGCACGATAAGCTGGCGCGAATGCAAGGATAACGATTCATGTCTCTCCGTTCGAAAGTCGTCAGGCCGCTGCGCGCTGCTGCGCTGCTGACGGCGGTAGCATTGCTTCCCGCCACGACCGTCGGCTTTGCTCAGGTGGAGGGACGCGTCTCGCCTGAATTTGCGAAGCTGTTCGCCACCTATCAGCGGATCAAGGCCAGCTACGTCGAACCGGTGGATGACGATGTCCTGATCCGCGGGGCCATCGATGGCATGTTGGCGGCTCTGGATCCGCATTCTTCCTACCTCGACGGTGCCGCGCTCGAGCGGCTCGAAACGATGATCGACGGCAATTATCAGGGCCTCGGTATCTCGGTGCAGATGGAAGACGGCGCGGTAAAGGTCGTTTCCCCGTTCAAGGGCAGCCCCGCGGACAAGGCGGGCATCAAGGCCGGCGACTATATCACCCACCTCGATGGCAAGTTGATCTACGGCCTCGAACTGGACGAGGCGGTGAAGCAGATGCGCGGCGTTTCGGGCACGTCGATCCGCCTGTCGATCCTCCGTCCCGGCCGGGATGAGCTGCTGGAAGTTGACGTGACGCGCGGTGTGATCGAGCTTGAGCCGGTTACGTTCGAGCTGAAGGAAGGCCGCATCGGCTATATCAGCGTCAACGAATTCAGCCGCGATGTCGGTGTCGATGTGAACGCGGCCTTGACCAGCCTTCGTCAGCAGTCGAACGGCCCCTTGGCTGGTCTCGTGCTCGATCTGCGGCGGAACCCCGGCGGTTCGCTCGATGAAGCTGTGGCGTTGAGCGACCTTTTCCTCGGCAAGGGGCAGATCGTTTCCCAGCGGGGTCGCAACGCGCGCGACACGATCTATTACGAGGCCGAAAAGTACTATCGCGGCGATGTTGCCGAAGGTGTGCCGATGATCGTGCTGATCGATGCCGGTTCGGCCTCCGCCAGCGAGATCGTCGCCGGTGCGCTGCAGGATCAGCGCCGCGCGATCGTGATGGGCGAACGCAGCTTCGGCAAGGGCAGCGTGCAGACGCTGCTCCCGCTAACGCGCGACTCCGCGCTTAAACTGACGACCGCGCGCTACTACACGCCGTCGGGCCGGTCGGTGCAGGAAGGCGGGATCGAACCGGATATCCGCGTGCCGCAGCTCAGCGATCCAGACGCAGCCAAGCGTCGCATCGTGATGCGCGAAAGCGACCTGCGCCGGCACTTGGTCAACGAAGTGGGTCTTGAGGACAAGGCGCTGGAGGATGATCGTGTCGCCGATCCGCGCTTCCAGCTGACGGCGGAGCAGCTGAAGGAACAGGGTGTGGAGGATTTCCAGCTCGATTACGCGCTTCGCACCCTGCGCCGCGCCGCCACTCCTGTCGCTTCGCGCAAGTAACGGATGTCCGCTTTGCAAGGCTCGGCTGAGCAGGATGTGCGGGGCAATTTGGCCCAGCGTCTGGCACTTGGTGTCCCCCTGATCCTCTTGGGGGGCGCTTATCTGTCGCAATACGGCTTCGGCCTTTTCCCGTGTGAGATGTGCTGGTGGCAGCGCTATCCGCATTTCGCGGCGGTTGCGCTGGCTCTCGTATCCTTCGTCGCACGGCCCCGCGAACTGTGGGTCGCGCTAGCGGGGCTGGCGATCCTCACCTCTGGGATCATCGGTGTTTATCACGCCGGGGTGGAATATGGATTCTGGGAAGGCCTGACCGCCTGCACCAGCAGCGTTACTTCTGGTGGTGGCGATGCGCTTGAGGCGATCATGCGGGCGCCGCTTGTGCGCTGCGACGTTGCGCCGTGGACCTTCGCGGGCGTATCGCTGGCCGGGTTCAACGCGGCGATCTCCATTTCGGCGGCGGTTGCCATCTTCGTTCTCGTGCTCAAGGGCAAACGCGCATGACCAGCCGTGCAACCATGATCCGTGTCGATCAGGCGGGCGAGTACGGCGCCACGCGCATCTATGCCGGGCAGCTGGCGGTGATGGGCGATCGCTCTCCGCTCAGCGGCGAGATTCGCCACATGGCCGAGCAGGAGGCGGATCACCTCGCTGCGTTCAATACCCTGATGGTGGAGCGCGGCGTTCGCCCCACCGCTTTGCAGCCGCTGTGGTCGGTCGCCGGTTATGCGCTGGGGGCGGCGACGGCGCTGATTGGCCCGGAAGCCGCCATGGCCTGCACCGCCGCGGTCGAGGAAGAAATCGATCGGCATTACAGCCAACAGATCGACAAGCTTGAACGGGACGGCGACGATCCGGAGCTTGCGGACATGATAGACCGCTTCCGCGAGGACGAGCGCGCTCACCGTGATGCGGCACTGGCCGCCGGGGCAGAACGGGCGCCTGCTTACCCATTGCTCAGCGCCGCCATCCGCCTGGGATGCCGCGCGGCGATCCGCCTTTCCGAAAGGATTTGACGGGGAACAAGGCGCGCGCTTCATGCGCTTCATTACGGGTTCACGCTGCTGAGCGCCCTATGTCGGCGCGGGCGCGAACCGCTTACGGGAACCGATATGAAAAACCTCGCCCTCCTCGCCGCCGCTCCAATCGCTGCCATGATGTTCGCCGCGCCCGCCGCTGCGCAGGATTCGGACAACGAGAAGATCAACATCGTCGATGTGTTCGGTCAGGATGCTTGCCCTGAATCGACGGGCGACGTGATCGTCGTTTGCCGCCGCATGGACGAGGAAGAGCGCTATCGCATTCCCGAGGCCCTGCGGCAGAGCAGCAGCCCGCAGAACAATTCCTGGTCCAACCGGGTTCGGAGCTTCGAGACAGTGGGTAATTTCGGCCCGATGTCTTGCAGCCCCGTGGGTCTGGGAGGCGAACTGGGCTGCACCGCCGAAATGATCGCCGCCGCTTACGAGGAAAAGCGCACGGCGTCCGGCGTTCGCGCGTCAGAGATCATCTCCGCCCAGCGTACCGAGAGGCTCTCCACCATCGACGCGGAGGCAGCGGCGACGCAAGCCCGCGTGGAAGAGCTGGAACGGCAGTACATGGAGCGGGTCGCGCGAGAGCAGGGTGAGGAGACCAGCGCTCCAGCTGCCTCGCCTGCGAGGCCTCGGAATGTCGATTCGCTGGCCATTCCGCCTCAGCCCTGATCCGATCGCGAGACCGTCAAGCTCCGGGGTAGCGTTCAAACTCCGGCAGGTCGCTCAGCTTTGCCATGTATTCCAGCCGCTCCGCGCATTGAATCTGCGCGCCCGGCTGCAACGTGGCTGTATCGTCCAGCGTGGCTGACTGGATGTCGGCGATGCCCGGCAGGACGGCATCGTTGAGGTAATACAGGCCGGTTCCGCAGGTGCCGCAGAAGTACCGCTCTGCTCCGCCGTCGCCGTCCCATCGAACAGCCTCGCCCTGGGTCACCGAGAACTTGTCCTTGGGCACGGCCAGCCATGCCACCGCGGGTGCGCCGGCAGACCGGCGGCAATCCTCGCAGTGGCAAAGCGCATGACGAGTCGGATCGTCAGTTTGGGCCTGATAACGCACCGCGCCGCAGCGGCATCCACCTGCCAGCATCGCATTCCTCCCCTGGGAAAGTCGCGAACATAACAGGAACGATGGCGCTATGCCAGAGAGATGTCCGGCGCGTCTTCCTGCTTCATGCCCACGACGTGATAACCGGCATCGACGTGATGTACCTCACCCGTGACGCCGCTCGACAGGTCGCTCAGCATATAGAGGCCAGCGCCGCCGACGTCCTCAATGGTGACGTTGCGGCGCAGCGGTGCGTTCAACTCGTTCCACTTCAGGATGTAGCGGAAGTCGCCAATGCCGCTGGCGGCGAGGGTCTTGATCGGACCCGCGCTGATCCCGTTAACGCGGATGTTTTCCGGGCCCAGGTCGTTGGCGAGGTACTTCACGCTGGTTTCCAGCGCCGCCTTGGCCACGCCCATCACGTTGTAATGCGGCACGACCTTTTCAGCGCCGTAGTACGTCAGGGTCAGGATCGAACCGCCGCTGCCGTCGCCCTTGGCATTCATCATGGCGCGCGCCCGATTGGCCACCGCGACCAGCGAATAGGCGGAGATGTTCATCGTCATCAGGAAGTTGTCGAGACTGGTGTCGACATACTTCCCGCGAAGCTCGTTCTTGTCCGAAAAGCCGATCGCGTGGACCACGAAGTCCAGTGTATCCCAGCGCTTCTTCAGCGTGTCGAACGCCGTATCCAGCGCGCCCATCTGCGAAACATCACAATCAAAGCAGAGGTCGGAACCCAGCTGTTCTGCCAGCGGGCGGACGCGCTTCTCCAACGCCTCTCCCTGGTAGGAAAAGGCCATTTCGGCCCCATGCTCGTGCAATTTCTGGGCGATCCCCCAGGCCAGCGACTTCTCGTTCGCGAGACCCATGATAAGGCCCCGCTTCCCCTTCATCAGAGCGGTCATGCGCTCTCCTTCTCGGCTTTAACTGCTCGGGCACGCGCTCGATTGTCCGCCTGGCCGATGCGGTCCTCCTCTTCTTCGGGAGTCTCGGCCAGGGAAGCGTTGAGCTCGGCGCCCATGACCATCCCTAGTCCGACAAGCCAGAAAAAGAAAAGTGCGATCATGAATCCGGCTAGAGAACCGTAGGTCAGATCATAGCTGAACACCGTGCGCAGCAGCGGCGGCAGAGCCACGGTCACCGCCACCCACCACGCCGTAACCAGCAGCGCACCCGGCCACTTCGGATATCGCCGCTTGCGATAGGCAGCGGGAGTAAGCGTGTAGAACAGCAGGTATATTGAGAAGAAGAGGCCCAGGGTGGGCACCAGCCGGCTCAGCGCCAGATTGCTGATCCAGTTATTGAATTCAGGCAGCCACACTGAAATGAACTCCTGAGCCGCGCCGATCAGGATCTGGGCGATCAGGCTAAGCATCAGGAGAAATACTGCGGCAAGGATGATGCCGGTCGAGAAAAGGCGGTACTTCCAGAATGCCTGTGTGGCGCGGGTGCCATAGGCCCGGCGCAGAATATCGCGGATCGTTTCCACCAGGCTGCCGACGGTCCACAGGCCGACCAGCCCACCCGCCCACAGGAACCAGCCGCTGCGCGCCTCCACGACGCTGCGCGCGACGGGTGCGATCACTTCCGCCACGACAGGGGGAAGGGCGGTCAGCACGGCATTGATCATCGCCGCGCGTTCCCCCTCTTCGCCGATCAGCGAGAAAGCGGCCGCGCCGGTGATGAAGAACGGGAAGATCGTGAGCACCGCCATGTAGGCAAGGTTGCCCGCGTGGATAAATCCATCGTTGAAAGTGCCGATAAAGACCCGCCGCAACACTTCACGGGCGCGGCTTCCGGGGCCAGCCACCCGCGAAACGTGTCCTGGAAGCCCGGCCTTGTGCTTCAGCGCTTCCTTGCGGCGCGCTTCCGGCGAAAGGTCGGCTATGGGCGGGCCTGCCCGATCGTGGTCCGAGATTCCGGGTGCCATCGGGCTTACCTAACCCATTGAACACTCATGTCGAGCCGTGACGGGCAGTTACCGCTCTCAGAAGCCGAGCCTGCTGCGCGGGTTGGTGCCGTCGGTCCAGCCTTCCAAGCGCGTTGCCAGATCGGTCAGATCGCTGGGCAGTTCGATCTCCAGCGTCACGAGTTGGTCACCGCGACCGCCGCCCTTTTTGGAGAAGCCTTTGCCCTTGAGGCGCAGCACCTTGCCCGATCCCGAACCCGGGGCGACCGTGAGCATGACAGGGCCATCGACGGTCGGCACCTTGACCTTGGCCCCGCGCACCGCCTCGTCCAGCGTGATGGGCAGTTCAAGCCGCACATCATCGCCTTCGCGAGTGAAGAAGGCGTGCGATTCGACCTCCAGCGTGACCAGCGCATCGCCCGCGCCGCCGGGCCCCTGTTGCCCTTTGCCCTTCAGCCGCATCTGGGTGCCACTTTCGACGCCGGCAGGCAGTTTCAGGTCAATCGTGCTCCCGTCGCCCAGCGTGATGCGTTGGGGCGAAAGCGTGGCTGCGTCGGTGAACGGCACTTTCAGGCGATAATTGATATTCGCGCCCCGTGCCGGCGGCGCCTGCCGCCTGCCGCCAGAGCTGCGTCCGCCACGACCGAACAACCCTTCGAAGATGTCCCCCAGATCGACGTTGTCGCCCGCGAAACCTTCGAAATCGCTCGCAGAAAAGCCGCCCGCACCCGGACCACCTGCGCCGCTCCGAAATCCACCGCCACCGAACCCGCCGCCGCCAAAGGGCATGGCCGGGTTGCCGTCGGCGTCAATCTCGCCCCGATCGAAGCGGGCGCGCTTGTCCTTGTCGGACAGCAGATCATAGGCCCGCGTCACCTCGGAAAATCGCTCCGCCGCCTTGGCGTTGTCCTGGTTACGGTCCGGATGCAGTTCCTTCGCCAGCTTGCGATAGGCACTCTTGATGTCCTTCTCGCTCGCGGTACGCGCTACACCCAGGGTTGAATAAGGATCGGCTGCCATGGCGTGTTAGCTAGGCAGAACAGTGCGCGCGCGCAAGCGGACGAACCTTTCCTACTTTCGGGTGTGGGGATAGCACTGAAGCAATGCACGGCCCCCCTCCACACAGTCCCACAAGGTGACACTCGCTGCGCAAAGTGACAGTGCGGGGGCCACAAATTTCCGTTTCCTTGGACAGTGTCACATGTGTCAACACCCGTCACTTTACACAGGCTTCCATCATGCACGCTGATCGCGACGCGATACCCGATTCGGACCCCTTCGCGCTGTTCGATACCTGGCTGGCCGAGGCTCAGAAGACCGAGCCGAACGACCCCAACGCCATGGCTCTCGCTACCGCCAGTGCCGACGGCGCACCTTCGGTCCGCATGGTGCTGCTCAAGGGGCATGGGCCTGATGGCTTCGTCTTCTACACCAATGCTGAGAGCCGCAAGGGGGGCGAAATCCGCGCCAACCCGCGCGCTGCGCTGCTGTTCCATTGGAAGTCGCTGCGTCGCCAGATCCGCATAGAAGGCCCGTTGGAAGAAGTGAGCGCGGAAATGGCGGATGCCTACTTCGCGTCCCGCCATCCGGAATCGCGGCTTGGTTCCGCGGCGTCGGATCAGTCACGGCCGCTCGATTCGCGGAAGACTTACATCGACCGGGTGGAACAGCTACGCGAAAGCTACGGCGAAGGCGTGCCGCGCCCGCCGCATTGGACCGGGTTCCGGCTTGCGCCCGAGCGCATCGAGTTCTGGATCGACCGCGATCACCGGTTGCACGAGCGTCGCCTCTTCGTCCGGTCGGGCAGCGGCTGGACCAGCGGGTTGCTTTATCCATGACCGAGGGCACCGCGATCCCGTACTGGCACGTCGATGCCTTCGCGTCCCGGCCCTTCACGGGGAATCAGGCGGCGGTGATGCCGCTGGAAGAATGGCCGTCCGATGCGGTGCTTCAGGCCATCGGGGAAGAAAACAACTTCGCCGAAACCGCCTTCGTCGTCCGCGACCAAAGTGGGGAAGCTGACTGGGAGCTTCGCTGGTTCACTCCCGCTGTGGAGATACGGCTGTGCGGTCACGCCACATTGGCCAGCGGCCATGTGTTGCTGTGCCGGGATGGCGGCGATCGCGTCACGTTCCGCACCCGGCAAGCAGGAGTGCTCGAGGTGCGGCGGTTGCAGGGCGACGGGTACGAGCTGGCGCTTCCGGCAATCCCGACCGCTCCCGCTGACTGGCCTGAGGCTGTCACGTTGCTCGGGGCCGAGCCGCTGGAGGTCTGGCGCGATGATCGCGGCTACAACCTGTTCCTGTTCGCCGATGAAGAGGCGGTCCGTGCCTTGCGGCCGGATATGAAGGGGCTGGCGGCACTTGGCGACCACCAGTTCATCTGCACCGCACCGGGCAAGACGGCAGAGGTTGTCAGCCGCGTCTTCGTGCCCGCCGCTGGGGTGGACGAGGATAGCGTGACGGGATCTGCCCACGCGGTGCTGACCCCGTTCTGGGCAGCACGGCTGGGGCGGGATCGCTTCACCGCGCATCAGGCATCGGCACGCGGCGGCGATCTGGTCTGTCGGCTGGATGGCGACCGCGCGTGGCTTGGCGGCCAGTGCGTTACCGTGGTCGAAGGGAAGTTTTATGCCGACCTGTAGAGCGCGACGATATCCGCCAGGGCATCGACCAGTGCGTCACGGGCTTCCTGATCCGTCTTGCCCAGACGCACGATCACCAGCTTCTGCTCCGGCGCGACGATGATGTACTGGCCCAGGTGCCCCACCGCGGCGAAGACGCTGTCCGGGCCACGCTCTGCAAACAGCATGTTGCGGCCGCTGTCGGTCGGCCGGTTGAGCCAGACCATCGCGCCGTAGTCTGCCGCGCGAGGGCTGGGACGGGTCATGAACTCGATCCAGCCGCGCGGCACGATCTGCGCTCCGCCGACGGAGCCCTTGTGGCGCAGGAACTCGCCGAAACGCGCCCAGTCGCGCGCGTTCGCCCAGATGGCAGACCCGCCCAGCAGCGTGCCCGCCGCGTCGTACTCTCCGACCAGCGACTCCATGCGCAGGGGGACGGCCAGTCTCGAATGCAGGAACTCCGCCATGACCTGCTGGCGGGCCTTGGCATTTGCCCCCGGCGCGATGACGCGGGTGGCAACGTCCGCCAGCACCTGCGCGTCGGGTGTGGAATATGTGAAGGCTCTGCCCGGCTCATGCGCCAGCGGCTGCGCCTCTGCCCAACCAGCCGTGTCGTCCCGCCCGTCGAGGAATATCATCCGCACCTCACCCGAGGTGTAGATAGGTTCCGCCTTCTCCTCGTGCCGCAGGCCCGACCGCATCTGAAGCAGTTGCCGCACCGTGATCTCACCGCGCGGATCGCCAGCGCGCTGCCAGCGCGGGATGGGCGGCGAATCGTCCAGCCGCAGCCGTCCCTCCGCCACCATCAGCCCGATCAGCACGCCAGTGACAGTCTTGGACATCGACCAACCGATGAACCGGGTGTCGGGCCCGTAGCCTTCAGAGTAGCGCTCTGCCGCAACCTCGCCCGCGTGCATCACGACCAGCGCGCGCGTCTCACCGATGTCCTCACGCGTGAACACTGCATCAACTGCGCGCGCCAGCTTCTCGCGGTCCACGCCCGGCGTCTCAGCGACAGCCTCCATCGCTCCCGGTGGCAGGGGTGGAGGACCTTCCGGCCCGGTATCTCCGCAACCCATAAGGAGGAGGGCTGGCAGCAGGGCGGCGGTCAAGCTAGGGGGGGCGAAGCGCGGCATCGGCGCGCACCTAATCCTTCAGGCACCGGGCTATGGCAACCGCAAAGAGCAGGAACACAGCACGGCGTCGCATCTGGCCAAGCGTCCTGCTTGCGCTTGTCGTCCTCGTTGGCGCGGTGGGGTGGTTTTACCGCGAGCCGATCGCCGGGCTCACCACCGTCGGCACTGCCTATGGCGCGCGAACGGCTTGTTCGTGCCGTTACATCGCCGGACGCGAGATCGGCGACTGCAAGAAGGACTTCGAGCCGGGGATGGAAATGGTGTTCCTCAGCAATGACGAGGAAAGCAAGAGCGTGACCGCCCGCGTTCCGCTGCTGGCCAGCGCCACCGCCCGTTACCGCGAAGGCTTCGGCTGCGTACTCGATCCGTGGGAAGGGTAGATCAGGCTGGCTCGGTGCTGTCGATCCAGCCGCCGCCCACCACGCGATCGCCCGCATAGATCACTGCCGCTTGCCCCGGCGCAACGCCGTACTCCGGCTGGAGGAAGCGGATCGTTGCTGATTCGCCGCCACCCAACGAACCCTCCAGAGAGATCGACACTGGCTTGGCCATTGATCGCACTTTTGCGGTAAGGGGGGCATCAGGCAGCGGCCCGATGCGGTTGGTCTCCACCAGATTTGCTGCGCCAACAGCAAGCATCCTGCGGGGGCCGACTCGAACTTCCGCCGACGTTGAATCGAGGCCGACGACGTAGAGCGGCTCCGCCTGGCCGCCGATCTCCAGCCCGCGTCGCTGGCCCACGGTATAGTGGATCACGCCCGCGTGATCGCCCATGGCCTCGCCCGTCTCGGCATGAACGATGCGCCCCGGCCTCGCCCCATCGGGGCGCAGTGACTTCACGATGCGGGCATAGTCGCCATCCGGCACGAAGCAGATGTCCTGGCTGTCCGGCTTGCCCGCGACCCGCAGGCCAAACTCTTCGGCAATCTTCCGCACCTCGGGCTTCGGCAAGCCGCCGAGCGGGAAGCGCAAGTAGTCGAGCTGTTCTTCGGTCGTCGCGAAAAGGAAGTATGACTGGTCGCGCGCAGGGTCGACCGCGCGCTGGAGTTCTGATCCGGCAGGTCCGGCAACGCGACGGACATAGTGGCCAGTGGCGAGGCAATCGGCGCCCAGTTCCTTCGCCATGCGCAGCAGGTCTGTAAACTTGGGCCCCATGTTGCAGCGGACACAGGGAATTGGGGTGCGACCCGCGAGATAATCGTCGGCGAATCGTTCAACCACTTCCTCGCGAAAGGCGCTTTCGTGATCGAAAACGTAGTGGGCGATCCCCAACCGGTCTGCGACCGCCCGTGCGTCGCGAATATCGTCGCCTGCGCAGCAGGCCCCCTTGCGTCCGGTCGCGGCGCCATAGTCGTAAAGCTGCAGAGTAACGCCGATAGTTTCGGCGCCGCTCGCTGCCGCAAGCGCTGCCACAACCGAGCTGTCGACTCCCCCCGACATGGCCACGACGATACGGCTCGCCGACGGGGGGCGAGGCAGATCGAACAGCGCGGCGCGCTCCGTCAGGGTCGGTGTAGTTTCGGGCATCGGGCGCCCTTACACCCACACCGGGCACGTGGGCAATTCCAGCAAGCTAACATGAGGTAAGCGCGCAATTTACCTGATCTTGACCACTCGCACTCTACCAGCGCTGCATGTTCGAAGGAAAACCTCCCCAACTGGGCGACGCCCGAGTTCTCGGAAGCGAGAGCGGCGAGGGAGAGTTCCTGCGCGAGCTTACTTGGGCCGATCTGGTTGCACGCCTTCAGCTTTCGCGTTGGCGGGGCGAGATCGGGCCAAATCCTGAAGAGGGCGAGGCCAGTTTCAACGCTGGTTGCGCTCGAAAGATGGTCGATCGGCCGAATGGTAACCTTCCTGTTAACCGTGAAGATTCAGCCATTGGCAAAGTCGATCGGCGCACATCTACCGAAGAAATAAAGGGTACCGGCGATGGCGTCGTGTCGGGCCTGCGAGGGTATAAATGATCGAGAATCAGAAAATCCGCCCGGCCCAGGTCATCGGCCCGCTCGGAGAGCCGCTGACTATTGCCGACCTGCCGTCTCCTGAGACGAAGCGTTGGGTCGTTCGCCGTAAGGCCGAGGTCGTGGCTGCGGTCAATGGCGGCCTGCTGACCATTGACGAGGTTCTCGAACGCTACAACCTTACTCTCGAAGAGTTTGCAGGCTGGCAGCGGGCAGTGGACCGTTCCGGCATGCAGGGCCTGCGCGTCACGCGCATCCAGCACTACCGCGATCTTTACGAGCGTCAACTCAAGTACTGAGCGCCTTCCCGCTTAACCTAAATTTACTTTGCCTCTTGAGCGGGGTGCGCGACACACCCCCTGCGGTGACGCTCTGGGGAACGCATCCGAGCGGGCACCGTTTCAAAGGCGCGCGCTTAAGGACGCGCCAACAGGAGGAACGGCTTATGGGATGGATCATCGCGCTTATCGTCGGCGGCGTTGCTGGCTGGCTGGCCAGCATGGTCATGAACCGAGACGCGTCCATGGGCATTTTCTGGAACATCATAGTTGGCATCATCGGCTCACTGATCGGCAATCTGCTGGCCGGTCCGCTGTTTGGCATCAACACGACGGTTCAGAGGTTCTCGATCGAAGGCCTGCTCGTCGCCGTTGTCGGCGCCATCGTGCTTCTTGGCATCGTCAACCTTGTTCAGCGCGGACGTGTTCGCTGAGCTGAATTTCGGTCGAGACAATTTAATACAAAGTTTCGTGAGGGGGCGGGCGCAAGCTCGCCCCCTACGTTTTGCGTGCTGAATCCATGCTACATAGGCAGATACTGGTTTGCCGCTGGTCGAAGCCGCGTTGCGGTGCGCTTCGGGCGCGGCTATGCGGCGGGCGGTAAATACCGGCATAGCGGTGCGCTGTGCAGACAAACGTGATATGGCGTCCCCCGAAGCGTTCGGGCCGAGGCGATGAGGCAATCCGCGCATGAACTACGAAACAAGGGTGGCTGATCTAAGCACGGCTAACGTGCTGGTCGAAGACGAGCTTGTTGACGGTCGTTCGCGGCGTCGTCGACTGCTTGTAATCGCCGGTGTAATCCTCGCTCTGCTCGGCGGCGGATCGATGCTTTATTTCGGTAGCGGTGAAGAAGCGGCGTTCCCCCCGCAAAAGGGTGGACAGGTGCCTACCGTTTCGGTGATTTCGCCGGGTCGGGCTACTGTGCAGGGTACCGTCAGTTCCACCGGAACGCTGGCAGCCCGGCGCGAGATCGCCGTGGGCGTCGTGGGCGAAGGCGGACGGGTCGTTTCGGTTCCGGTCGAAGCGGGCGACTGGGTACGCGCCGGCCAGGTGCTGGCGGTGATTGATCGTTCGGTACAGAGTCAGCAGGCTGCGAGTTCCGCCGCGCAGATCGACGTAGCCAAGGCTGATGCGAATCTGGCGCAGGCAAATCTGGATCGCGCGCTTCAGCTTGTTGATCGCGGTTTCATCTCCAAAGCTGACGTAGACAGGCTCACCGCCACTCGCGATGCGGCCTCTGCACGCGTGAAAGTTGCAGAAGCGCAATATCGTGAACTGCTTGCTCGTAATGCCCGGTTGAACATCGTCGCGCCTGTCGCGGGCCTGATTCTCGAACGGAATGTCGAGGTTGGGCAAGTACTGGGCGCTGGCGGCAATGCGCCGTTCACCATGGCGCAGGGCGGTGAGATGGAACTGCTCGCGGCGATGAACGAGGATGATCTGGCCGCAGTGTCACTGGGCACCACGGCAACTGTCATTCCGGTCGGGAGCGATAAGAGCTTCGTAGGCCGCATCTGGCAGCTTCCCCAAGTTATCGATCCGCAGACCCGGCAGGGCGCCGCCCGTATCGCGCTTCCCTACGATCCGGCCCTGCGGCCTGGTGGCTTTGCCTCGGCGCAGATTTCTCGCGGCGCTATCGTGGCACCTCGTCTGCCGGAAAGCGCTATCCAGACCGATGCCAAGGGAAGCTACGTCTATATCGCCAACAAGGACGACCGCGTCGAACGGCGCAGCGTCACCACCGGCATTGTGACGGAAGAAGGCATCACGATCGTTGCCGGTCTGGACGGAAGTGAGCGGGTGATTGCTCGCGCTGGCGGCTTCGTCAACGAAGGCGACCGCGTGAACCCAGTCCGCATGACCGGAGCGACCCAGGCTTCCAGCCAATGAACCTGCGCTATATCTCCGCATGGTCGATCCGCAATCCGATCGTCCCCATCGTCCTGTTCATCGGGCTGACGCTGGCTGGATTGGTTTCATTCAGCGGACTGGACGTCAACGACAGCCCTGACATCGATTTCCCGGCCGTAAACGTCTCGATCAGCCAGCCGGGCGCCTCCCCGACGGAGATCGAAACTCAGATCACGCAGAAGGTCGAAGCGGCCGTTCGTTCGGTGAACGGAGTGGATGAAATCCAGTCCACGGCGCGGGAAGGCAGCAGCAACACCTCGGTCCAGTTCCAGATCGGCCTGGATTCCGATCAGGCCGTCAACGATGTAAAGAACGCCGTCGACCAGATCCGCGGCGACCTGCCCGATGGCATTCTCGAACCGCGGGTCAGCAAGGTCGAGGTTGGTGGCAGCGGCCCCATCGGCTTCTTCGCGGTTTCGGCCGATGACATGACGATGGAGCAGTTGAGTTGGTTCATTGATGACACAATTGCCCGCCGGCTGCTGTCGATCGAAGGGATGGCATCTGTAAGCCGCTCGGGCGGCGTTGATCGCGAGATCCGGGTGGTGCTCGATCCGGCGCGCATGCAGTCGCTCGGGGTCACGGCGAGCCAAGTCAATCAGGCTCTGCGTCAGGTTAACACTGACGCCGCTGGTGGTGTGGCGGAAATCGCCGGCTCCCGCCAATCGGTTCGTGTGTTGGGCAATGCGGATACGGCGCTTCAACTCGCCAACACGCGCATCAGCCTGGGTGGTGGTCGTACGATCCGCCTGGATCAGGTCGCCAGCGTTCGCGATGGCTTCTCCGAGCAGCGGTCCATTGCCAAGCTGAACGGCAGGCAGGTGGTAACCTTCGGTATCGAACGCGCGAAGGGCGCTTCGGACGTCACCGTCTATGATGCTGCCATCGAAGAGATGAAGGCGATTGAAGTCGATAATCCGGGCATCAAGTTTACGCAGCTTTTCACCAGCGTGAATTACACCAAGGCCCAGTACGAAAGCTCTATCGCCGCGCTGGTCGAAGGCGCGATCCTGGCCGTCATCGTCGTGTTCCTGTTTCTGCGCGATTGGCGAGCGACCGTGATCGCGGCGCTGGCCATTCCGCTTTCCGCGATACCGACGTTCTGGTTCATGGACATGCTCGGCTTCACGCTGAACCAGATGACTCTGCTGGCACTGAGCCTCGTCGCGGGCGTGCTGGTCGATGACGCGATCGTCGAGATCGAGAATATCGTGCGCCACATGCGCATGGGCAAATCCGCCTATCAGGCTTCCATTGACGCTGCGGACGAGATCGGTCTTGCCGTTGTGGCCACCAGCCTGTCCATTGTTGCGGTGTTCCTGCCCGTGGGCCTGATGCCGGGCATTTCCGGGCAGTTCTTCAAGAACTTCGGCCTTACGGTGGTCGCAGCGGTTCTGCTCAGCCTTGCTGTTGCCCGAACCATAACGCCCATGTTCGCGGCCTATTTCCTTCAGGCGAAGGGGCACGCGTCGCATGGCGAAGGTCCGATGATGGACCGTTACATGGCCCTCCTTCGTTGGACGCTCGATACCCGCAAGGTCGATGAGTTCAGGTCGCGGCACGAACCCGGTGCGGATCGCGGATGGTACCTGCCGTTCCTGTTCGTTTTCCTGTTGGTGGCGGTCTGCCTGCCGCTGGCAATCCTGTTCAGCCCGGCATCGTTCCTCGATCCGATCGGGCTGGGCGATGCCGGCAGTCTGGTTGTCCTCGCGATCGCCGCTGGTGTGGGCGTGGCACTTTGGTTGATCCTTCGCGCATTCGTCGCTGCTACGCCTGAAGGCTACGGCAAGTGGCACGTCTACAAGGTCCGCGCCCGTCACCGCGATCATCGGTTCTGGATGTTTCTCG
>Ga0182739_1000545_pt1 | contig 46820 bp, 46 predicted proteins | sample eDN5th30CBELigBY_FD_128873 | JGI IMG/M metagenome (GOLD analysis project Ga0182739, IMG submission 128873) | Enriched backyard soil microbial communities from Emeryville, California, USA - eDNA 5th pass 30_C BE-Lig BY (version 2) (version 2) | ecosystem: Environmental > Terrestrial > Soil >... | reverse complement strand
CCGGCCTGGGCGCTGGTGCTGCTGGCCGCGCGCCAGCGCTGGGCCAAGCGCGGCCTCGCCGCAATGGCCGCCGTCACGGTGGCGCTATTCGCCTACAATGTCTGGAGCATTGCGCCGCTGCGCGGTCTCGACAGCAAATGGCGCGGCGTGATCGAGCGCCTGGACCAGCAGGGCGATCCGGCGCGCACCGTCTTCCTGCTGCACGATTTCGACTGGACAATGGTCTATGCCTCGCTGCACTGGGGCACGGCCGAGCCCGGTGTCGCGGGCCTTGGACCTGCCCCGCAGGCAACGCCGAGGTTCAAGTGGATCGGCTTCACCGGCGACGTCCTGCGCCATCCCGACTGGAGCACCGAGCGGCACGTCGAGTCCCTGCGGCGGCAGATCGAGCGCGCGCTGGAACTCGGCTACGAGGTGATGGTCGTGCGCCTGTGGGACATTCCCGAGGCCCAGTTGTTGACCGAAACCGGCATGGTCGCCGACGCCGCCCGGCTCGGTGCGCTGCAACGCATGCTGCGCACCGACTTCATCGCCGCGCCGGTCTCTGTGGACCCAGTCGCGGGGTCGGTCTACCGGCTGCAGCGAACAGCCGGCCCCTGACGAGTTACATCGTCGCCTGCTGGATGCGGCGCTCGTCGAGGCCGACCGAACGGGCAGTCTCCACGATGGCGGCCCAGGTATCGTCCGGCAGGGGCACGCCGTCGGCGAGTCGCTGGGCGCGGGTGCGCGATTCCTGCTCGCCCGGCACCAGGATCTCGACGCCGGGAGTCGCCGGCTTCGAGCCCTTCACGAACGAGACGTACTTCGCGATGTCCGTCGGGAAGAAGCCCTCGGCATCGAATACCTTGGGATCGACGTAGAAGGAGAGCATGCCGTTGGCGAAGCGGCCACGCTTGGGATCGGTCGCGCCAGTGCCCGAGAGCGAGCCGCCCAGGATCTCGCACATGAACGCGAGGCCCGAGCCCTTGTGGTCGCCGAAGGCGCGGATGGCGCCGGTACCCTTGCTGTGGTCGCGCGGGCCTGTCGGCGTGTAGTCGCCGTAAAGCAGATGCGGATCGGCGCTCGGCTTGCCGTCCGGGCCGATCAGCGCCCCGTCCGGCAACTTCTTGCCGCCCTGGCTCGTCACCAGGACTTTGCCCTCGGCCACGATCGAGGTGGCGAAGTCGAGGACCAGCGGATCCTCGCCGGGCCGCGGGACACCGACGCAATAGGGCGCCGTCGAGAAACGCCGCTCGACACCGCCATAGGGCGCCACCAGCACGCTGCCCGAGGCATTGACGAAATGCACAGAGACGAGGCCCGCCTCGGCCGCCATCTCCGCCCAGTCGCCGACCCGACCGACATGGCCGGCGTTGCGCAGGGTCACCGCCGACAGACCGTTCTTCAGGCACTTGTCGATGCCGATCCGCACGGCCTGGGGCGTCACGGTCTGGCCGAAGCCGTACTTGCCGTCGACCACGGCGATCACCGGCGTGTCGACCAGCACGTCGACGGTCACGTCGGCAATGACGGTGCCGCTTTTCTTCTGCGAGGCGTAGCGCGGCACGCGCACGACGCCGTGGCTGTCGTGGCCCGACAGGTTGGCGCTCACGAGGTAGCGGCCGATGCGACCGCCCTCCTCCTTTGAGCATCCCGCGGCGGCAAAGATGTCCGCGACGAAGGATTCGAGCTCCTTCGCCTTGATCGTCACGCCGCCCATCTCAGGACTTGCCGCGCTGCAGGCTGGCGACGTAGCCGCGGTTCCAGGTCGGGTTGATCATCACCTCGTTGATGACGATGTGCGGCGGCAGACAGGCGATGTAGCGGATCAGGTCGCCTACATCTTCCGACTGCGCCATGCGCTTGCGCTCGGCCGGGGTGATCGGCACGGGGCGCTTGTCGAGGATCGGCGTCGCGACTTCACCCGGGCAGACCACGCAGGAGCGGATGCCGTTGACGCATTCCTCCATGTTGATCGTGTGGCTCATCGCCACCACGCCGTGCTTTGCCGCCGAATAGGCCGGGCCCGACAGCAGGCTCGGCACCTTGCCTGCGACCGAGGAAGTGTGAATCAGCACGCCGCCCTTGTTCTTGCGCATAAGCGGCAGGACCGCCGAGGTGCAATAGAAGGCGCTCGACAGGTTGCCGTGCACGACCTCGTCGACGCCCTTGGGCGTCAGCTGCTTCCAGCTCCGTTTCTGGATATTGAGGCCGGCATTGTTGACCAGGATGTCGATGCGGCGGTGCTTCTTGGCGATCGCCGCAACGGTCTTTTCGACCGCGGAGGCCTTCATGAGATCTGCGGGCTTCACCTCGGCCTTGCCGCCCGCCTTGGCGATCATCTCGGCCGTCTCTTCGAGCGCCTCGCGGCGGCGCCCGGTCAGCACCACGGTCGCACCGTCCTTGGCCAGCGCCACCGCCGCCGCCTGCCCGATGCCCGACCCCGCACCCGTCACCCATGCGACCTTGCCCGTCAGAATACCCATCCCGCTCTCTCCTCGTTCTTTCCTCGGGTCCATTGTTACCAGTCTCGTGCGGCCCCGGCCGCCCGGTCGCAAGCCTACGCCTTCACGGCGATCTCGTCGCGCGGAGATGCGCTTTCAGCTCTCCGCACAGTTCGGCTTGAGTTCGGACTGCACCCAGTCGAGCCGGCGTCTTCCGACTGGATCTCCCAGCGCGGCTCCCGCCTGCCAGAGCTTGTACGCACGGCAGAGGTCACGCCCGTCCCGACCATTCCGAAAGCGGATCAGGTAAAGATCGCCGAGCGATATATTAGCGGCGGGTACCTGCCCGGCGGCGGCCATCTCCAGGAACTGAATTGCCTCAGCCTCCGACCCTACTTGCTCATTGCGCATCAAGTGGGCTGCCGCCGAGCAGGCCCTGGCATACGCCTGATCGCGGCATAGAGCGGTGAGGCCTCCCACGACGACGGCCTTGTCCCCATCCCAGCGGGCAAGGTGCAATTCGAGGTATTTGCCTTCGGGTGTCTTTACCGAAAGCGCCTTCAGTTCGGCCCGAAGCGCTTTAACGCACTTCACGTTGAGTGTGTACGACGTCTCACTCCAGTAAGCAGGATCGTTCTGCAGGAGGTATTGGAGGCTGCACGGCACGGCTTCTTGTGCTGCGGAAGGAGCGACGCCAAAATCATGCGCGCCCCAGAAGATCGCCCATGCCAATCCAATCAGGCCCAAAACACGCGGCATCATCGATCCAGCTTAAGAAAAGGCTGGTCGAAAAAGAAGAGGGGCCTGCCCTGTGGCAAGCCCCTTCTCGCGATTCCCGCCGGCGACTCGGCGCTATTCGATCTTCACGCCGGCGTCCTTGACGACCTGTGTCCACTCGACGACCTCGGACTGGATGAACTTGCCGAAGCCTTCGGGCGTGGAGGTCACGACGGTGACGCCCCGATCGTTAAACGACTGGATGATGGCGGGCATCGCCAACACCTTGTTGATCGCCTTGCTGAGGCGCTCGACGACCGGCGCCGGCATGCCGCGCGGCCCCACCATGCCGACCCAGCCGACGACCGACAGGTCAACGCCACTCTCCGCCAGGGTCGGAACACCGGGCGCCGCGTCGGAGCGCTGCGGGGACAGGAGGCCGAGCGCCTTGAGCTTGCCGCTCTGCACCAGCGGCATCGCCACGGTGGTGGTGTCGAAAGAGAGCTTCACCTCGCCGGCAACAAGGTCGGTGGCCGCAGCGGCGCTACCCTTGTAGGGCACATGCAGGAGGTCGGTGCCCGACCTCTTCATGAAGAACTCGCCGAGGAGATGGTTGGTCGAGCCCATGCCGAACGAAGAAAAGGAGAGCTTGCCGGGATTGGCGCGCGCCTGCGCGATCAGCTCCTGGACGCTGTTGGCGGCGACCGACGGATGCGCCACGAGCACGAAGGTGACGGTGCCGATCTCGGCGATGGGCGTGAAGTCCTTCAGCGTATCGTAGGGCGGCACGATCTTCACGGCCGGCAGGACGACCATCTCGGACCCCGTCCCCAGCAGCAGCGTGTAACCGTCGGGCGCGGCCCGTACGACTGAAGCGGCACCGATGGCGCCGCCGGCGCCGACGCGATTGTCGACGACGACCGGCTGTCCCAGCTCGATCGAGAGTTCCTTGGCGATGATGCGGGCCGCCGTATCGGTGGCGCCGCCCGGCGCGAAGGCTGCAACGAGCGTGATCGCTTTCGACGGATAGGCCGGTTGCGCCTCGGCACGCCCCGGTATGTAGGCCGCCAAAAGAAGCACGGCAGACAGGATTCTGATCGACAGCATGGAGCCTTCCCCCTTGTGAACCGGCAAGTCGCCGGCGAACTGAAGCCTGCCGATCGTGCCGTTCCCTACTGCCGCTGACGCATGATGCGCAGGGCGGCGCGGGAGGCCTGGCGGACATGGTGCTGCGAGGCCTTGCTGGCGGCGGATTCATCGCGCGCGCAGAGGGCCTCGTATATCCGGGTCAGTTCGTCGAGCGTCTCTGGCAGGCGGTCGGGCTCGGACAAGGACGTCCGGCGCAGCAGCACGATGCGGTTGTGCAGGAGCTTGAGCATCGAGCTCAGGACCTTATTGCCACTGCCTTCCAGGATGGTGTCGTAGAAGTCGCTGCTGAGTTCCAGCGTGCGCACCACGTCGCCGGCCTGGGCGGCGCGCTTCAGGTCGACGAAAACCTCCTGCAGCTTGCGGACATGGGCGCTGGAGGCCCGCAGCGCGAAGCCCATGCAAGCCTGCGCCTCCAGTATCCCGCGGACTTCGTAGATTTCTTCGGCATCCTCGTAGGAGAGCACCGACACGACCGGACCACGGTTGGGCACCAGGGTTACCAACCCTTCCGCCTCGATCTGCCGCAGCGCTTCACGCAGCAGCGTGCGGCTGACGCCCAGCGTCTCCATGAGCTGGCGCTCCTTCAGACGTTCGCCTGCGTCGTACCTGCCCGACAGGATCGCCTTGCGGAGATCTTCTTCCGCCTGCTTGCGCAGGGGCGTTGCGCTCTCGGCGCCGTTCACGGCGTTGTCGCTCATCGCGAGAGCTCCCCGGCCGGCGTGGTGGCGACGATGCGGGTGTAGATCTCCATCGTGCGCGCCAGTTCGCGCGCGAGCGCGTCCGGGGTGGAGCCAACCCAGTCGTAGCCCTGGGCGACGAGACGGCTGCGGAAGGACTGGTTCTCGCCCAATGTCTTAGCCACACCGGCCAACCGATCGAGGAGCGGCGCCGGCGTGCCCTTGGGCCCGAAGAGACCGAACCAGCCGTTGAATTCGAGCTGGGGCACGCCCTGCTCCTTGAACGTCGGTACATCGGGCAAAAGCTGCGTCCGCCTCTCGCCGCTCACCGCGAGCAGCCGGATCCTGCCGAGCTTCGTCATCGCGTCGAGCGCGCTGGTCGTGAGGAACACGGAATCGACGTGTCCGGCCAGCAGGTCGGTGATGGCCTGGGCCGACCCCTTGTAAGGAACGTGCTCCAGCTTCGCCCCGGTCGCGCCCGCCAGCACCAGCCCATAAAGGTGGGCAGAGGAGCCTGCACCGAACGTGCCGTAGGTGACCGGCTTTTGCCGTGCCGCCGCGATCGCCTCCTGCAGCGTCTTCCAGGGCGAGGTCGCCAACACCGCCCACGCCGTCGCGGTCTCGGCCAGCAGCGTGGCCGGCGCAAAGTCGGCCACCGGGTCGACGTCGCCGCGATGGATCAGCGGGCCGAGCGCATGGGTGCTCGACGTGCCCAGCAGGAAGGTGGCGCCGTCCGGCTTCTGCCGCGCGACATGGCGGTTGGCTATGACGCCGTTGGCGCCGGGCTTGTTGTCGACGACGAACGTCGTGCCCGGCAGGAGCGGTGCCGCGGCGTTGGCGAATTCGCGCGCGAGCTGGTCGGCGCCGCCGCCCGGGGCGAAGGGCACGACCAGCGACACGAGCGGCGGAAAGGCAGCGCCCTGTGCCCGAGGCGCTGTGGGACGCCCGAGGCCGGCCGCCGCGGCGGCGGTCGCAGCCGCCAGGGCCGACATGTTGAACAACCTGCGCTTCATCGTGAACCTCCGGAGTTCGCCTCAGACAGTGGCGATGGGCGTCACGGGAGAGCCCACCGCGCCCGGGAGATTGAGGGGCGGCGCCGTCAGCAGGAAGCGATTCCTTCCGTTCTTCCGCAGCCAGGCGGCGAGGTCGCGCAGGAACCACAGCTCGCCGAGGTGGATGCCGTTCTTGAACAGACAGTGTTCGTGCAGCGGCAGCAGCGCGTGGGAGGTCTGCGGCGCGTCCTTCGCCATCAGCTCGACGGCGAAATTGTCGGAAATCAGCGCCGCGATGCCGGTATCGGTGATCCAGGAGAGGAGCCGCCTGTCGCGGCCGTCGAGACCGGCACAGGAACGCTGCAGGACCGCCGCGTCGGGCTTGCCGGCCATGCCGAGGATCAGCTCGTCGAGACCGGCGTAGAAGCACACCATGTCGCCCTTCTCGATCTCGACGCCGTCCTTCTCGAGGATGCGCTGCAGATCGTCATAGCCGACCGCGTGGTTCTCCCGGCCGTAATGGTGTGCGAGGTCGACCAGCACGGCCCGCCCCTGTACGCCATGGCGCGCCATGTTCTCGATGCCGAGCACATCGGCGCGCGGGTTCTCGTAGGTCGCCCAGGCCTCGCTGCGCTCGCAGCGCTCCGCCACCGTCAGGCCATGCCGTGGACGATAGCCGTTGTAGAAGGTGATCTCCGGCTTTCCGCTGCCGTCGGAGTCGAACAGGCTGCCCATGTGGGCGAGCCCGTCCCACTGCGTCGAATACTGCGTGTGCAACAGCACAACGTCGTCGGACACGACGTCGGTGAGCAGCGGATTGTCGCGCTGCAGGGCAAAGCAGAAACACTGCGCGCCCGCGCTCTTGCCGGCCCGTAGCGTGGCGAAGCGGCGCGGCGGATGGCGGCTCGGATGCAGAGCATTGCCGCCCGGCAGGTCGAGCGGCAGCGACAGGCTGAAGGTCTGCCCCGTCCGCGCCTCGGCCAGGCCTTTCAGCACTTGCTCGCGGCCGACCAGGTTCATCGCGCCGAGCTGGTCGTCGGAACCGAACTCACCCCAGTTCGACCCGTCCGGCCGGCGGCTCCAGCGCGCGGTCATACCTTGCCCTCGTAACCCTGGCGTTTCGCTTCCACGCGTTCCGCCGCCTTGGCCGCCTGCACGCTGGCACGCTGGCCGATTCGTTCCAGGTAGGCCGAGAGGTTGGGCCACGGCGCGAGATCGATGTCGTGATAGTGCGTCCACATGGCGATCGCATAGCAATGGGCATCGGCGATGGTGAAGACCGGTCCCGTCAGGTAGTCGCGATCCGCCAGATGCTCATCGAGCAGCTTCATGCGCGACACCACGAGCTGGCGGGCCAGCGGACGGTAGTCGTCCGGCGTCGTCTTCTTGAAGAGCGGCATGAACCCGCCCTTGTGCAGGTCCGATCCGATGAAGCTCATCCACTCCAGCACGCGGTACTTCTCTGCGCCGCGCGCGGTCGAGGCGAGGTCGCTGTCCGGCCGCTGGTCGACCAGATACTGCATGATCGCCAGCCCCTCGCTGAGGAACTGGCCGTCCGGCAGCTGCAGCGACGGCACCTGTCCTTTCGGATTGATCGCGTACAGGTCGGTCCCGTCGGGCAGCAGCTTGCGCTGCATGTCGACCCAGACGATCTCGAGCGGGATGCCGATCTCGCGCGCGACGATGTCGACCGCGAGCGAACATCCATGGGATTCGTGGAAGAACTTCATGATCGTCCCTCTCACCCTCAGGCCGCCTTGGCCTGGCGCTCTGCCTCCTCGGCAGCCTTGACGGACGGGCGTGCGGCGACGCGGGCGACGTATGCCGCGAGGTTCGGCCACGGCGCGAGGTCGATGTCGTGCAGCTTCGACCACATCAGGATCGTGTAGCAGTAGGCATCCGCGACGCTGAAAGTGGCGCCGGTCAGGAACGGCTGGCTGGCCAGCACGTCGTCGAGCCACTTGAAGCGGGTGGCGAGGTTCTGCCGCGCGATCTCGCGATATTCCTGCGGCGTAGTCGGGCGGAAAAGCGGCGTGAAGCCCTTGTGCAGCTCGGTGCCCACGAAGTTCAACCATTCGAGGACGCGGTAGCGCGCCATCGCACCCGGCGCCGGCAGCAGCGCGTTGCCGGGCTTGCCGTCGGCGAGGTACTGCACGATGACCGGCCCCTCGGTCAGGAACGCACCGTCGTCGAGCTGCAGCGTCGGCACTTGCCCCTTCGGGTTGACCTTGTAGTAGTCGGAACCGTCGCGCAGCTTCTTGGCGCGGACATCGACCCATTCGAGGGCGAGCGGGATGTCGAGCTCGCGCGCCACGATGTCGACGGCCAGAGAGCAGGCGTGTGGTGTGAGGTACAGTTTCATTCTCTGTCTCGCTGTGAGGGCCTGGTTCGGGATGGCGTTCAGTTCACGGTGATCTTGCGTTCGGACACGATGCGGCCGTAGCGCTCGCGGCCACGCGCGATCAGCACCGCCAGCTCCTCGGTCGAGCCGCTGCCGACATCGAAGCTCATGGCCTCGAAGGATTTGCGCAGCTCGGGCGAGGCCAGCGCCTTCTTCATCGCCGCATTGAGCGTGGCCACGATCTCGGGTGACGTCTTCGGCGGCGCCATCAGGCCGAAGAAGCCGGTGATGGACAGGTCGGGCAGACCCGCCTCCTTCGCCGTCGGCACGTCGGGCAGCGCCGGATCGCGCGTCTCGCTGGTCACCATCAGCGGCACGAGCTGCCCCGATTTGATCTGCGCGAGCAGCGGCGCCAGCACCTCGTCCATCAGCTGGGCGTCGCCGTTGATCACCGCGTCGCGCGCCGAGATCGACCCCTTATAGGGAACGTGGACGAAATTCGTGCCCGTCGCCGCCATCAGGATCTCGCCCAGCAGGTGGTTGCTGGAGCCGATGCCCGCCGAGGCGAAGTTCAGGACGTCGGGCTTGGCGCGAGCCTGGTCGAGCAGTTCGGCCAGGGTTCGCGCGCCGGTCGCCCGCGACGTGACGAACACGAAGGGCTGCAGTGCGCCCAGACTCACCGGCACCAAAGTCGTCAGGTAGGTCTGGTCGGGGTACAGCACCGGCGCGACCGCCAGGGTGCTGCCGCTGCCCCACAGCAGCGTGTAGCCGTCGGGCTCCGAGGTGGCGACGCGGCGCGTGCCGATGCGCCCACCCGCCCCCGGCTGGTTCAACACGACCACCGGCTGGCGAAGGATATCCGACAGGGCCTTGGCGACGACGCGCGCCGACACATCGGTCGATCCGCCCGCCTCGAACGGCACGACGATGGTCACAGCACGCTCGGGATAAGTCCCGGCCATTGCCGGTCCCGAGAGAAGAAGCGCCATCGCGGCGCAGGTACGCACGACCCTCCGAAGCAACCCTGTCATAGCCACCCCCTTCGCTGTCGAAGACAAGGGTACGACGATTTTGTTTCAATACACAAGTCTAGTACTACAATTTTGTTGAAAGAGCCTGTTTGGGCAGGCAAAGATGCTCTGGATGGCCCGCAGAATGGGGCGAATCCCGGATCAACCCGGGATCGGACGACGATGGAGGAGCGGAAATGAAGGGTACGATTCTCGTTGGAACGGCGAGTCAGGGCTTCCTGCGCAGCGTCGACGATGGCGCGACCTGGCACCGTCTGGGCCTCAAGGAGGCCATCGAGTTCGACGGCGTCGTGCGCAGCGTCGTGGTCGATCCCCACGATCCCAAGGTGGTCCTGGCCGGCGCCGATTCAGGCCTGTGCATCAGCACCGATGGCGGCGCGCACTTCTCGCTCGTCGACTCGCCGATGAACGGTCAGGCCGTATGGTCGATCGCGATCGATCCCGCCAACCCGTCCTATATTTATGCCGGAACGGGCGCGCCCTCGCGCGCGGCCATTTTCCGCTCGACCGATGCCGGTAAGAGCTGGCAGCGCCTCTCGCCCGAGATTCCGGAGTTCTGCCAGGGTGTGAACCGGCCGCGAATCCTCACGATCTACATCGACCCGTCCGATACCGCACAGGTCTGGTTCGGCGTCGAGGAAGGCGGCCTGTGGCGCAGTGGCGATCACGGCGCCACGTGGCAGCGTCTCGATCCCGAGTGCGGCATCACCAATTCCGACATCCACTGCATCTCGATGCTTCCAGCGAGCGGCCAGCAGCCGCACCGGATCTTCGTCGCGACCGTCAACTCGGTCTTCACCAGCACCGACGGCGGCAAGGCTTGGACCGGCGCGGCCTCGAAGGATCGTTTCGAAGGACTTTACTACACGCGAGCCGTCCAGCCGCTCGCCGGAGACGACGCGTTGATGCTGGCGGTCGGCGACGGCACGCCCGGCACGAAGAGCCGCCTGTACCGCTCGACCGACCGTGGCGACAGTTGGGTCCCCGCCCTGCTCCATGCCGAGCCGAACTCGACCTTCTGGGCTTTCGGCCTGCATTCCGCGGCCCCGGCCCTGGTGTTCGCCGGCACCAAGTACGGCGACCTCTTCCGCTCGCTCGACGGCGGCCGAAGCTGGTTCAAGGAATGGCGTGCCTTCCCGGAAATCACGGCGGTCGCCTGGACGCCCTTCGAGGCACCCGTCCGCGCCCATCCCCGCTCGATCACCTGACCGCCGCGCGCCGGCGACGCCCCCTTCCACCTGAAGACAAACGGAACATGCGCACCAATAATCTCGGCGAATTCCATATCCGCAAATGGTACCTGCAAATTGAGGATACCCTGGCCAACGAGACCGGGGCGCTGGCCGACGGCGATCCGGTCCGCAAGATCGTCATTGGGGCCGCCCTGCACAATCCGCACGCCGGCCGGTTCGTCGGTGATCTCGGCGACTCGGTGCGGGCCTCCGAGGCGCTCGGCCGGGAGTTCGGGAGGCGCATCCGCGAGACGCTCGGCAACGAGCAGGTCGCGAGCTACGGCAAGGCCTGCCTGGTGGGCTCGGCCGGCGAATACGAGCACGGCAATGCCTTGCTGACGACGGTCTTCGCCGATCCCGTGCGCGATGCGATCGGCGGAGCAAAGTCCTGGATTCCGTCGACCGGAAAGCGCGGCGCGCCCGGTGCGTCGATCGACATTCCTCTCGCCCACAAGGACGAGCTTTATGTACGCTCGCACTACGACACGATCAGCGCCATGTTCGCGGACGCCCCGAACGCGGACGAGATCGTCATCGCCTTCGCGTGCGCCACGCGCGGGCGACTGCATGCACGCCTCGGCGGTCTCGCCGCCGACGCGCCACGTGCCGCCTGACCGACGAGGAGGATCGCATGGCCAAGACTGAACAGGAATCGCGGGGATACAGGGTCCGCACCCGCGACGGCCTGTCCCTGCGCGTACTGGAATGGGGGGCTCCCGACGCGGCGCCCATCGTCATGCTGCATGGGATTCGGGGCTACGCCCGGACCTTCGCCGGGTTGGCACAGGCGCTCCAGCCCGGCTTCCGCACCATCGCCTGGGACCAGCGCGGCCGCGGCGCCAGCGACTGGGATCCGGCGGGCAACTATTACAACGATACCTATGTCCGCGACATCGAGGATGTGGTCGAGCATCTCGGCCTCGGCCGCTTCGACCTACTTGGCCATTCGATGGGGGGCATCGCCGCCTATGTCTATGCCGCGTCTCATCCCGACAAAATCCGGCGGCTGATCATCGAGGATGCCGGCCCGGGCGCCTCGGAGGACAGCTCGGGCTCCGCTCGCATTCGCCAGGAACTGCTTTCGGCCCCCCGTTCCTTCGAAAGCTGGGATGCTGCCGTCACCTTCATGCGCAACCTGCGCCCGAGCGTCACCGAAGAGGCGCGCCTCGACCGGTTGCGCAACATGCTGAAGCAGCGTCCCGACGGAACGTGGGGCTGGCAGTACGACCATGATGGAATCGCCCGCGCCCGGCTCGATCCGGACCCGTCGCGCCGGGTCGACCTGTGGCCGCATGTCGAGGCGCTGCGCGCTCCCACGCTGGCGCTGCGCGGCGGCCGCTCGGACTATTTCAAGCGCGAGACCGCCGAGGCGATGACCGCACGCAATCCGCTGGTGCGCTGGAACGAAGTGGCCGATGCCGGCCACTATATCCACGACGACCAGCCCGAGGTCGTAAAGGCCCTCGTCTCCGGCTTCCTCGCCGAATAGGCCCCTGACGAGGTGCTCTGACTCTCAGAGCACCTTGCCGGTGCTGTCGTCGATCAGGTGCATGTTGCTGAGGTCCGCCCGGAGCTTCATGGACTGTGCCGCCGCCGCGCCCGCATTCGGATTGACGCGGCCGCAGATTTCCCGGCCGTTGACGGTAAAGTAGACCAGCGTCTCCATACCCATCGGCTCGACGACGTCGATCAGCATGTCGAAATCGTGCTGGTTGGGCTCGGTGTGGGGCCTCGTCTCCATGATGTGCTCGGGCCGCAGCCCCAGCATCAGGTTCGGCTGGCCGACGTGGGGCGTATAGCGCGCCGTGCGGTCGGCCGGCACCGGGAAAGACAGTGTGTCGTTCAGGCGAACACGTAGCGCGCCTGCCGCCTGCTCGAGTTGGCAGGTGATGAAGTTCATGGCGGGCGACCCGATGAAGCCCGCGACGAACTTGGTCGCCGGCGAGTGGTAGAGATCGTTCGGCGAGCCGACCTGCTCGATCAGGCCGCCGTTCATCACCACCACGCGGTCCGCCAGGGTCATCGCCTCGACCTGGTCATGGGTCACGTAGACCGTCGTGGTGCGGACCTTCTGGTGGACCTTCTTGATCTCGGTGCGCATCTGCACGCGCAGCTTGGCGTCGAGGTTGGACAGCGGCTCGTCGAACAGGAACACCTTGGGATCGCGTACGATCGCGCGGCCCATGGCGACACGCTGACGCTGGCCGCCGGAGAGCTGCTTGGGCTTGCGATCCAGCAGCTCGGTGATGTCGAGAATCTGCGCGGCCTGCTTCACCCGCTGGTCGATCACATCCTTCGGCGTCTTCTTGAGCTTCAGGCCGAACGACATGTTCTCGTAGACGTTCATGTGCGGATAGAGGGCGTAGTTCTGGAACACCATGGCGATGTCCCGATCCTTCGGCGGCACGTCATTGACGACGTGGCCGCCGATCGCGATGTCGCCGCCGCTGATCTCCTCGAGCCCCGCGATCATGCGGAGCGTGGTGCTCTTGCCGCAGCCCGACGGGCCGACCAGGACGATGAACTCCTTGTCGCTGATGTCGAGGTCGATGCCCCGGACAGCGAGGACTTCGTCGTACTTCTTGACGACTTTACGCAACGTTACCTGAGCCATGTGTCGACTATCCCTTTGTCGCGCCCGCGGTCAGACCCGCAATGTAGTAGTCCATCAGAAAGGCGTAGATGATGAGCGGCGGCGCCGCGCCGAGCAGTGCGCCCGTCATGATCTGCCCCCAGTTGAAGACGTCGCCCTTGATCAGCGTCGTGATGATGCCCACCGGCAGCACCAGCTCGCTGGTCGAGGTGGTGAAGGCCAGCGGGTAGAGAAACTGCGCCCAGGCGACGGTGAAGGTGAAGATCGTCGCCGCGATGATCCCGGGCAACGCCACCGGGATGAAGATCTTGGTCAGGGTCTGCATCCAAGTGGCGCCGTCGATCAGCGCTGCCTCGTCCAGCTCCTTCGGAATCGAGGCGAAATAACCGATCATGATCCAGGTCGCGAACGGCACCGTCAGCGTCGGATAGAGGATGATCATCGTCCACCAGTGATTCATCAGCTGGATGCCCAACACCTCATTGACCCAGGCAAACATCTTGAACAGCGGGATGAACAGCAGGGTTTCCGGGATGAGGTAGGTCAGGAAGACGCCGGTCGCCAGGGTGGCCGATCCCCAGAATTTCATGCGGGCGAGCGCAAAGGCGGCGACCACGCTGATCAACATGGTCATGATGACGACGCAAATCGACACGATCGCCGAGTTCCGGAAGAACACCAGGAAGTGGTTCTGCGAAAGCAGGTCGATGTAATTCTGCAGCGTCGGATTGCTGATCCACCAGGGGTTGGTCGCCGCCGAGATCTCCGCGCTGGTCTTCAGCGAGGTGATCAGCATGTAGATCGGCGGCATCAGGAAGAAGATGGCGAACAGCACGAGGAAGAAATAGGACCAGCGCAGCGCCCAGGTCCGGTCGCGGCTCATGCTGCCGTACTTGGGACGGGTCGGCTCCCCGGTGGCGATTGCGGCGTTTGCCATCAGACTTCACTCCCCCGCTTGGTGATGTCGCGCAGGATGAACGTCGCGGCGACGGCCAGGATGGGCACCATGAACAGCGACACGGCGGCGCCGAGCGGAATGTCTCCGCCCTCGATGCCGACACGAAACGCCCAGGTGCCGAAGATGTGCGTGCTGTTGAGCGGACCGCCCGCCGTCAGCACGCGTACGATGTCGAAATTGGCAAAGGTTACGATCAGCGAGAACAGCGCGGTGATCGCGATGATGTTGCGCATCATCGGCAGGGTCACGTACCAGATGCGCTGCCACCAGGTGGCGCCGTCGATCGAGGCCGCCTCATAGAGCTGCTCGGGCACCGACTTCAGCGCCGCGAGGTACATGATCATGAAGAACGGCGAGCCGATCCAGACATTGACCAGAATAACCGAAAAGCGGGCCCAGCCGGCCTCGCCGGTCCATGGAATGGCCTCGAAGCCGAAAATCGCCAGGAGCCAGTTGAGGGCGCTGTAGGACGGATCGAACAGCCACAGCCAGGCGAGCGTGCTCATGGCCGGCGGGATCACCCACGGCACGAGCAGCATGCCGCGCCACTTGCGCTGGCCCTTCGAGGGGATGTTATGGACGAAGTGGGCGACCACGAAGCCGATGATCGCCTTGAAGATCACCGCAGTGATGGCGAACAGGCAGGACTGGTAGACGACCAGCCAGAACGTATCGCGGCCGAAGAGGAACTCGAAGTTCCCGAAGCCGACGAAGCGAGTCATGCCCTTGTTGAGAGTCGCAAGGTAGACCGCGTAGCCCGCCGGATAGGCCACCAGGATGGAGATCAGGAGGATCAGCGGCAGCGCCATAAGAAAGGCGATGGTCGACTTGCGCTGCATGAGCTTGTGCAGGCCACTGCGTTGCTGTGACGGGTGCCCGGCCGGGTTGCGGGCGGCGATGTCTGCCATCGGGTACTCCAGGCCCACCGGGCCGTGCGGGAAACGCGAAGTTGAAACGAGCCGACAAGCCGGACCGGGCCGCCGCGATGGAAGCGGAGCAACCTGCCAATTTCAGGTTGCGCCGCTATCCTCTCGAACCGGCGTTGAAGACCGATTCCGGGCCGATCGGCGACCGCCCGCCGATCCTCTCGGGGACCGGCGGGCGGCGCGTCGCATCAGTTGCGGGTGAAGCCCTCGAGCTCCCTGGCCGCCCAATCGATGGTCTTGTCCATCGCTTCGCCCTTGGCGTAGCGCACGACCATCTGTGTCTGGATGGCCTGGGTGTAGATCTGCTCGGCGATCTTGTGCGGCGCGGGCGCGGCTGCGATCGAGAGCGTCTGGTGGTTGTGCGGGTTAGGGTAGTGGTAGAGCGTGCCCTTGGGAGGCGACTCTTCGGCCCAGACCTTGAAGGTGGTGAGCTTCTCGAACGCCGGCAGGTCATAACCCTGCGAGGCGTTGGTCATCTTCTCCGCGGAGCTTGCCTGCGAGAGGAAGGTGATCAGGCTCTTTGCCGCAGCCTGGTTCTTGCTGAAGTTCCAGATGCCCCAGAAGTAGGGCAGGAACGGCGCATAGCGGCCCTTCGGCCCGGCCGGGAAGCCGTGCGTCCAGAGCTGCTCGGCGATCTGCGGTGCGTCGCGTTTGGCGACGGCCCAGGCGCTGGGCGGGTTCATGATCAGCGAGCCTTGGCCCGACACAAGGAACTTGTTGTTCGAGGCGTCGTCCCACGACGGCACGTCGGGCGGCAGGAACTGCATCAGCTTCTTGTAATAGTCGAGCACCTGGCGGACCTGGTCGTTCTTCACGACGATGTCGCCCTTGGCGTTGACGAGCTGCGCACCGAAGGCGTGGAACAGCGCGCCGGCGCTGTCCACATTGTCCGACGTCGTGCCGAGGCCGATTCCGAACGGGTTGCCGCCCTTCTGACAGGCTTCCGCGGCCTTGAGGAAAGTGTCGAGGTTCCAGTCATCGGCCTTGGGTGCCGCTCCGGCTGGGTACATCGCCTGGATGTCGATGCCGGCATGCTTCTTCAGCAGGTCGATACGCGAGCACGGGCCCTTGATCTGGCTACCGGAGGTCGCCGGCACGGCAAGCCACTTGCCGTTCAGCTTGCCGAGATACTCCACGGTGCCGTTGACCGCGCCGTTCTCCTTGATGAGCGGCTCCATGACGTCGTTCATCGGGACCAACTGCTCGGCGTAGCGCGACGGCAGCCAGGTCGAGAAGGCGAGCACATCGTGACCCGATTTGGCCTGCGATTCAGCGGCCGTGGTCAGCAGCAGCTTGTTGCCCTGAGACGTGATGAAGTCCATCGAGACTTCGACCTTGTTCTTCTCGGCCCACTCGTTCACGAGAGCCTCGACCGCCTTGTTGGCGCCCGGCACCCAGTGATCCCAGAACCCGACAGAAAGCTTGCCAGCGGCATAGGCGCTGCGGACAAACGGCGCAGCCACCATGGCTGCGGATGCCGCAGCCGTACCGGCGACGAATCGACGTCGATTGACCTTCATCGAGACCATGTTTCCTCCTCTGAGCCGATTTTGACCGGCAAATTAATCCCAGCCCGCGCTGACGCTCGGGCACTGGCTCTCATTCGGAGCCTTGAGGCGATGCTATGCACAAGACGCCGGGCAAGCAACGCATTTTGACATGGGATTTGGAATCGAGCGGCATTTGACAGGTTGCAGCGAGACCCGGATGCTCCACGACCCGACCCGTCGCGAGACCTGCAATTCCTGCGAGAATTTTCTGTGAATTGCGTCCCGATCGAACTCCATCGCCGGACTTCCCGGCACCAGAATTGAAAGAAGCGTTTGCCTCCTCATGAATACCGCTCCGATCACTAATCCCTGGCTCGCCGCCGTCGCTCCCTCGCCCATCGGCGAAACCAAGCGCTGGGTGCTGGGGCGCACTTTCCCCGCCGACCGGCCGCTGATCGACCTCAGCCAGGCGGTACCGGGCTATCCGCCCGCGCTGGAACTGCGCCAGCATCTGGGTGAACTGCTGCTCGACCCTTCGATGCACGGATACACGCCGATCCTCGGCCTGCCCGTTCTGCGCGAGGCCTATGCCGGACATCTTTCCGAATTCTACGGTGCGCCGATCACGCCTGCGGAAGTCGGTATCACGTCGGGTTGCAACCAGGCCTTCTGCCTCGCCCTGATGAGCATCGCCAAGGCGGGCGATCAGGTGATCGTGCCGCGGCCGCACTACTTCAATCACGATATGTGGATGCGCATGCAGGGGATCGAGCCGGTGCCGCTCGACTTCCGGCCGGGCTCCGGCGCCGTGCCCAGCGCGGAGGATGCCGAGAAGCTGATCGGGCCGCGCACCCGCGCGATCATCCTGATCTCGCCCAACAATCCGACGGGTGCGATCTATCCGCCCGAGACGATCCACGCCTTCTTCGAGCTTGCGAAAAAGCATGGCATCGCCCTCCTGCTCGACGAGACCTACAAGGACTTCCTTCCCGCCGGCGAGCGCCCGCACGATCTCTTCAGCCGGCCGGACTGGCGCGGCACCTTGGTGCACCTCTACAGCTTCTCCAAAGTGTTCGCGCTGACCGGCTATCGCGTCGGCGCCGTCACCGCGGGCGCGGGTCTGATGGTGGAGATCGAGAAGGCGATGGACTGCGTTTCGATCTGCCCGCCGCGGCTTGCGCAGGAGGCCGCGCTGTACGGCCTGCGCAACCTGCTGCCGTGGGCGCGGAACAACACCGCCGGCCTCAAGGCGCGAGCCGACCTGCTGGGCCAGGGTCTCGAACGCTCCAACCGCTGGCGCCTCGTCAGCATCGGCGCCTATTTCGCCTACGTCGAACACCCTTTCTCCGGGACACCCTCGACCGAGGTCTCGAAGCGCATGGCCGACGAGGAGAACCTGCTCACCATCCCCGGCGACATGTTCGGCGCCGGGCAGGAACGCTTCATCCGTATCGCCTTCGCCAACGTCACGGACGACAAGATTCCGACGGTCCTGGAGCGGCTGGAGCGTTTCGGCGTCTAGAGAGGACGCGACGCGTCACGCCGTGCGGAGAATCTTCTCCATCGGCTTTCCCTTCGCCAATTCGTCGACGAGTTTGTCGAGGTAGCGGATCTCGCGCATGATCGGCTCCTCGATCTCCTCGACGCGGACGCCGCAGACCACGCCCTTGATGAGGGCGCGTGAGGGCTTGGGCTTGGGTGCCTTGGCGAAGAAGGTTTCAACATCGACCTCCTTGCTCAACTGGGCTTCCAACGCCTTCGCACCGTAGCCGGTGAGCCAGGAGAGGATGCGGTCGACCTCTGCCCTGGTGCGCCCTTTTCGCTCCGCCTTCGCGACCAGGGCAGCGTAAACCTTCGCGAAGACCATCGTGTAGATGCGATGCTTTGCCATGATCGCGATGCTAGCCTATCCGCCGCCGCCATCAACGATGCGAAGAGGTACGCGCCATGCCCCACGCCACCACGCCCGACGGGGTGAAGCTGTATTACGAGGAAGCCGGCAGCGGCACGCCGATCCTCTTTGTCCACGAATATTGCGGCGACTGGCGCGCCTGGGAGCCGCAGATGCGCTTTTTCGCACGCCGCCACCGCTGCATCACCTATTCCTTCCGCGGCTATCCCGGATCCGACGTGCCGCCGAACGGCGACATGTACGGCCAGCAGCCGGCGGTCGATGACGCCAGGCACATGCTCGATCATCTCGGGATCTCGAAGGCTCATATCGTCGGCCTCTCGCAGGGTGCGTTCGCGACGGTCCACTTCGGCCGATGCTATGCCGACCGCGTCCTCTCGCTGACCCTCGCGGGCGTGGGGTCCGGCGCCGGCCGCGACGGGCACGAGCAATTCAAGAAGGATGCCGTGACGACGGCCGGCCTCATCCGCAAGGACGGCATGGCGAAGTATGCCGAGAGCCTGACGACCAATCCGACACGCTCGCGCTTCAGGCTAAAGGATCCGCGCGGCTTCGACGAGTTCACGAAGCATCTCTCCGAACACCCTGCCGTCGGCGCCGCCAACACCATGGAGAACTACCAGGGCAAGCGGCCCTCGCTCTACGACTTCGAGGAGGAGTGGAAGGCGCTCGACCTGCCGACGCTGATCGTCTGCGGCGACGAGGACGATCCCTGCCTGCAGCCCAGCCTTTACCTGAAGCAGGTCCTGCCGAACGCCGGCCTCGCGATGTTCGCCAAGACCGGGCATGCGGTGAACCTCGAGGAGCCGGACGCCTTCAACCGTGAGCTCTGGAACTTCATCGTGCTTGTCGAATCCGGCAAATGGACGCCGCGGCAGCCTGCAGCGAAGGACGCCGGCCTTATCTGACCGTCACGGCGTGATTGAGCGGCCCGTGACCGCGCCCGAAACCGGGCGCGGTTTCGATGGCCTTGCGGACATAGTCGCGCGCCCGCGCGACGGAATCGTGCAACGTCATGTTCTGGGCAAGGCCCGCCGCGATCGCGGATGCGAGCGTGCAGCCCGTGCCATGGGTGCTGCGGCTCACGATCCGCGCATCCTCGAAGCGGTCGAACCTGCCGTCGTGGAACAGCAGGTCGACAACGCGATCGCCCTCCAGATGACCGCCCTTCATCAGCACCGCACCGGCGCCTAGGTCGACCAGCCGTTCGGCGGCACGCTTCATGTCGGCCTCACCCCTCACCGGGAAGCCCACCAGCACTTCCGCTTCAGGGAGGTTGGGCGTGATCAGGGCCGCCATCGGCAGCAGCGTGTCGCGCAGCGCGGCTTCGGCTTCGGTCAGAAGCAGCCGGTGTCCGCCCTTGGCCACCATCACCGGATCGACGACCAGCGGCACGCCGGGCGCATGCCTGGCGATGCCGGCTGCGACCACGGCGATCACTTCAGCGCTGTGCAGCATGCCGGTCTTGAGCGCGTCGGCACCGATGTCGCTCAGCACGACCTCGATCTGCTGCGCGATGAAGGCCGGCTCGATCCCGACCACGCCATGCACGCCCTCGGTATTCTGGGCCGTAAGGGCCGTGATGGCCGTCGCCGCGAAGCCGTCCATCGCCGTGACCGCCTTGATGTCGGCCTGGATACCCGCCCCGCCGCCGGAATCGGAGCCGGCAACGATCAGCACCCGGCCCTTCATGCCGCCTGCCGGGGAATTGCGTCGATGATCTGGTCGACCACGCTGCGCACGAGTTCGGAATCGTCGCCCTCGGCCATCACGCGGATCAACGGCTCGGTGCCGGATTTGCGCACCAGGATGCGCCCGCCCTTGCCGAGGCGTTCTTCCCCCGAGGCAATGGCTTTGGCGACGGAGGCGGCATCCAGCGCGGCCGTCGCGTCGGCGACACGGATGTTCTTGAGCAACTGCGGCACCGGCTCGAAGGCGCGGAAGAACTCGCTGGCGGGACGGTCGCAGCGGATCAGCGCGCAGAGCGCCTGGAGGGCGGCCATCAATCCGTCGCCGGTCGTGGCGTGATCCGTCATGATGATGTGCCCCGACTGCTCGCCGCCCAGGTTAAAACCGTCGGCGCGCATGCGCTCCAGCACGTAACGGTCGCCGACCTGCGTGCGCACGAGCTTCAGTCCCCGCACCTCGAGGTAGCGCTCCAGCCCGAGGTTGGACATGACGGTCGCGACGACACCGCCGCCCGAGAGCAGGTCGCTCTGCTTCCATTGATCGGCGATCGTGGCCATGAGTTGGTCGCCGTCGATCACGCGGCCGGTCTCGTCGACCAAAATGACGCGATCGGCATCGCCGTCGAGGCCGATGCCGATATGGGCATGATGCGCGACGACCTGCTCCTGCAGCACGCCGGGATGCGTCGAGCCGCAATTGCCGTTGATGTTGAAACCATCCGGCGCGACACCGACGCGAACGACCTCGGCACCGAGTTCGGTGAGCACGGTGGGCGCGACCTTGTAGGCGGCACCATTGGCACAATCGACGACGACCTTGAGCCCACTGAGGTCGAGACCTCGCGGGGCCGATGCCTTGACCGACTCGATGTAGCGGCCCTGGACGTCGTCGAGCCGCTTGGCCCGGCCGATCGCGGCGGCGTCGGCAAGGGCGAGGTCGGAGGGTCTCATCACCAGCGCCTGGATCTCGCTCTCGACCGCGTCGGACAGTTTGAAGCCGTCCGGCCCGAACAGCTTGATGCCGTTGTCCTCGTAGGGATTGTGCGACGCGGAGATCATCACGCCGACATCGGCCCGCATCGACCGGGTCAGGAAGCCGACGGCGGGCGTGGGAATAGGCCCCAGCAGGAAGACGTCCACCCCCACCGAAAGGAAGCCGGCCGTCAGGGCCTGCTCCAGCATGTATCCCGACAGGCGCGTATCCTTGCCGATCACGGCACGGTTGCGGTGGGCGCCGCGGTGGAAGACCTGGCCGGCGGCCATGCCGATGCGCATCGCCATCTCGGCGGTCATCGGGGCGGTATTGGCACGACCGCGAACGCCGTCGGTACCGAAGAGTGAACGAGCCATTAGTGTAGTTTTACCGCATCGCCTCGAACACGGCGAGGGTCTGCCGGGTCGCCACGACGTTGTGAACGCGGACGATCGAGGCGCCGCGACGCACGGCTTCCACCCCCAGCCAGGCCGATGCAGGATCGCGATCAGCAGGCTTTTCGAGGCCCGTCAGCCGGCCGATGAAACTCTTGCGGGAGCAGCCGATCAACACCGGATAGCCCTCCTCCATCAGGCGCTTCGTGCCGACAATCAGCGCGAGTTCCTCCTCGACCTTCTTGCCGAAACCGAGGCCGGGATCGAGGGCGATGCGCTCCCGCTCCACGCCTGCCGCCTCACAGGCTGCGGCGCGATCGAGCAGGAACCGGCGAACATCCTCGACGACGTTGTCGTAGGCCGGCCCGGCATAGCGCTCCTCCGGTCGGCCGCGACGGTGCATCAACACGACGGATGCCTTGCTTCGGACGACCAGCGGCAGCATCGCTTCGTCATCGCGCAATGCCGATACGTCGTTCACGATGCGCGCACCGGCTGCCAATCCCGCTTCGGCAACGAAGGCGCGACGCGTATCGAGGGAAACGACTGCGCCGTGGCGAACCAGGCCTTCGACGACGGGCAGAACCCGCCGGCATTCCTCCTCGGGAAAGACGGCGGCCGAGCCGGGGCGTGTGGACTCCCCGCCGACATCCAGGATGTCGGCTCCCTCCGCCACAAAGCGCAGGCCATCGTCGATGGCCCGCGCCGGGTCGAGGCGTTCACCGCCGTCGGAGAAGGAGTCGGGCGTCACATTCACGATCGCCATCACGAGAGGGCGATCGAGGGCGAGGCCCGCGAAGCGTCGGATCAAACGCCCGGCTGAGGCTCGGGGTTAGCGCCTGGCGCCGGGCCGGTGGTGGTCGGGACCGAGGCGCGGCGGCGGCGATCCGACGTTCCGGCGCCGCCGGTATCGTCGCGCACGACCTTCTCGCCGCGCAGGATGGTGCCGATCTCGTCGTTGCTCAGCGTCTCGTACTCGAGCAGCGCCTTGGAAATCGTATGCAGATCCTCGAGGCGCTCGGTCAGGATCGTCCTGGCACGGCCCTCGGCCTCCTCGATCAGGCGGCGAACCTCCTGATCGATGAGCTGGGATGTCGCCTCGGAGACGTTTTGCGTCTGGGTCACTGCGTGGCCCAGGAAGACCTCCTGCTCGTTGGCCTGATAGCGCACACGGCCGAGCTTCTCGGACATGCCGTAGGCGGTGATCATGCCGCGGGCCGTCTGGGTCGCGACCTGGATGTCGCTGGCGGCGCCCGTCGTCACGTTCTCGGGGCCGAACACCAGCTCCTCGGCGAGGCGGCCGCCGAACATGATGGCCAGGCGCGACTCGAGATACTGCTTGGTGTGGCTGAGATGATCGCGTTCCGGCAGCTGCATGGTCACGCCCAAGGCGCGGCCGCGCGGGATGATCGTCACCTTGTGCAGGGGATCGCTCTTGGGAACATGCATGGCGACCAGCGCGTGGCCGGCCTCATGATAGGCCGTGAGCGTCTTTTCCTCGTCGGTCATGGCCATCGAGCGGCGCTCGGTGCCCATCAGCACCTTGTCCTTGGCGTATTCGAAATCGCCCATCGTCACGAGGCGCTTGCCGACGCGCGCGGCACGCAGGGCGGCCTCGTTCACGAGATTGGCCAGATCGGCGCCGGAGAAGCCCGGCGTACCGCGAGCCAGCACGCGCGGATCGACGTCAGGCGCCAGCGGCACCTTGCGCATGTGGACCTTGAGTATCTTCTCGCGGCCGCCGACATCGGGATTCGGCACCACGACCTGGCGGTCGAAGCGACCCGGACGCAGCAGCGCCGGATCGAGCACGTCGGGACGGTTGGTGGCGGCGATCAGGATGACGCCCTCGTTCGCCTCGAAACCGTCCATCTCGACCAGCAGCTGGTTGAGGGTCTGCTCGCGCTCGTCATTGCCGCCGCCCAAGCCGGCGCCGCGATGGCGGCCGACGGCGTCGATTTCGTCGATGAACACGATGCACGGGGCGTTCTTCTTGGCCTGCTCGAACATGTCGCGCACGCGGCTGGCGCCGACGCCCACGAACATCTCGACGAAATCGGAGCCCGAGATGGTGAAGAACGGCACGTTGGCCTCGCCGGCGATGGCGCGCGCCAGCAGCGTCTTACCGGTACCCGGAGGGCCGACCAGCAAGCAGCCCTTGGGAATCTTGCCGCCCAGCCGCTGGAACTTCTGTGGGTCCTTCAGGAAGTCGACGATCTCCTCGAGTTCGCCCTTGGCCTCGTCGATACCGGCGACGTCGTCGAACGTGACGCGGCCATGCTTCTCGGTCAGCAGGCGCGCCTTCGACTTGCCGAAGCCCATGGCGCGGCCGGTGCCGCTCTGCATCTGGCGCAGGAAGAAGATGTAGACGCCGACCAGGACGAGGACGGGCAGCCAGCTCACAAAGATGCTGCCGAGGTTCATGCCCTCTTCCGCCGGTCCCGCATCGACACGGTCGACGTTCTTGATGAGCATCGGCATCAACTGGTCGTCCGGCGGCGTGCTCGGCACATAGGTCGAGAACTTCTGCACGCCATTGCGCGGCTCGCGGAAGGTGCCGTTGATCGTGTTGCCCTGGATGCGGACATCCTGGACCTGCCGCTGCTCGACCGACCGAACGAACTCGGAATAGGAGATCGTGTTGCCCGGGGTCCGGGAAGCCCCGCCCTGGAAGACGCTGTAAAGCAGCGCGAGCAACAGGACGATGACGATCCAGAGGGCGGCGTTACGATTGAACGGGTTCACTGTGGCTTCCGTTATGAGGGGCTACGACCAAGATGGGTTGCGGCCGCAGGGTCGCAAGCGAAAAATGCAGCGGGAATCAAGGGCTGCCTTCCATTCCTGCCATTTTCGGGCCGGACAATCCACTCAAGCTGCCGCGAGCCGGCCGCCTGGCGCAAGGCGAATTGGCACCCCGCCAGGGTGAAATCCTGCCCCCGCCCCGATCTGCCGCGATCGACGGTCCCGGACAGCCGGGCCAGCGCACGGTCGAGGCGTTCCCGCCGTGGAGGGTGGTCGCTGCCGCCCAAGGCCTGCACGACGCGGCTGGCCAGCCTGCGCCGAAGGTCGAGCGGCAGCCGCTCGATGGCAGCCCGGTCGAGGGCCACGCCGCCATCGTCCCGGGCCTCGAACATCGCCACCCCCGCCCGGGCGGCCAGCAGTTCGTGGCCAGACCTCAGACGATCTGCATCCGGCAGTCCCGCGATCGGAACGCCTTGCTGGCGCAAGCGCGCCCGCTCAAACCGTGGATCGGTGTTGGACGGGTCGTCGATCCATGCGATGCCGCGCGAAACCAGCGTGGCGGCAAGGCGCGCGCGCGCGACCGGCAGCAAGGGACGCAGGAGACGGACCTCCGGCCATTCGATTAGCGCTGCCATGCCAGCGAGCCCGTCCGGCCCGCTGGCCCGCGCCGTACGCATTGCGATCGTCTCGGCCTGGTCGTCGGCCTGATGCGCCACCAGGAGGTGCAGAATTCCGCGCTCGCGGCAGGCTTCGCGCAACAGCCCGTATCGGGCGCCGCGCGCCGCTTCCTGAAGGCCGGTGGACGGCTTTGCGCCCGTCCACCGCAGGATGAGACTCTCGACACCGCGGCTTTCCAGCAGCCTGCCTGTGGCCAGCGCCTCCCCCGCCGCCTCGGGGCGCAGCCCGTGATCGACGATCAGCGCGATGATCCGGCCACCGACTGGAGCCGCCCATTCCTGAGCCAGCAGGGTTAGGGCGAGCGAGTCGCGGCCACCGGAAACGGCGACGGCCAGTTCGGGACGGGTCTCGAAGGGTCCGAAGGGCGCCATGAGGCGCGCGAAGGTCGCCCCATCGACGGGGCGCGGGTCGCCGGTGTCGCTCACCCGCACCCGTTCTTCTGGCGCTCCTGCTCGATCCGCCGCTTCTGCAGGTCGGTCGCGCGCGGATAGTCCTGGCTGAAGCGCGCGAACACCGCGCAGGCGTCCGTCTTGCGGCCCAGCACGGCCATGGTAATGCCGAGCTTCAGGAGATTGTCCGGACCCTTCTGGCTGGTCTTGTAGACCTTGTAGCCTTCGGCGAAAGCCGTTAGGGCGCTGTTGTAGTCGCGACGCGCGTAATAGGTCTCGCCGAGCCAGTACTGGGCGTTGCCGGCCAGCTTGTTCTGCGGGTTGCGCTGAACGAAGGTCCTGAAGCCGCGCTCGGCGGCGGCATAGTCCCCTTCCTGAAGCTTCTTCACGGCATCGTCGTAGAGCTGCTCGGCCGTGGCGCCGGCGGGTGCCGGCGAACTTGTCGGAGCGGCTGCCGGCGCCCCCGGGCGCGTCGTTGCGGCCGCCCCGGAGCGGCCACCGCCGCCCTTCTCGAGCTGCTCGATCCGGTACTCGTAGTCCGCCTGCATCTTCTCCATCTGCTGCTGCAGCTTCGCATTGCGATTCTGCAGCTGCTCGAGCTGGCCGGTCAGATTGGTCAGCGACTGCTGGAGCTGATTGAATCGGTCCTCGATGTAGACCGCATCTCCCCCACGCTGCGCCGCGGCCGCCGTGGGCAAGGCAAGGGCAATGAGGAGGGCGAACCGGGCGGGAAGGATCTTCATGGCAAACGCTTTGTTCACATCAAACGCGGCCATTTTCAGGCATGGCCGTCCCGCCTCCAAACGAAAACGCCGGTCGCATCACGACCGGCGTTTCGTGCATTTGCCTCGTGCGAGGCGATTCTACTCCAGGGCCGTCACAGCGCGACGGTTGCGCGCCCAGGCCGCCTCGTCGGAGCCGACCGGATCCGGACGTTCCTTGCCATAGCTGACGGTCTTGATGCGCGACGCGGGGATACCCTGCGCGATCAGGTACTGGCGCGCGGCGTTGGCGCGGCGCTCTCCGAGGGCCAGGTTGTACTCGCGCGTGCCGCGCTCGTCGCAATGGCCTTCGACGGTGATCTGATAATTGCCGTACTTCTTCAGCCACTCGGCCTGACGGTTCAGGGTCTGCCGGCCGTCCTCGCGCACGGTCGAGGAATCGGTGTCGAAGAAGACGCGGTCGCCGACATTCTGCCGGAAGTCGCCGACCGATCCCGGTGTCACGGACGTGGTTGCAGCGGATGCCGTCTGCGTGTCGTTGTTATTGCTGCAGGCGGCGATGAGGAACACCGCTGCGAGGGCCGACAAAGCCTTGATAATGCTCATCTCTGGATCCACTCCCTGACGGAATCGACCCGGGCGAGGGCTACGCGCGGGTCGACAAAAAAGATCATATATTTCGCTACTGCGGAATCAAGGGCGACCAGGCCGGGTCCGAAGCATCGGTCGGCGTCGGGACCTGCCGCTCGAAGCGTCCGGTGATGTCGATCTGGTGCAGCGAGGCTGCCCCCGCGCGCCCACCCGAACTGGGTTGCTGGCGGAAGAACATCAGCACGCGGCCATTGGGGGCCCAGGTGGGCCCCTCGACGAGGAAGCCGCTGGCCAGCATGCGCTCCCCACTGCCGTCCGAACGCATCACGCCGATGCCGAAGCCGCCTGAACCGATCTTGGTGAAGGCGATGAAGTCGCCGCGCGGCGACCAGACAGGGGTGGCATAGCGACCGTCGCCGAAGCTGATGCGCCGCTCGCCGCCGCCGCCCGCGCTCATGATGTAAAGCTGCTGGGCGCCGCCGCGGTCCGAGTTGAACACGATCTGCGAACCGTCGGCCGAGAAGCACGGCGAGGTGTCAATGGCCGGTGAGTTGGTCAGCCGGCGGAGCTGCCGGCCGCGCACGTCCATTTCGTAGAGATTGGTGCGACCGTTCTCGGCGATGCTCATGACGACCTTTGTGCCGTCCGGCGAGAAGCGGGGCGCGAAACTCATGCCCGGGAAGTTGCCCAGGAGCTCGCGGCGACCGCTGTCGACGTTCTGCAGGTAGACGCGCGGCGGGCCGTTGTTCTCGCCGTAGGCCATGTAGACGATTTCCTGCAACGTCGGCGAGAAGCGCGGCGTCAGCGCGATGGTCTTGCCGTCGGTCAGGTAGCGATTGTTGGCGCCGTCCTGGTCCATGACGGCGATGCGCTTAGTCCGGTTGTTGCCCGGACCGGTCTCCGACACATAGGCGACGCGGGTGTCGAAGTAGCCCTCCTCGCCGGTCACGCGCTTGTAGATCGCGTCGGAGATGATGTGCGAAAGGCGGCGCCAGTTGTTGGGCTGGCTGGTGAAGGACAGGCCCGTGGCCTGCTGACTCGTGACCACATCCCACAGCCGGAAGTCGACCTTGATGCTGCCGCCGACCGAGGTGACCTGGCCGACGACGAGACCCGCGGCGCCGACGCTGCGCCAGTCGGGAAAGCGTGGCGGCGTGGTCGCATCCACATCCTTCTGGATGTAGGCGCTGGACGGGATCACCCGGAACAGGCCGGAATTCTGCAGGTTGTTGCGGATCACGCCGGCCATCTGGGCGCCGACCGCGTCGCCGCGGAAGTCGACGATGGCGATCGGCACCGGCTCGAAGCTCGGCCTCGTCATGTCGATCGTGAGCTGCGCGCGCGCGGTGCCCGCAATGCCGGCGGTGGCAAGTGCCACACCGCCCAGCAGGGTCGTCCGTCGAGGAAGAATCATGTCGGACCTCTTCATTTGAAGGTTCTATTAAGGCGTCGGTCTCTAGTAGTCGCGTGGGTCGAAGTTGAACGTAATCGTTTTCCAACTCGTGAATTTTTCTGGTGACAGCGGCCACGGCTGACACCGCGGATTCATGATGGCGCGATGCGCGGCATCGGCAGCGGCGCGGAAGACAGGGTCGCTATTGTAGCGGCCCGTATCGCGCAGCTCCGCCTTTACCGGCGTGCCGTTCTGGCTCATCTCCACGGTCAGCGTAATGATCATGGCTTGGTCACGCGATCCGCCCTGGGTATTCCAGCAGGGGCGGATCTTCTGGCGCACGCCCTCGATCTCGCTGGCCGTGACGACGGCCGCAAGGTTCGGCGCCGCGGGTGCCTGTCGCGTGACCTGCTGCACAGGCTTCGGGCTCTGCTCCGGCGTATGGATCTTCTGCGTCGACTGCTTGTTCTTCAGGATGTCGTCGATCATCGAATCGACGCTCTGCTTGGGCGGCGCAGGCTTCGGTGGCGGCGGCTTCGGAGGGTCGGGCTTCTTGGCCTCGGGCGCGGGCTTTGGCGGCTCCGGTGGCTTCTCGACCTTCGGCTTTTCCGGCTCCTTGGGCTTCATGGCCACCAGATCCTCGACGGGCTTGGCGGCTTCCGTCTTCGGCTTTTCCTGCGGCTTCGGAGGCGGCGGCTTGGGTGGCTCGGCGACCTCGGGCGGCTTCGGAGTCGGCGGCGACGGCGGCGGCTCGGCCGACTGCACGGGCGGCGCCTTGGTCGTCTCCTGGGCGATCGGCGCGTCCTTGGGCTGCGGCGGCAGAGTGGCCACGGTCGGCGCCCCCGCCTTCTTGTCGATCGCCTCGAACTCGACCATCACCGGCTCGGGTTCCATCGGCGGCGTGCGACCGAAGAAGTCGAGATTGAGCACCGCCGCCGCCAGCACGAAGACGTGCACCATCGCCGACACGATGGCCGGTGTGCGCATCTCGATGCTGGCGGGATGGCGACGCACCATCGTCCTCTTCGTTTCCGTTCTCTCAGCGCCGCGGGGTCGGCGCCTGGGGTTGCAGTTGGGCCGGAGCCTGTGGCGCGCGCGGCGCGGTCTGGCCGGGCGCGGCCGGGGTCACCGTTCCGCGACCCAGTGCCTGGGCCTGCTCGCCGAGCAGGCCGAGCTGCCTGAAGCCGCTGTCGATCACGACGCCCATGACTTCCATCATCTTCCCGTAGTCGACGCTCTTGTCGCCGCGCATGAAGACGCGCTGGTCGGGCTTCTCCTCGTGCACGGCCTTCAGCTTCGCGCCGAGTTCGGCGATGTCGTACTTGGTCTCCCCGAGGAACACCTCGCCCTGGGAGTTCACCGACACCACCATCGGCTCATCCTTGCCGCCGACTTGGCTGGCGCTGGTCTTCGGCAGGTCGACCGGGACGCCGACCTGGAGCAGCGGCGCCGTGACCATGAAGATGATCAGCAGCACCAGCATGACGTCGACCAACGGCGTCACGTTGATGTCGGCGATCGGCGTGTAGCTCCGTCGCTTGAACTTGCTGCCCGATGAGTTGGCGCCAGGTGCCGGTATGACGCCCGACATCAGACCTGTTCCTCGAGCTGACGCGACAGGATGGTGATGAACTCACCGGCGAACGCCTCGAGCTGCTGGGCGTAGCGCGAGACCTGGCCCGACAGGATGTTGTAGGCGGCCGCCGCGGGAATGGCGGCGACCAGGCCGATCGCCGTGGCGAACAGCGCCTCGGAGATGCCAGGCGCGACGACCGCCAGCGACGTGTTCTTCGACTGCGCGATGTGGCTGAAGCTGTTCATGATGCCCCACACCGTGCCGAACAGTCCCACGAAGGTCGCATTCGCGCCGACGGTGGCGAGGAATCCCAACCGCTTCTCGATGGCCTCCATCTCGCGCTGGATCGTGACGCCCATCACCTGCTCGATGCGCTGGCGCAGGGCCGCACGGGCCGTGGCGCTGGAGGCCAGCCCCTTGGAAACCGACCGGCGCCACTCGCGCATGGCGGCGGAGAAGATGCTCGACATCGGATCTTCGGGCTTGGCGCCGACGCGGTCGTAGAGGTCCTCGAGCGAGACGCCGGACCAAAACGTGTCCTCGAACGTCTGGGCGCTGCGCTTCAGCGACCGAAGGCGGAGCACCTTCTCGAAGATGATCGCCCACGACCAGAACGATGCCAGCATGAGCAGGATCATGATGGCCTTCACGACCCAGTCGGCCTGCATGAACAGGCCGTATACGGACATGTCAATCGTCCCCGTGCCGCCGCCGAGGGGGGCTCCGGCGACCTGCGCTAGCGCGTCCATTTATGTTCTCCGTTGGTTCAAGAGGGTTGTATCCGAATATGGCGTGAGCGGGGCGATCCGCTCGCAGCTACCTGGGCCAGGGCAGTCCGCACGAGCGGCGGCAATCGGACAGGCCGGCCGCCTTCGCCCATGCAGGCGACGACGAGCTCGGCTCGAACCAGGATCTCTTCATTGCGGCGCGCATGCTGAATCATGTCGAGCGACGCGCCGCGCATCTCGCCGCAGCCGGTCACGATCTCGATCGTGTCGTCCAGCCGCGCCGGCTTGAGGTAGTCGATGGCGCAGCGGCGCACCACCCAGTGGATGCCGCGCTCCTCGCGCAACGACGTGTGCTGCTGTCCCAGCAACCGGAGCAGTTCCGTGCGGCCGCGCTCGAGGAAGCGCAGCCAGTTGGCGTAATAGACGATGCCGGCAGCGTCGGTGTCCTCGTAATAGACGCGCAGCGGCAACACGTGGCTGCCGTCGTGCAGGCGGCCGGAGGTCGGCACGGTGCTCACGCATCCTCCGACGGGTCGGCTGCCGCCAGCAGGTCGAGCTGCTGCTTCTGCCCGTTGGGCATCGCCAGACCGAGATGGCGATAGCCGCCCTCCGACAAGAGACGGCCGCGCGGCGTGCGCATCAGCAGGCCGAGCTGCATCAGGTAGGGCTCGATCACGTCCTCGATGACGTCGCGCTGTTCTGCCAGCGCGGCCGCCAGAGTCTCGGCGCCCACCGGGCCGCCGCCGTAGTTCTCGGCGATGCACGCGAGATAGCGGCGGTCCATGCCGTCAAGGCCGCGTCCGTCGACCTCCAGCCGGGTCAGTGCCGCGTCCGCCACCTGGGCGGTGACCCTGACATCCCCGGCGACCGCCGCGAAGTCGCGCACCCGGCGCAGCAGACGGTTGGCAACGCGCGGCGTGCCGCGTGACCTTTTGGCGATCTCGGCACTGCCATCCAGTGCGAGGGTCATCTTGAGGACGCGGGCGGCGCGCTGCACGATCGTCTCGAGTTCGGCCGGCGTGTAGAACACCATGCGCAGCGGGATGCCGAAGCGCTCGCGCAACGGTCGCGTCATGAGGCCTGACCGCGTCGTGGCCCCGACCAGGGTGAAGGGCGGCAGCTCGATGCGGACCGAGCGCGCGGCCGGCCCCTCGCCGATCATCAGGTCGAGCTGGAAATCCTCCATCGCGGGATAGAGAACCTCCTCGATTGCAGGATTGAGACGGTGGATTTCGTCGATGAACAACACATCGTGCGCCTGTAGATTTGTCAGCTGCGCGGCGAGGTCGCCCGCCTTCTGGATGACCGGGCCAGAGGTCGCGCGGAAACCGACGCCCATCTCGCGCGCCACGATCTGCGCCATCGTCGTCTTGCCGAGGCCGGGTGGCCCGTGCAGCAGGACGTGATCCAGGGCTTCGCCACGCCCCTTGGCGGCGGCAATGAAGATCTTCAGGTTCTCGCGGACCTGCTTCTGTCCGATGAAATCGTCGAGCGTCTGCGGGCGCAGCGCCAGTTCGGCGGCGTCTTCCTCGGAGCGCTTCGGCGTCACCAGGCGTTCGGGAGCGGCATTCATCTTGCGAGATCCTGGAGGCCGGCCCGAATCACGGCATCGAGCCCAGCGCCGTCACCGAGCCGCTGGATCGCCCGCGCCACCGCGCCGAACGCCTCGACCCGCTTGTAGCCGAGATTGACCAGGGCGGAGACCGCATCCTCGTTGATCGATCCGGCCGGGCTCGCCGCCTCGCCGGCCCTGGTCTCCACTGCAGGCGACGGCGCCACGCCGAACGCAGCGGCCTTGTCCTTCAACTCGGTGACCAGCCGCGCGGCGAGCTTCGGACCGACGCCGGGGGGACGGCTCAGGGTCGCCCGATCCTGGGAGGCGATCGCGCGCGCGATCTCGTCAGGCGACAGGGTCGACAGGATCGACAGGGCCACGCGGGCGCCGACGCCCTGCACGGTCGTCAGGATGCGGAACCAGTCCCGCTCCTTCGTTTCGAGGAAGCCGTAGAGCGCAATGGCGTCCTCGCGCACGATCGTCTCGACCAGCATGGTCGCCGGTCCGCCGACCGAGAGGTCGCGCAGGGTACGCGCCGAGGCCGAGACGAGATAGCCGACACCGCCGACGTCGATGACGGCGCTGTCGGTATCCACCGAGTCGACGAGGCCCTTCAACTTGGCAATCACAGCGCGGCCTCGATGCGTCGCGCGGTGGCACGGTGATGGGCATGGCAGATCGCGACCGCCAGGGCATCGGCAGCGTCCTGCTTGGCATCGACGCCCGGCAGGAGCCGGCCGACCATCATGGCGATCTGGTTCTTGTCGGCGTGCCCCGTCCCAACGACCGACTTCTTCACGAGGTTGGTGGCGTACTCGTAGACCGGGAGGCCGGCCCGCGCCGGCGCCAGCATGACGACGCCACGTGCCTGACCGAGTTTCAATGTGGACCCCGGATTGACGTTCACGAAGGTCTCCTCGACCGCAGCCTCGACCGGCCGCTGCGCCTCGAGGACCTGGACAACGCCCTCGAACAAGTCCCTCAGCCGCTCCGCCAGCGTGCCCGTGGTCGCGACCTTCACGACGCCGTGGGCCACGTGGCGCAGCCGGTTGCCCTCGACCTCGATCACACCCCAGCCGGTCAATCGCAGACCGGGGTCGAGGCCGATCAGTCTCATCGCGCCCGGCTCAGGCCGCGAACTTCGCCAGAGCGTCGTCCGACACCTCGAAGTTGGCGTAGACGTTCTGGACGTCGTCGTTGTCTTCGAGCGCCGAGATGAGGTCGAGCAAGGTTTGCACCGTCTCACCCTCGATCGGTGCGCCGGTCTTCGGCCGCCAGGTCAGCTTGGCGACGCTAGGCTGGCCCAGCGACTTTTCCAGCGCCTCGCGCACGACGTTGAAACTGTCCTGAGCGCAATAGATCTCGTGGACCGCGTCCTCACCCTCGCCACTCACCACGTCGTCGGCGCCGGCGTCGATCGCCTTCTCCAGGACCTCGTCGGCGCTGCCGACGGACAAGGGAAAGCGGAACTCGCCCAGCCGGTCGAACATGAACGACACGCTGTTGGATTCACCCAGGTTGCCGCCGTGCTTCGAGAACATGGACCGGACCTCGCCCGCGGTACGGTTGCGGTTGTTGGTCAGCGCCTCGACGATCACGGCGACGCCGGCCGGCCCGTAGCCTTCGTAACGGACCTCGTCATAGTTCGCGTCCGCATCAGGGCCCGAGCCGCGCTTGATCGCGCGATCGATCGTGTCGCGGGTCATATTGGAGTCGCGCGCGGCGATCACGGCGGCCCGCAGACGCGGGTTGGACGCCGGGTCGGCGGCACCCAGCCGGGCCGCGGTCGTAATTTCGCGGATCAGCTTAGTGAAGATTTTCGCCCGCACGGCGTCCTGACGCCCTTTGCGATGCATGATGTTCTTGAATTGGGAATGCCCCGCCATCGCCAACAACCAGATTAGGTAACCGGAAAAGCCGCCTATACCACTTCTCGTGGGTTTTGGCAGGCTGCTGCGTCCTCTTGAGGCCTTCAGGACAAAAAAAGGCGGGGGCCGAAGCCCCCGCTAAATAACGTCGGAACCTTGATTCCGACGCCCCCTCTAACCTGGAAGACAGTCGCCGATCCGGCGAAAAACCGTTTAACATCAAAAGGATGCCGTTTTTTCCCCAGCCCGTCAACGACGCCGTTTCGCCACCGCTAATAGCTATGAAGCGACCCTAACGGATACAAGATGCGGGAAGTCAGGCAGCCGGCGCGAGCCGGCCGCCCGTCCGGACCGGCCGGATGGATTTCGCGAGCCCGGTCCGGTCGTCGGTTTCCACCACTGCCGCGCACAAAGTCCCCTCCCCCTCGGCCGGGGACAGGCGCTCGCCCGGCATCTTGCGGATGAATCGCTGCATCGCGACCTCCTTTTTCATGCCGATCACACTGTCATAATCCCCGCACATGCCTACATCGGTCTGGTAGGCGGTGCCGCCGGGCAGCACCCAGCCATCGGCCGTCGGGACATGGCTGTGACTGCCCAGCACGGCGGAGGCGCGGCCATCGCAGAAGTGCCCGATCGACTGCTTCTCGCTGGTCGCCTCGCCATGAACGTCGACCAGAATCAGGTTGGCGCTGCCACCGAGCGCATACTTCGACAGTTCGGCATCCAGCGCGCGGAAAGGATCGTCCAGCGCATCCATGAACAGCCGGCACATGACGTTGATCACCACGATCTTCTGGCCGCGTGCGGTCTGGAACAGGTTGGCACCCCAGCCGGGGGTTCCGGGCGGGAAATTGATCGGCCGCAGCAGGCGCTTGTCCTGCGCGATGTAGGGGATGATCTCGCGCTGATCCCAGGCATGGTTGCCGGTGGTGATGCAGTCGACGCCGGCCTCGTGCAGCTCGGCGCAGATTTTGGCAGTGATGCCGAAGCCGGCTGCCGCGTTCTCACCGTTCACCACGACGAAGTCGAGCCCCAGCTCGCGACGCAGCCGCGGCACGTCCTTGATGACCGCATCGCGGCCGGCGCGGCCGACGATGTCGCCGCAAAACATGATCTTCATGCGTCAGACAAAGGCGCAAGCGCGCCGGTCGGTCAACAGCCAATCGAGCCGCTGGTCGTCGGCGCCATGCGGCACGTCCGCAACGAGCTGCAGGTCGAAGCCGACACCGACTGCCGTCACCTTGCGCCGCTTGCGCAGGTCCTCGAGCGAGCGGTCGTAGAAGCCGCCTCCGTACCCCAGCCGCCAGCCCTCGGCGTCGCAGGCGAGCAACGGCACAAGCAGGGCGTCGGGCTCGAGCGCCTCGGAGCCGGCCGAGGGCTGCAGCGTGCCGAAAACGCCGGCCTCCAGCGGGTCTCCCGGAGACCAGGCACGGAACGAGAGTCGCTGGCCACGCCCCTGCACCACCGGCAGGGCCAGCCGGCAGCCCTCGCCGTGCAGATGAGCCATCAGCGGCCGAATATCGATTTCGTCCTTGATCGGCCAGAAGCCGGAGACGGTGGCCGGCACGCCGATCGGATGTGCGAGGCGAAAGGATTCGAGCAAGGCCTCTGCTGCCGCCCGGCGCTCGTTTTCGCCCAAGGCCTGCCGGCGCGCGAGCATGGTCGCGCGCAACGCTCGTTTAGTCTCGATCAGGGTCATGACAGCAAGGGAAGCAAGTGGGGCGGCTCCACGATGGGCCGTGGCTCGTAGAACCTCCAAGGCCTGCAAAAGCAGGTGGGCGTCGTGTAGCCAAGACCAGGGTCAAGGCCAGGAACAACTCCCAGGAGTTCTTATTGGCCCCGGGGTTTTAAGCGGGCCGCGCGCCGCGCAGAATTCCGCCCCGCTCCCAATGTAGGGACTCGCGGCGACCATCGCAATGACAGGGCATCATACCGATGCAGATCCTCGCTTCGCACAGGATGTCAGGATCCGCCTACGCGGCTCCTGACACTTTCTTCGACATCTTGTCGACGCGGGCCGTGATCAGCTCCTCGAGCGCGGTCGCCAGCGTGTCCGCGCTGTCGGTGGCGGTCACCCGCGCCGTCTCCGCGGCCTTCGCGACGCCGCGCGCCTCACGGCTTTCCTCGGCGAGCAGCAGCGAGGCAAAGACCAGAAGCTTGAACTCAGGCGTGCCTGGAAGCTGGCGGCGAAGCTCGTTTACCTTGCCGTCGACATAGGCGGCCAGCTCCTGGACACGCGCTTCCTCGCCTTCGCCACAAGCGAGTTCATAGGTACGACCGGCGATCAGAACCGAAACCTGCGGCATTTTCCGCTTCTCCTGCTTATTGCGCCTTGTTCGGCGTTTGAGGGGTTTTGTACTTTGCCACGTCGCGTGCGGTGACGCACGCCCGGGGCTGGGGAGAAAGCAGGTCCGTCAGGACTGGTCCGCAGCCAGCAGCGAGCGGATATATTCCATCGCCCGTTCGAGGCGTTCTTCAACTTCGGTCGCCACGCGCTTCAGCTCTTCATGTTCGCTTTCGACCTTGGCGAGCCGGGCGCCGAGGGCGTCGGAACGCTCCCGCTCGAGACGCAGACGTTCGTCGACCATCGATTCGAGCCGGCTCAGCGCGCTGTCGACTCGGTCCGTTACGGTGGCTGCCTTGGACATCGTTCCCCCGACAGCGGATCGCCGTTGGTCACCCGGCTGAATCTGCTCCATCCACCAAGATTAGGGGGTGTGCCTGTGAGCGGTCAACATCTTGACCCTGTGGAGGGTAAAACCCCGCAAGATGTTGGCTTTGCCCGTGTTTTTGCGCATTGACGGGCCAAAGGGTGGTCGTCATGTTGCGCGCCATCCGAAAAACCATACGGCACAAGCATAAAATGACCGACCAAACCGCTGCCCCGCGTGACATGGCGAACGCCATCAGGGCCTTGGCCATGGACGCCGTGCAGTTGGCGGATTCGGGTCATCCCGGCATGCCGATGGGCATGGCCGACGTGGCCACCGTCCTGTTCTCCAAGTTCCTGAAGTTCGACGCCTCGGAACCCAACTGGCCCGATCGCGATCGCTTCATTCTGTCGGCCGGCCACGGCTCGATGCTGCTCTATTCGCTGCTGCATCTCACCGGCTACGCCGACATGACCCTCGACGAGCTGAAGAAGTTCCGCCAGCTGGGCGCACGCACCGCGGGTCATCCCGAATACGGCCATGCCAGCGGCATCGAGACGACCACCGGTCCGCTGGGCCAGGGCCTCGGCAACTCGGTCGGCTTCGCCCTCGCCGAGCGCATCCTCGCCGAGCGGTTCGGTCGCGATGTCGTCGACCACTTTACCTATGTGATCGCGGGTGACGGCTGCCTGATGGAGGGCGTCGGCCAGGAAGCCATCACCCTCGCCGGCCATCTCGGCCTCGGCCGCCTCATCGTCCTGTTCGACGACAACGGCATCTCGATCGACGGTCCGACCTCGCTCTCGACGTCCGAGAATCACCAGAAGCGTTTCACCGCCGCCGGCTGGCACGTCCAGGCCGTCGATGGGCACGATGCCGACGCCGTCACGCGCGCCATCCGCAAGGCGCGTAACGTCACCGACAAGCCCTCGCTGATCGCCTGCAAGACGGTGATCGGCTACGGCGCGCCGACCAAGGCCGGCACCGCCGCCACGCATGGTTCGCCGCTGGGCAAGGACGAGATCGCCGGCGCCCGCGCCAAGCTCGGCTGGAACCACGAACCGTTCGACATTCCCGAGGCGGTGTTCTCCGCCTGGCGCAAGATCGGGGCCCGTGGAAAGTCCGCCCGCCGCAAGTGGACCAAGAACCTCGCCGCCCTGGGGGCGGAGGATCGCGCCGAGTTCGACCGCCGCCAGAAGGGCGACATTCCGCCCGCCGTCGGCGAGGCGATTGCCGCGTTCAAGGCGAAGATCGCCGCAGAGAAGCCTTCCTGGGCCACCCGCAAGTCGAGCCAGGAGGCGCTCGAGGTCATCAACCCGGTGCTGCCCGACACGGTCGGCGGCTCGGCCGACCTGACCGGCTCGAACAACACCAAGACCGCCACACTGAAGGGCGCCTCGCGGGCCGATACCGCCGGCCGCTACATCTATTACGGCATCCGCGAGCATGCGATGGCCGCAGCGATGAACGGCATGGCGCTGCATGGCGGCGTTATTCCCTATGGCGGCACCTTCATGGTGTTCACCGATTATTGCCGGCCGTCGATCCGCCTCTCGGCGCTGATGGGCATTAGGGTCATCTACGTGATGACGCACGATTCGATCGGCCTCGGCGAAGACGGCCCGACCCACCAGCCGGTCGAGCACCTCCCGGCCCTGCGCGCCATCCCCAACCTGCAGGTGCTGCGTCCCGCCGACGCCATCGAGACGGCGGAATGCTGGCAGATCGCGCTGGAATCCAGGCACACACCCAGCGTCCTGGCGCTCACCCGCCAGAACCTGCCGACCGTGCGCGGCGCCGGGGACGAGAACCTGTGTGCCAAGGGCGCCTATATCCTCGCCGGTGACGAGACTGCCCCGATCCGCCTGATCGCGTCGGGCTCCGAGGTGCAACTCGCCCTCGCCGCGCGCGATCTCCTCGCCAAGGACGGACTTGCTGCTGCGGTCGTCTCCATGCCGTCGTGGGAATTGTTCGCGGCGCAGGACGACACCTATCGAGCCAAGGTGATGGGCGGCGACGGCACGATCCGCGTCGCCTGCGAGGCCGCGACCGGCTTCGGCTGGGAACGCTGGCTCGGATCGAAGGGCGCGTTCGTCGGCATGAAGGGCTTCGGCGCTTCGGCCAAGGCCGCGGAACTCTACAAGCATTTCGGCATTACGGCCGAGGCGATCGCACAAGCGGCGCGCCGTCTGGCGCAATAACGGAGGGAAGAAAGATGGCTGTTCGTGTTGCAATCAACGGCTTCGGCCGCATCGGCCGCAATGTGCTGCGCGCCATCATGGAATCGGGCCGCAAGGACATCGAGGTCGTGGCGATCAACGATCTCGGCCCGGTCGAGACCAACGCCCACCTCTTCCGCTTCGACTCGGTCCATGGCCGCTTCAACGGTGAAGTGAAGGTTGCCGGCGACACGATCGACGTGGGCCGCGGCCCGATCAAGGTCACTGCCGAACGCGATCCCTCCAAGCTTCCGCACAAGGCGATGGGCGTCGACATCGCCCTCGAATGCACCGGCATCTTCACTTCGAAGGAGAAGGCCTCGGCCCACCTGACCGCCGGCGCGAAGCGCGTGCTGGTGTCAGCCCCGGCCGACGGCGCCGACCTGACGGTGGTCTATGGCGTCAACCACGACAAGCTCACCAAGGATCACATCGTCGTCTCGAATGCCTCGTGCACGACGAACTGCCTGGCCCCGGTCGCCAAGGTCCTGCACGACGCGGTCGGCATCGACCACGGCTTCATGACGACCATCCACGCCTATACGGGCGACCAGCCGACGCTCGATACGATGCACAAGGACATGTACCGCGGCCGCGCCGCCGCACTGTCGATGATCCCGACCTCGACCGGCGCCGCCAAGGCCGTCGGCCTCGTGCTGCCGGAACTGAACGGCAAACTCGACGGCGTCTCGATCCGCGTCCCCACGCCGAACGTCTCGTGCATCGACTTCAAGTTCGTCGCCAAGCGCAAGACGGACAAGGAAGAGATCAACAAGGCCGTGAAGCTGGCCGCCGCCAACCAGCTCAAGGGCATCCTGGGCTGGACCGACCAGCCCAACGTCTCCATCGACTTCAACCACGACAGCCACTCGTCGACCTTCCACATGGACCAGACCAAGGTCATGGAAGGCACCCTGGTGCGTGTCATGAGCTGGTACGACAACGAATGGGGCTTCTCGAACCGCATGGCCGACACGGCCGTTGCGATGGGCAAGCTCGGCTGATCCCACCCGCCTTTCGGAACAAGTACGGGCGCCCCAAGGGGCGCCCGTTTCGTTTTCATGGCGCGCAGTCCGTCTGCAACTGCTAGCGTGACAGCGGGGAGACGGAGAAGAGCAAATGGCGGAAATCGTGGACGATGAAATCCTGATCTGGGTTTCCGCCGCGGCAGGCCCTTCGGGCGATGGCAGCCGTGACAATCCCTTCGACACGATCGCAAAGGCGCAGGCGGCTGCTCGCGAGGCGCTGCTCACACCTGAGTCGATCGACCGGGATGTCGTCGTCAAGATCGGCGCTGGCACCTACCAGCTACAGGAAGCACTGACCTTCGATGCGCGCGATTCGGGCCATGATGGCCACGTCGTGCGATACGTCGCAGCCGATGGCGAACGGCCGGTCATCACCGGCGGCACCGCGGTGACCGGCTGGACCGCGGTAACTCCAACCGATCTCACCCTCGCGCCGGGCACGCAGCTCTGGCAGGCGAGCATCGATCCGTCGATCGACACGAGGCAGCTCTATGTCGACGGCGTCCGGATGGTCCGGGCCGAGACAAACGCCGACGATACCTACCCGGTCGGCTTCCAGCCGAGCTATCAGCAGGAACAGAACGTATCGGGCATCAAGTATGTCGCCGACTTCGCGGGCAACCCGAACAGCCCCAACTGGAGCAATCCCCTCGACTGGGGAAACATCCAGGACATCGAGGCGGTGATCTACAGCCAGTGGAAGATGGCGTCGGTGCCGCTCACGCAGGTATCGGCCCCCACCCTTCCGGGCGCCACCGGCCTGATCGAGTTGAGCGATCCTGCCTGGACCAACGCCAACCTGATCCGCAATGCGCCGGTCGGCTCGCTGATCGACGGCTCCAACGTCGTCACGCTGATCGACAACGCTCCCGACAACTACCTCGCCGACGTGGATACCTACATCGGCAGCATCACGGTCGGCATGACGGTGAGCGGACGCGGCCTGCCCAACGACCGCCCCGTCACCGTCGTCGCGGTCGATGCGGCGACGGGCACCGTAACGCTGAGTGACGCCGCCGTAGCCACCGTCGCGGCCAGCCAGCCCGCCAGCCTCACCTTCATGGATCCCGTCACGAGGGATGTCGTGACGACCAATCCGAATGAATGGAGCTTCTGGCGGGTCTCCAAGTTCGTGAACGCCTACGAATTCCTCGACCAGGCCAACGAATGGTACCTCGACCGCGCGACCGGCACGCTCTCGCTCGTGCTGGCGGCCGGCGAGGATCCGAACACCAAGGACATCCAGCTTCCCGTGCTGGAGAAGCTGATCGACGGCAACGAAGCCTCCAACCTGAGCTTCGAGGGCCTCACCTTCGAGTATGCAACATGGATCGAGCCCAACGGCGCCGAGGGCTATGTCGCCGACCAGAGTTCGTTCCGCGTCACGGGCACCGGCAACGAGGCGAACACGATCGGCCATTTCCAGCAGGTCGAGCGAACACCGGGCAACGTTTCGTTCCACGACAGCACCAACATCACCTTCGACGGCAACGTCTTCCGGCATCTCGGCGGCGTCGGAATGGACCTATCGGGCGGCGCGCAGGACAACCGCGTCACCTACAATATCTTCCAGGACATTTCCTCGTCGGCTGTCGTGCTGGGCGGCGTCTCGCCCGAGGATGCGCGGCCAGCCACGCCCCAGGGCGTCGTCAGCAACAACCAGATCATCGGCAATTACCTGGAGAAGGTGGCCGCGGAATATTACGACGCCGCCGGCATCTTCATCGGCTATTCGCGCGACGCCACCGTCTCGAAGAATTTTATCACCGACGTGCCGTGGGCGGGCATTGCGATCGGCTGGGGCTGGGGCCTGCGCGACGAAGGCGGCTTCCCCGGCCTGAGCGGCGCGGTGCCGGGCATGTGGGGCGACTACACGACGCCGACCATCATGGGCGGCAACCAGATCACCGACAATACGATCACGCGCTTCCTGCAGAAGTTGTGGGACGGCGGCGCGATCTATACGACGGGCTTCCAGGATGGCGATCCCGGCGGTGGGTTGAACGGGACGACGATCGCCAACAACCTCGCCTACGACAAGACACCGGGCGCCGGCAGCAACGTCTTCTACACCGACGGCGGCAGCCGCTTTCTCGAACTCGCCGGCAACATCTCGTTCGGCAACGACCAGGGCTACGTGAATTTCGGCCCGCTCTTCACGTCGAACGACCCGCTGAACAACGACAGCTATCCCTTCACGCTTTTCCCCAAACTGAACGCCTGGGTCGTCTACGGAAGCGACATCGGCGGCTGCGTCACCTACGGCGACATCCTCTATGCCGGCAACCTCTGGCAGAACCTGTGGGGCTCGCTTCAGCCGGTCTGGGATTCGATGCAGCCGGGCAGCGAGATCGTGCAGCTCTTCGAGGAGTTGATCGTTTACCTGCTGACCGTCCAGGACAATTACGGCCAGTGGCCGGCGACGCCTCTCTACTTCGATCCGGGCCAGTACACCGACGCCAACGGCGTCGTCTATCCGACCGGACTGGATTTCCTGGGCAACGTCACGATCGACGGCCTGTCCTCGATCAACACCGACCTGTTGGGCGGCTTCGCCACGACCTCGAATACGCTGGCCTTCGTGCACGCGACCGAGACCTCGGTGTCGCGCGTCGACACGCTCACCGGCACGATTACGTTCGGCCTGCTGTCCCTGGTCGATGGCCATACCGAGACGATGCTGGCATCGGCCGCAGGTCGCAGTGCCGGGAGCCTCTCCTACGATGGCGCGACAGGCAGCGGCTGGCTGGCGACCGAAGGCCAGGCGCAGGGCAGCGTTGCTGCCGCGCCGCCGCAGATCGGCGCCGGCGTCTGGCTGCCCACGGCGACGCTCGACGGCATCGTGTCGTTGCCAATCGTCTGGCTGCATGTCGAGGGCAACAGCGCGCTTGCGACCTTCGAGGGCGGCTACCAGGCTAACTTCACCCTGGGCGGCAGCCGCTCCGTAGCGCATGCCGGTATCGCGGACGACGTGGCCGTCACCGTGAAGCGCCTCGCCGCCTTCGACAACGGCCTCGCCTTCTACGAGGCCGACGCCACGACCGGCGCCATTACCGTCGCGAGCGGCACTCTGACGCCCGGCGATGCCGGCTATCTGGAGGCAGCGCTCGCCAGCGCCACCGCCGCCGGACTGCGGTTCAATCCCGCTTCGCTCCCGGGCTATGGGCAGGAGGTGACGCTTACCGGACTGCCGCTGAACGACGCAAAGAGCTACGGCCTGCTCGTGCTGGTGAGCAACGATCCAGACACGATCTATTCGTCCTTCTCCGCGGCCAATCCGGGCGGCGCCACGCAGATGATGGCGTTCGGCAGCCCCGGCATCGGAATCACCTACGGCATCGAGGACGTGTTCGTGGGTAGCGGCCAGTCAGACCGCGACTACAACGACCTGATCGTGCGCATCCACCAGGCCGACCTGATGGTCTGAGCGGAACGCGTCAATCGCGGACCGGACCTCTTGCGTCGATGCCGCGGAAAGCGTCTTCGAGTGCGATCGGGATGGGCGGAGGGCGCCAGCTGGATTGCCATTCGGCCAAGCCGACCAGATGGTCGAGCATCAGCTTCGCCGCCTTGCGGGCGTCGCGCGCCAGCACCGCCTTGACGATGTCGGCATGGTCGTGCGGGCCGGCACAATTGTGGAAGCGCTCGGGGGCGGCCAGCGAGAAATGCATGGTCGAGCGCGTCAGCAGCCCGCGCATCAGGCGCGTGAGCTGATCGTTGCCGAGCAGCTCTGCCAGCAACAAGTGGAAGTCGCCGGAAAGGCCGAACAGCCGGCCACGATCGTCGTTGCGCAGCGCGGTGCGCTCCTCGGCGACGTGGGCGCGCAGCCGCTGAGCCACCCCATTGTCATGCCCCCGGCAGAGGCGCTGCACGATGCCGGTCTCCAGCATGGTACGGACCTCGTAAATCTCCCGCACCTCCTGGATGGTGAGCGCCGGCACGAAGGTGCCGCGGTTCGGCACCGTCTCCAGCCAACCCTCGTGCGCCAGCCGGTGCAATGCCTTGCGCACGCGCTCGCGACTTACCCTCAGCACGCGCGCCAGTGCCGGCTCGGCGAGCTTGGTGCCGGGCAGCAGCCTGCCCATCAACAGGGCACGGCGGATTGCCTCATACACGGCAAGATCGGTTTCCACGTCGCCCTTGCGGGCGCGGGCGGCAGCGGCACGGGAGGCTCTGGGGCGCGATCCCGTCATGTCAGACGTGGCTGGATAATGTGCACATTCTGATTTCGTATGTGCACAAATCAGGCCAGCCGGAAAGCGCCAGGCTCGAAGGAAGCGCGATTCCACGGTCATTTCACTTGGCACGCAGCTTGCGTCCTCTTCCATCGAGGAGGAACGATGCCAACGACCCCGACCGGCCGCACGCTGGATGTCGAGGACCTGAGCGTCCGCTACGGCCAATCACTGGCTGTCGACGGCGTGACACTCGCCATCGAGCCCGGCGAGGTCGTGGCGCTGCTCGGCCCCTCGGGCTGCGGCAAGACCACCCTACTCCGGGTCATCGCCGGTTTCGTGCGCCAGGCCGCAGGCCGCGTACGCGTCGACGGCGCCACCATCGACCACCTGCCATCCAACCAGCGCAACATCGGCATCGTCTTCCAGAACTACGCGCTCTTCCCGCACATGACCGTGGCGGAGAACGTGGCCTATGGCCTGCGCGCCCGCGGCCTCAAGGGGCCGGAAGTGCAGTCGAGGGTCTCGCGCTTCCTCGAAACCGTACAGCTTGGTGGCTTCAAGGAGCGCCTGCCGCGCCAGCTCTCGGGCGGCCAGCAGCAGAGGGTGGCGCTGGCGCGTGCACTGGCCATCGAACCCTCGATCCTGCTGCTCGACGAGCCGTTCGCGGCGCTCGACCGCAACCTGCGGCTCGACATGCAGATCGAGATCAAACGCCTGCAGCGCACCCTGGGTCTCACGACCATCCTCGTCACCCACGACCAGGACGAGGCGATGAGCGTCGCCGACCGCATCGCCGTCATGAACAAGGGCAAGGTCGAGCAGTACGGCAAGCCGGTCACGATCTACGACGAGCCGCAGACGCTGTTCGTGAACGGCTTCATCGGCACCACCAACCTGATGAACGGGAGGATCGCCTCCCTGCAGAACGGCACGGCGACCGTCGCCCTGGACGCCGGCGCGACCGTCGCCCTGGTGGCGCCCGCGGGCCTCGGCCTCGGCGCGCCTGTGTCGATGTCGGTGCGGCCCGAACAGCTTTCACTTTCCGCGGTTCCCGGCCCCTCTGCCTGGAAGATCGAGCCGGGATTGGCGCTGCCCATCGGCGCGCAGCTCGTGCACGAGGCCCGGGCGACCGACGGCACCGTCCTGAAGATCATCGAGCCGCGCCGCGCGGTTTCCGATGGAGCGGCCCGCACCTTCTGCACCCTGGCCGCCGATGCGCGTCCCACGCTGTTTCCGCGTTCCACCTGACAACCACGGAGATTCTCCCATGTTCAGCCGCAGACGCCTGCTCGCCGGTGCCACCGCCCTCGGCGGCGCCTCGTTTCTTCCCTCGATCGCCCATGCCAAGGGTAGCGTCGCCGCTGCCATCTATCCCGGAACCTGGGAAGAGGCCTTCCGCGCCATCGTGGTGCCCGCTCTGAAGAAGAAGGACAGCGTCGACCTCGAGCTGCAACCGCTCTTTGCCGTCGACCAGGTCGCCAAGGCCAAGGCCGCCCGGGGCGCGCCGCCGTTCGATGCCTTCGTGCTCGACCCGGGCCCGCGCATCACCGCCATCCAGGACGGGCTGTTCGACAAGATCGACATCAAGAAGATCAGCAATGCCTCAAAGCTGCCGGCCGGGCTGGTCGACGAGTGGGGCATCGGCGTCAACGCGCAGGTCGTGGGCATCGCCTACAACCCGAAGAAGGTCCCTGCCCCCAAAGGCTGGAAGGACCTGTTCAGCGATCCCTGGGTGTCCCGGCTCGGCATCACGGGTTTCCAGACCACCTTCGGCACGGTGTCGCTGATCGAGATCGCCAAGGTCTTCGGCGGCTCGGAGACCAACATCGAGCCGGCGCTCGTCGAACTGAAGAAGGTGCTGCCCAAGATCGCCGCGGTCGGCCAGCCGGCCGCCATGCCCGGCCTGTTCCAACAAGGCCAGTGCGACGTGATCTACACCAACACCCAGACCGTCGCGACGCTCAAGGGCCGCGGAGTCGACATCGAGTTCGTCAAGCCCGAGACAGGCGCCATCACCTTCCTCACCACCCTGCACATCGCCAAGGGCGCCGCGGATGTCGAGAACGCCTACAAGTATCTCGACATCGTCGCCGGCAAGGACGTGCAGGAGGCGCTGACAAAGCCGCCGTACAACTTCATCCCGGTCAACAAGGACGTGCCGGTCCCGGCCTATCTGCCGATGAAGAGCCTCGACGAGATGTCGAGCTACGTGCGGCACGACTGGGCGAAGATCAATCCGCTGCGCGCCGGCTGGATCGAGAAGTTCAACAAGGAAATGGCGAAGTGAGAAGGCTGGCGGAGTGGCAGCTCGCGCTGCCGCTCGCGCTGGCCTTTGCATCGATCTTCCTGGCGCCGCTCCTCATGCTGGTCGGCGTCAGCTTCTTCAATGACGACAAGATCAGCCAGCCGGGCTTCGGTCAGTGGGCCAAGTTCCTCGGCGATCCCTTCAGCTACAAGGTGATCGCCGACACGATGCTGCTCGGCCTCAAGACCGTGTGCGCCACCATCGTGATCGGCTATCCGCTGGCGCTGATCTATCTCGACGCCTCGCCGCGCCTGCAGAAGGTGCTGATCTTCATCATCGTGATGCCGCTGCTGCTGTCGGTCGTGGTTCGCACCTTTGCCTGGATTGTGGTGCTGGGCCGCGAGGGCGTGGTGAACACGCTCCTGCTGCAGCTGGGCATCATCTCCGAGCCGCTGCGGCTGCTGCAGACCGAACTCGGCCTCGTGATCTCGCTGACCCAGATCGAGATGCCGCTGATGCTGCTGCCCCTGATCAGCGTGATGTCACGGCTCGATTCCAACCTGCGCGACGCCTCGTCCGCCCTTGGCGCCTCGCGCTGGCGCACGCTGTTCAAGGTGATCGTGCCGCTCAGCATGCCGGGCCTCGTCGCCGGCTGCCTGCTCGTCTTTGCGAGTTCCACGACCGCCTTCATCTCGCAGACCGTGATCGGCGGCGTCCGCCTGATCTATCTACCGCTGCTGATCTGGCAGCAGTCGCT
>Ga0182739_1000541_pt1 | contig 47271 bp, 33 predicted proteins | sample eDN5th30CBELigBY_FD_128873 | JGI IMG/M metagenome (GOLD analysis project Ga0182739, IMG submission 128873) | Enriched backyard soil microbial communities from Emeryville, California, USA - eDNA 5th pass 30_C BE-Lig BY (version 2) (version 2) | ecosystem: Environmental > Terrestrial > Soil >... | reverse complement strand
TCCGTATCCACCACCGGGCCCGAACCCGCCGCTGGGGCCGGACCCGCTTCCGGGTCCGTATCCGCCACCGGGCCCGTATCCGCTGCCGGGTCCGTATCCGCCGCTGGGCCCGTACCCGCCGCCGGGTCCGTATCCGCCACCGGGCCCGTATCCGCCGCCGGGGCCGTGCCCGCCACCGGGCCCGTATCCGCCACCGGGTCCGTATCCGCCACCGGGTCCGTATCCGCCGCCGGGTCCGTATCCACCACCAGGCCCGTATCCACCACCGGGCCCGAACCCGCCACCAGACCCGTATCCGCCGCCCGGCCCGTGAGATCCGCCGGGGCGGTAGCCGCCGCGACCGTCGAACTTCCCGAAGCGGCCATTCGGCATGGTCCGGACGTTGCGACCGAGGTCCAGTTCCTTGACCTGATCCGGCGTGTAGAGCTCGATGGATGAAGCGCCCGCATTCACGACCCGCAGGCCGCTTCGCTGAGCCAGCGCACCCTGCGGCACGTATTTCGACCAGATGCGACCTGCATATTCAGCAAGCTCGTCATCGCACCAGGCCCATGCAGACTCCATGGTCGTCGACAGGATCGACTCAAGTCCCGTCGCATCGCCGGTCGCTTCGATGAAGCCGCAGAGGTATTCCAGAAATGCCAGCCGATCGACGACGCCGAGCGAGGCCACGGTGGCCGTCATGCCCGCGATGTAGTTCTCGGTTGTCTTGAGCGCCTTCCGGGGTTCATCCCTTTCACGAATGTCGATTGAACGCGCACGCTGCGTCCCGTCGCGTGGCGCGCCATCTCCGATCCGTAAGCGACGGCGATCGGAATGGGCAGGGTCAGCGCAAGCAAGCGCCGCACATAGATCAATCCTGTTGCGGTCTTTTGAGGGGCGAGGAGAAAGTCGGGTTGCTGACGGAAAATTTCACTGCGGAAGGCGGCAGGAGTCTTCGACCTGTTCATGCGATTCCTCTCGGGACGTGCACTCTCCTGCCTTCTTCGAACCCGTCACGCGAATATCCGGTGAAACGAATTCGTAAGACTCGGCGTCAATTGGCCTTTGCTTTGAACGAAAGTGCGACCATCCCGCCGCGCGCTCAGCCGAACGCGACGCGCGAGAGGCGATGGAATCGGGAACCCGAGGAAGGCGCGTGCCGCCGCTCGCGGTAATGCCGGGGGGCAGTCAGTTTTTAATTATGTAGAAAAATCAAAAAGATATGGCCGATAGTTCGGAGTGCAGTTCGAACTCGGAGCCGCGCGCACAGGGTTGGCGGGAGCAGCCGCGCGCAAAGCAAAATAGCGGAGAAAGCAAAATGGCGGAGACGGAGGGATTCGAACCCTCGATACGGCTTTTGACCGTATAACGGTTTAGCAAACCGCCGCCTTCAGCCTCTCGGCCACGTCTCCATCAGGGAAAAAACCTTATAATTCAGAGGCTTGTAGGTCAATCCCTTCAACCTGAACACATCGAGAACATATCGTTTCGATACCCGATCTGACTGATACTAGTAGCAGAAAAAGTATCAGACCTCTGTTCCCGTTCGGTTCCCCCAAAAGCGAACCGCCGGAGACCTATAGAGGCGTCCGGCGGTTCTGGCTAGTCCTACGATCCGATCCCCTGCACGAGTCTGACCTGATCAGGAGTCAGGAACTCGAGATAGATCTCCGTCACCTTGATGGATGAGTGGCCCATCCGCTGCTGGAGATCGTAGATCGACCTCCCGCTCCTGAGCCATTCCACGGCGTGCAGGTGGCGCAGATCGTGGAACCTGAACCGGTGCTTGAGGTTCAACCGGGCAGTGATCGCGGCAAACCGGCTGGAAGCATTGTGGTACTTCTCGCCCGGGCCGTGCCAGAACACGTAGTCCGATTTGAACTGAAGCGCCTCGAACAGTTTCCAGCCATCGAATGGTTTGAGGTCGATCGTCCGGCGCTTGTTGCCCTTCCCGATGACGGTGAGCGTCTTGGCCTTGAGATCCAACTGGTCCCGTCTGGCCTCTACCAGCTCGTTCTGACGCGCGCCTGTGAGCCACGCCGCCCGGATCAGATGGGCAAAGGCGCCGGGGGCATCAGCGATCACCTTCTCCACGTCCTCGATCAGGGGCAGGATGATGGGATCACGGCGCTCCTTGAGCGGCTTCTGGTGGAGGAAGTTCAGGACCGGGTTGTCCTCCTTCCAGCCTCGGGTCATGGCGTATCTGAGCACGCTGGAAAGGGCATTCAGGTCACGTTTCTTGGTCGCGTTGGACGTGTCACGCCCTGCCGCGATCTCGGAAACCAGCTTGATGGTGATCTGATCGAGGAATTTGCCCTGTAGCCAGGGCTGGATCTGGGCAAGAGAGACAGCATATCGGGCCGAAGTGTTCGGCCCGACTTGCTTCTCGATCCATTTTACCCAGTGGGGGAGCACCTCATCGAAGGTGATCTGAACGATGCCGTGATAGGCAGCATTCTTTAGCCGCGCGACTTCTTCGTCCCGGGCTTTTTTCGCAATTTTTGGATCGCTTGTCTGTAGAGACCATCGGTGGAGCCGGCCCTTAACACGGGCCCGACCATAGAGGACATGGCCATCCCAGTAACAACCCGAGGGCGCTTTTGGCTTACGCATTGCTGCCTCACATAATCACGCAGTGCTATGACGTCGAAAGTCCACCCTCGACCAATCTTAGCAGAGCCGGGAAGCTCGTGAGCCATGGTGATGACCGTTCGGGGTGTTACCCCTAGAATGCTGGCGGCTCCGTGTTTGTTCACGCAATCCCCGCACACCAAAACTCATCTCCGGCACGTAGCTCCGATCATGCTAAGAAAAATATATCTTAAGTCATAATCGTCTTGATCCGGGAACGGAATTCTAGGTTAAATCATTTAAAGAAAGTACGGACAATATAGTCCGTGTAAAAGTTTAACAAGAGATATTTCCATCCTATTTAGTTTTTTAATGGAGCCACTATGAATTCTGCATACATAGATGAACTGCTGGGCCTTATCCGAGATCTTTCCAATACACTGGCCCTCGAATACGCGCTGGTCGATAACGAGGATCTTCCTACGATAGGGGAGGGTATTGACCTGCTGACGCGAGCAAGTCGCGTGGTGGAGCGATCTGGATCGGAGAGCCCACGCTCGATCGGGCTCCTGCTTCACCGGTGCGCTCAACCTCGGTAATCGAATTCTGGACTCGGGCGGCAATATTACCGCCCCATCTTTCTGCGAACCCTGAATTTGCGGAGTTGCCGGCTTCACGGTGGGAAGTGGAACTGACAGTTCGACCCGGGTCTGCGCGCATGTTTGAGGGCTACTTCGATCAAAGGGGTACATGCTTTTCTGGCCCTGCGCAGGGTTGAAGGACTTAATGAAAGCCCAGAGACAGCGCTCAAAATTTCGAATTTTTGGGTGCTAGTACCAGCGCCAACCTCCAGTCCTGCCCAATAACCGCCCCTCAGCTTGAGCCGATTCCGCCTTACGACGAGCGCTGAGGGTGGCTGACCCGCCATTCATCTCCCGGGCCTTCACCGACCACAAATGTCCGGATGGCGGTCGGCTATGACGGGCTCGGCCGTTGCCGCGGTTCGAGGTTATCTGGATCCCCATAGCCTAGCGCGATCGTCGGCCGAACAAGGCATCTTCCGAACTTGACCTGAGACTGGTACTTATTGGTTCTCATGGGAGAGGGGGGATCATGAAAAGTGCCACACTTTTCGGCTTGCTCCTGGGGTTTTGCGTCCCCAGTACAGCCGAAGCCGCCAGATGCCGTATTGATCGTACAGGACCGCTCCAATTAGGCGCAACCTACAACCTCAATGCACGGATCAAAGAGAGCCAGTTTTTTCGATATTCTTTCAGAGGCCCATATGCCTTTCACGGAATTCAGATCGTCAAGAAGCCGCCCACTGGAAGTATCGTGGCGCGCAACTACGAAATCGGTGGATCAATCAGTCAACTCGGCCGTCACCAGCTTATGTTCCGCGTTAACGCAGAGAACAGGACGGGACGACGCGGCTTCTTCACCGTGATCATGAACATCGATGTCGTTCGTGAATGCTAGGTCGGATATGACTATTCAGCAGACCCGTCTGGACACGACTATGCTGGTCCATCGGTTGCACTCCCGGCGATCTTGGCTCCTCCATACGTTGGCACTTGCGTTCCTGAGCTTCATTGTTTCCGGAATAGACCAAAGCGCCAGCGCACAGACGCTCAGGGAATTGTGGCAGCGGGAGAAAGCACCTCGGGCTAAATCCGCACTCCCGTCGAAACGGGGCAATCGTGTCAAACGCTCGGAGTCCAAGCGCTCAAACAGCAGCAAAACTCGGGTCCCTAGAAACACAGCTAAGCGCCCTGCACCGGTTCATGCCCTGCCAGCTGCAGATAAACCAGATGGGCCGGCCGCCGGGGCTCCCACGTCCCAGCCGGCGGGCGCCAGCCCAGCGCCAATCACCGCTGTTCCGGCAACTTCAGCCCTAGATTCCCAGACCGAATCACTAAAGGCGCTTGTGTCAAAAGCTGCTGGACCAGTTAGTGCTGCTAGGCTGTTTGACGGAGATCCTGGCGACCTCATTGTTCTCGTGAACGAGACGTCGTCTGCGCCTAATGCTCGCCGCCTGCTGTCGGGAGATGTTTCGTTCCTAGGCAGCCGAGCCCAAGTGTGTGGCGCAGGGCCGGAGCCGCTTGAGGAGCCTCTTGATCGATATGTCCAGACTGATCTACGGCATTCATTTAGGTCTCTTGCGTTTGCGGATCCACTAATAACCCATACACCATGCCGCTCGGGCGCTGCCGTCGACCTGGTTATTGTTCGTAGGGGGGGGCTCCACGATCACGTGCAAGTCGGTAAGAGCATTGCCGAGGCAGTGGCGCGCCGTCGATACAGCGTTCTTCATGTGGTTTCAATAAGTCCATATCAGTTCTTGAAATCGTCCGTTGCGGCCCTTCAACGCTCAAATGCGGATGGCATCTTGAATGGACAACTAACCGGAGTCGGAACGCTGATCCTAGCCGACGGAAGACAAGATCGGCTCTGCGTCAGTAATTCAACAGATACTGAAGTCGCGCGCGAGATCGCCACCGAACTGCGCGATCGAACTCTATTTGAGAGGAGATGGCAGGCTCACCCTGAGATATGGGCAGGGCAGCCTGACGACGTTTTTATCACCGCAAAAAGGTCGGGATGTCAGTACGTCGTTGGCGACATCAGCCTGCTGCGAGCGATGATGCTCGGCTTCCAGCGCGATGCCGTTAAGTTCAGCGTGAGTTCGGTGCTTTTACCCAGCACCTCCATTTCGGAAATTGTAGAGCGAGTCACTGAAAAAAGGAGGACCGCCGCGCTAAAGCGCGATGCCGAGTTGGCCGAATCCGCTCGCAGGCGAGAAGAAGAACGTAATGAAGCGCAGCGTCGATACGAGGCGGAGCAACGCCGCTTGCAAGCGCTGAAGACCCGAACCGAAGAAGAGAAAAGACTTGCCGAGATCAAACGGCGAAATGACGAGGAAGCTCGCCGGAAAGAGGTCGAACGGAATCGACGATTGGTTGCATCGCGAGCGCAAACGGTCGTCGACTCTCTGGAAACGCGCCTTCGCCGGCATATGGCGAGTGTTGATTCTGAAGTTAAGGATCTTGCGCGGCGCGCGTCGCTCGGAGACGTTCCGAGCGACGTGGATTTACGAAGGCAGCGTGCCTTGGTGGAGGACGAGCGGGTCAGTAAGCTCTTTCCTGATTGGGCAGCCTGGTTCTCAGATCGCGTCAAGGAGGAGTGGGAGTTTGGTCCAACGAGAGCGTCGATAGAAGACTACGGGCAAGCGAAATGGAAGGAGCGCATTATTGACGCTATCGCAGTGCGCGTAGAGTTCCCCATGCTCAATAGAGCGATAGGCGACCGCCGAACGTTCTGCGTCGTGTTTCTTTGGATCAACGACGAGGAATTCTCATTTTATCGAGAACCTCGATCGTACGATTGCGAATCGCATAGTTCAAAGTTCGCGGTCTGGACGGCTCAGAATGAGTTCAACTCATATTGGCGCGTCTCTATTGAATAGTACGCACCACGAGTCGTACGTCAAAACGACACTGCGGCGCGAACGAACGTGCCTTGGCTCAAGGCTCGATGGGAAGCACTTCCGTCTGCTTGCCTAATCGGCGAAATGAGGATCGGTCCTGTGTGTGAGGGACTTCGACACACAACGACCGGCCTCCATCGTTCGATTCAATGACAGCGCGGTGTACGATCTTTCCTCGTTCTGCGGTTGCGTTGACCGCGGGTATCGAGGGTTCTGTAAACTGAAACTATGTGCAGCTCTTTCGAGCGATGGGGAGGAAGTAGGGTGGTTTTTTAGTGCCTCCAAGAGATGCATGCGCTGCTTAAGGGTTGCTTGATACCGCTGACTGACTCGTAAGGCCTTGCTGGGGGCTGCGATTCCAAGTTCAAGGCGTCAGTTGTGGGCGCTCGTTATGCCGAAAGTTGCGAGCGAACGTGGGTTTCGTTGCCGGTTCCGGCTGTCGGTCATAATCACGTCGAGACGGGGCGGGGATCCGATGTACCGCTACGCGGCAGGAAGGAACGATGGAATTTCATGGAAACAGCTTCGGTCGATTTAGAAAGGGAGAATGAATTAACCTGGTTTGGCACGGGATGGAGTGACCTACGAGTGACGGAATTCGGCTTTCGCTTGGAAGGGGGTGGAGCCCACCAGTCCAAAACTCTGATGACGGCGGAGATTGGTCACCTCATTGAGGTCCGCTCGTCTGGTCAAAGCGACTTCCGGCGCATGGTTGTCGAGGACAACGTACTCGGAAAAGCGACCGCGAGCAGTCGGGCTTCCGTGTTCCGTAACTTGTCCTCGCTCTATGGCCTTTCGACTGTTCCCCCTCTCACACGAGCTTTCTTCAAGCTCGCGAGCCTCGACAGGATGAGTCGGGCTCTGCTTTCACTAATCGTTGGGCTGGCTCGAGATCCGTTGCTGCGCGTCTCAGCCGACGCGGTCATTCCGGCTCAAGTGGGGCTGTCGGTCCAATGGCCAACTATAGGCCGACGGTTCAGTTCGGCATATCCGGGGCGCTTCAGCGAGAAGATGGTACGCTCTCTCTCCCAGAACTGTGCCTCATCGTGGACGCAGACCGGTCATCTCGAGGGGAAGCGAAAGAATCGGATGACGGCAAACCCGACTGCCTCCGTGGCAGCATTGGCCGCGTTGGTTGCCACTGTCTGCGGCTTCAGCGGGCCTTCGCTTCTATCTTCAGCTTGGTTCCGCGTTCTCGACCTTAGCCCTGACGCTGCATTGGACGCACTGCGATCTGCAGAGGCGCGCGGTCTAGCGCGCGTGAGAGCCGCCGGTGAGGTGATCGAAATCGCGGTTCGGCACCAGATGGCAGTCACTTTGGGAGTGCCTGAACTTGAATACGTTTGACGATCTCCTAAAGGCATATGAACGGCAGGTGCAATTGCCATGGCTGGACGATGCCCCTCCTGCGGGAAGGGTGTGGCTGCTTTGGTTCGACAAATCCTTGCAAAGGAAGTTTACGGGTAGGATTGGTGAGTTCGAGCACGCGACATTGAAGGCGGGTCGAGGCTGGCGCCGCGTGAACCTTTCGCACTGGTTCGGGCGGTGGATTGCTAAACATGAGTTCTTCGAGGCGCTCGTGGACCATCCGCGGGAAATCAGAGGCCTTTTGGTGGACGCCGAGCAGGCATTGATTGCCGACGTGAGATCGCAGCTTCTTGCATGCACATCTACTGATGTGTTGGCGTTGGACGGTTGCGGGTCTTTGTTCGGGATCGTTCGCGTCTCGACGCTGATCGGCAAGATCGCTGATGCGATACCCGGGCGAATGCTGGTGGCGTTCCCAGGCAAGCATGCCGCTGGCGTCTATCGGTTGCTGGATGCACGGGACGGCTGGAACTATCACGCGATTCCGATTCCGGCGAGCCACGCATTGTGATGGGGGGAATTGAATGCTCAATAAGGATACGTTTCACAGGGATCCTGCCGAGTACCGTCTTGCCAACCAAGGCGTTGCGAAGATCCAGTTTCCGCCTGCGTCGGAGGCTCTGGATACCCTCCGCGGGGAATTGGAGACCTTTGTCTGTGATGGCGCCTACGCGGAAGGGCTGGCTAAGATTCTTGAAGCGTTTCTGGGTTCAGTCGGCAAAGGCGGCTCCGCTCCCACAGTCTGGATTTCCGGCTTCTACGGATCGGGCAAATCTCACCTGGCGAGCATGCTCGCCGCCCTATGGACAAACCTCCAGTTCCCTGACGGAGCGACGGCTGAGGGTTTGGCAACGCTCCCGCCGCTAGTCGCCGCTCCGCTGAAGGAACTGCGCATCGCTGCGCAACGTGCGGGAGGAGTTGTCGCGGCTGGCGACACCCTTGGCACCGGCGCCGAAGACCCGGCTGAAGCAACGCTCGGCGTCATTCTGCGCGCTGTCGGCCTGCCCAGCGATCTGCGTGCTGCTCAGGTGGCGTTCTGGCTGGACGACACAGGTATCCTGGGTGAGGTTCGCGCCGAACTCGGCGGTGGATTCGACACCCATATCCGTAACTTCATCCTGTCGCCAAAATTCGGGACCGCTGTTCTGAAGGCAAAGCCGGAACTCGCCGAGTCTCCCCGGGAACTGGGATCGAAGCTCCAGGCGCTGTTTCCGGAGCCGCCACCCGTTACGGTCGATCTCCTGGAGATCATGGCACGCAAGGCCTTGCTCCTTGGGCGGAACGAAATGCCGCTCACCCTGATCGTGCTCGACGAGGTGCAGCAGTTCATCCGGCAGGACCCGAGCCTCATCCTGAAGATTCAAACCTTGGTCGAGCGTCTGTCGGGCCGCTTCAACGGCAGGATCCTCCTGGTCGCGACGGGACAGCAGGCACTGAGTGATGTCCCGAACCTGCAAAAGCTCCTCGACCGCTTTCCAGTTCATGTCGCGCTCGGCGAGGCCGACATCGACACGGTCATCCGCAAGACCGTACTGCGCAAGAAGCCGAGCGCGGAAAGCGATATCAAAGGGATGCTGGCCCAGCAGGCAGGTGAGATCAGCCGCCAGTTGCACGGAAGCAAGCTTGCCCACACGGTGAACGACAACGATGAAGCAGTCCTAGACTGGCCCCTGCTCCCATCCCGGCGTCGCGTGTGGGAACACATCCTGCGGGAACTCGACCGTACAGGACTCGGGGGTACTCTGCGCGGCCAGCTGAGGACGACACTCGATGCGGCAAAGACCTATGGCGGCAAGCCGTTGGGGCATGCCGTGCCGGTCGACTTTCTTTATGGCCGGTTTTCGACCGAGGCCTACAATGCTGGCCTGCTCCCCGGGGAAGCCCGCAATCGGATCGAGGCGCTTAGGGGCGGCGACGCGAAGGACCAGAGCAAGGCGCGAATCCTGATGCTGGTTTATATGCTCGGCCGCATCTCTGGCGAGGCTGATCGCCATGGTGTCCGGTCAACGCCGGAAACGATAGCGGACCTGATGATCGTTGATCTTGGAGGGGATGCCGAGCTTCGAAAACAGGTTCCCCAACTCCTTCAGGAACTGTTCGAAGACGGCGCCGCGATCGAGGTCCATGGGGAGTGGCGGCTCCAGACTAAGGAGAGCGCCGATTGGGAGAATGCCTATCGCACCGAGGTAAAATCGATACTCGCCGACCAGGCGAGCCTCTCCGGCAAGCGCCGCCAGTTGCTGAGCGGCGCGATCGACGCCGCCCTCGCAGGCGCGTCAAGCGTCGCCCATGGCGTGAGCAAGCAGCAGCGGAAGATCCATCGTTTGGAGGCGGGTGACAAGACTCCCACGGACGGAGTGCCGCTGAGGCTCCGCATCGGCTGGGATGAGGATTTGTCGTCGGTCGAGCTGGAGATCGCAGGCGCGTCACCCAACGATCCGACAATCCATCTCCTGCTGCCGCGACATCGGCCAGAAGACCTGACGCGAGAGATCGCCGCCTGGCGCGCTGCCGAAAGCGTCCTGCAGCTGAAGGGTGTGCCAGGCACAGATGCCGGCGTCGAAGCACAGAAGTCGATGCAGTCGCGCTCGTCCAAGGCGCTGTCCCAGGCAAACGAACTCATGCGCGAAGCGGTGCGCCAGGCCAAGGTCGTGCAGGCGGGCGGCAAGGAGGTGAACGGCACTCTCGCTGACGCGGTGAAGGAGGCTGCCTCCAATGCGTTGGCACGCCTGTACCCTCGGTGCCACGAGGGCGACCATGCGGGATGGAGCAAGGTCTTCGATCGGGCAATGAAGAAGGATCCCGACGCCATGAAGGCTGTGGACCATTCCGGCGCGCCCGAAACGCATCCCGTCTGCAAGGCAGTTCTCGCTGAGCTTGGACCGGGGCGGAAAGGGTCATACCTCCGGACCAAGTTCACCGAGCCCGAATTTGGCTGGCCCCAGGATGCCGTCGACGGGGCCTTGGTGGTTCTCGCCAATGCCGGAGTAATCAGGGTCACGGGTGAGGATGGAAAGCAGGTTTCGTTGCCGGACCTGCCCCGCTCGAAAATCGGCGTCTGCACCTATCGCGCGGAAACAACCGTCATCACTGTCGGTCAGCGAATGGCGGCGCGTGGGCTGCTTGCCGAGGCTGGCGTGCATTTCGAGAACGGGCAGGAAGCCTATGCGCTCTCAGCCCTCCTCGAAAAGCTGGAGAGTGCCGCAAAGGAGTCCGGCGGCGAGGCGCCTGCGCCGGTGGCCGACACAGTGCCAAACAGTTCCAACTTGAAAGCCCTGTCCGGCAACGACCTCCTGGCGGCGGTGGCGGCTGACGCGACCCTACTGCGCGACAAGCTGAAAGCCTGGAAGGCGGCATCGGCCAAGATTAGCCAGCGCCTGCCTGCATTCCAGACCGCGGAGCGTCTGGTGCAACTGGGAGCAGAGGCACAGAAGGCGGAGTTGGAAACTATCCGAGACAAGCGGCAGCTTCTAGCGGACCCCGATCCCGTGCCCCCGGTCATTTCGACCGCCGCCAATACACTGCGGGGGCGGTTAAACGCGGCCTACGAATCTTGGAAGAAGACTTGGGACGTAGGGGCGGCCCGGCTGTCCAACAGCGAGACCTGGAACAAACTGACTCCCGAGCAGAAGCACGGTATCCGCAGCGAAGAGGGCCTCTTGCTCCTCGAAAAGCCCCAGGTCGATACACCCGCATCGATCTTGAACGCTCTCAGTCAGCGTTCGTTCGTGGGATGGGAGAATGCTACGAAGGCAATTCCAACCAGGATTGATGAAGCTTTGGCGAGCGCGGCGATCCTGCTTGAGCCGAAGGTGCAGACCATCAGTCTGCCAGCGAGCCTGCTGAAGAGCGAGCAGGATCTGGAGGAGTGGATTGAGGCCGCGCGCCAAGCGCTGAAGAATGCTCTCGCCGCAGGCCCCGTGATCCCGAAGGTTTGACGACATGACCCAGCACTACCTCGCGACGCCCCAGAGGCGCGCGCTTGAGAAAACCATCAAGGAGGCCCGCCTTGTTGCGGAAGCCGGGGCGGCCGATGCCATCCGTCGCCTTGGAGTCGCAGAGGGAAAGGCACCGGCCTATTTGTCGGAGGAGGAGAAGGAACTCCGCCGTCGTTTGCGGGCGCATGCACGCACCTTGGGCGATCGGCTCGACAAGGATTCCGACGAGCAGGAAGTGAAGCGGCTTGTCGAGGCTGCCGCCTATGCCCATTGGCACCGAATGCTGTTCGCGCGCTTTCTCGCCGAGCGCGGCTTGCTGCGGCATCCGGAACACAACGTGCCGGTGAGTCTGGAGGATTGCCGGGAGATCGCCCAGGAGGAAGGAGCCGCCGACGCCTGGGCCGTTGCCGAACGCTACGCCGCCTCAATGCTGCCCGCCGTCTTCCGCATCGACGATCCGGTCCTTTCGTTGACGCTCGACGCAGCGCAGAACCAGTCCCTGCACCGGCTCGTGACCGACCTCGACGACGATGTCTTCCAGGCGGAGGATAGCCTTGGTTGGACCTACCAGTTTTGGCGGGCGGCCGAGAAGGCTATGATTGATAAGAAGGGCGACAAGATTGGAGCGGACGAGATTTCCGCCGTCACCCAGCTCTTCACCGAGCCGTATATGGTGCGCTTCCTGCTCCACAACACGCTGGGCGCCTGGTGGGCGGGCAAGATCCTGGAAGCCCGTCCTGAATTGGCGACTACAGCCACGAATGAGGACGCGCTCCGGGCGGTATGCAGCCTCCCAGGCTATTCCTTTGATATGCTGCGCTTCATCCAAGAAGGTGAAGCTGATGAGGTGCGCTGGCGGCCTGCGGCGGGCAATTTTCCCGGCTGGCCGACGGAGGTCAAGGATATCACCATGCTCGACCCTTGCTGCGGCTCGGGTCACTTCCTAACAGAGGCGTTGGCTATTCTTTCCGCCATGCGCCAGGCAGAGGAACACTTCTCTCCATCCGCTGCAGTCGTCGCCGTGCTGCGCGACAATCTGCATGGCCTGGAGATCGATGGCCGTTGCGTGCAAATCGCGACATTCGCTGTAGCACTCGCCGCTTGGCGTATCGGTGGGTGGCAAACCTTGCCACTACCTCAAATCGCGTGGGTAGGCGCCCCGCCCCCTCTCCCCAAGGCAGAGTTTAAAGCGCTGGCGCAGGGCGACGATGAACTAGAGCGAGCGCTTGAGGCGCTGCACGACATTTTTGTTCAAGCCCCAGTCCTCGGCAGCCTGCTGAACCCTACTACTGGCGACCTGGTAGACCCCGTGCGCATCGCACGAGTGGAGGTATTGCTGGAGCCAATTTTGGCGAAAGCACGAGGTGGAGAACCGGAGCAGGCAGAGGGAGCCCTGGCAGCGCGTGGCATGGCAGACGCCGCTGCCCTCCTATCAAAGAAATACGTCCTACAAGCAACTAATGTGCCATTCCTGGGTCGCGGCAAGCAATCTGAGAGCCTTGGCAGCTATATAGATCGGATATTTGGCGAAGCGAAAGCAGATTTGTCTACAGTGATGCTGTCGAAGATGCGTTCTTTGTCCGGAAGAGACGGAACAATCGCTGCCGTAACACCACAAAATTGGCTTAACTTGGGAGGCTACACCAAATTTCGACAATCATTGCTGGAAGGATGCACGATTAACTTCCTGTGCGATCTGGGGCCTGCGGCCTTCAATGAGATGAACTGGTGGGCAGCGCGGACGACACTCGTTTGCTGGACGGATAGGAATCCTGAGAAGACCAGCAACTATGTAGGCTTCAACGCGGACACCGGACGAGATTTGGAGGCAAAGCCGACTATCTTGATCTCGGGTGGTGCGAAACGCCTGAACCAGATGGGTCAGCGTAAGAATCCAGATAGCCGTATCACCATTAGAGACGAGGTGACGGGTTCACTCCTGAACCAATTTGCATCTGTTACGACCGGTCTTCAGACTGGAGACACAGACCACTACGTTCGCAGTTTTTGGGAGTTGCCTCGCCTTTCGAGCCGCTGGGAATACTTCCATCGCACGAGCGAGACGACCAAGGAGTATGGCGGCAGAACGAAGATTATTTTGTGGGAATCCGGTCAAGGTGATCTGGCCAGAGAGCCTGGCGCTAGACTTCAGGGACTTAACTGCAGAGGTGCTTTTGGGATTTTGGTTCATCGAATGAACAAACTCCCAGTGACATTATTTGATGGAGATTTATTTGACCAAAATGGAGCAGTAATAATCCCGAAAGCCGGGGTCACCAGGGAAGAGCTTTGGGCTTTTCTACGTTCGGAGGAGTATCACGAAAGAGTAAGAAATTTAGATAGCAAAACTGGCGTGACCCCAGCGACGCTCGTGAAAGTTCGATACGACCCTGATGAGTGGCGCCGAACAGCAGGTACATTGACTGGAAATAATCTTCCAGAGCCGTATTCCGACGATCCGACTCAGTGGCTCTTCCACGGCCATCCTGCTAAAGCTGAGACAGGTACTGCGCTTCATGTCGCTCTTGCCCGCCTTTGCGGCTATCGCTGGCCTGCTGAAACAGACAATCAGATGCGCCTGTCGGCCGAGGCGCGGGAGTGGATCGCTAAAGCGGGGCCGCTTCCAGAACGGGACTCAGACGGCCTGCTCGCTCTAGACGGAGTCGCGGGTGAGAAGCCTTTAGCGGCGAGGCTTCGCGCTCATCTCGCGGCTGCCTTCGGTGAGGAGTGGACCGATAGGCTGGAACGTCGACTCGTCGTCGAGGCTGACGAAGTCCTGGACAAGAAGCAGGCAAAGGACGGGTCACTGGAAGCCTGGCTGCTCGACCGCGCCTTCCGCCAGCATTGCGCGCTTTTCCATCAGCGCCCGTTCCTCTGGCAAATCTGGGATGGGCTGAAGGACGGGTTTTCGGTCTTCGTCCATTATCACCGCTTCACCCAAGCCAACCTGCGCAAGCTGACCTACACCATGCTAGGCGACTGGCTGCGCCGCGCCAAGGATGAGAACAACTACCTTCGTTACGAAAAGGGTCGCGAGCTTCAGCAGAAACTGGAAAAGGTGCTGGAGGGCGAAGCGCTTTACGACATCTTCGTGCGCTGGAAGCCGCTGGCTGAACAGCCGCTTGGATGGGACCCGGACCTTGATGATGGAGTCCGGATGAACATCCGGCCGTTCATGGAAGCAGGAATCCTTCGAGAGCAACCAAGGGGGATCAAGTGGACCAAGGACCGGGGCAACGACGTACCATCGGCGCCTTGGTACCCCGTCTTCAAGGGCCAGCGCATCAACGACTATCATACGACGCTGGAGGAGAAGCGTGCCGCACGGGCGGGTCATCCGCAGATGGTGGCAGCGAAGTGACGACCCCGCTCGATTCCTTGGTCGCCGCCCTGCACGACGCGGCGAACTACAACCCAAGCGCCGAATCTCCGCCTGAGGCGGTCTTGTGGTGCGACCCGAACAGGGAGTTCTCGTCGCTTGTGCCGCCCCTGCGCGAGCGCCTGTCGGAACTATTGACCCATGGCGACCACGATCCAGCAACGCGAACCGGTCCGGCAGTCTGGTTGCGGGCAGTAACCGCACGTGCCCTCCCATCCGTTCCGTTCCCTGAAGACGTGACCCCAATCCTTTACCTCCCCGGCGTGGGGCGGGAGGTGCTGAAGGGCGCCGAGGATTGCCCGACGCTGTTTCAGCCCCTGGTCTGGTTCACCGTCGCTGGAAGCCTGTTTGGCCATGTCAATGGCAAGGATTGGACGCTGCGGGCGTTCCTGACGTCGGACAGGGGGCCGTTGAAACTCAACATCGCTGATGATGCCTCCACACGGATGGCGCTTTCCCATGCGGCGCTGCGCTTCTGCACCAAGCCGCTGGAAGAGCTGAGATCAAAGCGCTGGGACGCCGACGCGCTCAATGCACTGCTCGCCCCCGACCTTGCCGCGGACATGCTTGACTGGATGGATGGCGCATTCGACGCGACCGCGGACCCAGCCCGTTTCACCGCATTCGCCAGCATCGCTGAAAAGCAGCTCAAGTTCGACCCCCGAAAGCTCTCGACGCAGGACGCGGCTAAGCGCCTGGCGCAAGGTGAAGGGAAGTGGGCGGAGGTGTGGTCACGCTTCGCCGCCGGAATCGGCTACGGCGGTGTCGTGGGCCTCCTAGGTGCGGAGGAGCCTGCGACGCTCTTCGAGAGTCTTGAGGCCTATCCGAAACAGAACCTAAAGGGTGAAAACGAACTCAGGAGCAGCCTGTCGAAGCTGGAGAGCATGTCGGCACCGGATGCCCGCTCCAGACTCTTTGAACTGGAGGGCGAGCATTCCTGGCGCCGCGAAACGGTCTGGGCGAAGCGCGGCGAAGCGCCCCTGGCTCAGGCGCTGTCCTTCCTGGTGGAGGTCGCAAAGGCCCAGCAGCTTCCGGCACATGATGGCACCGCTTTGGCCGAATTCTATGTCGAAAGGGGCGCGGCCGTAGATTCTGCAGCGATGCGAGCCTTGGCAGCCGCGTCCCGCGATGTGGATCGCAACGTCGTCTCGGTGGCATTGCGGGCGGTGTACCTGCCTTGGCTCGAGGAAGGCGCCAATTCGCTCCAGGAACTGATCCGTACCGGCGGCGTGAAGCTGGCGAAGCCCAACGAACCGGGGGCGGCGGCGACGATACTGTTCGTCGATGGCCTGCGCATGGACCTGGCCCAGGCTCTAGTTCGGCTTCTCAATTCCGAAGGATTGAACGTCGTTCTCTCTTGGCAATGGTCAGGATTCCCGACGGTGACCGGAACTTGCAAGGCTCTTGTCTCGCCGGTGGCGTGCCTACTGGACGGCCCTTCGACCACATTCGACGTGCTGCCTGTAACCTCGGACGGCAAGCCGGTGACCAAGTCCATGCTTTACAAGCTTCTGGGTGAGCAGGGCTGGGAAACCGGGAACTCGCTCCTGGTCGAGTCCAAGCTTTGGGCCGAAGCTGGACGGTTCGATGAGGACGGACATGCGCTTGGCGCAAGGCTCGCAGGTCAGCTTGCGGCAGGGATTCGCGATGTGGCCGACTGCGTATTGCAGTTGGTGCGATCTGGGCGAAATGTCCGCATCGTCACCGATCACGGCTGGTTGCTGATGCCCGGGGGGCTCCCCAAAGCCGCGCTCGAAACTGGTCTCGCCGAACCGCAAGGAAAGCGGTCGCGATGCGCGGTGGTGAAGGCGAATGCCCAGACCACCTATCTCCAGATTCCGTGGACCTGGAACAACGAGGTCTTTGTGGCGACTGCGACGGGAGTGCACTCTTTTTTCGCCGGGCAGGAATACGCTCATGGCGGCGTGAGCCCACAGGAATGCATCCTGCCCGTAGTGGACGTCGCCGCGACTGGGGCTCAGAAAAGAGACGTCGCCGACGTGAAAGCGCATTGGGAGGGCTTGAGGCTTCGCGTCGAAGCCCCTGGTGCGACCGATCTCCATGTGGATCTTCGTTTGGGGTCTGAGACGAGCGGTCCCAGCCTGATCAAAGGTGGTCGCGTGCTGGACGACAAGGGCAAGACATCCTTTCTGGTCGGCGACGATCATGAAGGCCGGATGGCCTGTCTGGTGTTGCTGGACGATGATGGTCGCATCCTGGCGCACAGAGTGCTGACGGTCGGGGGAGAATGATGCTGGAACTCGACGCACTCGATCGAAAGGCGGCCGAAGCCTTCCCAGGCCACATCGTGCGAAAGGACCTGGTGCGGCGGTTTCGTGGCCAGTTTCCGGTCCCGACCTATGTCGTGGAATTCATGCTGGGACGTTACGCCGCCAGCACCGACCCGCAGGAGATCGAGGAAGGCCTGGAGATGGTGCAATCGCAGCTCTCCGATCGCACGGTTCGTGCCGGCGAGGAAGAGCTGTTCAAGGCGCGGGCGAGAGAGCGTGGCTCCGTCCGCATCATCGACATCGTCACGACCCGCCTCGATGCCAAGACTGACAGCTATCTCGCCACGTTGCCAAGCCTGCGGCTGACTGATGTGCGTATCGACGACAAGTTGGTGCAGACCCACGAGCGCATGCTGACAGGAGGGTTCTACGCCGAAGTCGAACTTGGCTATGATGCGAGCATCGCGCAAGAGAAGGGGGGCCGTCCGTTCCAGGTCATGAGCCTCAGGGAAATCCAGCTTTCCAGCCGCGACATCCTGGACAAGATCGCGCACGGGCGCGCGCAACTCTCCACGAAGGAATGGAAAGACTTCTTGCTGCGGAGCGTCGGACTGGAACCCGACGCGCTCTCATCAAGGGCTCAGGACGGAATGCTGCTGCGCATGGTGCCTTTCGTCGAAAGCAATTACAATATGGTGGAACTTGGGCCGCGCGGGACCGGCAAGAGTCACTTATTCCAGCAAGTCTCGCCCTACGCTCACCTCGTATCCGGCGGCAAGGCGACGGTCGCACGAATGTTCGTGAACATGTCGAACGGACAGCGCGGCCTAGTCTGCCAGTATGACGTGGTCTGTTTCGACGAGGTTTCGGGCATCTCCTTCGACCAGAAGGACGGTGTCAACATTATGAAGGGCTACATGGAGTCGGGCGAATTCTCCCGCGGTCGCGAAAGCATTCGCGCGGAGGGGAGCATCGTCATGGTAGGCAATTTCGACGTGGACGTGCAGCACCAGCAGCGCGTGGGACATCTGTTTGGCCCGATGCCACCTGAGATGCGCAACGACACGGCCTTCATGGATCGAATTCATTGCTACCTGCCTGGCTGGGACATCCCGAAAATCAACAAGGATCTGTTCACCAGTAGATTCGGTATGGTCAGCGACGTGCTGGCAGAATGCTTCTCTCGTTTACGGGCGCAAACGCGCGTCAATGTCCTAGCCGGGCGGGTTCATTTCGGCGGCGCACTGTCCGGACGCGACCAGAATGCGGTCAACAAGACCGTGTCCGGTCTCCTCAAACTGCTCTACCCAGACCCCTCTTTGAAGGTGTCTGACGAGGAGCTGGAATGGGCAGTGCGCCTGTCGCTCGAGGCTCGCCGTCGGGTGAAGGAACAGCAGAAGCGGATCGGTTCCGCCGAGTTCCGCAACACCCAATTCAGCTATGTCATGGGCCTGGATGGCGTCGAGAAGTTCGTCGCGACGCCGGAGCTTCAAAGCGAAGACAGCATCGGATCTGATCCTCTTCCGGCGGGTCAGGTTTGGGCGATAAGCCCCGGCGGCCAGGATGAAGGAATCGGTCTGTTCCGGATCGAGGCGACGGAAAGCTCAGGCGGCGGCGTCCGCATCCTCAATCAATCGCCGCCGGCACCCTTTCGCGAGAGCGTGAGGATTGCGGAACAGAACCTGTATTCAAGGGCTCGGGAGTTGGTTGGCGATCGGAATCCACGCGAGCACGAATTTGCGGTTCAGATCCGTTCCTTCGATGCTGCCAAGACCGGGTCGCAAACTGGTGTGGGCGTACTTATCGCCTTGTGTTCGGCGCTACTCGGCAAGCCGATTAAAGGGGGGCTTATCATTGCGGGCGGAATCAATCTCGGCGGCTCCATCGACCCGATCCACAATCCGATCGATGTCGTAGAACTAGCGCTTGAGAAGGGAGCAGCAACGGTGATGATGCCTGTGTCCTGCCGACGGCCCCTAATTGACCTGTCGGATGACGTAGCGACCAGAATCCAGGTTCTCTTCTACGGGGATGCGCCGGATGCACTTCGAAAGGCGCTACATGACTGACATCGACCCAAGACTAACGAGCGTCCTCGCCGAGCACGACCGCCGCGTTGAAGATGACCGTCGGTGCGCCGGTGGCGACAGTCGCCTCGATCAAGTGGGTTGGCCCATGATATGACAGATATAGGTAAGTCAGAGCACGAGGTCGTAGCCGCGCTCTAGATCGGCACGATTACGTCGCGGCAGAGGACAAGGTAGGCAGCCATGCCTGTTCGGCCTGTTCGATAAACTCGACTGAACCTTGACTCCGGTGACGTGACGGGCGGACCGCCCTTCGGGGGCGACTCATTAGGAGCACTCTGTCGCCGACGCCATTATTCTATAGCTGCTTTTGGAGCGTATACCCAGCGGGGATAGGTCACCCAATCCTGTTGCGAACGGCGCGCTCGACGACATAAAGAGTGGGCCGCGGACCGGCGCCAGTCAGAGCAGGATCCGGATGGCGCAGGGGCTCAAGCTGATCTGGAGGTGGGCGCCTGTAGCTCGCGGTGTTCTCCGATGGGAACCGCACAGAGGACGTACCTCTGCCCCCCCTGCTACGGGGCGTCAGAGGCGGCTCAGTAGTGCGTTGCCGAACCTCGTACCTGCTTCCGTGTGGAGTGAAGCCAAATACTTCTCAAAGCCACCCGGTCTCCACCGGCATCCTTGCGGTGCTGCATGGGTCGGACCGAGTAATTCAACCCACTGCTTGACCAATGCGCGAACTTCGCCCTCTGGCTTGTGAACCAAGCGTCTCAGGGCGTCAGCCCAGGCCTCGTCTTGGTCGTAGGTCTGACCATGGCGCTGGGCCAGCCAGGCAGCCAGTCGATCAATGCGGTATGTTTGTACGCTTCCTCGGAAGTAGCTTGGTTCGGGTTCTGGACCGAGGCCGCGGTATTTCCATACTGTGAAACCGGCAGGGTCTACGTGGAGAAGTTGGGCGGCTTGTTTGGTCGTAACCAGCTGCCAGGGGTCGCCCCTGAGTTGGTCTGGCGTCAGGAGAGTGCGCAGGCTGGCCTTAGTTTGTGAAATTGGACGTTCTTCTAATGACATGGCTGCTTATCGAAAGGGGGGAGGGGGAACTCTCCAAAAAATTTCTCATTTGAAAAATTTGTTCGAGTTTACGTCCCACCCCCCGGTGGATCATGCGCGAGCCTGGAAACCCGGGGGAGCTATTTCTTCGACCGACCGTGTTTGAGACCGATCACCAATTCTCCATCCTTCGAATCGACGACATCGACTTCGAGTCCCGAAAGTCGTTGCCGGAAACTTTCAATCCCTAGCGGATGGATTCCCCTCGATCGACACCAGAAAATATATCGCTCATGCAGTTCGAACAGGGGGACCTGAGTTCCCTTCACCGCTTCGCAGTCTTCATTTTTGAAGCGTTCGATCGACCCGACGTTTCGCCTCCAAACTTTTGTCCGATCTTTGCAACTGACGGGCACTTCGAGGCCGCAACGGTGGTAGTCTATGGCGCCTTCGATAAGCCAAGCCAGTATGCCCTCGGCTTCCTGCTCGATCAGTGTTTCGACTAGGTGCGGGTCACGATCTTCCTTAGCGATTGTCACGTCGAAGGGGACGAGGACGAGCCGCCGCCACACTGCATCATCAGCTTCGTCAGCCGCTGGTAGTGGGTTGGAGATCATGAAAGGAACGAAGGTAATCGGAAAGGTCACCTCCGATACGTAGAGGGGCCTTGCTGTCAGATCGCGATTGCCGGTGATGTCCTTTACGACCACGGCATCCAGTTTGCGCCGACTGGGCGTTTCTCCACCAAATACGAGGCGAGAGCCTTGCAGCCGAACAAGATCCGTTCTTGTGGCCGAGTCCGTGTCCTTTGAGAGGAAGGTCGAACTCGGTGTCTTGATCACCCATGGCTCGATGATCCGGCTCACCGTATCCGCGAGTACGGATTTGCCGTTGGCCCCACGCCCCTGCCACAGAAAGAAGAGTTGCTCGACAGGGCGCCCATGAAGGGCGTATCCCAACGAGCGCTGTACGAATTTCTGCAATTGCTCGTCCGGGAGGACCTGATTCAAGAAGGACTTGAAACGAGGACTTTCGGCTTCTGGTCTGTACTCGTAGGGAATCGCCTTTGTAATCATGAGCTGGGGGTCATGCTCCGAGATATCGCCGGTACGCAGGTCCACCACGCCATTGCGAACGGGAAGAAGCCCCGGAGTTTGGTCGAAGTCGGTGGAGCGACATGCGACTGCCACATCAGCGCCGGCGAGGTTGACCATTGCGGCCAACCTTGCCCGATCCCCACTCTTCTTTGCCCAGTTCATGAACGCTGCTTTGGCTCTAGCCTCCAGGATGAATTCGGCTTCCCGCTTTATGTCCGCAGGAATCATAAGGGCCCAACGCTCAAGTTCTCTTGTGGTATCGAGCCTCCAACAGGTCCCATCCCAATACCGCCACCGACCGGAATCCACTTCGTACCGGCACAGATGCCGGAACTTGTCAGCGAAGCGCCGCGCGTTTCCGGAGTCATTTAGCTCATAGCGGGCGCTCGGCTCGTAACGCATTGCTGAGCGGGCAATTGTCTCCACTTCCGCCTCCGACAGAGGCGGATTGCAGGTGGATTGGTTCATGACGCTAAGCTCCGCAACGATCCCAGCCTCTCCGACGCCTTTTGCGCGCAGAGTGCATGCGTGCCGGAACAAGGTATCATTGCGACCCCCCTCAGCGATGGTCGCAACACTCTCGCTGTGGGAAGACGACGTCCGATTGTTGCCAAGGATCAGTTCGAGCCAAGCATCAGGTAGGTCTGCCAATTGGGTCGTGAGCGGGTCCGAAAGCCACTCGTACCGGCCCTCTTCGCGGGTCGTTGGTGCCACATTCACTTGGCCCCCATCTGCACGGATGTCGATGTGCGAAGCTCGCCCAAGAACAGCTTTCCCAAGGTTCGTCGGCGAAGGTATCCGGCATTGACGGTGCTCGGGATGCTTAAAGAAGTAATGTAGTCCGCCGGAAGGTGTTCGAGCCATGAGCGTCGCAGGCAATCTGCCAGCGATCGCTTCCAACTCTCTCAAATTCTCGGCACCCTGCTTTCCGTCCTTGTTGTCCACGTCGACGACGACAAGGCGCGATGGCTGTCCGGTTACAACTCCAATTCCGATGCCAGCCGGGGCGGCGGTTAGCCACGAGTTCAGCTGATCCGGGTCGGTGGTAGCGCGGTCTCCCCAATTCCGCAGACCGTGTCCGGTCTCCGGGTCGAAGGGCCGTTTTGTTCGGTCTACCGGCATGACCCGCCAGCCTTTGGCGGCGTATAAGAGTGATGCTGCAAGAAGATCTTGCGAAGTGGTGGAGTTCAAACTACTTTGAGTGATCACGTATATTTCCTGTTGCCCATAGAATAAGGGCTTTGAGGAAGTGTTCTCGCGAGAATTCGCGGGGGTTCTTGTCTTGATGGCGGTGTAATGTTGTTACCAACTACGAAGTTGTTCCGATAACCGTCATCGGTCGGGATTTAGGGTCGAGGCGCCAAATAGCAAATTCAACTAAGTATCCAGTCCATCTTTTTCTTGTTTGGTACTGCTTGGATCGCCTCCGGGCCGGCTCGACGTCAATAAGGGCGCGTTCTTCGATAACAGGGACGAGAATGGCAGCGTCACACGATCGATGTCCGTTTGGCGATGCCTTCACCGCCTCGTTGATTGTCTTCGTTTGCCGCGAGGCTGCGGATGCAGCGATCGCGGGATCGATGGCAATTGTGCCGGGGCTTGACGGGAGTTCGCCGGTGCGTTGGCGCGAAGGGTAATAGGCTTGCTCACACGCCGATTTGCGCGGGCAGGTCAGCGCTCGCCTGCTAGTAGCACGGCGGAAGGCGACAGACCGGCAGCAGGCGTGCCGGTCACATCCCGGGCGACGGGAACGCCGGGTCGTTGGTAACAGGCGGGGCGGCCTCAAGGCAGGGGACGACACTCCCTTACTTTTCTCCAAGCATGACGGCTCGGCAGCGATGCGGAAGTTGTCGTCGATAGCGAAGCGGACGAACTATCCAGCCAAGCCTTTGGCGCGCGCGACGGTTGCTTAGTCGATGAAGGTCACTCGCACAGATTGGTGCTGGAGCGGTGGATCATGGGAGGCGTGAAATGCCATACAGATGCCCCTGCCAATCAATGAACTGGATGCTGAGATCGAGGGGATATTGAGCGGACTGGCTACTGATGCCCACCGGAACAGTGAGATCCCATGCTCATTTCCCAGCTAGAAACAGTTGCGAGCTATTTCCGAGAACTCCGGGAAACACAATGCTTGGAAACGTGGTAGGGGCGGCGGGACCAATTGAAGCTGGGCAGGTCAAAAGTGAAGGCAGTTGCAAAGCAGTCCAAGTCTACCTTCTGGTATTGTCGGAGCAATTGCTGGCGTGCCATCCTCGGATGAATCTGTGAGGTTGGGGGCTTGTGTGCGGCGATATTGGCTTGTTCTGCTCGTCTCTTTTTGGGCTATTGATGCGGCCGCCCAATCAGTACGTCGATTGTTATTTGTAAAATATGGCGGTGTCGCAGAGGTGGTGAACCCCGCCACTGGGGGCATCGGTCCGCTCGTATTTGGGACCAATGGTCGGCGCCCGAAGGTCTGCCCGGTAGGGGGCTACTACCTTGCCAGCCAAACGGTGATTGTCAGTTGCGATGATGGCGCAAGGTTTGGATTGCCGGGCAGCTTCAACAAAATAACAGCTCACGATGTCAAGGATATTGGGCCAATAGAACTTAAGCCGCTCCTGCCCAATGGTACCGACGACCCAGGGCCAAGCACTAGGTGAGTGAAATGCCAGAAAGAAAGGACGTCCTCGCAGAGAAGCGGCATGTCACCGGGAAAATCAGCGATAACTGTCGTTTCATAGGGTTCGGTCTTCTAGCCGTGTACTACGCCATAATGTCAGGTGCGGGCACCAGCTTCGGGGCTTCTCTGCGGCTGGAGCACCCTTATGCGGTGCAACTCATTGGAATGTCCGGTGTTCTGACCATCCTCTTTGACTACCTGCAATTTCTATTTGCCAGCCGATCAGTCGATCAGGCTCTTAAGCGGTCAGACAATTCGTATAATTCTAAATCCCTCGCGTACAAGGCGAGGTCTTCCTTCTACTACGCGAAACAGTGGAGCACTTTCATTGGAGCGGCCACATTGGTCTATATTGTTGGTGCTACTGCATTGCGGTCGTTTTGATACGATTACGCCCGCCGCAAACGACCACGGGTCACTAGTCCCGATCTGGTGACCACGGTGCAGTGGTGATGATAGCGCCCTTGTGCCCACACCTGGAGCAGCGGGCAGATCTCCTGAGCATGTTCCTGGAAGCATCCTTGCCCCAACGGATCACGAAGGGCGCGAACACAAACTTCTCGGCGTGGGCACACTTGGGGCAATGAAGGAAGCCTCAGCCAGGCGGTTTGTGCAGCCGGTCGAGGGTAGGGACCTCACCACGTCCCAACTCTCACTCTCAGCATGGCTGGGCTCTTCGGGTTCTTCACCTTGATCCAAGACTTCGATCTGCCCGATCGATAGGGACTGCCTCCGATCCCATTCGGCAGGCGTGCTCAAAGATGAGGGCGCCGTATGCGGCCAGATGCTCCGAGTATATAATCCGATCATCCGAGGGGCGCAGCAGCCCTTGGAGCATGCCTTCCGATCGCGGCGTGGCTGGCGCCGAAGCTCGGTCCCGCCCAATTTCAGAAGGTCGAGGATTAACCGCGAAACAGGTCCTTGGGATCGAAGTTCAATTCAAGAGTTTTCCACTCATCATAGGCTTCCCGTGGCATAAAGCGGTATGGCGCACAACGTTGCACCGCACGCAATGCGGACTCCGCGACAATTTGATTACGTGGTGGGGAATCGAGCACTTTCGGAGGTCCAGCGAGTGAGCCGTCAGGGTTCATTTTTATTAACAATCGAACAGAAAGATCCCTACCGCTCATTTGCCCGGCCGGTGGATTCCAACATTGTTGTATCCGCGCTCTAAGTGCATCGAGTTCAATTGGCTTTAGCGCACGCTTGCGCGGTTCTGGTGGTTTTGGGGCAGGAAGAGGCGCTCCGGGCGTAAGAAGTGAGGGAACTGGCTTTGCTGCAGCATCTTTGGCTGATTTTAACTTAAATTCCTCAGTCCAAAGGCGTTCCGGTCCTAAAAGATCTACCTTCCACGTTGAACCTCCATCGAAATTTCCGAGGGTCACGCGAACATCACCGCGAACTGCTGAATAGCAAGATGCGTGATATGGGACGCCTATTGTGCCAGGCGGCCCCGGTAAGCACGGAATCGTTGCTTGGGTCTGTCTGAATTGAACCCCCATCTGTCTTTCGACGTTGGACACGACTTGGTTGGGGCCACCTCCCGCAGTGAACCAAACCGACACATATGAGACCAGTTCGGTTTCTGGAAGCAGCCCAATCGACAGTCCGCCCGGTGGGGTAGCGCATTGAATTAATGCAGGCGTCTGATTGCACCGCCAGTTTTGCCCCTGGACCAGCGCTTGTGCGTCCTTAATTTTCATTCCCGGGTGGATGCCGAGGAGCGATAGACCCTGAGCATCGGCCGGTGAAAATTGGACAAACATCATAGTTGTCGCAGCAACCAGCCTGAGCATGTCCCTCTCCGTGCTCAATCAGAGGTCGCGATCTTAATCTTGCATCCGGCCTGTGGCCAGAAATCTCCAAAACCCGGCCAGGTTGTTCCGTGATGGGGGCAGGCAGGCATGAGCCGGTAGCCATCCTGTTGGATCTCATAGACTCACTGCGGGCCGCAGGGCGGCTTGCCGGCCACACTCGGGACGCAGGGCTCGATGAAGCCGGCGGCAGAACGGATTTTGGAGGAGGACGCCACATACCCGCGATATAGGCAGCGAGGTACGGATGCCGAGTCAGGGGGCAGCCGGTATCAGAAAAAGTATCATAGACCACGCGCTGAAATGAAAGAAGCCCCTGCGAGACAGGGGCTTCTTTCATATCGAGGCTGGGTTTAGCAAACCGCCGCCTTCAGCCTCTCGGCCACGTCTCCGGAACGACGAACACCTATAGCCCCCCTTCATGCGCGTCAATTCCCGTCCGCAGCCCTCACGCTCCCACGCGTTCGTCGCCGACCGGGCAGGGGTGGTTCACGGTTTGGAAATTCGTGTTAGGCCTAATGTCCCGTAGCGGACGGGTATCCACGTTGCCGGAAAATGCATTAAGCTACCTTCGGATGGAATTGGGAGCCTGGATGTCCGGCCCGGTTCCCGGTAGCGCAGTGCGGGAGGGAAGCATGAGGATCGTGCGGTGCATTGGGTGGGCGGGCCTCGCAGCCCTCATGGCCGGCTGCGGTTCGACGCCTGCCTACTACACCCAGCGCGTGACCGGCGCGCCGCCTGTCGCCGAGCGCGTTGCTTCCGAATCGCGGACGGCCCCCCAATCGACAGCGCCGCGGCGGGCGACGCGCGAGACACCCGCTGCGCCGCGCATGGCCTCGCGGACGCAAGTGTCATCTCCGAGGTCGTCTGCGGATGTCAGCAGTTCGCGGGCCGTCGACAATACCGGTGCGGCATCCACTGCTCCGGTTGCGGACGAAACGCGGGCGGAGCGCGAACAGCGCGCCCGGACGCTGCATGACCGCCGCGAGGACGCGCTCAAGCGCTCGATGAACAGCATCTGCCGCGGCTGCTGAGCCGCGAATTTATGCCTTGGGCGCCGCGCGCTCGAACAGTTGCACCACATTGCCGGCCGGGTCGCGGAAGGTGAGCGTGCGCCCGTGGCTCCCCATGTCGCGGCGTCCGAGCACCGCGCCGCCGGCGGCCGTTATCTGCTCCGCCATCGCATCGATGTCAGTCGCCTCGAACACCACCGTCGCGCCTGCTGCGCCGTCTGCGGCCTCCTCGGTGGAACTCAGCGAGAAATTGCTGCCCCCCGCGTCGAACTGCGCCCAGCGCGCCCCGTCCTGGAATTTCAGCTTGAGGCCGAGCACATCGCGATAGAAGGCGACGGCCTCGTCCATCGGCTGGGCGACGTAATAGGCGTTCTGGATGCGGGTGATCGGCATTGTCCGTCCTTGAATTCTGGCGCGCTCTCGGGCTGGGCCGCGCTCAAGTCCGACGCGATAAGCCCAACAGGCCGATCCGTAGCCGCCGGACTTGGCAAGAGCAAGGAGGGCAGGGGCGCTGCTGGCTCTTATGCTTCTATGCTTCGTCCCGCGCGACGGTGAGCGTGCCGCCTTCGGTGCCCACGACCTTGACCCGCGTGCCCGCCGGCGTGTCGGGGCCGCGGATGCGCCAGAAGGTGTCGCCGATCTTGAGCGTTCCGGAGCCGTCTACGATCGGCTTCTCCAGTGTGAAGACGCGACCGACAAAGCCTTCCGCCCGGCGGTTGAGGAAGGGCGCCGGCGCCGCCGCGTCGGCCGGCTTGCCGCTCAACTGGCGCCAGACCAGGATCGAGCCGACCGACAGCACCGAAAAGGTAAGCCCCTGCGCCTGCCAGGGCCAATCGACGACGAGGGAGATCAGCCCGACGGCGATGGCCGCCATGCCGAACCACAGCATGAAGGCACCCGGCGCGAACACCTCCACGGCGAGCAGCACCACGCCGAGGATGAACCAGTTCCAGGTCCCGAGACTCGCGAAGAGGTCCGTCATGTCCTGCTCCCGCGATCAGACCGGCTGCTGTCCGCCGGTGGGGCCGGTCGGACGGCGCGCCGCGGGCGATGCCGGCGGCTTCTCGTCGCCACCGAACGTGGCGCGCGCGATCTCCCCGATCCCGCCCAGCGTTGCCAGGACATTGGTGGCCTCGATCGGCAGCATCAGCACCTTCTGGTTCGGCGATTCGGCAAGCTGGCCGAACGCCTTGAGATATTTTTCGGCGATGAAGTAGTTGAGCGCTGCGACGTCGCCGCGCGCGACGGCGGCGCTGACCATGTCGGTCGCCTTGGCCTCGGCCTCGGCCAGTCGCTCGCGCGCCTCGGCATCACGGAAGGCCGCTTCGCGCCGGCCCTCGGCCTCCAGGATCTGCGACTGCTTTTCGCCTTCGGCTTTGAGAATCTGCGATTGCCGCAGACCCTCGGCAGCCAGGATTTCGGCGCGCTTCTCGCGTTCGGCCTTCATCTGCCGCGCCATCGCGGACACCAGATCGGCGGGCGGCTGGATGTCGCGGATCTCGATGCGGTTGACCTTGATGCCCCAGGGCGCGACCGCCTGATCAACGACCTGCAACAGCCGTTCGTTGATCTCGTCGCGATGCGAAAGCATCTGGTCGAGGTCCATCCCGCCCATGACGGAGCGGATATTGGTCATCGTCAGGGTCACGACGGCCTGATCGAGGTCCGTGACCTCGTAGCTGGCCTTGGCGGCGTCGAAGACCTGGTAGAAGGCGACGCCGTCCACGGAGACGGTGGCGTTGTCCTTGGTGATGACCTCCTGCCGCGGAACGTCGGTCACCTGCTCCATCATATTGATCTTGCGACCGACGCGATCGAAGTAGGGGATGATCAGGTTCAGTCCCGGCGTCAGTGTGCGGGTGTATCGGCCGAAGCGCTCTACTGTCCAGTTGTAGCCCTGCGTCACCTGCTTGACGCCGGCGAACAGGGTGATGACGGCAAGGACGAAGAATACGACGACGAAAATATCCAGACCGAGCGGAAACATCCTCAACCTCCTAGAGCATTTTCCGGCGAACCGGACATCGGTTCGCCTCGGGAAGATGCGACCGCAGAACAAGGAACGATCCAATTGATGCAAGGTGACTTGACGCCAAATTGCCGCGCGAAAAACCCCTCGTCGAGAATCGCCGGAAGTTTGGGCCGCAACGGGGCAGCGGGCAAGCACCCGCAACCGGTTGCGAACCGCGCTCCATTTCGGCCGCGGCGCGGGCTTTCAGGGTGCGATCCAACAGGCTTGTGCAAGGCGGAACTTTTAGGCCGCGGCAACCGTTGTGGCGCAAAGAAGACAATCTCAGGAACTTGCCCCAATGACCGAGGATCGTTCTGCCCGCTTTATGGGAATTGCTGTCGCAGCGCTGTTCGGCGTTGCGCTTGCCATGAATGCACTGGCTTTCTGACCGGATTTCCTGCCCGGAGCGCTTGCGCCCGCAGGCCGGGTTTCCGGATATTGCTCAGATCCAGCCCTGCAATTCCCGCCGTACGACACTCTCGATCACCCGCATCCCCGCGTCGCTGTCATTGAGGCAGGGGATCGCGGCGAAGTTCTCTCCGCCTTCGTGATGGAAGTATTCGGCATTCTCCCCGGCGATCTCTTCGAGCGTCTCGAGGCAGTCGGCGGCAAAGCCCGGCGTGATGACGGCCAGGTTCTTGACGCCCTGCCGCGCGAGCGATTTCACGGTCTCGTCCGTATAGGGCTTGAGCCATTCGGCTGATCCGAAGCGCGACTGGAACGTCAGGCGGAGGCGCTGCTCGTCGAGCCCGAGCCGCTCGCGCAGCAGTTGGGTGGTCGTCGCACAATGGCTGCGATAGGGGTCGCCCTTGGTCACATAGTCCTCGGGGACGCCGTGGAAGGAGGCGAGGATTACTTCGGGCACGAAGCTGAGCTTCTTCAGTTCGGCTTCGAGCGAACTCGCGAGCGCTTCGATATAGACCGGATCGTCGTGATAGGGCGGCGCCACCCGCAGCGCCGGCTGCCAGCGCATCTTCATCAGCGCCTCGAATGCCTTGTCGCATACGGTCGCGGTGGTCGCGGCGGAGTATTGCGGATAGAGCGGCACCAGCAGGATGCGGTCGCAGCCTTGCTGCTGCAGCAATTCGAGGCGCGAGGCGATCGACGGGTTGCCGTAGCGCATGGCCCAGTCCACGGTAATGGGCGTGTCCGCCGTCATGAGGCGCGCGGCCAGTTTGTCCGCCTGCGAGCGCGTGATGGTCCGCAACGGGGATTCATCGAGCGCCCGGTTCCAGATCTTCTCATAGTCCTGGCCTTTGCGGCCGGGCCGGACGGTGAGGATGATCAGGTTCAGCACCAGCCACCACTTGACGCGGTTTTCCTCGATCACCCGCCGGTCGGACAGGAACTCCTTCAGGTAGCGCCGCATCGACCAGTAGTCGGTCGCGTCCGGCGTGCCGAGATTGACCAGCAACACGCCGATCCGGCGCGCGGGAATGGGCGGATGGCCGGACGGCGCATGAAGCAGCTGTGCCGCGGGCGTTTCCGCTGGGGAGTCATTCATTGCCATTGCCTCTGTCCGGCGCCGCCGATCTCCGGTCTGGCGGCGCCTTCGCTGCGCATGCTACAGGGCCACAGCCTTGGCCGCCGGACAACCATGATCAACCGCCGCTCGTTTCTCGCTTCCCTGCTTGCCGGTTTCGGCACGCTCGCCACCTGGCGGCCGGCCTGGTCGCAGACAACCCTGACGGCCAACGTCACCTTCGTTCTCGTCAACGATATCTACCTGATGGCCGACCAGGCGCTTGCCGACGGGCGCCGCCGGGGCGGCTTCGCCCGTCTGGCCGCGGTCGTCAAGCAGGAACGGGCGCGGCGCCCTAACGTCATCGTCGCACATGGCGGCGACACCCTGTCGCCCTCGCTGATGTCGGGGCTGGACCGCGGCGCCCATATCATCACGCTTACCAATATGGTCGCGCCCGATATTTTCGCGGTCGGCAATCACGAGTTCGACTTCGGCAAGGAGGTATTTCTCCAGCGGATGCGGGAGGCGACCTTTCCGCTTTACGGCGCCAACCTGCGGGCGGCGGACGGCGCGCCGCTGCCGGGCTTCAAGGACCGCGCCGTCGTCACCATCGACGGCGTCAGGATCGGATTGACCGGGCTCGCCTATGAGAACTCGGCGCGGCTTTCCTCGCCGGAGGATCTGCGTTTCGAACCCACGATCGACACCACCAAGGCGCAGGCCACCGCGTTGCGGGAGGAGGGGGCCGACTTCGTGGCCGCCGTCCTCCATTGCGACCGCGGCGACAGCCTCGCGCTGCAATATGCACGCGCCGCGGACCTGATGCTGACCGGGCATACGCACGACCTGTTCATCAGCTTCGACGGGCCGAGCGCGATCGTGGAATCGAGCTACGATGCGCATTACGTGACGGCGATAGATGTCGAGATCAAGGTTCGCGAGCGCGATGGCAAGCGCGAGATGAAGTGGTGGCCGCAGTTCCGTCCGATCGACACGGCAGGCGTGACGCCGGACCCGGAAGTCGCCGCGCTCGTCGCGCAATACGAGGCCGAACTGAGCCGCGAACTCGACGTGCCGCTCGGCACCACCGCGATCGAACTCGACAGCCGCACAGCCACCGTGCGCTCCGGCGAGGCGGCGATCGGCGATCTGTTCGCGGACGCGATGCGGATTGCAACGCGCTCCGATGCCGCGCTCATCAATGGCGGCGGCATCCGTGGCGGCAAGATTTACGCGGCAGGATCGGCGATCACGCGCCGCGACATACTCGCCGAACTGCCGTTCAATAACCGGGTCATCGTGCTGGAGCTTTCGGGTCGCGTGCTCCGGCAGGCGATCGAGCACGGGTTGACGCAACTGCCTTACACGAGCGGCCGCTTTCCGCAGATCTCCGGCATTGAGGCGACCTATGCGCTCGCGCGTCCGCCGGGCGCCCGCATCATCAGCATGCAGGTGGGCGGCAAGCCGGTTGACGACGAGCGCCTGTATCGCGTGGCGGTGCTCGACTTCCTCGCGCGCGGCGGCGACGGCTACGCGATGCTTGAGACCGCGAAACGCATTACGCCGGACAACGACGCGCCGCTGCTCGCCAACGAGGTGATGTCCTATATCCGCTCGCTCGGCACGGTCGCGACCCTGCAACAAAGGCGCCTGATCGCGCGTTGACGGAAAGTTGGGCGCCACGCGAGGCGCTCGGCCGCAATTCCGTATGACGTGCGTATTGGATTTTCGGCGTCCTGGGATTGCGGAGAAGCCTTCCGTGCAGGAGGATCGGCATCCTTGGCGATTGAATTCGCAGGATGCAGCCCGCGGCCGATCGTCGTCATCAACACGGCGCATTCGGGAAGCCGGCTTCTGACACGCATGCTCGTCGACGCCGGCGTGCACATGGGCGCCGGTCTGCCGGAGACCATGGATTGCGTCTCATTCGTGCCGCTCGTCGAAAAGGCGCTGATGAAGGCGCGCGGCCCGATCCCGGACGGCGGCGAGTTGGACGATCCGGAAATCCGAAGCCTCGCGACGCAACTGCTCTCGCGCCATGTCGAAGGCGTCTCGGATACGCAGCGGTGGGGCTGGAAGCTGTGCGAGACGCTGCTGATCGTGCCCCTCATCAATCACTATTTTCCGCAGGCCGTTTTTGTTCACTTGATCCGCGACGGGCGCGACGTCGCGTTCAGCCCGTTCGTCGGACCGAAGGCGCCATACTGGCGCAAGGTCTATTTCGGGTCGGAGCACATCCAGAGCTGGCGCGGTTTCCCCATGACGCAGCGCGCCTATCGGGCCTACGGCTATCTCTTCAATGCGGAACGCTGGCGCTACCACGTGGAACTTGCGCGCGGTTTCGCGGAGTCGCTGGGGCCGCGCTATGTCGAAGTGCGCTACGAGGACCTCGTGCGCGACAACGAAGCGACCGCACAGCGCCTCGCAGAAGCGCTCGAATTGCCTTCCTTGCACGCAGCCGATCCGGCCGAGCTCAATGCGGGCTCGATCGGCAAGTGGCGACGACAGCCACAGCGGGAAGTCGATGCTGTGAACGAGATCGTCGACCCGATGTTGCTGAAATTCGGCTATGCCGATTCCATCAAACGTGCAGAGCCGAAGTTTGCGAGCCTTCTCGATCGGTTGTTGCTCGGGAGATGGCTCTGACGCCCGGCCTCACGGCCCGGCACGTTCTGCGGGCCGTCTTGCAGCCTTTGCCGCGATCGGTATCATGAGCGCTACTGCGATACCGTAAAACAATCACGTGCAGGGAGGTTATCATGCGTCCGTCACTGCGAAGGCTCGTCCTGGCCGCCGCCGCCGCGAGTGCTGCATCGATGCTGGGTGGCGCGGTTCATGCGCAGCAACCGCCGCAGTTTCCCAACATGACTTTCTTCATCACCAGCACGGGCGGGCCGAGCGGCGCTGACTTCGGCGGCATCGAAGGCGCCGACAAGCATTGCCAGGCGCTCGCCGCGAAGGCCGGCGCGGGCGCAAAGACCTGGCGCGCCTATCTCAGCGTCCAGGCGACCGGCGGCGCAAAGGCCATCAACGCGCGCGATCGCATCGGCAAGGGGCCGTGGGTCAATACGGCCGGATTGCAGATCGCGGGCAGCGTCGAGGACCTGCACTCGGACAAGAACAAGATCAACGAGGAGACGGCCTTGTCGGAGAACGGTCGGCGCATCCCGAGCCGGCTCTATGTCGTCAACCAGCACGACATCCTCACCGGCACGATGCCGGACGGCACTGCGCCACCGGCCGACAAGGATCAGACCTGCGGCAACTGGACGAAGAGCGGGGAGGGGACCGCGATCGTCGGTCATCACGATCGCATGGGCCTGCGCGACGATGCGCCATCGAAGTCGTGGAATTCGTCCCATTCCTCGCGCGGCTGCAGCCTGGACGCGCTGAAGCTCTCAGGCGGCGCGGGCCTTCTCTACTGCTTCGCGGCGAATTGATACGCGCGCGGCTGGGTCTGTAGCTTCGTCGATTACTTTGCGTGGGCCCGCCGATCCGTTCGGCGGGCTTTTTGCGGATGAGGCGAATGCGCCCGCGAAAGAAGGAAAAGCCGCGTGCTTGCAGACTGCAACGGGCTCCTGTCCGACGAGTACGGCCATGTATAATCCCACGCTGCATGCGCTTTGGGTCACGGCGAACGAGACCCGTCAGGCATTCGAAGCGGGGCTTTTCGACGTGGCCGTCGCGCGGCTGGCCTACCGCGCCTATGCCCCCGGCCTCGACATCGACCTCTTTCTCGCGCGATCGCACGCGCTCTTTCCCGCACTGAATTGCGGTCTCTGTTCTGCCTACCTTCGCGCCGTGCTCCAACGCGGGTCAATCCGCCGCGGATACTACGACGGAGAGCCTCATACAGTACTGATGGTCGGATCGACGGTCATCGATGTCACGGCCGACCAGTTTGGCGGTCCCGCCGTGTATGTCGGACCGGAGCGCCCGCCATGGGGGTTTCCGTACCGAGGTGCATTCTGACGGAACATTGAGATTCGATGGGCCACAGGCAGGCCGCGCGGGCGTCGCTGTTGCGTGGACAATCGCTGAACGAGAAATAGCGCGCCGGTTCGAGCGAAGCTCGAACCGGCGCTTACGTGAGGGCCCCATTCCTGGAGGGAATGGCGCGACGGCCGATGAAGATGGACGCTACTGCTTCGCCGTGGCAGCTATGATGCTGCGGTCGCCCGAGCGATCCGACCGAACAACCTACGACAGGCTGCGATCTGCGCCCATTTCCTCGGCCGCGATCGCGAGTATCTCGTCCTGCGCGCCGACGGCTACGAAATGGCCGGCACCCTCGACCTGATGCCATGCGGCTCCGGGCATCCGATCGGCGATCGTCCTGTTGATCGGGGACGGGACAAGCGAGTCGTCCGTTCCTTGCCATATGTGGACCCGCCGTTCGATCTTCGTCACGTCGAACGCCCAGTTTCGATAGAGAAGCTCGGCGTCGCGAACCAGCCCTTCGCTGCCTTGCGCGAAGCATTCGGCACTCATTTCGGAGAATGCGTTCTCGACATCCGGTTGCAACAGAACCTGCCGGTCGTAGTTGTTGACGCTTTTCCGCAGTTCCTTCAGGTAGGTCTGCCGGAAATGCTCGGCGGTCAGGCCAACGGTCGCGTACATCAGGCGGAAGCCGGGCTCGAAATGCAGCGCGAGGAACCCCCCGAGCGCGTCGGCCCTGGAGAGATACTGCGCCGCCCAGTTGGCGCCGAAGGTTCCGTAGCATCCGCCCGCGACGTTGGTGACGTGGCGCAGTCGAACGGGATCGATATAGGCGGCGGCGGCAAGAGCCCACGGGCCGCCTTCCGACCAGCCCGTCACGCCGAACTCGCGATATCCCAGCGCGTCGGCGATCGCAGTCAGGTCGTCGGCCCAGCCCGAGTAGGTGCGTTCCGCCTGCGGGCTGGACTGTCCGATGCCGGGCCGGTCCACACATATGAAGCGCAACCGGTTCTTTGACGCCGCACTTGCGAAGAGGCGCGCCTCCAGCCGGCTGCCCGGTCCGCCGTGATTGTGGATGACCAGCGGCCCATTTGAATCTCCGACTTCCATGTACGCCAGCGTACGGCCGTCTCGGGCCGCTACCGTTCCCGTCACCCCGATAGAGCGCATTGCCGGACGCGAGGCGGAAGCCCGCCCGTCGATTCCCGATTTATGTTCGGTGTCACCCATTGTTCCGCTCCGATCCGCTCTGTGCGCTATCATCCCTAGTCTGATCGCTTCCTGCACACTCCCGGCAGCGATGTCTTGGTGGAGCCGCAGTCCGCGACTGTGACCGCATTTAGCGCCCGTACATCGTGCGGGATCAAGGTGCGGTCGAGTTCGGCTTCCATCTGCCGTGCCCAACGCTGTGCGTCGGCTTTGGATTGAAATGACCTTGCCTGTGGAATGTGTCCGTGGCGACGGACCTGCACCTGCCACTTGCCGTTCCTGAATCGTAGGCTCGCCATCTGCGTAGCTCCTCGTGTGACCAGGGTGTGACCGGCTGGTCCGAGGAGTTTTTTGAGGAGCCGCTATCAACGCTTTAAGTCGTTGATAGATCGGGAGAAGAAGTGGCGCGCCCGACACGATTCGAACGTGTGACCTTTGCCTTCGGAGGGCAACGCTCTATCCAGCTGAGCTACGGGCGCGTCTGAGCCCCTAGATAGACGATCGGAGCGCGGGCGGCAACGGCCGGATTTTCGCAAGGGGGAACTGAGGGATGCGTCCCCGTGCGGTATCGCGCCGGCTTGTGACGCACGGGCAAGCCGAGGGCGTACAGCACGACAGGGCTTTTCACCTCCTGGCTCATCGATCATTCGCACTACGCAGTCCCCAGCGCAGAAGAGTGGAGCAAAGAAAAGTTGAGTGAGCGCGCAGGGTAAGCTTCCGCCGAAATTCTACCGCAGCTCGGCCCCCGACGGCCCCGGCGCAAAGCCGTCCGCTCAGGGGATTGCTTTCATTTCAGATCTCACGATGTCGAGCAGCGACTCTGCGGCCGGCGTCAGCGTTTCGCCTTTCCGCCGGACGATGCTGATCGTTCGCCGAACGGTCGGCTCGACGAGCGCGACTTCGACAAGACCCGATGCAAAGGCAGCGGCTTTCATGGTCGCCGGGAGAATGGCCGCCGCCACGCCGGCCGATGCGAGCGCCACTGCGGTCGGCGTGCTTTCGACGACAAAGCGCCCGCGGGTTTCGATCCCGGACTCGGCCAATTGCGCCTCGATGATCCGTTTGTTCCCGCTGGCGCCGCCGAGCGTGATGAAATCGACACCGAGCAGTCCTCGCCACGGCAATTGACCGGCGTTGGCCAGGGGATGCTCACGACTGCACACGAGAACGAAAGGGTCGCTGGTGATCGGCTCTTCCGCCAGTTCTGCGATCTCGCTTTGCTGAATATGGATTCCGAAATCAGCTTCCCCGGCTTGAACGAGCGCCGTCACCATGGCGCCCGAGCGCTCGATGATCTCGACGCGGTTGCGCGGATGCCGGCGAGCGTAGATGCGCAGAGCGCGCGGCAGATGATGGAACGCGACCGATTGCAGGGTGGCGACCTTCACGTCCCCCAGCGCATGGCGCGAAACATTGCGTAGCCGGTCGAGCCCGTAGGTCAGATCCTCGACCAGCCGGGCCGCCAACGGCAGGAATTCCCGCCCCATCTGGGTGAGCGCGGTCGAGCGCGTCGTGCGGTCGAGCAGTTTCATGCCGACGAACGCCTCCAGCCGTTGGATTCGCCGGGTCAGAGCGGTTTGCGTGATGGAAAGCTTGTCGGCGGCCCTGTTGAAGCTGCCAAGCTCGGCAACGCTTACGAATGCCTGGATTCCGTCAATCGGGATCTTCATTGCGTTTTATTCATCGATAGTTCCCATTTATGCATTTTACGTGAGTTCCCGTATGCGGCAAGTTCCCCTCGCCAAGGCGCGCGCAAGCGCTGCCGGATGGGGCATGGCCGGTCGTGGCGTCGCTCGAGCCGCGCCTCGATCGGCGAGGCGACCCGCCGTCATGCCGCGCTTGCCATCGCTCGCGTCACAATTGTCCGGCGCCGCACTTCATGGAGATCGATGGATGCTGATGCGCAGCAAGCTTTTCGTTCCCGGTTCGCGGCCGGAACTGTTCGCCAAGGCAGCCGCCTCGAAAGCTGACGCCCTGTCCTTCGACCTCGAGGATGCCGTTGCGGAGAGCCGCAAGGAAGAGGCGCGCACGGCGCTTGCCGGGTTTCTCGCCGGCCAGCGCAAGGCCGGCGGCAAGGTCGTGGTGGTGCGCGTCAACCCGGTCGGGAGCGCACATTTCGAGGCTGATATGCACGCCGTCGTCGGTCCGGGCCTCGATCTGGTGAACCTCCCGATGGTCGAGGACCCGGCGGCAATCGTCACGGCAGCGGCGCTTCTGGACAGGCTTGATGCAGCAGCGGGCAGGGCGTCTCCTACCGGCATCCTCGTGAACATTGAGACGCCGAGGGGCCTCCGCCGTGCGGCCGAACTCGCCTGCGCGCATCCGCGCGTGGCGGGGCTTCAGATCGGCTTGGGGGACCTGCTCGAACCCTTCGGAATCGACCGGCGCGACGAAGCCGCGCTTTCCCATATCCGCGTTACCGTGCGGCTCGCGGCCGGGGAGGCGGGGGTGCCCGCTTATGACAGCGCGTTCGCCGCCGTGAACGACCCGGACGGCTACCGTGCGGAATGTCTCGCCGCGCGCCGGCAGGGGTTCGCCGGCAAGAGCTGCATCCATCCGACGCAGATCGCCACAGCCAACGAGGCCTTCCTCCCGTCGCCGGCCGAGATCGAACGCGCGCGACGCATGATTGCCGCGGCCGAGGAGGCGGAGGCCAAAGGCGTCGGCGCTTATCTTGTCGATGGCGTGATGGTCGACGCTCCATTTCTGATCCGCGCCCGCGCCATTCTTGCCCTGGCTGACCACCAGGCGCAGCCGACGGTGTCCTGAGATGCCGTCGCTGCGCAAACGGGACTATGAGCCGGCGGCCAAGGGGCCGCTCGACGGCATCAGGGTGCTCGACCTGTCGCGGCTTTTCGCCGGGAACGTGCTGACCCAGATGCTGGGCGATTTCGGCGCCGAGATCGTCAAGGTCGAGCCGAAGGACGGCGACACGCTGCGGGCATGGAAGACCGAGAACGTCGATACGCATTGGAAAATATACGCACGCAATAAGAAAAGCCTCGCGCTTGACCTGCGCCACCCGCGTTCGATCGAGATCGTGCTCAATCTGGCCCAATCGGCCGACCTGTTCGTCGAGAGCTTCCGGCCCGGCGTGCTTGAGGCGATGGGCCTGTCTCCGGCGAAACTCCATTCCGTCAATCCCCGCCTCGTCATTGTCCGGATTTCCGGCTGGGGGCAGGATGGTCCTTATTCCCAGAGGCCCGGTTTTGGCACCCTGATCGAAGGCATGTCCGGTTTCGCTGCGATCAACGGCTTTGCCGATCGCGAGCCGGTGCTGCCGCCGATGTATCTGGCCGATAGCGTGGCGGGTCTCTACGGCGCCTCGGCCGCGATGATCGCCCTGCGCGAGGTCGAGATGAACGGCGGTCGCGGTCAGGTGATCGATCTGCCGTTGCTGGATCCCCTGTTCGCCATCCTCAGCCCGCAAGCGGCGAATTACCGGCTGACCGGAAAGCAGAAGCCGCGCACCGGCAGCCGCTCGACCAATTCCGCTCCGCGCAATGCTTATCGCTGCAGCGACGGCCGCTATGTCGGGCTTTCGGCTTCGATCCAGAAGATGGCCGAGCGGCTGTTTGTCGCCATCGGGCGGCCCGAACTGATCGCCGATCCGCGTTACGCGACCAACGCCGCCCGCGTGCGTAACGCCGCTGATCTGGACGCGATCATCGGCGCGTTTGTTGCGCAGCGCACGCAGGCGGAGAACGTCAGCTTCTTCGAGGATGCGCAGGTGACGATCGGGCCCATCTACGAAACGGCCCAACTGTTGAATGATCCGCATGTGATCGATCGCGAACTCGTCGCCGACTATCCCGACGCCGAGATGGGCGCGTTGCCGATGCATCACGTCGTTCCGCGATTGATGGGCACGCCGGGCTCGATCCGGACTCCTGCGCCCCGCCTCGGCGAACACAACCGCGAAATTCTCGCCGGCATCGGCATCTCGCCGGAAGACTATGCGCAACTCCTCGCGCAGGGGATCGCCGTCGAGGAACCGCAGCCAAAGCCCGGAACGAAGATCACGCCGACGCCGTGAGCGGAGCGCGTGCCGCGAGCAGAGCGAAGAGTTCGGGGCCACTCCAAGAATCGACTGCCTTCCCCTCACGAACAACAGGAGGATTCAATGACCAATCCGTCTCTCAGCCGCCGCCATGTGCTGACCGCGCTTGCCGCCGCCGGCGCGTCGTTAAGCGGTTCGCTTGCCTGGGCGCAAGCTGCTGCCTGGCCCAAGGTGATCACCATCGTCGTGCCGTTTCCGCCCGGTGGGAGCAACGACATCTTCGCGCGCGTGCTGGCGCAGAAGCTCGGTCCGAAGCTTGGTGTCACTGTCATCGTCGACAACAAGCCGGGCGCCAGCGGCAGCATCGGCGCCGGCTTTGTCTCGCGCGCGCAGCCGGACGGCGCGACGCTGCTGCTGACCTCGTCATCGTTTCCGGCCAGCGCAGCGATCAACCCCAACCTGCCGTTCGACCCGCTCAAGGGTCTCACCCCGATCTCGCAACTCGCCAAGGGGCCGATGATTGTCGCGGTCGATGCCGAGTCGCCTTACAAAAACCTGGCGGAGCTCATCGCAGCGGCCGGGAAGGAAAAGGGCAAGATCAATTTCGGCACTGCGGGCGTGGGCTCCATCAACCAGATGGCCAACGAAATGCTCGCGCACATGGCCAAGGTCGAGATGACGCATATCCCCTATCGTGGCATCACGGCAGCGATCACCGACCTGATTTCGGGCCGGATACAGATGACCATCGCGAGCTTTCCGTCGATCGCCGGGCAGATCAAGGCCGGCAGGGTCAAGGGCCTCGCGGTGACCTCGCCCGAGCCTTCGCCCTTTGCACCGGATCTTCAGCCAGTTGCAACGACGGTCCCCGGTTACAGCGTCGAATTGTGGTGGGGGATTTACGGCCCCGGCGGAATGCCCCCGGCGCTGGTGGATGCGCTCAACAAGGAGATCGCCGCGATTATCACCGAGAAGGACATGAGCGATCGCTTCGCCCAGGAAGGGGCGCAGCCCAGCCCGATCTCGGCCGCGGAATTCGCCAAGGTGACGGCAGACGACCTCGCGATGTGGCGCGGCATCGCCAAGGAGCGAAACATCAGGGCCGAATGATCGAAGGAGGCTGCGACGCCTTTGAGGACTAGCGGGAAGGCGCGGTTATGGACGCGCCTTCCCCTGTATCGCGGAGCGTTTGGAATGCGGGCGATGGCAGCGTCCCCGCTTCATGCACCTTGCTTGATCCGCATGCGACGGCCGATTGCGACCGTTATGATGACGGCCGCGGCGAAGCCCAGAGTCTCGGTTTGGATCGGCTCGGCATTCACGAGTGCAGCCATCAACACGATGACGAAAGGCTGCAGGAGTTGCATCTGGCCGACCCGGGCAATTCCACCCAGCGCAAGCCCGGCGTTCCAGAAGAAAAAGCCAATCAATTGACTGAACAGCGCGACATAGACGAGCGCGCCCCACGCTGGCACCGGCACGGCGGATGCGTTCGCCGGCCACAACAAGATGGTCATTGGAATGGCGATCGGCAGCGATAGAACAAGCTGCCATGCGATCACCTCCCAGCCGGCATAGAAGGTGCTCAGCTTTCCGCCATAGGTGTAGCCGAGACCTGCCGAGACGACGGCGAGCAGGAGCAGCACATCGCCTGCGCTGACAGCCCCACCTCCTTGTCGCAGGGCAAACGCGATCACGATTGCGGTCCCGACCGCCGCCGCAATCCAGAACCCCGGGCTTGGCCGCTCCCGCGCAACGAGCGCAGCAGCCGCCGCAGTGGCCAGAGGCAATATCCCCAGGATCACACCACCGTTTGACGCCGGCACGGTGACCATGGCGATTGCCGAGAACAGCGGAAAGCCGAATACCAGGCAGGCTGAAGCGATGGCGAACTCGGCCCATTGCTCACGCGGTGGCGGCCTTCGCTTCATTGCCAGAAGCATGACGACCGCAATCAGACCGGCGATGGTCGCCCGCGCCGCCGTCAGAAACCAGGGATCGAGGTGCGGCACAGCCAGCCGCATCGCTGGAAGCGTCCCGGCAAAGCAGACGACGCCGACCAGGCCCACAAGCATGCCGAGGGTCTCACGGCGAGCGGGCGGAGCAGGAAGCATGAAGGGGGAAGCCGAGCTAGGGGATGCGGTCAGAAGGTGCGGTCAGAAGAAGAGCAGGCGAGTAGCAGGAATTGGCCCTGCTGGCGGCCTCGTCAGGGGCCATGGTCTCGCCTGCCGCCGGTGGTGTGCCGGGCACGAAAGCGTGCCCTCACGGCACGGCCAGACAGCGCTCCCGATCGCTCCCTAGCCGATTACGCGACGCCTTCGACAATGCGAATGTCCCGAACGGCAGCATCGCCAAGCGCGTCCAGCGCCGCCTGGTAAGCGGGGCTGTCATGCGCCGCGATCGCGGCCGCGACACTGTCAAATTCGATGACGACCGTGCGCTGATCCATTCCAGCCTCATAGGTCTTGGCTGGCGTACCGCGAACCACAAACCGGCCACCGGCAGCCTGGACCGCGGGGCCTCCGAGTTTCGCATATTCAGCGAGGGCTGCCGGGTTATTCACCGAGTGATAGGTCGCAATCCAGTATGCCTTTGCCATGTCTGGAGTCTCCATGCCTTGAATGTCCAACTATCGCGATACTGCCATCGCACGGTGAGACTCACAATCACATGAATTCGCGCACGTGAATTGGCGCAGTAACCTGCCCGGTGAGGCCGGCATATCGAGGATACGGATGAAGCCGATTATCGATCCGCGCGACGGAGACGTCGACGACGATGCTTCCAGCACGAAGCAGCGTTCGCTGTTCTCGCTCGCCGGCACCCTGTTCGCAGAGATCAGCTTCGCCAAGCTGATCTTCGCCTGGGCTCTGCTGATCGGCCTGCCGGGCGTGTTCCTCGGCGCGGCGCCGCTCATTTCCTCGATCTGGCTCGCGGAGGTTTCGTCCCATACGGTCCGGCTGGTGGCGGGACTATGGTCGCTGCTGCTGTTGTTGTTGCTCGTCGCAGCCGCGTGGTTCGGTGGCCGTCCGCTGTTGCGGCTGGTCGAAAACAGCTTCTGGTCGCTGAACGCTTTGGCCGTCCAGCCGGGCTATGTGCTGTGCCGGGAGACGGTCCGGCATCTGATCGAGATGCTCTTGCCGGCAGGCATGACCGACGAGCGGCGCAGCCAGGTGCGGGCGCTCTCCGCCGCCCTGGCGGGATTGCTGATCGCGGCGCTCGCACTGTGTCTGGTGGCCTGGGCATGGCCTTCGACCCGCTGGGTCGGGACGATGGGCGACCTCGCGTCTCCGTTCCGGCTGGCGGTCTCGGCGCTGAGCAACAGCGTGGTGCTGGTGTCGGGGTATCTGGCCGCTGCAGCGCTGGTCTGGGGTATCGCGGATGCCAGCATGCCGCAGCCGCGCGATCGCGCTTCGCCCGCCGCGACTCCGGTGGAGGGAACCTCGTGGCGCGTCGCGCATCTCTCGGACATTCATGTGGTCGGCGAACGCTACGGTTTCCGGATCGAAAGTGGCCGTTCCGGTCCGCGGGGCAATGAGCGCCTCGGCCAAGTCTTCGCGCGGCTCAGCCGAATTCACGCCGACAAGCCGCTGCACGCCGTCCTGATCACCGGGGACATCACCGACGCTGGCCGTTCGGCGGAGTGGGCGGAGTTCCTCGATGCGCTCGCGCCGTATCCGGAGCTTCGCGAGCGGTTGCTGATCCTGCCCGGCAACCATGACCTCAATATCGTCGACAGGGCGAACCCCGCGCGTTTCGACCTGCCGACGAGTCCAAATCAGCGGCTTCGGCAGATCAGGATGCTGTCCGCGATGGAGGCGGTGCAGGGCGCGAGGGTCCGTCTGGTGAACCATGGGCAGGGCCGCCTTGGGGGCACCTTGTCCGAGGCGCTCGCGCCCCATCGAGCGGACATCGCAGCGTTTGCGGACCGTGGCCACCTTCGCCTCTCCATGCGTCTGGCGGATCGGTGGGCGGCCTCGTTTCCGATGGTGGTGCCGCCGGCCGACGATGATGGGCTCGGCATCATCCTGCTGGACTCGAATGTCGAGGCGCATTTCTCCTTCACCAATGCACTCGGCATGGTGTCGGTCGAACAGTCCAAGGCGGTCGAGACCATCACCGGGCTCTATCCACGGGCGGTCTGGATCGTGGCGCTTCACCATCACGTCGTGGAATATCCCAAGCGCGCCAAGGCGCTGCCCGAACGCATCGGCACCGCTCTCATCAATGGCAGCTGGTTTGCGCGCCGGCTTCAGGGCCTCGCCGGCCGTGTCGTGGTGATGCACGGCCATCGCCATATCGACTGGATCGGCGAGTGCGGCGGCGTCACGCTCGTCTCTGCGCCGTCGCCAGTGATGGAGGCTACCGACGATCAGGAGACCTGCTTCTATGTCCACACGCTGACGGCCACGCCTGACGGCCGCCTCGAACTGATGGCGCCGGAACGGATCGGCATTGCGGGTCGCGCGGCCAGCGACGTAGTCGCGCCGGCGTGCCCGAGCCCGGTCAGCCGGTGATGCGATCCGCATCGGCGTGCGAAACGCCGAACACCTCCGTGACCCATCGGCTCGATTGGAAATGGCTGCAGAGGGTTATCAGCGCGACGCTGATCGGAACGCCGATGAAGGCGCCGGCGAGGCCCCATAGCGATGTCCAGAAGAAGACCGAGAACAGCACCATGAAGGGCGAGATGGACAGCGCGTTGCCCGCGATCCGCGGCTCCAGATAGCTGCCGACCAGGAACTGGATCAGGTTCAGGCAGACGAACACCAGCGCCACCATCTCCCATGACTGGAACTGGGTGATGGCGAACAGGGTCGGGAAGATGGTTGCGACGAACGGCCCGATGAACGGAATGTAGTTCAACGCGAAGGCGATCATGCCCCATTCCATCGCGTGCGGCAGGCCGGTGACATAGGCAAACAGCCAGACCAGACCGCCCGTTGCGGCGCTCATGAGCGTGCGGACGCCCATGTAGCGGCGGAGCTTGCCGGCCGTTTCAGCTATGCCTTGTGCCAGAGCGCGACCGGTGTCGCGGTTGGTCATGCCATCGAGTCTGCGCGCCGCCAGATCGACCTCGAGCAGGCCCAGAACCACATAGACGATCACCACCAGCGAGAAGCTCAGCATGCTGTTGAGCGTGCCCAGGATCTGCTGAAGGACGCGCACGATCCAGCCCATGTTGAGGTATTCGGTCAATAGCCCCGCCGTGGCGATGCCGTGGCCTTCGAGCCAGGTCACGGCCTGATCGTAGAGCAGCTGGAACTGCGCAGCCTGGCCGATCAGGTCGCGCGTGATGCGGCTGAATGCCCAGACGCCCAGCGAGGCGAATGTCGTAACGAACAGAAACGTCAGCAGCGCGCTGAAGGCCAGCGCGACCAGTTTGGGCATCCACCTCTGCAACGTCCGCTGCACCGGCCAGACGATCGCGATGACGAGCAGGGCGAATGTCAGCGGGGCGAACACCGACCGCAGCTGTTGCAGGATGAGGAGGACGAGAATGGCGGCGACGATGACGAGCGACACGCGCAGCACGCGCGCGCCTGACGGGGGGCTTTCGGGATCGGCCATGACGGGCGGCTCGTTGGTTTGGCCAGGATCGCGGCCTTGGGAAGAGTTGAGCGATCTATCTCGGCGGGTGCGCTACGACTCTCCACCGATCTTGCCCGGTAATGCGATTCTCGCAAGATGCAGCGTGCGCCCGGCTATGGATCGGCTGTGTGCGAAGGCTGCGCATTGCCCTTCTTTTCGAGCCTCACCCGCGGAGGAGAACAAGCGGCGGCCCTACAGATTAGATTAGACAGCTCACGACAATTGTGAGAGCGTCGCACACTGATTGATGCGACCGGCGCATGTGCGCTGCGCGTTCCCTGCAATTGTTTGAGAATTGTTTCAAAGCGTAGTGTGGTCGATGCCGATCATACGGCGCACGCGGGCTAACATTTGGGGGGCAGACCCATGCAGGCGCCGTCGGATAGGAAGCAGCTCGAGTCCGGATACGTCTCCACCGGTCATCTGCCCCCGCCGGAGCTTGTCCGGTCGCTCGTGAACGACGCGCATGAGCGCTTCAAATCGGACACCGATGGCGAGAATTCGCAGGTCTATCCCGCACTGGCCAGGGTCCCGAGCGATCTGTTCGGCATCTGCGTCGTCGGGACCAACGGCAACCTGTATGGCGTTGGAGAAACCGAGCACGAATTTGCGATCATGAGCGTGTCCAAGCCGTTCGTGTTCGCGCTGATCTGTCAGCAGATCGGTGCCGAGGAGGCGCGTGCGGCGCTCGGGGCGAACGCTACCGGCTTTGCGTTCAACTCCGTGGCCGGCATCGAGCGCACGGCCGACGGGCGCACCAACCCGATGGTCAATGCGGGCGCCATCGCGACGACCAGTCTCGTGCCGGGAGCGAATGTCGACGAGAAGTGGAAATTCATTCACGATGGCCTTTCCCGCTTCGCCGGACGGAAGCTGCCGATGAACGAGGAAGTGCTGGACTCCGCGTTGGAGACCAACTTCCGGAACCGGAGCATCGCGAATTTCCTGTTCAGCGTTAACCGGATGTACTGCGATCCGATGGAGGCGGTGGATCTTTACACGCGGCAATGCTCGCTCAATGTCAGCGCGAAGGATCTCGCGGTCATGGGTGCGACGCTTGCCGATGGCGGCGTAAACCCGGTCACCGGAGAACGCGTTGTCGATCCCGCCGTCTGCCATTACGCGCTCGCGGTGATGATCACCGCCGGACTGTACGAGACGTCCGGCGACTGGCTCTACGATATCGGCCTGCCCGGCAAGAGCGGGATCGGTGGCGGGATCGTCACCGTGTCCCCCGGCAAAGGCGGTCTTGGCACATTCGGCCCGCGCCTCGACGCGGCGGGCAACAGCGTAAAGGGGCAACTCGCCGCCAAATATCTGTCCCAGGCGTTGGGGATGGACCTGCTGGTTTCAAAACCCGAAGTCTGAAGTCGCTGAGGACCGTGGGGGCATGCCGACCCAGTGCGTGGTCGTCAAACATCGCCGCTCCGGGGCCTGGGAGGAGATGATATGAGCACGGCAACTGCATCCACAGACTATCGACACGCGGAAACCCAGGAATCATGGGTGCCGATGATCGCGATCGCGCTCGGCCAGGCGATCATGTCTTTCAACGTCGCCTCCCTGCCGGTCGCGCTCGGCGGCATGGTCGAAAGCTTCAGGGTGCCCCCGACGACGATCGCCACCGGAATCGTCGCCTACTCGATGCTGGTTGCCGGCTTCGTGATGCTCGGCGCCAAGCTGACCCAGCGCTACGGCGCGCTTCGTGTTTTCCGCGTTGCCGTTCTTGTGTTCTGCGCGTCGCAGGTCCTGATGACATTCAGCCCGACGGCGACGCTGATGATCGCCGCGCAGGCGCTCTGCGGTGCGGCGGGTGCGGTGATCGTGCCGTCGCTGGTCGCGCTGATTGCCGAGAACTATAAGGGGCGCCAGCAGGCGACCGCGCTCGGCGCGCTGGGCTCGGCGCGGGCAGGGGCGGGCGTGCTTGCGTTCCTGATCGGCGGCATTCTCGGAACCTATATCGGCTGGCGGCCGGCCTTCGGCCTGCTCATCGCGGTCTCGGCGCTGGTCTTCGTGCTGAGCTTCCGGCTCAAGCCCGATCAGGGACGTCCTGACGTCCAGATCGATTTCGTCGGCGTGGTCCTCGCGGCCACAGCGATCATTCTCATCAGCCTCGGCTTCAATAATCTGAACGGCTGGGGCCTCGGATTGGCCACCGCCAACGCTCCCTTCAACCTGCTGGGCCTGTCGCCTGCACCGATCTTCATCGTGGTCGGCATCGTGCTCGGGCAAGCGTTCCTCATGTGGACGCGCAGCCGTGCGGCAGCGGGTCATACGCCGCTGCTGGCGCTCGAGGTGATCCGGTCGCCGCAGGAGCGTGCCGCGGTCTACGCGATGTTCTCGGTCGTTGCGCTCGAGGCGGCGCTGAACTTCTCGGTGCCACTCTACATTCAGATCGTGCAGGGCCGCTCGCCCCTCACCACGGCGATC
>Ga0182739_1000540_pt1 | contig 47303 bp, 46 predicted proteins | sample eDN5th30CBELigBY_FD_128873 | JGI IMG/M metagenome (GOLD analysis project Ga0182739, IMG submission 128873) | Enriched backyard soil microbial communities from Emeryville, California, USA - eDNA 5th pass 30_C BE-Lig BY (version 2) (version 2) | ecosystem: Environmental > Terrestrial > Soil >... | reverse complement strand
TGCGAGAAGAAGAATGCGAAGAAGACGGTTCATGCGGAGTTCCCCATTCGTGTTTGCAGAATTCGAATTTGCAGACCGTGCCCCTTGATGGAGCCTTATTGTTTTTAATTTATCAACTTGTACAATTTGACCGACACCCCGTCAACCCATATTGCGATGGAGAGCACTCGCGAAATTTGCCGACAAGGCGTGTTCGCGAAACGGAATTTCCTGAATATCCGCGGTTCCGCACCTATTTTACGGTGCAAAATCGTGCAGAAGCCGCAACGAGAAGTTTGAAAAACGCACAAGCTGCCTGTATGATAGGCAAATAACAGTACAATTTTCTTTCGGACTATGGACAAAAATCCCCGTCAAAACCGCTACCTCCTGGCAAATCGCATCGTCGAATTGGCGCGCGCCTCGCGTTTCCAGGTGGATTATCATCTGCGCGAGCAGCAGCTTGCCGACGTGCTGCAGGTCTCCCGCACGCCGATCCGCGCGGCATTGATGCTACTGGCGGAAAGAGGCGTGGTGGAAGCCCGCAAGAACAAGGGCTTCTTCATGAAGATCGGCGCCGAGGCGCTCGGCCGGACGGAGGTGGAGGTCCCCAGTTCGCCGCAACAGGATCTCTATGCCCGCATCGTCGAGGACAGGCTGACGCACCAGCTTGGGGAAACGGTGGGGCAGGTGGAAATCTCCCGCCGCTACGGGGTCGAGCGCAACGTCCTGCAAAAGACGCTCTCGTCCCTGATGGCCGACGGGCTGATCACGCGCGGCCCGGGGCGCAACTGGACCTTCCAGCCGACCCTCGACAACAAGTTCGCGCTGGACGCCAGCTATGAATTCCGCTGCGTCATCGAGCCGTCGGGCATATTGATGGAGAGTTTCCGGGCCCATCCGGCCGCGCTCGAACATATCCGCCTGGAGCATTTGAACCTCCTCGCCCGGCCGGATTTCAACAGCCTGCCGGCGCGCCAGCTCTTCGAGCTCGACGCCAGCTTCCACGAGACCATCGCGGAATGTTCCGGCAACACGTTCCTGCTCCAGTCCATCCAGCACCAGAACCGCCTTCGCCGCCTGCTGGAATTCGCCAGCTACACCAATGGGCGGCGCGTGCGTGAATGGTGCCAGGAGCACCTGCGCATCATCACCGCGCTCCAGGAGGGTGACCGCGCGCGCGCGGCCGATCTGATGAAAGGCCATCTCGAAAGAGCGAAGGCCAGCGCCGAGCGGACGAAGCGCGAAGGCGCCTGACCGGATGCGCGGCATCGCAAAGGATGGGAACGCGCGCCGACACCCTATCCAAGCCGCATCCCGCTCGCATCGAAGACATGCCACGCCGCCTTTCGGAAGGAGACGCGAACTGTCGATCCGATATCGGCATTCGTTCGCTCGCGCATGCTGGCGAGGATACGATCCTCGGCGATCTCCGGCGACGAACCGAGACCGGCGCGACCTGTTTCACCAGGCCTGTGAAAGAATACGAGCCCGCGCTTCATGAATAAGGCCAAAGGCAGAGACGAGAGGGCTCACTGATTTGTATAAGACATGTCAGGTAATGACACCGGCAATTCAGCCGCAGGCACGCCGCGCCGGATCATGTTCAACGCGCTTGCCTGCCGGGAGAGCTGATTGAAGGTGACAATGCTCCATGATGACATCTGCCTGCTCTGAGATGGACAACTGAGCGGTCGATGTATCGGCGCTGATCGCGGGACCGCGCAGCAGCGGATGGGGAGCCGGTCGTGCCGCCTCCCCTTCGATGTCCTAACATGCAGGGTTGGTCGCCCGTCTAACGGACGTAGAACGTAAAGCCGCCATCGGCCGCTTCATCGACGGCAACCACGTTGCGCAACTCGACATCCTGCGCCTTCAGCGCTTCCGTGAGCGCCTTGTTGCCGGCGATAGCCTTCTGCAGCGACTTGGTATTGGCTGCATAGCTGTCCGGATTGGCCATCGGGTCGCCGTTGTCGAGGGTGCTGATGTCAACGACGGTGAAGTTCTTTCCCTTCAGCGCCTTGACGGCGCTGTCGAGATGCGACTGCTGGATATCCGCGCCGGGCCACATTTCAGCACGAGCGACGCCGGCCAGGGATGAGAGAGCGATGAGCGAAATGCCAACTGCGGATGCAAAGCGGTTCATAGTGATCTCCATGCGGTCTCCAGATCCGGTATGAATCTTCATCGTGACCGTGAGGAGATCATGCAGCGCCGAATTTGCATGAGCTCTGCGCGAAATTTACATCCGTGTAAGTTTCTGCCGCCCCAAGTCCCGCCCGCTAACGTCAACGGCCGGGAGTTCCGTTCCCGGCCGTTGCCATGCGATCTTGATTGTGTCCGGCCTATTGTTCGCGGACCGGAATCCCGTTGGTGTCATAGGCCTCGACGACGACGGAATCTTCCACGGCTTTCAGCGCCTGGCTAGCCTCGTAATACTTCCGCACATCGAGCAGCCGCGCAGCGGCCTCGACAGACCGCAGGCTGGCATTTGCGGGGACAAGCGTCGCCGAGACCGTAACGCCGATATCCGCAGCTTTCAGAACCGTGATGGCCAGTCTGTATTCACCTTTTGCAATATACACATTGGCCTTATCGACCGATGCCCGCGTCTCGTCCGTCGGCTTGAAGCCTTTCGACAATACGAGCAGAACATCGAGGGGGATGTAGGCGTCTCCTTCTTGCGCCCGCTTTCCGACCGGCACGGCGAGATCCGCCGCGTGGCGCTGCACGACCTGCATGTCGGTCTTCGCTTCGCTGACGAGGGCTATCGCCTTGTCGGGCGCGCCATCGAAGATTGCCTGACGCGCTTCGCGGATTTCCCGCACGGCCCGGTAGGCTTCATCGATGGGCCGGATCAGGCCGGCACTGTCCCTGGCAGCGGCTCGAACCGGGGCGGCATGCGCAGGCGCGAGCGCATCCACGCTGAGAAGGACGATCGAAAGCGCGGTGATTGCGGTATGGAGATGAAGGGGCATGGCGCACTCTTTCTCCGGCCGCTTTCCGGGCGGCGCCGGCATGAGGCAGAATAGACCCGCATGTTCGCGCGGGGCTGGCGCGAAGCTTACAGAATATTGATTTTCGCCCGGGGCGGAAACCGGATCGAAACCGCAAGGCCGGGGCCATTGTCCGAAAGGACGAGTGACGCGTCATGCCGGACGGCGACAGCGCTGACGAGTGCAAGCCCGAGCCCGGATCCCGACGCCGGCTGGCCGCCTTCGACCCGGTGGAAGGGCAGGAGCACGTCGCTGCGCCGGTCGGCGGGAATGCCCGGCCCGTCGTCGCAGACCCGTAGCACCACCGCCCCCTCCCCTTCCTCCGCCGCATCCAGGGTGACGGTGGTGCCCGGCGGACAATGCCGGCCGGCATTCTGGACGAGATTGGCGAGAGCCTGCCGCAGCATGGGGGCATCGCCGAAAACGGCAAGCCCCCGGAAAACGTCGGGATCGCAGACCAGCTTCTGCCCCATGTCCTCCAGCAGCGGCGTGAAGGTCTCCTGCATCTCGGCCAGCAGTTCCGCGACGAACACCACCGAAAAGTCCGCCTCACCCGCCGAAGCCCGAATGCGGGAAATGCGCATGATCGCATCGAACGCGCCCGTGACGCCCTCCAGTTCCGCAAGGACGTTCTCCATTCTCTCCTGCAGCCGGGCATCGCCGGTCGTCTCGACCATGGCCTGCTGCACCTCCAGGGAGATCCGGCCGAGCGGCGAGCGCAGGTCGTGGGCGATCGTGTTGACCGTGTTCCTGGTAATGTCGGACAACACCGCAAGCCGATCGATATGCGCGTTGATGCGCTGCGCGATCCTGTCGATCTGGTCATTCAAGGACGACACGGGGATACGTACCGCCATATCCCCGCGCGACACGGCTTCAAGCGTCTCCGACATCGCCTCCAGCTTGCCGAACATCCGTCGGCTTACCGCATAGCCCGCCGCTATCGATGCAATCGTCACTGCGGCGCCGGCGAGCAGCAGCGAATAGAGCAGTTGCCATTCCGTCCGTTGCAGTACCCGGATATTGTACCCGACGACGAGTGTCGCCGCCCCGTCAAGCGGAGTGGTACTGCTGGCATGAAGACGATAGAGGCCGTTCGGGCGCGGCAGGAGCTGGTTGAATTCGAGCGTCATCCAGCCTTCGGAAAGGGGCAGGGTATCGAGATTGCCGGCGAGCCGCCGCCCGTCTGCATCGAACAGTCCAGCCACCCGGCGACCGGCCACCGCGGGCGTCTCCATCTGGCCAATGGCGTCGACAAGCGCCTGCTGGCCGTATCGGTCATATATCTGCAGGAAGAGCTGCTCCTCCTCCAAGAGCTGGTTGTCCACATCGCGCTCCATGGCGCCGCTGAGCACGATATAGAGGATAGCACCGAGCGCCAGCAGCACGGCCATGAAGGCGCCGAGCGAGAGCAAGGCGGCCGTGAAGGCGCCGCCCGAGAGGATGTTACCGCGGCGCATGGATGCAATAGCCGACATTGCGCATCGTGTGGATCAGGGCGACCGCGAAGGGCTTGTCGATCTTGGCGCGCAACCTGCTCATATGCGTCTCCACCACGGAGGTCTGCGGGTCGAAGCTGAAATCCCAGACCTTCTCGAGCAGCATGGTCTTGGTGATCATGCGGCCGGCATTGCGCATGAGCGCCTCCAGAAGAGCAAACTCCTTCGGCTGCAGGTCAATGCTCGTATCGCCGCGCCGGGCCGTGCGCGAGAGAAGGTCGAGCTCGAGATCATGAACCGTCAGCACAAGCGCCGCCCCCGCCGCCGCCGTCGGACGGCGGGCAAGGACCACGATGCGCGCGAGAAGTTCCGAAAAGTGGAACGGCTTGGTGAGGTAGTCATCCGCGCCGGACATCAGGCCCTCCACCTTGTCGCCGACATCGGACATGGAGGTCAGGAACAGGACTGGCATCGTCTTGCCGGCCGCGCGCAACGCCTTCAGCACCGCCATGCCGTCCATGCCGGGCATCATGCGGTCCATGACGACGAGATCGACCTCGTTATAGAGACAATGACTCAGGGCGTCGCGACCGTCCGCGTAGCACTCAACGGAATATCCTGCCTGTGACAGCCCCTTGCGCAGGAAATCGGAGGTCTTGCTGTCGTCTTCTGCGAGAATGATCTTCATGGGCGGCTACCGGCAATCCCTAGTCGTCCTTTTTGCCATAGGACCGGCGGCGGCACAGCTTAAATCTTTGTCATCTTGGGTCTCGCGCGACAGGCCGTTCCGGCGGCGCCATCGTCAGGACTGGCGCTCCGGCACGTGGACGACCAAACCGTCGAGCGCGTCGGCGATCCTGATCTGGCAGGAGAGCCGCGAGTTCGGGCGGACGTCATAGGCGAAGTCGAGCATGTCCGCCTCCATAGGGCCGGGCGGGCCGACCTTTTCCTGCCAGGCGTCATCGACATAGACGTGACAGGTCGCGCAGGCGCATGCCCCACCGCATTCGGCCTCGATACCCGGCACGGAGTTGCGCACGGCGTTCTCCATGACACTCGTTCGGGACTCGGCCTGGATTTCGAATACGGTGCCATCCTTTGTGACGATCGATATTCTGGGCATGGAAACACTCGAAGATTGGTTGCCGACTATTGACGCGAGTGGCCGCAGGCCACGGGACTATTGAAGCAAAGCCTTGAGGTCGGTCGCGGGATCGCCGACGATAACGGCGGAAGGCGACCTGCCGGCTTCGATCAACCTCTTGGCGACCATGTAGACCCGCGGGTCGTTCATCGCGTCGACCGCAAGCAATTCCTCGCCGCGATAATACCAATAGGACACGCCGCCTGCCGCGCCGGGGCGCGTCGTCACGGTATCGTAGCCGGCCGAAAGCCCGGCGATCTGCAGCTTCACCTCATACTGGTCGGACCAGAACCACGGCTTTGCATCATACCGGCTGGGCGCTCCCGTCAGGGACCGCGCCACGGCCTCCGCCTGCTCGATGGCGTTGCCGACACTTTCCAGACGAATCCGGCCGGACCGCCAGGGGAACGAAGCGCAATCGCCAGCCGCGTAGATCTGCGGGTCGGAGGTCCGGCAGTTCTCGTCCACGGCAACGCCGTTGTCGATGGAAAGGCCGGCGGCTTGGGCCAGTTCGACATTCGGGACGACGCCCACGCCGGCAATGACGAAATCGACCGGGACAACCGAGCCGTCGGCAAGCCGTGCGGAGCGGACATGCCCCTCCTCGCCCTGCAGCGTCTCGAGCGCCGCGCCCTCCAGCAGCGTGACGCCTTTCCGGTCGTGCAGGTCTCGAAAATAGGCTGCGGTTTCCGGACACGCGACGCGCTGGAGGATGCGCGGTGCAGCTTCGATCACCGTCACCTTCAAGCCCAGCTTGGCGGAGACGGCCGCCGCTTCGAGACCGATATAACCGCCCCCGACGATAAGCACACGCTGGTCCTGACGGAAATGCTCCGCCATCGCGTTGATGTCGGCGAGATTGCGGACGCAGAAGACGCCATAGAGGTCGCCACCAATCTCCGCCGGCAAGGTCCTCGGGCGCGCACCGGTGGTCAGGATGAGGCGGTCGTAGGGGACGGTGGCGCCATCGGCGAGCGCAACGACTTTCCGGTCGCGGTCGATGGCCGAGGCCATTGCCGAGAGCCGGAGGTCGATGGACCGTTCCTCATAGAAGCTCGGCGGGCGGAAATAGAGGCGATCCTCGGTGATCTCGCCAAGGAGGTAGCCCTTCGACAAGGGCGGCCGCTGGTAAGGCGGATGCGCTTCTTCGCCGATCAGGGTGATCGGCCCCTGATGCCCCAGGTCACGCAGCTTGGCGCAGGCGGTAAAGCCCGCCTGCCCCGCCCCGATCACCACGATGCGGGCGCAAGGATCGATCGGCTCGTCACGCATGGGGCACCTCTTTCCGTTTCAATTCGCGCGAAGCGGCGCCATCGCCTTCTGGATGCTGGCGATCAAGGCGTCGCGCCGGGCGGAGAGATCCGCCGGCGTCTGGCCATTGGCTTCCTCGGTGACGCCGGCGACCAGCGTCTCGGCGATCGCGGGGTCGAGATGAAGGACGCCGAGATCGTCCCACCAGCGATTGAAGCTGTCGGTGTAGCGCTCACAGAAGGCGGCAAGGCCGCCCTCCCCGGCACCGAGATGGAAGAGCATGGTCGGCCCCATGGCCGCCCAGCGCAGGCCCGGCCCTGCCCACATCGCCTTGTCGACATCCTCGACGCTGGCGACGCCGGATTTGACGAGATGGATGGCCTCGCGCCAGACAGCCGCCTGAAGGCGGTTCGCCACATGGCCGGGCACCTCGCGGTTGACGCGGATGGTGACCTTGCCTACCGCCCCGTAGAAGCGCTCCGCCGCCTCGACGACACCCTCCGCCGTCCGCTCGTTACCCATGATCTCGACCAGCGGGATGAGGTGCGGCGGATTGAAGGGATGGCCGAGGACGAAGCGGCCGGGCTCCTTCCAGCCCTCCTGCATCTCGCTGAGCGTGAGGCCGGAGGCCGAGGTCGCGACCACGGCGTCGGCACCGAGCGAAGCTTCGATTTCCCGGTAGAGAGCGTGCTTGATCTCGATGCGCTCGGGCACGTTCTCCTGGACGAAGGAAGCGCCCTCGACGGCCTCGGCGGCCGACTTGCAGAAGCGGACACGATCCTGGCTGCCGCCCTTGACGAGGCCGAGGCCTTCAAGGGTCGGCCAGGCGCGGGCGACATAGTCCCGGACGGTCTTCTCGACGGTCGGCGAATTATCGTAGACCGCGACATCGCGGCCGGAGGCGAGGAAAAGCGCCGTCCAGCTCGCACCGATCACACCGGCGCCCAGTACTGCGGTTTGCTTGAATTCGGTCATCAGAATAATCCTGGTTGAAGGGGTGATGCGGCGGTCAGCCCGCCGTCGATGGTGATGCAGTGGCCGGTGACGAAGGCGCTTTCGATGGAAACCAGCCAGGCGACGACATTGGCGACATCCTCCGGCTTGCCGAAGCGGCGGGCCGGATGGCGGGCGATGGAATCCGCGCGCGCCTTTTCCGGGTCGCTTGCCAAGGCGAAGCCGCTTTCCGCCATCTCCGTCATGATCCAGCCGGGGCTGACGGCATTGCACCGCACCTTGGGGCCATGATCGACGGCAATGGACCGCGTGAGGCTGTGAACGAAGCCCTTCGAGGCATTGTAGATCGCCATGGACGGATCGGCGACCATGCCGGAGATCGAGCCGAGATTGACGATATCCCCGCCGCCTTCCGCCATCAGCGGGATGACCGCGCGGCACATGTTGAAGACGCCCCGACAATTGATGCCGACGAGTTGGTCCCACTCGGCATCGGTCGTCTCGGGCACCGTCTTTTCGATCTGGATGCCGGCATTGTTCACGAGCACGGTAATATCGCCGTGCTGCGCGGCCGTGGCAGCGATGCGACTTGCATCTTCCGGGCGGGAGACATCGCCCGTCACCCAGATGATATCCGCCGGAAGATCCGCCGGGCACTCGCCGCGCCCGCAGGTGACGACGGTCGCCCCGTCCCGCCGCAGACGCTCGACGATGGCGCGGCCGATGCCCCGGCCTCCGCCCGTGACGATCGCGATCTTGTTTGCTTCTGCCATCGTCCCGCCCCGCTACCCGTGAGAGACCATGACGTGGCGGACCGACGTATAGGCATCCAGCGCATGAATGGACATGTCGCAGCCCGTGCCCGAACCTTTCATGGCGGACCAGGGCATTTCCGGCGTGGCGACGCCATGGGTGTTCACCCAGGTGAAGCCGTAGCGAAGACGGCTCGTCACATCCATCGCCCGGCCGACATCGCGGGTCCATACGGACGAGGCAAGTCCATAGCGGCCCGCATTGGCGATGGACAGCGCCTCGTCGGCATCCGAGAAACGCGAGATCGTGACGACCGGACCGAAGACCTCGTTCGTGGCGATCTCCGCGTCGTTGTCGACATTGGCGATCACGGTCGGCTTGTAGAAGAAGCCCTGCCCCTCGCCGCGCTCGCCGCCGGTGACGATCTCGCAGCTCCGGCGGGCGCGCTCGACGAAGCCGGCGACGCGATCCGCCTGGATCGCCGAGACGACAGGCCCCATCTGGGTGCCTTCGGCCTTCTGCGCGCCGATGCGTATCTCCCCGACCTCGCGCGCGGTCGCGGCCACGAGCGCGTCGTAGACGCCGTCCTGCACCATGATCCGGCACGGCTGGGCGCAATCCTGGCCGGCGTTGAAGAAGCTGCCGTAGCGGATCGTCTGGGCGACCGCATCCACATCCGCATCGTCGAACACGATGACCGGCGCCTTGCCGCCGAGTTCCAGATGGACGTGGCGGATCTGCTGCGAGGCCGCCCGCATTGCCGCCATGCCGGTCGCGGGCGAGCCGGTCACGGCGATCGCCTCGATCTGCGGCGCATTCATCAGCCTGTCGCCGATGGTCGCACCGCGGCCATGCACGACGTTGAAGACCCCCTTTGGAAGAATGTCGGCAAAGAGTTCCGCCACCTTCAGCGTGGAGAGCGGGGTGATTTCCGAAGGCTTGAGGACAATGGTGCAGCCGGCGGCGATGGCCGCGGCGATCTTCCAGGCCGCCATCATCAGCGGATAGTTCCAGGGGGTGATGGCGGCCACGGGGCCGACAGCCTCGCGGCGGATCATGCTGGTATGGCCGGAGACATATTCTCCGGCGACCGGCCCCGTCATCGTCCGGGCGGCGCCGGCGAAGAAGCGGAACGTGTCGATGGTCAGCGGCATCTCGTCATCATGGGCTGACGGCCACGGCTTGCCGACGTCGAGGCTTTCGATTTCGGCCAGTTCAAGGCTATTCCGTTCGAGAGTGTCGGCCATCTTCAGAAGAAGGCTGGCGCGCTCGGAGGGCGTCGTGCGGGAAAACCTGTCGAAGGCGGCGGATGCGGCGGCCACCGCGGCATCCACCTGCCCGGGCGTCGCCTCGTTGACGGCGACAATCTCGCTGCCCGTTGCGGGATCGAGAACGGGAAGCGCCTCGCCGCCGCCGGGGACAAAGGCGCCGTCGATGAAAAGGTTCGTCTGCATCAGAACCCCACCTTGTCGCCGCCCTTGAGGCCGAGCCGCTCGCGCGCTTCGGCGGGCGTGGCAACGGTCAGGCCGAGCCTTTCGACGATCTCACGGATACGGCGGACCTGCTGGGCATTCGAGGTCGCAAGCTCGCCCTTGCCGATGAACAGGCTGTCCTCGAGACCGACACGCAGGTTGCCGCCGAGCAATGCGCTCTGCGTCGCGAAAGGCATCTGGTGGCGGCCGGCCGCCAGTACGGACCATTCGTAGTTTTCCGGACCGAAGAGCCGGTCAGCGATCTTGTGCATGTGGACGAGGTTTTCGAGGTCCGCCCCGACGCCGCCGAGGATGCCGAACACCATCTGCACGAAGAAGGGCGGCTTGATCAGGCCCTGATCGATGAACCACTTGATGTTGTAGAGATGGCTCAGGTCGTAGCATTCGAACTCGAACTTCGTGCCATGCGCTTCGCCGAGATTCTTCAGCGCATATTCGATGGTCGCGAAGGTGTTCGGGAAGATGAAGTCCCGCGTCATCTCCAGGAATTTCGGCTCCCAGTCGTGCTTCCATTCCTTGTACTTGCCGAGCAGCGGGAAGATGCCGAAATTCATCGACCCCATGTTGAGGCTCGCCATTTCCGGGCTGGCCGAGGTGGCGGCGAGAAGGCGCTGGTCCATCGTCATGCCGAGGCCGCCGCCGGTGGAGATGTTGATCACCGCATCCGTGGACTGCTTGATGACGGGCAGGAACTTCTGGAAGGTTTCCGGGCGTGGATCGGGCTTGCCAGTCTCGGGATCGCGGGCATGGAGGTGGATGATCGAGGCGCCGGCTTCCGCCGCCTCGATGCTGGCCGTCGCGATCTCGGCCGGCGTAATCGGCAGATATTCGGACATGGTGGGCGTGTGGATGCCGCCGGTCGGCGCGCAGGTGATGATGACGGATTTCGACATGTCAGAGCCTCATTTGCTGGACCTGAGCGGAAAGACCGCCGTCCAGCACCCATAGTTGTCCGGTCGCGTAGCGGGCCTCGTCGCTCGCCAGCCAGTTGACGAGATTGGCGATATCGTCGGGCGTGCCGTAGTTGCGGATCGGGTGGACGTTGCGGACCGCCTCCTTGAGGCTGTCGATCGTCCCTCCCCCGCCGCCCGAGCCGGCGCCGGAGAAGAAGCTTTGCAGCATGGGCGTGTCGACATAGCCGGGGCAGATCGCGTTGACGCGGATGCCCTCCGGCCCGTGGTCGACGGCCATGGCGCGGGTCAGCGCATGCACGGCGCCCTTGGTGGCGCAGTAGGCCGCAAGGCCCGGATCGGCGATGAAACCGTCATAGCTGCCGAAATTGATGATCGACGCGGTGGCTCCGCCGGCCGCGGCCTTGCGCAGCAGGCGAAGGGCGTGCTTGGAGGCGAGGAAGGTGCCCGTCACATTGACGGCGAAGCTGCGGTTCCACTCTTCGAGGGTCGTGTGCTCGATCGTCTTCTCAAGCTCGATCCCGGCCGCGTTGACGAGGATATCGAGCTTGCCGGACGTCCGCTCCACTTCCGCCATCGCGGCGATGGCCTCCTCCTCGGACGTCACGTCGAGCCGGACGAAACTGCCGTTATTGGCGAGCGCCGCGCCCATGCTGCCGGCATCGGAAAGGTCCGCGGCGTAGACCGTCGCACCCTCCCGGACGAACCGGGCGCATATCGCCCGGCCTATGCCGCCGCGCCCGCCCGTCACGAACGCGACCTTTCCTTCAAGACGTCCACCCATCGTCATGTCCTCCATCGTCGTCCGGCTTACGCCGCGGTTTTCGCATAGGCGTCGAGGACGAGGCCGTGGAAGTGATGAACGGCATGTTCGGACTGGCCCGATCCATCGGGATCGTTGACGATGCGGCCCTGCGTGAAGGCGGGCGTGCTCATGCCCTTCTGGACACTCTCGACGATCTTGATGTCCTCGACCTGCAACACCTCGTCGAGATACTTGATGGTCTGGAGTTCCATCTCGTTCGGCTCGGTGTCCTCAAGGAAGAAGTCGTAGGTCTCGAGCGTGCGGTTGGGGCCGGCCGGGATGATGTTGAGGATGATCATCGAGGAACGGCCGGGGTAGCGCATGATGCAGGTATTCGGCCACAGCCACCAGACGGCATGGGTGGTGACGGTGGCGTTCGAGACGTCATAGGCGCTGTTGGCATTCTTGCCGGCATCCGCCATATGGCTGGAATAGATGCCGTGCGTCGTCACCTTGTAGGTGTCCATGTCAACGAGCGTGCAGAAATCCTTGTGCGCCGTCGGGCAGTGATAGCATTCGAGGAAGTTGTCGACGACGTTCTTCCAGTTCGACTTGATGTCGTAGGTCAGGCGCCGCGCGAAGGTGAGCTTGTCGATATCGGGCGCCCAATGACGGATCTCGGTTTCGAGATCGCCGGTCTGCGACTTCAGCGACGACGCGTTCGGATCGAGATTGACATAGATGAAGCCGCAGAACTCCTCGACCTGCACCTGATCGAGACAGATGTCCTTGGTGTCGAACTCCTCCAGCGTCTCCGTATGCGGGGCGCGCACGAGCTGGCCATCCAGGCGATAGACCCAGGCATGATACGGACACATGATGCGGGTGGAATGCCCCTCGCCCTCGAGAAGCGCATGGGCGCGGTGCTTGCACACATTATAGAAGGCCCGCAGCACGCCTTCACGGTCGCGAACCACGGCGATCGGCTGGCCAGCGATCTCGACGGTCACGTAGGAGCCGGGCTCACGAACCTTCTCGACATGACAGACCCACTGCCACGTCCTGGCGATGATCTCCTGCAGATCGACCGAGTACCAGCGCGGATCGGTATAGGCGGCGGCGTTCAACGACAGCGAACGCGAGGCGTTCGGCGAATAGCCCTTCTGGATGGCGGCGAACTCGTCCTTCGACGGAAGCAATGTCATGGCGGCGTCTCCCAGGTCCGGGGCAACGTGCTGTTGCCCTTCACGATGACCTAGCTTCCCGCCAACCAGAGCCCCTTTCTATGCGCGGTACGCCATCGATTTAGCTTTTTTCGCCGCCATCAATTGCTCCCGGATTTGCGATGCATCGGCCATGCGCGGAACTCGAAGGGAATGCGGCCGTCGACCCGGTCCGTGCGCGGCGACAGGCCGAAACGCTCGCGGTAGGCGCGGCTGAAATGCACCTGGCTCGCAAATCCCGACGCGATCGCGATCTCCGACATGGGCATGTCCGTCTGGGTGACGAGGCCGCGGGCGCGATCCAGCCGGATATCGCGATAGTAGATGGCCGGCGATTTTCCGACATAGCGCATGAACAGCCGGTTGAGCTGGCGATGGGATATTTCCACCTCGTCCGCTATCTCCGGGATCGAGAGCGCATTTTCGAGATGCTGCTCCATGACGATGATCGCCTGCCGGATCGTGTTGGGCACATGCGTGCCGAGCGGCTCCGAGCTCGCCGGGTTCTGCGACGTTCCCGCCGGGCGCAGGGACGGATGGAAGATATAGCGGGCCGAGGCATTGGCGAGCGCATCGCCGGAAATCGCCCGGATGATGTGCAGCGCGATATCCGAAGAGGCTATGCCGCCCGAACAGGTGAAACGCTTCTCGTCGCGGACGAAGATATCCTCGGAGACATCGACATCGCCATGCAGTTCCTTGAACGCGTCGATATGCTCGTAATGCACGGTCGCCCGATGGCCGCGCAGCAGCCCGGCATCGGCCACGATGAAGGCGCCGGTATCGAGCGCGCCGACGATGCTGCCCGCGCGGGCCCATTTCCGGAGCGCCGCGAGAAGCTGGGGTGTCTTGCCGGTCTCCGGCGTCCAGCTTGCCGACATCACAACGATATCGGACGGGTCGTTCTGGATATTGGCGAGCTTGTGCGTTTCCACCACGAGACCGTTGCTCGCCTGGCAGGGACCGCCCGGCGCGGACGCCAGCATCCAGCGGAAGCGGGTGACGCCTTCGAGATAGTTCGCGGCGCGGAACGGATCGATGAAAGCCGTCGTCGCTGCCAGATTGAAATTCGGCGTGACGAGGATGTGGATCTGGATCGCAGGTTGGTCCATCGGCAGGCCGTCCAAATATGTAAAATCGATGGCGTGATTAGTTAAAACACGCCTTCGCTTTGTGCAACACTTTCATCGGGAACTAAAAAACCGGGAGAGTGACAATGCGAAATATCTACAAGCTCGGCATCTCGACCTGCCTCGCGGCACTGTCCGCAACCGTGCTCCATGCCGCCGAACTCGGCGCCAAGGACGAGCCGATCAAGCTCGCCATCAACGAATGGACGGGCCAGCAGATCACCACCCGCATCGCCGGCCATATGCTGGAAACGGCAGGCTACAAGGTCGAATATGTGACCGCCGGATACCAGAACATGTGGCAGGCCGTTTCCGAAGGCCAGCTCGATGCCGCGATGGAAGTGTGGGGCTCCAACGTCACCGACCAGTATCGCCAGCTCAACAAGGCGGGCAAGGTCGAGGATCTCGGCGAGCTCGGCCTCGTCGCGCGCGAAGGCTTCGTCTACCCGCCGCATGTCGCCGAGCTTTGTCCCGGCCTGCCGGCCTGGGAGGCGCTGAAGGATTGCGCGGCCGCCTTCGCCACCGCCGAAACCCTGCCGAACGGACGCCTCGTCGACTATCCCGGCGAATGGGGCACGCCCGGCGCCGACCGCATCAAGACGCTCGGCCTCCCCTTCAAGGCACTTCCCGCCGGCTCGGAAGGCGCGCTGGTCGCCGAGTTCCGCGCCTCGGTCGAGCGCAAGACGCCGCTCATCGCCGTGTTCTGGCAGCCGCACTGGGCAATCGCGGCCTTCGACCTGAAATTCGTCGAACTGCCGAAGGGCACGCAGGAATGCTACGACGATCCGGCCTACGGTCCGAACAAGGAGGTGACCGGCGACTGCGACTTCATCCCGACGCGCGTCTTCAAGGCCGCCTGGCCGGGCCTGAAGGACAAGTGGCCGGCCGCCTACGAGATCATCAAGAACTTCACCCTCACCACCGAGCAGCAGCAGCCGCTGATGGGCGCGGTCGATGTGGACGGCAAGCCGACCGAAGCCGTCACAGCCGAGTGGCTGAGCGCCAATACCGATACATGGAAGCCGATCGTCGACGCCGCGACGAAGTGAGGAGGCGTCCATGTCCCAGCCCTCACCCCACGCCGCCATCTCCTGCAAGGGAGTCTGGCAGGTCTATGGCGCGGATGCGCGCCAGCAACTGAAACGGGCGCTTGCGGAAACCGGGAACGACGCGCGGGCAGCGGCCGCATTGCTGCGCGAACGCGGTCTCGTGCCCGCCGTGCAGGACGTCACCTTCGACGTCCGCGAAGGCGAGGTCTTCGTCATCATGGGCTTGTCCGGTTCGGGCAAGTCCACGCTGATCCGCACGATCTCCCGCCTTGCCGAGGGAACCGCCGGCTCGATCCTCATCCATGGAGAGGACATCCTGACGGCCGGCAAGCAGCGGCTGATCGAGCTCAGGCGGAACAAGCTCGGCATGGTCTTCCAGCATTTCGGCCTCTTCCCGCACATGACCGTGGCGGAGAATGTCGGATTTCCGCTGAAGATGCAGGGCCTCAACCGGCCGGACCGGCGCAAGCGCGCGCTGGAGATGCTGGAGCTTGTCGGCCTTGCCGGCCGCGAGGACGCCTTTCCGCGCGAGCTTTCGGGCGGCCAGCGCCAGCGCGTCGGCATCGCCCGGGCGCTCGCCGTCAATCCCGACCTGCTCTTCCTGGACGAACCCTATTCCGCCCTCGACCCGCTCATCCGTCGACAGCTCCAGGACGAATTCCTGAAGCTTCAGGCGGGTCTCCAGAAGACCTCCGTCTTCATCACGCACGACATCACGGAAGCGCTGAAGCTCGCCGACCGCATAGCCATCATGCGCGATGGCGTGGTGGTCCAGATCGGCACGCCGGACGAGATCATCGTCAACCCGGCCGACGACTATGTCCGCGAGTTCACGCGCGACGTGCCGAAGGGCCGCTATTCCCATGTCAGCGCCATGATGAACATGCCCGAGACGCTGCCAAAGATGCCCGACGATCCGAAGATCGAGGAGGACATGACCATCGACGACGCGCTCGCCTCCTGCATGGCGCTCTACCAGCCCGTCCCGGTCTGGGGCCGTGACGGCAAGATGGCCGGCATCGTCCATCCGAGCCAGTTGGCCGGCGCGCTGCAGGCGGAACGGACATGATCGAGATCAGCGCAAGTGGGACCGTGGGTTTGGCCAGCAACAGAATTGAGATCGAGAAGACGCGCATGAACGGATTGACGCCCGGCGTGCGCGTCGCGCTCCTCTGCGTGCTCGTCGGCGCGGCCTGTCTTCTGCTCGCCCCCAGTCAGGCCTGGATCAGGACCTGGCCGCAGGCGCTGACGCTTCCCGCGACGGCGTGGATCGGCAGCGGCCTGACGGCAGCCTTCGAGTTCCTGAAACCGGCCGCACGCTTCGTCGCAAAATTGCTGGAATATCCGATGGTCGGCGCGAACCGGCTTCTCGTCGGATCGCCCTATGCCCTGACGATCGGCGTCCTCGCTGCGCTCGGCTGGCATATCGGCGGCAAACGCATGGTCGCGCTCGTGCTGGCCGGCCTCGGCTTCGTCCTTGCCAGCGGGTACTGGGTCGCCAGCATGAACACGCTGGCGCTGGTCTTCGTCTCGGTGCCCCTCGCGCTCATCGTCGGCGGGCTGATCGGCGTGTTCGCCTATGAGTTCCGCGCGGTCCGGCGCGCGGTCGAGACCATGCTCGACATCATGCAGACGGTCACGACCTTCGCATATCGCACGCCGCTTCTGCTGCTGTTCGGTTTCGGCCCCGTGGTCGGCCTCATCGCGTCGGTGATCTACGCCGCCCCGCCGATGGCGCGCAACGTCCTTCTCGGCTTGCAGCGCGTCGAGCCCGATATCCGCGAAGCCGCCATCATGAACGGCGCGACGCGCGCCCAGCAGCTCATCCTCGTCGAAATCCCCTCGGCCGCCCAGCAGATCATGGTGGGCGTGAACCAGACCATCATGGCCGCGCTGTCGATGGTCATCATCGCCGCTGTCATCGGCGGCTTCAACGATATCGGCTGGGAAGTGCTGCTGACGATGCGCAAGGCCGCCTTCGGCCAGAGCCTGATCGCCGGCGTCGTCATCGTGATCTTCGCCGTCCTCGCCGATCGCATGAGCAGCGCCCTTGCGCGGGATCGCAAGCGGCACTCGTGGAAGGTCACGGCTGCGATCCTCCTGCTCGGCATCGTCATTGCCGCCCTTCAGGGCTCGCTGCTTCCCGCCGCGAACGACTTTGCGGCGTTCAAGGGCACGACGGCCGTCATCGACCGCTATCTGGGCGCCTTCACCGCCGCGAACGGCGCCGTTCTCGAGGGCCTGAAAAACACCACGATGTTCTTCGTCCTCCTGCCGCTGCGCATCGGCCTCGACGAGGCCGTGCTCCCCTTCACCTGGGGGTTCCAGTGGACCACCGGCATCAGCATCGCCGTCTTCAGCGTGGCCGCCGCCGCCGCGGTCGTGCTGGGCTTGCGCAATCGTGCGCTTGCCGGCCTGTCGCTGCTGGTTGCCACCGGCATCCTCGTCACCGGGATCGCCAACCTGCCCTGGCCCTTCGTGCTCGTCGCGCTCGGCGGCCTCGGCTGGCTTGCCGGCGGGCCGAAGCTCGCCGCCTTCGCCGTGCTGATGGTGGGGGCCGTCCTCCTGATGGGGCTTTGGGAGCCCGCTCTCCTCTCGCTCTATCTCTGCGCGGCCTCGGTCCTCGTCTGCGTGGTCGCCGGCGGCGGACTGGGATTGCTGTGCGCCGTCAGCGAGAACGCCTGGCGGGTCATGCGCCCGCTCTGCGACTTCCTCCAGACCATCCCGCTCTTCGTCTTCCTCATTCCCGTGCTGATGTTCTTCCAGATCGGCGAATTTTCCGCCTTCCTCGCCATCTGCGCCTACGCCATCGTCCCGATGATCCGCTACACGCAGCATGGCCTCACCTCCACGCCGGAGGAGCTGATCGAGGCTGCCGTCGCCTCCGGGGCGGACGAATGGCAGGTCATGCGCGAGGTCCGGATCCCCTATTCCGCGCCGACGATCCTGCTCGGCCTCAACCAGACGATCCTCTACGCCTTCTCGATGCTGGTGATCGCCGCGCTGATCGGCACCACCGATCTCGGCCAGCAGATCTATCTCGCGCTCGGCCAGGGTGATGTCGGGCTGGGGGTCGCGGCGGGCGCCGCGATGGCGATCCTCGCGCTGGTGGCCGACCGCCTGATCCAGGGCTTCGCGGCGCGGCAGCGCCACGCCCTCGGGCTCTGAGGAGGAAGAGACCCATGAACGCCGCTCCCGGGCCGAAGAGCGTCTTCTACTTCTACATCACGCCCGAATTCACCATGCTCGCCTTCACCACGGCGCTCGAAACGCTCCGTCTCGCCAATCAGGTCCTCGGCCGCGAGAAATACGCGTGGCGGATCGTCTCGTCCGACGGCGGGCCTGTGCGGGCAAGTTGCGGTCTCCAGCTCGGCGCCGACCTGTCGCTCGATGAAGCCAGGGGCCAGACGCGGGCCGCCGCCACGCGAATGGTCGTCATATGCTCCGGCCAGAACGTCGAACGATACGCCAGCCGGAGCCTTGCGAGCTGGCTGCGCGAATGCCGGAAGGCGCGCATCCCACTCGGCGCCGTCTGCACCGGCGCGCACCTGCTCGCCCAGGCCGGCCTGCTCGACAGGCGCCGATGCACGATCCACTGGGAAAACCTCGCCGCGTTCTCCGAGCGCTTTTCCGACGTCCAGCCGAGCGCCCAGATCCTTGCGGTCGACGACGGAATTTACACCTGCGCCGGCGGCACCTCCTCGCTCGAAATGATGCTGGAGATCATCGGGCGCGAGGAAGGCAGGGGCACGGCGGCCGCGATCTGCCAGCTCGCCATCGTCGCCAGCCTCCGCGACGGTTCCGAACGGCAACGGCTGCCCTACATGCTGCCCCTCGGCGTCGACAATCCGAACCTTCGAACGCTCGTCGGGATCATGGAGGAGAACATCGCCGATCCGATCGCGCTGAGCCTCGTCGCGATCAGGGCCGGGATTTCACGGCGGCAGATGGAGCGCTATTTCCGCGACACATTCGATTGCAGCCCCGGCAAATATTACATGCGCCTCAGGATCGAGCGCGCGCGCTCCCTTCTGCGGCAGACGACGATGCCGGTCGTCGAGATCGCCGTCGCCTGCGGCTTCGTTTCGGCCTCCCATTTCTCGAAGATGTACCGAAGTTTCGAAGGCATGCCGCCGCATGAGAGCCGGGCGCTCAGGAAGCAATGGCTGGAGGAGCCGGCGCCCATCCCGCCGAAGCCCTTGCCGCCTGTGGGACAGATCACGCCCCATTCCTCTCTCGCTGCCTGAAAACCTATCCCGCTGATTGCGCGGGCGCCCACTGTTCGCCGACTGGTCGCACACCGCGATCTGGCCGGGGTCCACCGCTCGGCCCGGAATCGAGCCATGTCCGGATTCCTCAAAATCATGTCCAGAATAGTCATGTCGCGCCCGGCAGACATGCGAGCCTCCAGTGCTGGCCCGGCGCTGAAACTGCCGCGGCGTCCCGGATGGAAAAGGGGCTGCCGACGCTGGGAGGCCAGCTTGGGAGGAGGAACCGATGTCTGACGAATTGAAGTATCTGGCCAATCTGGTCGCCCGCGGAAAGATGGACCGCCGGTCGTTTCTGGGCCGCGCCGCAATGCTGGGCGCCTCGGCGCTCGCCTCCGGTCTTCTGACCAGTGCCGCGCGCGCCGAAGGGCCGGTAAAGGGTGGCACGATGCGCGTCGGCCTTGGCGGCGGCCAGACGACGGATACGCTCGATCCCGCTTTGGCGGCAAGCGAGGGCCCCAATACATTGATGGCGCAGTTCGGGGAGAAGCTGCTCGAAGTCGATGCCAAGGGCGAGATCGTTCCGCGCCTGGCGACGGAATTCGGCTCCTCCAAGGACGCCAAGACCTGGACCTTCAAGATCCGCGAGGGCGTGACGTTCCACAACGGCAAGTCCGTGACCGCGAACGACGTCGTCGAGACGATGAAGCGTCATGCCGACAGCTCGAGCAATTCCGCCGCGCTCGGCCTGATGGCGGGCATCACGAAGATGACGGCCTCCGGCAACGAATTCATCGCGGAACTCGCCGATCCGAATGCCGACTTCCCCTATATCATGGCGGACTATCACCTTCTCATCCAGCCCGACGGCGGTCGCGCCAACCCGGCGGACGGCATCGCCGCCGGCCCCTACAAGGTCGTCAGCCAGCAGCCCGGCGTGCGTTACGTCTTCGAGAAATATGCCGACTACTGGGATGACAGCCGTGGCCATGCCAACACGCTCGACGTGACGATCATCAACGACGACACCGCCCGCATCGCCGCCGTGCAGTCCGGGCAGGTTGACATGATCAACCGTGTCGCGCCGAAGGTGGCCGAACTCGTGGCAAACCTGAAGACCGTCGCGGTCAAGTCAGTTCCGAGCCGGGGCCATTATGTCCTCGTCATGCGCACGAACGCCAAGCCCTTCGACAACAACGACCTGCGCCTCGCCCTGAAATACGCGATCGACCGCCAGTCCCTTCTCGACCGGGTGCTGCTCGGCCACGGCACGCTCGGCAACGACGTGCCGATCAACAAGTTCTACCCGTTCTTCGCCGACGATCTTGAGCAGCGCGCCTATGATCCGGACAAGGCGAGCTTCCATTTCAAGAAGTCCGGCCACGAGGGCCCCGTCCTGATCGAGACCTCGGAAGTGGCGTTCCCCGGCGCGGTCGATGCGTGTCAGATCTTCCAGCAGAGTGCCGCCGCGGCGAACATTCCGCTGGAAATCAAGCGCATCCCCGGCGACGGCTACTGGTCCGACGTGTGGAACAAGCGACCCTTCTGCGCCTCGTACTGGAACGGCCGGCCGACGCAGGACATGGTCTATTCCACGATCTACACGACGGGCGCCGCCTGGAACGAATCCGCCTTCTCGAACGAGGAGTTCGACAAGACCGTCGTCCTCGCCCGCGGCGAACTCGATGCCGGCAAGCGTGTCGATCTCTACCGCAAGCTCGCCCTCACGATCCGCGACGAGGGCGGCACCATCGTGCCGATGTTCAGCAACTTCATCGACGCCGTCGGCCAGAATGTCGGCGGGTGGACCGACGATCCGAACGCACCGCTGATGAATGCGCTCGCGCCGGTCAAATGCTGGCTGACGAACGTATAAGATGGCCCAAAGTGCGGGCGGCGGCGATGCCGCCCGCATCGTCCTCTTTCTGGAGATAGCAGCAGAATGTCCGCGCCTCTCACCGTCATGATTACCGCCGCCGCCTCGGGGATCGGCCGCACGGTCGCTGAAGCGTTCGCGGCCGCCGGCCACCGTGTCTTCGTTTCCGACGCCGATGCCGGGGCGGTCGAAACCATGTCGGCGGAAAATCCCGCCATCAGGGCAAGCCGGGTCGATGTCACCTCGCCGGAGGAAATCGAGGCCTGGTTTGCCACGGTGAAGGCCGAGGCGGGCGGCCTCGACGTCCTCATCAACAATGCCGGCATTGCCGGCCCGACCGGGCGGCTGGAAAACATCGCCATCGACGGCTGGTACAAATGTATCGACGTGTGTTTGAACAGCCAGTTCCTGACAAGCCGCTACGCGATCCCCCTCATGAAGGAGAAGCGCGGCGGCAGCATCATCAACCTGTCGTCCACCGCCGGCCTGTTCGGCTACGGACTGCGGACGCCCTATGCCGCGGCGAAATGGGCGGTCATCGGCCTCACGAAGTCCATGGCCATCGAGCTCGGCGACTGGGACATCCGCGTCAACGCGATCTGCCCCGGCTCGGTCTCCGGCGACCGGATGGACCGCGTCATCGCCGCCGAGGCCAACCTGCGCTCGACGTCGCCGGACGAAATCCGGCGTGAATATACCAGCGGCCAATCCATCAAGCGCTTTACCGAACCGAAGGAGATCGCCGACCTCTGCCTGTTCCTCGCATCGCCGGCCGCCGGCATGATCAGCGGGCAGGCCATCGCGGTCGACGGACATACGGAAACGTATCACATCTAGGACCAGCTTCCTGGGCGGCTTCTGTCCATCTGGACTTGCCGCCCTTATTGGTCTATTTCTCATACCATGAAACGTCTCCTGAAGAAGTCGATCCTGATCACCGGCGGCGCGAAGGGTGCCGGGGCGGCGAGCGCGAAGCTGTTTGCCGAAGAGGGTGCGCGCGTGATGATCGCGGACCGGGATGCGGAAGCCGCGCGGCATCTGGTCGAGACGCTTTGCGCCCGCGGTCTCGACGTCGCCTTCGTCCATGCCGACGTGTCGCGCCCGGAGGAAGCGGAGATCGCCTATCAGGCGGCGAAGGACGCCTTCGGCCAGGTCGACGTCCTGTTCAACCATGCCGGCATCATCATCGTGAAACCGTTCCTCGAATGCACGCTGGAGGAATGGGACGAGCTGATGGACAACAATGCCAAGTCGGCCTTCCTGATGACGAGGCTCGTGCTTCCCGAAATGCTGGAGCGGGGCAAGGGCGTGCTGGTTTTCACCTCGACCACCGGCGTGCGCGCGGCGACCCATCTCGAGGCGCTCTATTGCGCCTCGAAATCCGCCATGCATCAACTTGCGCGGGCATTGGCCGTCGAGTATCGAGATCAGGGGATCCGGTCCAACCTGATCTGCCCGAGTTTCGTTCGCACCCAGCATGGTGAACATGAGATCGAACAGTTGCGCGGCTACGGGATTTTCGCGTCGGAAAACGACGTCAACGCCATGCAGGGCCGCATCTGCGAGCCCGAGGAGGTCGCGGAAGTCGCCCTGTTTCTCGCCTCGGATGCCTCGAGCTTCGTCAACGGGGCGGAAATCTTCGTCGACAATACATTCACAGCGGTGTGACCCGTGCTCTGGGGCCTGAGACCTGTCGAGCCGCAGGCGGCGCACGGGCTCGCCGTCGATCTGCTGCGCCGGCAGATCCATTCAGGCCTCCTGCTGCCGGCCGAGCGGCTGCCGGCCGAGCGCCAGCTCTCCGACAGGTTCGGCATCAGCCGCGTGACGCTGCGCGAAGCGTTGCGCGTGCTTGAAACCAACCAGTACATCACCGTGCGTCGCGGCGCCCAGGGCGGGGCCTTCGTCACAGATGAGGATCGCCTGACCCAGCTTGCGCGCCGACGGATGTCGCGCGCACCGGCCGCCGCCATGCGCGTGGTGGAATTCCTGACCGTCAACCAGCTCGCCGCCGCGCGCCTGGCCGCCGCCCGGCGCGGCATGGCCGACCTCAAGCGCCTGCGCCAGGCGACGGACATGATGCATGCCGCCGGGACCGCGCCACAGCGCAAACAGGCCGAGGCGCTGTTCCTGCTCGCGCTTGGCGACGCCTCGCAGAACCCGCTGCTGGCCCGCGCCATCGAGGATGGCCTCGCCGAACTGTTTTTGCCCTTCGAAGGCGCATTGCCCGACAGCTCCGCCTCCGAGGCGGTGCGATCCTTCGAAGGCCTGTTGCACGCTCTGCAGGGCGAAGACGCCGAAGCGGCCGAAGCCGCGATGGCCGACCTGCACGGCATGCTCTGGGCCGCGATCCGCCGCATGACCCGATCCGCGGCCTGAGACATTCCGGCAGAACAACGCGGCAAGCCGCTTTCCCGATTGGGAAAATCCTAAATTTCACGGCGGCCTAAATAGACGCTTGACAACTGCGCTCCGATTCATTGGTATTAAGTCCATACCAATGATCCATTCGGGAGGAACGCCATGAACATCGCGTCGAAGGTCGTCGGACGAACGGCCGCAACAGGGCGGCTCGAGGGGAGGACGGCGATCATCACCGGCGGCGCCAACGGAATGGGCCGCGCAGCGGCCCTGATGTTCGCAGAAGCCGGGGCGCGGGTGGCCATCTTCGACATCCAGGCCGCCGCCGGCGAAGAAGCCGCCGCCGAAATCGAGGCCGCGGGCGGCGAGGCGGTCTTCCTTAAGACCGATGTGACGGACACGGCGGCCGTGCGCGCCTCGTTCGCCGCCGTTACGGCCAAGTGGGGGCGCGTCGACACGCTGTTCAGCCATGCCGGCACGATCATCGTCAAACCGCTGCACGAAAGCACGGATGCGGATTACGACCGGCTGATGGACATCAATGTCCGCTCGGCCTTCGTCGTCTGCCGAGAGGCCGTGTCGCACATGCTGGAAAACGGTGGCGGCTCGATCGTCATCACCTCCTCGATCGGCGGGGAGAAGGGTTTTGCGCTGGAAAGCCTCTACTGCATGACCAAGGGCGCGGTTCTCCAGCTCGCCCGCTCCATCGCCATCGAATATCGCGACCGCGGCATCCGCGCCAACGCCGTCTGCCCCGGCTTCGTCAAGACGGCGCATGGCCTGCGCGAGATCGTCGAGCTCGACGGCCTCGGCCAGAACTGGAACGAGGCCGATCTCAACGCCGTGCAGGGACGGCTCTGCGAGCCGGAAGAGGTGGCCGCCGCCGCCCTGTGGCTGGCCTCCGACGATGCCAGCTTCGTCAACGGGCAGGCGCTCTATGTCGATAACGGCTGGTACGCCAAGGGCTGAACATCACCATAAACAAGAGGGGTATGACCATGAAACGACTGATAGCGTCCGCAATGCTGGCGCTCAGCCTCGGGGCCGCGGCACCGGCCTCGGCCTTCGAGCCGGAATCCACCGATACGATCAAGCTGATGGTGGCCGACTGGTCCTCGATGCTGATCGACACCGAGATCCTCAACATCATCCTGTCGACCTATGGCTACAGCGTGGAGACGGTCGTCGCCGACGACAGCGCCCGCTATCCCGGCTTCGAGACCGGCGACCTCACCATCGCGCTGGAAACCTGGCAGACGACGCAGGACAAGCCCTTCACCAAGTCGCTTGCGACCGGCAACGTTCTCGACATGGGCGAACTCGGCCCGCACGCCAAGGAAGAATGGTGGTACCCCTCCTACATGGAGGAAAAGTGCCCCGGCCTGCCGGACTGGAAGGCGCTGAAGAACTGCGCCGAAGCCTTTTCCTCGCCGGAAACCGCGCCCAAGGGCCGCTATCTCGGCGCGCCCGTCAGCTGGGGCGGCTTCGACGAGGAACGCGTGAAGGCGCTCGACCTGCCTTTCGAGGTCGTTCATGCCGGCACGGAAGCGGCCATGTTCGCCGAACTCCAGTCCGCCTACGAGCGCAAGGCGCCGATCATCCTTTGGGTCTACCAGCCGCATTGGGTGCCGTCGGTCTTCTCCGGCTCCTTCGTCAAGTTCCCCCCTTATGAGGAGGCCTGCTACACGGATCCGTCCTGGGGCGAAAACAAGACGGCGGCCCATGACTGCGGCAAGCCGGAAGGCTGGATCAAGAAGATGGCCTGGGCCGGCGGCGAGAAGGTCTGGCCCTGCGCCTATGATATCGTGCGCAAGTTCACCCTCGACGGCAAGGAACTCGGCGATCTCGTCTACGAGGTCGATGTGAAGGGCCGCGCCGTCAACGAGGTCGCCATGGAATGGGCGAAGACCAACGAAGCCAAATGGCGCTCCTGGGCGGCCTGCGCTGAAAAATAACCGGATGGCCGGGGCTGGCCGATCCGGCCCCGGCCAAAACGTCCACTCTGGGAGGAGCATGACATGGCGGATGTCCTGGCAAGGCCGAAGGATGCGACAGGCGGGCACGGCCTTTGGATTGGCCTTGCGCTGACGTTGGTCGTCGTCGCTGCCAGTCTGCTGATGCCGGCGTCCTTCACGCATCTTTCCGATCAGGCACTCCTGCCGGTTTCCGACTGGGTCGGCGCGGGCATGAACTGGTTTGCCCGCGATGCGGCGATCTTCGGCATCAAGATCGCCGATCTCACCCGCGCACTGGCCGCCGCGGCGCAAATGCCGATCGACTGGCTGAAATTCATGCTGGCCGACGGCTGGGTGAAGGGTGCGGGCTTCAACAAGGTTCATCTCGCGCCGCCGCTGAGCTGGCTCGGCGTGATCCTGACCGCCGCGCTGCTCGGCCTTCGCCTTTCCGGCCGCGGCCTTGCCGTCCTCACGCTTCTCGCCGGCGCCTATCTCGTCTTCTTCGGCCTCTGGGCTTCGGCCATGACGACCCTCGCCTCGGTCGTCATCTGCGTCGTCGCCGCCCTTGTTCTCGGCCTTGCCATGGGTATCTGGGCGTATCGCTCCGCCCATGCGGAGATCTGGCTGCGGGCGGTCATGAACGTCATGCAGACCGTGCCGATCTTCTCCTACCTGCTGCCGACGCTGCTGCTCTTCGGCTACGGCCCGAGCGCCGCCCTTTTCGCCACCGTCGTCTATGCCCTGCCGCCCATGGTGCATGCCACGGTGCTGGCGCTGCGTTCCGTGCCGTCCGAAACGCTGGAGCTCGCCCGCATGACCGGCTGCAGCCGGGCGCAGACGTTGTGGAAGGTCGAGCTGCCGGTGGCCGCGCCGCGCCTTGCCATCGGCCTCAACCAGGTGGTGATGATGACGCTCAACATGGTGATCATCGCCTCGATGATCGGCGCGGGCGGCCTCGGCTACGACGTGCTGAGGGCACTGCGCCGCCTCGATTTCGGCGCCGGCTTCGAGGCCGGCATGGGCATCGTCGCGCTCGCCGTGGTGCTCGACCGCCTGACGCAGGCCGCCGCGCACAACCAGTCGACGGGCCAGCAGGGCCTGTGGAGCCGGCGCGACACGCTGATCGCCGCGCTCTTGCTCATCGTGCCGACCGTTGCCAGCCTCGCACTGCCCGCGCTTTCGGCCTGGCCCGGCGCCTGGACGCTGACGACCGCTCCCTTCTGGAACGGCGCCGTCAGCCTGATCAACCAGAATTTCTACGAGCCGCTGGAGGCGATCCGCACCGGCATGCTGCTCGGTGTGATGAACCCCTTCCGCAATCTACTTCAGTCCGCGCCCTGGAGCTTGGTCCTCGCCGCGCTGGTGCTGGCGGGCTATGCACTGGGCGGCGTGCGCACCGCGCTTACGGTCTTCCTGCTGCTGCTCTTCGTGCTGGTCACCGGCTATTGGCAGGCCGCCATGTCCTCGATCTATCTCACGGTGCTCTCGGTCGCGCTGGCGCTCGCCATCGGCCTGCCCTTCGGCATCTGGGTCTCGGGCCATCCCCGGCTGCACCATCCGGTGCAACTGGCGCTCGACACGCTGCAGACCCTGCCGACCCTCGTCTATCTGCTGCCGGCCGTCATGCTCTTCCGCAATGGCGACTTTTCCGCGCTGATCGCCATCGTCTCTTATGCGGTGGCGCCGGCCGTGCGCTATGGCATGGCCGGCATGGCGCATGTGCCCTCCGAACGCATCGAGGCCGCGCTCATGTCCGGATGCACGCCCTGGCAGTCCTTCCGCTTCGTGCGCCTGCCCGCCGCCCTGCCGACGCTCATTCTCGGCGTCAACCAGACGGTGATGATGGCGCTCTCGATGCTGGTCATCGCCGCCCTCGTCGGCACGCGAGAATTGGGGCAGGAAGTCTACACCTCGCTTTCCCGCGGCGAGACGGGGCCGGGCATCGTTGCCGGCCTCTGCGTCGCGGCCATCGCGCTCGTCGCCGATGCATTGCTGAAATCCGGCGCGCTGCGCGCTGCAAGACACGAAGGAGAGGCCCATGCCTGACGCCGCACCCGATCGGAATGCACCGGCCGCAATCGACGCGAAGGGCATCTGGAAAGTCTTCGGCCGCGATGCCGGCGCGTTCAGCCGCCTGCCGGCAGAGGCGCGCACGCCGGAAGCGCTCGCCGCCGCGGGCCTTGTCGGCGCGGTACAGGACGCCACCTTCCAGATCGGCCGCGGCGAGGTTTTCGCCATCATGGGCCTATCGGGCTCGGGAAAATCCACGCTGCTGCGCTGTCTGACCCGCCTCATCGAGCCGACCGCCGGCGAAATCGCCTTCAACGGCCGCGACGTCCTGAAACTTGGCGACAAGGAACTGGTAGAGCTGCGTCGCCAGCGCATGGGCATGGTGTTCCAGCATTTCGCGCTCCTGCCCAACCGCACCGTCGTCGGAAATGTCGCCTTCCCGCTCGAAGTGCAGGGAATGCCGCGCCAGAAAGCCGAGGCCCGCGCCATGGAGCTGATCGAGACCGTCGGGCTGAAGGGCCGGGAAACGCGCTTCCCGGCACAACTCTCGGGCGGCCAGCAGCAACGCGTCGGCATCGCCCGCTCGCTCACCACCAATCCCGAATTCTGGTTCCTCGATGAACCCTTTTCGGCCCTCGACCCGCTGATCCGCGCCGACCTCCAGGCCGAAGTGCTGCGACTCCAGAAAACCCAGACCCGCACCGTCGTCTTCGTCACCCACGACCTCGACGAGGCCATCCGCCTCGCCGACCGCATCGCCATCATGGAAGCCGGCCGCATCATCCAGATCGGCACGCCGGAAGAACTGGTGACCGAGCCCGCCACCGACTATGTCCGCCGCTTCGTCGCCAAGGTCCCGCCCGCACGGGTCGTCAAGGTGGCATCGATCATGACCCCCGACACCGGCCCATCGACATCCGGCGTGAACGCCGGTGCCACGATCGCCGAGATCGCCCCCGACCTCGTGGCCGCGGAAGGCCCCCTCCCCGTCGTCGAAGGCGGCCGCCAGATCGGTTGGCTCGACCGCTCGGCCGCGCTCAAAACGCTGGCCGCACAGGTCTAGGCGGATCGGCGGGAACGGCTTCGAGCCTGCCGCCCGGAGGAGGTCGCGTTTCCTGAGGCCCCATCGCGCCGTTCCCGTGCCACGGCCTCCGTTCCGGGCCTTCCCCACTCGGAGGCGAAGCAGCCCAGCTCCGCCCTGACCCCAGCGTCATCCCGTGGTGGCTGCGAACCTTGCGCGACGGCACTCCCCCGACTGCAAGCATATACCTTGGTATATCCCAGAGAAGCGAACGTATAGCGTTCAATCCCCATGGATGCTGGCGCGAGCCTGCGGACAGGCGTAAGCCAGCAATCGTCAGCCGGACGGGTTCTCCCCGGCCGGAACATTGGAGAAAGACCGAACCATGCCAAGCGACAGTAGTCGAGAAAGCACGCCGTTGCGGCCGGCCGGTCGAGCCTGACATGTTCAGCCTCACCCCCGGGGCGCCGCGACGGCCCCGCGAGGTGAGACATGAAGATCAAGAACCCCTTCCACTGCTGGGCCCATATCCTGGCGCGCCTGCTGCCCGGCGTTCCGGCGCGGCCGCGGACACGGATTTCCCACCCGTCCGTGCCTCGGCGCGGCCCGACCGCACGCTGGCGGACGAACCCGGTATCCGGCCGGCTGGAATGCCGCTGGATCATCGCGGACGTGTCCGCGCCTTGCCGCGATCCGTTCGCCAAACGCGCGGCCATCCGCCATATGCAGGACCAGTTCCCGTGACCGGTCCTATCCCCGTTTACCCGCGCCCGCCGCGACGAGGCCCGTCCGCCGCTCCCTGACAGACGGGCGCGGCGGACGCTCTCCCCAACCGACTTCGCAGAAACCGGCCGTGATCGCACCGCACGGCACGAACCCGCTCGTCCACATGCAGGCGAGCGATACGAGGAGCAAGACGATGAACATGATGATGAAGGGCAAGGCCGCTGCCGCGCCACGCAAGGAACACAGGGCGCTTTCGATGCAGGCGGTCCTTGAAGCCCGCAACGACATCCAGACCACGCTCGCCAATTTCAGGGGTCGCCTCGACGGCCTGACCGACGCGGAGGCAGCAGAGCGGCTTGCGTCGGACGGCCCGAACGAGGTCGCACATGACAAGCCGCCGCACGCAGTCGTGCAGTTCCTGCTGGCGTTCGGCAATCCGTTCATCGCCGTTCTGGCCGTCCTCGCCGCGATCAGTACGGTCACGGATATCATCCTGCCGCTGCGCGCCGGCGAGGATGCCGATTATGTCGGCGTGGCGATCGTCGTCATCATGGTCTTTCTCAGCGCGTTGCTGCGCTTCTGGCAGGAATACCGTTCGAGCAGGGCGGCGGAAGCGCTGAGGGCCATGGTTCGCACCACGGCCACGGTGCTGCGCCGGCCGACAGCGGAGGCCACGCCCGAAATGTGCGAAGCGCCTATGGCGGGAATCGTGGCCGGCGACATCGTGCGGCTCTCGGCCGGAGACATGGTGCCGGCCGATATTCGCCTCATCGAATCGCGCGACCTGTTCGTCAGCCAGGCCGCCCTGACGGGCGAGGCCCTGCCCGTCGAGAAATACGACGCGCTCGGCGCCGTTGTCGGGAAATCCGCCGACGCGGATGCCGTCGCCGCACACCAGGCGGATCTTCTGGATCTGCCCAATATCTGCTTCATGGGCACCAATGTCGTCAGCGGCACGGCGACGGCCGTCGTCGTCGCCACCGGCCCGCGCACCTATTTCGGCTCTCTCGCCAGGGTCATCGCGGGCTCCCGGGCGGAGACCGCCTTCGACCGCGGCGTCAACAGCGTGAGCTGGCTGCTCATCCGCTTCATGCTGGTCATGGTCCCGGTCGTCTTCGTCATCAACGGCCTCACCAAGGGCGACTGGATGGATGCCTTCCTGTTCGCGCTCGCCGTCGCCGTCGGCCTCACCCCGGAAATGCTGCCGATGATCGTCTCGTCCAACCTCGCCAAGGGAGCCGTGGCGATGGCGCGGCGCAAGGTCGTCGTCAAGCGGCTCAACGCCATCCAGAATTTCGGCGCGATGGACGTGCTGTGCACCGACAAGACCGGCACGCTGACCCAGGACAGGATCATCCTCGAGCATCATGTCGACATCCACGGCGAGCGCAATGACGGCGTCCTGCAACTCGCCTGGCTGAACAGCCGGCACCAGAGCGGCGTGAGAAACCTGATGGACCAGGCCGTCCTGCGTTTCGCCGGACCGGCAGGAGACCCCCTGCTTCCGCACTATCGCAAGGTAGACGAACTGCCGTTCGACTTCGTGCGCCGCCGGCTCTCGGTCGTGGTCGAGGGAGAGCGGGGCGAGCATCTGCTCGTCTGCAAGGGCGCCGTCGAGGAGATGCTGGCAATCTCGGCGCATGTGGAGGAACAGGGCGCGTTGCGCGATCTGGACGAGGCCGAGCGCAAGCGGCTGACCGCGCTCGCCCGCGCCTACAATGCCGACGGGTTCCGCGTTCTGGTCGTCGCCACGCGCGCGATACCCGGCACCGAAGCCAGAACGCGCTACGACATCGAGGACGAATGCGGCCTCGTCGTCCAGGGTTTCCTCACCTTCCTCGATCCTCCGAAAGAGACCGCGGGCCCGGCGATCGCCGCCCTTGCGGAGCATGGCGTGGCGGTAAAGGTGCTGACCGGCGACAACGAAGTCGTCACCGCGAAAATCTGCCGCGAGGTCGGCCTCGAACCCGGCCAGCCCGTCATCGGGCGCGACATGGAGGCCCTCGACGACATGGCCTTGCGGCAGCTCGTCGAGGAGCGCACGATCTTCGCCAAGCTCACGCCCCTGCAGAAATCGCGTGTGCTGAAGGCGCTTCAGGCGAACGGCCACACCGTCGGCTTTCTCGGCGACGGCATCAACGACGCGCCGGCCCTGCGTGACGCCGATGTCGGGATTTCAGTCGACAGCGGCACCGACATCGCCAAGGAATCCGCCGACATCATCCTGCTGGAGAAAAGCCTGATGGTGCTTGAGGAAGGTGTCGTCAAGGGGCGCGAAACCTTCGGCAACATCATGAAATATCTCAACATGACCGCGAGTTCCAACTTCGGCAACGTGTTCTCCGTGCTGGTGGCCAGCGCCTTCATCCCCTTTCTGCCGATGCTGGCGATCCACCTGCTGATCCAGAACCTGATGTACGATATATCCCAGCTTTCCCTGCCCTGGGACCGCATGGACAGGGAATTCCTGAAGACGCCGCGCAAATGGGACGCCCGCAACATCGGCCGTTTCATGCTCTGGATCGGCCCGACCTCGTCGATCTTCGACATCACCACCTTCGCGCTCATGTGGTACGTCTTTTCCGCCAATGCGCCGGAACACCAGTCGCTGTTCCAGTCCGGCTGGTTCATCGAGGGCCTGCTGTCGCAGACGCTGGTCGTGCACATGCTGCGCACCCGAAAGATTCCCTTCATCCAGAGCACGGCGGCACTACCCGTCATGCTGATGACGGGGCTCGTCTGCGCGCTCGGCATCTATATCCCCTTCTCGCCGCTCGGCACGATGGTCGGCCTGCAGCCGCTGCCGTGGGCCTATTTCCCCTGGCTGGCCGCGACCCTCTTCTCCTACTGCGTCGTCGCCCAGACGATGAAGACCATCTACATCCGCCGCTTCGGCCAATGGTTCTGAACGCGGCCCGCAGCCCCGATCGGGCGGCCTAAGCCGCCCGATCGCAACCCCCATTCCTCAATGCCGAGGGGAGATTCGATATGCCCGTCGATCGTTTCATGCCACGCCCGTCATCCGTTCCTCCATGCGGCAAGAAAGACCGCTCCGCGCCACATCCGTCATCTCGCGGGCCCGCGCGGCAGGTGGAGGCTGTCGACCGCTGGCTCTGCTGGGCCTTCGCTGCCGCCGGCGCGGTGCTGTTCAGGTCTGCCGTTCGCCTTTCCCGTCACGGCCTTCTGAACCGGCGGCAAACACTGCAGCTGGTCCGCTGGTCGACCCATCTCCACCGCGTTGCCATACGGCTGCTGCGGCAAGGCCGATGGTAGAGGCCGCCCTTTCCCAAAGGACCACCCGACATGAAATTCCTGCAGACATTCGATCTTCTACCCTTTCTCGACACGGCGGCCGCCTTCACCGCCGCCTTCCTCCTCGGCACACTGATCGGTGCGGAGCGCCAGTATCGGCAGCGCACGGCGGGGCTGCGCACGAACGTCCTCGTCGCGGTGGGAGCCGCCGCCTTCGTCGATCTCGCCCAGCGGATCGCCGGCACGACGGAAGCGGTCCGGGTGATTTCCTATGTCGTCTCCGGCATCGGCTTTCTGGGCGCGGGCGTTATCATGAAGGAAGGCATGAACGTGCGCGGGCTGAACACAGCCGCAACGCTGTGGTGTTCGGCGGCGGTCGGCGCCTGCGCCGGCACCGACATGCTTGCCGAGGCGGTGCTGCTGACCGTCTTCGTGCTTGCCGGGAACACGCTGCTCCGTCCGCTCGTCAACATGATCAACCGCATTCCCATCGACGACCGCACGACGGAAGCCACCTACGAGGTCAGCGTGATTTCGAGCCGCGAGGCCATGCCCGAAATGCGCGACCTGCTGGTGGAGCGGCTGGAACAGGCGAACTATCCGGTCAGCGATGTCGAAGTCGCCGATCGGGGAGACGATACGGTCGAGATCGTGGCAACACTCGTTTCCACCGCGGTCGATCCGCGTGAAATCGAGGCCGTCACCGCCTTTCTGGAAAGGCAGGCGCCGGTCTCCGACGCCTCCTGGGACGGAAGCACCAGGGATTGAGGTCCGATACAAGCGGCGCGCGCTATGATATTCCCGAAACGAGCACAACTGGACGGCCGGCCTCGATGACAAACAGCGGAAAATTCAAGCTCGAACGCAGGCTGGTGCTCACCATCGTCCTGTTGCCTGTCGCCATGGTCGTCATCTTCGTGGGCGATACCGTAACCGATTATGCGATTGCGGCAGCCGTCTTCTATACGCCCGTCATCCTCGTCGCGACACGCCTGCTTCCGGCGGGCACCGTCGTGGCTCTCGCCTTCGCCTGCGTGGCGCTGACATTGCTGAGCTTCGTCCTCACCCATTCCGGTGCCTACGAGGTGGGGATCGTCAATACCGGCATCAGCATCGTGGCAATCGGCGTGACCACCTATCTTTCCCTGAAACTCGTGGCCGCCGAGGCAGCCGCCCATGAAAGCCGGGAACGATTGCTGCGCATGGCGCGCATCACCAGCCTCGGCGAATTGACGGCATCGATCGCCCACGAGGTGAACCAGCCGCTCGCAGCGATCGCCACCAGTGCCGGCGCGTGCCGGCGATGGCTGGCCCAAGAGCCTCCAGCCATCGCGAATGCGCAGCGCGCGGCGGACAGGATCGTGGAGGATGCGAACCGCGCCAGTGCGGTGATCGCGCGGGTGCGCGGCCTTGCCAGCGGCAAGGCGCCCCACAGGGAGCGGTTCGATTTCAACGCCCTGGTCCGCGAGGTCGTAGCGCTTGCCGGCGAGCGCGGTGAGCGGAGCGGCATAACGGTCCGCCTCTCCCTTCAGCACGACCTGCCGGCGATCCTCGCCGACCGGGTCCAGGTCGGGCAGGTCGTCGGCAATCTCCTGTTGAACGCCGTCGAGGCGATCGAGGCGAAAACGGGCGGCGCGAAGACGCTGGAAATCGTCTCGGAGACGGAAGACCGCAATCGCATCCGCTTTTCCGTCATCGACAGCGGCGCGGGTTTTCGCCAGGGCGAACTCGAGCACCTCTTCGATGCCTTCTGGACCACCAAGAAGGACGGCGTCGGACTCGGCCTGACCATCAGCCGCTCGATCGTCGAGGCCAATGGCGGCCGTATCTGGGCGGAGACCGGCAGGGACGGCGGGGCGATCGCCCGGTTCAGCCTGCCGGCGGGGATGGGAGCAATCGAATGAAGCCGCAGCCGCCCACGGGAAAGACGGCAGACCCCACCGTCTACATCATCGATGACGACCGCTCCGTCCGCGCAGCGCTGGAAGACCTTCTCGCGTCGGTCTCGCTGCGCGCCAAATCGTTCGCATCCGTCCAGGACTTCCTCGCTTTCGATTTGCCCGGCGCACCTGCCTGCCTCGTCCTCGACGTGCGCATGCCGGGCCAGAGCGGCATGGACTTTCTGGAACACATGACCGAATACGGGCTGTACCTTCCCACCGTGATGATCACCGGCCACGGAGATATCGCCATGGGCGTCAAGGCGATGAAAGACGGGGCAATCGAATTCCTGACCAAGCCGTTCCGCGATCAGGACCTGCTCGACGCTGTCCATCGCGGGATCGAGGCCGACCGCACAAGACGTCTGCGGGAGGCGGCGAATGCCGATGTCGCACGACGCTGGGCCTCGCTTTCCAGCGGCGAGAAAGACGTGGCGCGGCTGGTCGCGACGGGCCTCCTCAACAAGCAGATTGCCGCGGATCTCGGTGTCAGCGAGATCACCGTGAAGGTGCGCCGCGGTCACCTGATGCGCAAGATGAATACGCGCACGCTGGCCGACCTCATCCGCTTGCTGGACCGCATTCAGCCGACATGACCGCTTTTGAGGTCTATGAGTGCGGCGTGGCGCCGGCAAGCTCGCAAAGCGCCAGGAAGAGCACATCCACTCCCCTGGCGAGCTGGTCGTAGCTGGTCCACTCTTCCGGCGCATGCGAGATGCCGTTGCGGCTCGGCACGAAGACTAGCCCGGTAGGAGCGAAATCGGCCATGATCATCGCATCATGCCCCGCACCGCTGACCATGGTGCGACGTTTCAGGCCGAGCGTATCCGCGTGACGCGACAGGGCTTCATGCAATTCCGCCGAAAGCGGAACCGGGGGAAGGAATATCTGCTCCTCGACATCAACCCCCAGTCCGTTGCCGCCCACCCGTTCGATTACCGAACGGGCCTGATCGATCAACGTGCGGACGACCTCTTCCCCGGGCGCGCGGATATCGACGGTGAAGGATACGAGATCGGGGATCACATTGGCCCCGCCCGGACGGACATCCATCTTGCCGACGGTCAGCACCGCATCCTGACCGATGGCGCGCGCAAGGTCCGGCAATTGCGACAGCGCCGCCACCGCGCCGACAAGCGCGTCACGGCGCACGTTCATCGGCGTCGTACCGGCATGGCCCGCCTGACCTCTGAACGTCGCCCTGATCTGGCCGAGGCCCACGATACGATCGACGATCGCAACATCGTCGGCATGGGCTTCCAGCACGGGGCCCTGCTCGATATGCAATTCAAGGAAGGCATATACGGAACCGGCCTCGCGCACAGCCAGAGGCGCCTGTGCCGGATCCAGGCCGTAAGCCTGCATCGCATCCGCGACCGTGACCCCCGCATCGTCGGCAAAGGCGAGGAACTCGTCCATATCCACTTTGCCGGTCATGACGCGCGAGGCCAGCAGTCCGCCGCCGAAGCGCGTGCCTTCTTCCTCGATCATGGCGACGAATTCGATGGAACGCTCCGGGACAAGGCCCCGCTCCTTCAACAGGAAGGCGATCTCGATACCGGCAATGACGCCGGCCGGGCCGTCGAACTTGCCGCCGTTCGGCACGGAATCGAAGTGAGAGCCGATCATGACCGGAGCAAGAGCAGGATTATGTCCGACGAGGCACCCGACGAGATTGCCGATCGCGTCTTCGCGGACCGTAAGCCCGGCGGCCTCCATCTGCCCGCGCAGATAGTCGCTGGCCTGGCGGAACTCCGGCGTGTAGGTCAGCCGGGTCGTGCCCTTGCCCGGGGTGGCGTTGAACCGGTCCAGCCCCTCGATCAGTCGTTCAAGACGCTGCGGATCGGAAAAACGTGTCATATCAATATCCTGAAAAACCCGGACGGCAAGACGGGAACCATGTTGGCGGCGAAGCCGGCTGACCATGCCGGAACGATGCATAGGTCTGCTTGTTTTCGCATGCGAATTCAAGGACATCATGTCGCCAAGGGAATTTCCTCAACGTTTCCCCGGAAGCTTCGACGGGATTGATCTCATTGCCTCGATGTGAATGGTTGAGCAGTTCATTGGAGACCGGCGAATCGATCCGGGAATATAGTAAGGCGCACAGTGACGTTCGAAGCCCTGTTTGTCGTGATGGCGCTGGCATTCACCTCTGGCACCGCCCTTTCGGTGTGGCTCTGGTTTCAACCGGTGCCCCGAAGGCTCCGCCTGTTCGCGCTGATCTGGGCGTTTGCGGGAGGCGTCGGAATGCTGCTCAGCCACGGCAAATCCGGCATCATTCCCGACCGCAATGCCCTTCGCGTCTGTATCGAGAGCGGCCAGACCTGGGACTATCGGAGCAATCGCTGCCTCCCATAAGGCGCTACTGCCGCACGCGCCGCTTTGCGCGGAGGACAAGGCTATCTTCAGGGAAGCAAGGATCGTCGATGAGCACCTGCGGCGCAGAGGGAGCGCGCAGCAATTTTTCCGGGAAACGGTCACAGCTCCGTCATAATGCATCTGTTTTGTGGCGAACGATCTATCTGTTCTGGGGAGTCGTTCTTGCTGAAGAAATTCATGGTTGTCGCCACGCTTCTGTTGCCCGCCGCCGCCTATGCCGAGGAGCACAACTTCACGATTACCGGTGGTCAGGCCAGTGTTCCTGTCGGCCTGACGGTACAGGTCAAGACCGTTACTGTCGGCGAGGATGCGACAACCGTCCGGTTGCTGGCGAGCTTCGACAGCCACGTTACCAACAGCGTCAACATGAACGACGACGAAAATGCCTATCTCGCATGGGGAGAAGGCGAGCAGGAACGGCTGCATCTGCGCCAGATCGCCGATAACCGCTGGATGCGGATCGGCAACGGGCAGACGATGGAGGGCGACCTGGTCTTTCCCGGCGTCATACCGGCCGGCGTGACGAAAGTGACCCTCGTCTTCAATCCTGCACATAACGGAAACGACAGCAGCGCGCCGGGCGTGACCATCCCCCTGGAACTGGCTCAATGAGACAGGGCGCCCTTCTCGCGCTTTCTCTTTTCCTTCCTGCGACGGCATCCGCCTATACGGTAACGACGGGCGCCGGCGCAGTGGGCGAGCGGGCATCGACATTTGCCGAATTCACACTGCCTTCGTCCCGCTTTGCCGAGCGCAAGGAGGAGAGCGGCGCATCCGTTTCCTCCGGAACGTCCACCTTCGGATTGAAGAACATGGATGCGCAGACGCGGACGCGGACGGAAACTGCGCTTTCCGAACTTGGCGCACGGCAGGAGGGCGAGCGCATCATCGTGAACCTGCCGAGCGATGTATTGTTCGATTTCGACAAGTCGGACATCCGCACCGACGCGCGCCCCGTTCTCGCCCGCCTCGCAGAGGCACTTCAGGCGCTGGCGGATACCCCGGTCGCGATCATCGGCCATACGGATGCGAAGGGGTCGGACGCCTATAACCAACGTCTGTCGGAACGCCGCGCCGCCGCCGTGCGGCACTGGCTTTCCGACAGCGGCGTAAACGCCCGGATGACGACGTTCGGCAAGGGCGAGAGCACGCCCGTCGCGCCGAACGAAAATGCGGACGGATCCGACAACCCCGCAGGCCGGCAGCAGAACCGGCGCGTGGAATTCATCATCGGAGGGGGCTGAAATGGCGCTCGTCGCATGCCCTGAATGCGCTGGCAACGTATCCGACAAGGCATTTTCATGCCCCGCCTGCGGGTATCCGCTTGGACAGAAGGACGGCAATCCGTGGCCGTCCGTCCTCGGCGGCGTGGCGGGCACCTATATTTCGGCCAAGGCAGTCACCAGCATTCTTCTCGGCAGCGTCATGTTCCTCGCCTTCGCGGCGATCATGATCGCCCTGATCCTGAAATAAGGCGGCATTGCCGGGATACAAACGGAAAGACAGGCGGTTTTGCATGATGAAGATGTTTTGCGCGATGCCGGTGGCGGCCACCATCCTTGCGGCCTTGCCGGCGGCAGCGGCCGATGATCCGTTCATGATCACCTATCACGTCGAGAGAACCGCATCGGATGCCCTGAGCCTCGATGCCTGCACGGACCTGATCGAGCAGCAGGCGCAGGGGGCGGGCTACCGCGTTATCGTCAACCGCTTCGAAGGCCAGCTCGGCGTCATCAGCGGCGGCCCCGCCGCGGGCGGATCCTTCATCTCGCACTGCATATCCGTCGACGACAAGACCGTCAGCGTGATCCAGGGACTGGACTACAAATCCACCAAGGGACCGGTCGGTGATTTCGCCGACCGTGTCCATCGAGCCCTGCTCGACGCCGCGGGGAAGTAGACGCCTGGATGGCGCTGACAGGCACATAACCCCTTGGCCTGTCACGTCTTCCTCAGTTGCCTGATGTACCAGACCATGATCAGCGACAGGCTGACGAAGACGGCGGCCGCGAGGATGACGGACGCCACCGCAAGCCGAGGCGTGCCGGCCGAGCGCAGGCTCAGCCACATCAGGACGGGAAGCGTCTGCGTATCGCGCGTCGTCAGGAACAGGGCCATGACGAATTCGTTGAGCGATATCACGAAGGCAAAGAGCGCCGACGAGATGATCCCGGTTGAGACGGAGGGCAGGACGATTTCGAAGAAGGTCTGCACCGGCCGGCCGCCGAGATCGTAGGACGCCTCGACGATGCGGTGATCGACGGTCCGGAAGGTCGCCTCCATCAACATGAAAACCAGCGGCATCGCCCAGAGAGAATGAGCAAGCATGACCAATACGCGCGACCCGTAGATATTGATGCCGAACAGCGACACATCGCCGAACGCCATCGCAACGCCAAGGCCCAGCACCACCCCCGGCATGAAGAGCGGCAGCATGATCAGGAGGTAGACAACCGGCTTGAAGGCGAAGGTGAAGCGCTCGAAGGCCCAGGCGGCAAGAACGCCGGATACGGTGGAAATGACCGTCGTGCCGAGCGCGATAATTACGCTGCTCTTCAGCGCATCGACCCATTGGGGGCTGCCGAAGAAGTCGCCGTACCATCGCAGCGACCACGCCTTGATCGGAAAGCGGATCACCGACGCGTCATTGAAGGACATGACGAGCGTCACGATCACCGGGATCGCGATATAGGCGATGATAAAGACGGTAAAGGCCAGCGCCAGGACTCGCAGCATCACGGCGTCCATTCGCCGCCTCGCGACCGGGGCAACAGCGATATCACGCGTCGGGAGCATGGACGTATCAGCCATTGAGCGCCGTCCGTTTCGAGGCCAGCATGCGGATGATCATCATCACAACGGCAACTCCACTCGTCAGCACGATCGAGAAGGCGGCGGCGCGGGGCCAGTTGTGCTTGCCCAGCATCTGTTCCTGGATCAGGTAGCCGATCGTCCAGAGCGTATCGGGCCCGAGCGCGGACGGCGTCGCATAGGTGCCGACCGCCCAGATGAAGGACTGCGCGAAGGAGGCGGCAATCCCGCCCTTGGTGAGCGGCAGGAGCACCTCATAGAAGGTGCGCACGGGCGAGCCCCCGAGGTCCGCGCTCGCCTCCAGCACCTTCTTGTCGATGCCGTCGAAGATCGACAGCAGGATGAAGAAGCAGAATGGCAGGGTGACATAGGTGAGGCCGACAAAGGCTGCGAATTCTGTATACATCAGGCTGATCTTGTCCGTGATCAGGCCGGAGGAGACGAGCGCATAGCTGAGCAGGCCGTTCTTCGGGAAGAACATCCACCAGCCGAAGATGATGGAGATTTCCGAGATCAGCAGCGGGCAGAGCGCAAGCGCGATGAAGGCCAGCCGCCAGCGTTTCGGCTTCAGCCAGACCAGCATCGCGAAGACATATCCGATAGCGACCGTCACGATGGACGAGATCAGCGCCAGCCGCATCGTCGTCCAGAGCGCCGCGCTGAAGGTCGGATCCGTGAGCATGGCCGCGTAATTGTCGAAGGTGAAGCCCGGCACATAGAAGCGCTGGTCGACATGTTCGTTGAAGCTCATGCGTCCCATGAAGGCGATCGGCAGGCCGAAGAAGGCGATAGCGATGAGCAGCGCCGGCGACATCAACAGCCAGGGCGTCAAACGCATGCGCCAGCCGGGGCCCCGCGGGCCGGAAGGCGCCATATCCGAAGCGCCCGCGCTCATTGATAGGCCACCATGTCGGCCGTCTGCCAGCCGATATCGACGGCGTCGCCCGGCTTGTGGACGACGGCGCCGGGGTGGTCGACGAACAGTTCCAGTTTGCCGGCCTTGAAATGGTAGCGATGGACATCGCCCAGGAATTCGGTGAAATCGAGCCGTGCCTTGAGGCCGTTCGGCATGTCGGCACGGCCAAGATGCAGCCGGCTCGGCCTGATGTAGATGCGCCACGCGCCCTCGCCGAGCGGCTGGGCGAGACGCAGTTCCAGCGGCGCGCCGGCGCTGTCGGCGGCGGCACCGGCGGAAACCTGCGCCCTGAGGCAGCAGCTCTCGCCGATGAAAGTATAGACGAATTCGCTGGCCGGCTCGGCAAAGACCTTTTCGGGCCGGTCGATCTGCTCGATCCTGCCGCTGCGCATGACGGCGACGCGGCTCGACATCGCCATCGCTTCCCCCTGGTCGTGGGTCACATAGATGGCGCTGAAACCGATCTCGTCATGCAGCCGCCTGATCTCCGCGCGAAGCTGCAGCCGCAGCGACAGATCGAGCGCCGAGAGCGGCTCATCGAACAGCAGGATCGTCGGGCGCACCACCATCGAACGGGCAAGCGCAACACGCTGCTTCTGCCCGCCGGAGAGCTGGGCCGGATAGCGCTCCTCGTAGCCGGAAAGGCGGACGACCTCGAGCGCCTGCCTCACGCGCGGCGCAATGTCCGCTTTGGCGACACCGCGCATGCGCAAGCCGTAAGCCACATTTTCAGCCACCGTCTTGTGCGGAAAAAGCGCGCCCGTCTGGAAGATCGTCGTGGTATCCCGCTGGTAGGCCGGCAGATGATCGACGCGGCTGCCATTGATGCGGATCGCACCGGCATCCGGCCTTTCGAACCCGCCGATCAGCCTGAGCGTCGAGGTCTTGCCCGAGCCCGAGGGGCCGAGCAGGGTGACGAATTCGCCGCGCCGCACGTCGACCGAGACATTGTCGACCGCGACGACGCCGCCAAAGGCGCGGCGAAGGCCGTCGAGCTCCAGTGCATTGGTGTCTGCCAAAACAATCAACTCCGCATCGAAATACGCGAAGCGTCGCTGCGGACGCTTCGCGGAAGGGCTGGGTCAGCCTTCGGTCGTCCTGGTGATGGTTTCCTTCATGCGGACGCTGTAGGCGTCCCAGTTCGGACCGAACTTGTCCCAGCCGTCGATGCCGAACAGCTTGTAGGTCTTGCGCAAGCCTGCCTCGTCGCGCGGATAGCTCTGCCAGTGCGGCGGCGCCTCAAGGCCCTGCAGGGACATGAAATCCGTCGAGGCATTGAGGAAATTCTGCTGGGTCTCCTTCTCGAGCAGATAGCTCATGAAGAGATCGCTCAGTTCCGAATGCCGGGTCCCGCGCACCTTCATGAACCAGTTCGTGTAGGAGGCCGTGCCTTCCTCGGGGATCGCGGCTTCGAAGTCGTCGCCGTATTCCTTGATGAAGCCGTAGGCGTCGGCGGAATACATCATCGCCACCGCCGCTTCTTCCTGGGTCATCAGGTTGGTGAGCTCTGCGCCGTCCTTGTACCACTTGGCGACCTTCAGCTTGTCGAGTTCCTGGAAGAGCAATTCGACGTCAGCAGGCGTGCCGAACACTTCGTCGATACCGGGCTTGGCCGACGAGAGCAGCGCGGGGATGCACAGATCCCAATAGAATGCGGAAGCGTCCAGCGTCGCCTTGCCCTTCGCCTTGTCGTCCCAGAACCCCTTCCAGCTCACCGGCTTCAGGCCGCTCGAATTGGCGGTCAGCATCCAGAGCGAGCCCGTGCCGAAGGGCACGCCGTAATCCCTGGCCGGGCCGCGGTTCTCGTCGAACCACGGATAGACATTGGCATTGCCGGGAATCTTCGACCGGTCGACCTTGGCGAAGACATTCTGCGCCATGCCGGTCGTGGTCGTGTATTCGTCGGCGATGGTGATGTCGAAGGGCGGATTGTCGGCCGGCGCCGCCACGATCTGGGCGATCATCTGGTCCCAGCCGCCGACGGTCTCGACCTGCGTGCCGTACTTTTCGTTGAAGGACTTGACCACCGTTTCACGGAAGCTGAGCTCGTGGTTGCCCGACCAGGAAACGACGATCAGCCCTTCGCCGGCGAAAGACGTCTGTGCGGAGGCGACGCTTGCGCGCCCCAGAATGGCAGGCGCACCGATCACCGCCGCCGCCGCGCCAAGCGCGAGCTTCATCACGCCGCGGCGGCCGATACCGTTTTGGATTCCTTCGAAAGCCATGAAATTCCCTCCCGTTTGCTCATCCGGGACTGCCGGCTTTCTGCCGATCGAGCCCCGTTCACCCGTTTAATCCCTATCCGGCCGGCACGCGCTTCGCCTAGAGTGCAGTCCCGACCTTCAATCCCTCGTAGACCGCCTCCTCCGCGGTGCGTGGCGCAAGGCTGTCGCCGATGATGTGCAACTCCTCCACGCTGTCGGCCAGCATGGCGCCCAGTTCATCCACCGGCTCGTGGCCGAGACAGAGCACCAGCGTATCGACATTCTCGAAAAGGATCGGCTGCTCGCTGACGGAATGCTGCATGTAGACGGTGCCGCCATCGCAGCCGTAAAGGCGCGCATAGGGGGTGACACGCACGCCGATCTTGTGCAGCTCGGCCGCGACATTGTCGCGAACGTAAAGCGGCAGCAATTCCCCCGGATGGGTGCCGTTGACGGCGAGATCGACGCTGCAGCCTTCATTGACCAGCCGTTCGGCAATGCCGGGGCCGATCCAGTCGCAGCGCCAGTCGGCGACCACCACGCGGCTGCCGGTCTTCACCTGGTTCCTCAGAAGCTGCCATGCGTCGACGACCTGCACGCTGCCGTCATCGGCGATTTCGGGCAGATAGGGCTTGGCGCCGGTGGCCAGAACGACGGCGTCCGGTCTTTCGGCCGCGACCGACGCCCGATCCACCCGCACGCCCTTGACGACGCGGACCTGCGCCAGCTCCAGTTCGCGCAAAAGGTTGGTGACGATGCCGCCGAACTCCGCGCGGCGCGGCAATTGCTGCGCCAGCAGCGCTTGCCCACCCAATTGGCCGGATGCCTCGTAGAGCACGACCTGATGGCCACGCGCCGCCGCGATCGCCGCGGCCTTCATGCCGGCAGGGCCGCCGCCGACCACCATCACCTTTTTGGGGCGCGTTGCGGGCACCAGGGTGCCGAATTTGAGCTCGCGACCGGTTTCCGGATGCTGGATGCAGGAGATCGGCACGCCGCGATGGAAATGGCCGATGCAGGCCTGGTTGCAGGCGATGCAGGCACGGATATCGTCCGTGCGGCCCTGTTCCGCCTTTGCCGGCATTTCGGGATCGCAGATCAGGGCGCGGGTCATGCCGCAGACATCGGCGGAGCCCTGTGCCAGCACCGCTTCGGCCTCATGCGGCTGGTTGATGCGTCCGGCGACGAAGACGGGTATGCCCAACGCCTTGCGAAAGCGGGCGGCATCGCTCGCGAGATAGGCGTTGCGATAGGCCATGGGTGGGACGATATGCACCGCGCCACCCTGCGAGGCCGACGTGCCGGCCGTGACACTGACGTAATCGAGCAGGGGCTCCAGCAACCGACAGCTTTCGAGCACCTCGTCCATGGCAAGGCCATGCTCGTCGCGCTCGCCGCCACTGATGCGCATGCCGATGACGAAATCGTCCGATGTCGCCGCCCGCATCGCGGTCAAGGCTTCGACGGCGAAACGAAGCCGGTTCTCCAGCGACCCGCCATAGGCGTCGGTGCGGCGATTGACGCGCGGATTGAAGAATTGCGCCGGAAGATAACCATGGCTGGCGACGAACTCCACGCCGTCGAGCCCCGCTTCATGCATCCGCCGCGCCGCTTCGCCATAGCCGGTGACGATCTCGTCGATCATGCGCTTGTCGAGCTGGCGCGGCATGACGCGAAAGCGCTCGTTGGGCGACACGGACGGCGCATAGGCAACCGTCAGCAGCCCGTCGCCGCCCTCCATGATTTCCCGGCCGGGATGGAATAGCTGCGAGACAATCCGGCAATCATGCGCATGACAGATCTCGGCCAGCTTGCGGTAGCCTTCGATACACGCGTCTTCCGTCGCCATCAGCATATGCGAGGTGTAGCGCGCAGTCTCATGAACGCCCGCCACCTGACAGACGATCAGGCCCGCGCCGCCACGCGCCCGCGCCTCGTGATAGGCGAGCAGCGCCTCGTTGACGAGACCATCGGTGGGCAGCGTCGTGTCATGCCCCGTCGACATGATGCGGTTCTTGAGACGCACGCCGCGGATCTGCAGGGGCTGGAACAGGTGTGGAAACGCGGAGGTCGTCATGGATTGGAAACGCCGTTCGGTTGCGGATTGCACGGTCAGGCCCTGATGTCACGCGTGCGCCAGTCGACGGACGCGAGCGCGTAGAACACCGTCGCGCGCTCCCCCTCATAGGCGAGCGCGGTTCCCTTCGGCACCCAGAGAACGTCACCCGGTACGGTGTCGAACACCTCATCGCCGACGCGCAGGCGGAACTTGCCCTCGAGCGTGACGATCAGCTCGTCGTAAAGAACGGTCCAGGCAATGGAGCAATCGTCGAAGCGGGCTATGCCGGCGCCCATGGTCTTGCTCGATTCGGGCCCGACCAGACGCGAAATTGTCGCGCGGCCGGAATCGTCACCGTAGGGCTCGAAGTTCCGCTCGGAGCTCTTGAAATGCGCGACGCCGGTCATTCGGGCCTCCCCACCCAAAATCAGCAAACTGAAGCCTGCATATTTTGTTATTTGTAAAAAATCGAGCGATTTTTTTACTATCGACAAAAAGATCGATGAAATTTAACTATACACCCGCCTTTCAAGGTTCTGCCGGCCGAAAAGTCGAACGCGCTTCACCCCGAAGTGGAAATTCGGCTTCGCATCTTGCGGCCCGACCATCGATCGGCAACAAGAGCAGGGCACCTTTGGCCCAATCGGATGCCGTCGCGAGACGGGAAATTCCTACGCGGAGCGAGCATGTCGTCTGGGGGCGGTCTTGGAACGGAAGCGGAAACCGCAATCGAGGATCCGGTCCTCGGCGAACGGATCCGGGGTTTGCGCAAAAGGCGCAAGATGACGCTTTCGCAGCTGGCCGAGAGCTGCGAACTCTCGACCGGCTATCTTAGCCAGATCGAGCGAAATCTCGCCTATCCCTCGATCCCTGCACTGGTGAAGGTCGCCAGGAGCCTGGGGGTGACCGTGCAATGGTTCTTCGCAGGGGCCTCCCCGGTAGCGCAGGAAGAGCACGGCTATGTCGTGCGAAGCGGCAACCGCCTGAAAATCCAATACGAACACGGCATCATCGACGAACTGGTCACGCCGAAGATGAGCCTGCAGGTGGAAATGATCTATACCCGGCTGCCGCCGGGAACGGAAAGCGCCGAAAGCTACGTGAACGCTGCCGATGGCGTGGGTTTCGTCCTCTCGGGCGAGCTCGACATGTGGGTTGGCGAGCGCCATTTCCACCTTTATGAAGGCGATAGCTGCTCCTATTCCTCAGGCGAGCCGCATCGCTACAAGAATTCCAGCGAGCGCGAAGCCGTCGTGATCTGGGCGATCAGCCCCCCCAGTTTTTGAAATACGGCCTCGTCGGCCCTGCTCTTTGCTAAGCGGCGGGTGAAACGAAAACGATCTCGGGATCGCCATCATCGAGATTGTCGATGTATCCGCTCGGCTTGAAACCGCATTTTGCAAACAGCATCTGCATTGGCCTGTTGGACATATTGGTGGAGCTGAACAGCTTCGAGCCCGCCGTCATCCGCTGGAAATGAACGATGGCGAACTCTCCCAATCCCTGGCGGCGAAATTCTCGGCCGATCATCACCATCTCGATAAAGGCATGGCCGAAAAAATGGTCCGTCAGCACTCCATAACCGCAGATCCGGCCGTTTGCCTCGACAACATAGCAACATCCTGATCCGATCCAGGCGCGTATTTGGCGACACCGCCCGTCGTCCGTCGCAGCGACCGTATCGACAGCGCAAAGCGCCTCGCTGTCCTCCGATATCGCCAATCGTATATGCACGCCCTTCCTTTCACATGCGGTCACGCGTGGTCGAGCGCGCTGCCCTTGTGGGCGGCGATGTGGTCGGTCTTGTCGCTCTTGATCTCGTATTGCGGATCGTCGGGCGACGCGCGGTGGGTATGGCCCTTGTAGTCGAAATCGCTGGTGTGGACGGCGATGATGGTGCCCGACACGCGGCCGGCCTCCGAATTCCAGGCGACGTGATCGCCGACGGCAAAGCGCTTGCTCATTGCGGTCTCCCTTCCGGATTTTCGACATTCGCGCCGGTGATCAGGCGGGCGCTGCGCTGGCCGGTCGAATAGATCCACAGCCAGCTCAGCGCGACGGCGAGCCGGTTGCGCAGGCCGATCAGGAAGTAGACATGGGCGATCCCCCAGGTCCACCAGGCAAGCCGGCCCTTGAGCTTGATCCAGCCGAGATCGACGATGGCGGCCCGCTTGCCGATGGTCGCGAGATTGCCGTCGTTGCGATAGGCAAAGGGGCTCGGCGAGGGCTTTCCTTCGATGCGGGCGCGGATCACGCCGGCGACATAGCGCCCCTCCTGCTTGGCGGCGGGCGCGATGCCCGGCACGGTCCTTCCCTCTCCCATGGAGACATGCGCGGTATCGCCGATCGCGAAGATATCCGCAAAGCCCGGCACGGAAAGATCGGGCGCCACGACGACCCGCCCTGCCCGGTCGGCCGGCACGCCCAGCCACTCGGCCGCCGGCGAGGCGGCGACGCCCGCCGCCCAGAGGATCGTTCCGGCGGGCAGGAATTCGCCGCCGAGTTCGATGCCCTCGGC
>Ga0182739_1000539_pt1 | contig 47319 bp, 44 predicted proteins | sample eDN5th30CBELigBY_FD_128873 | JGI IMG/M metagenome (GOLD analysis project Ga0182739, IMG submission 128873) | Enriched backyard soil microbial communities from Emeryville, California, USA - eDNA 5th pass 30_C BE-Lig BY (version 2) (version 2) | ecosystem: Environmental > Terrestrial > Soil >... | reverse complement strand
TGCCCTCGCGCAGATCGTCGCCGGCGGGCTTTCCGGTCACCGCCGTGTCGCCGAACACGCCGAGCACGTCGTCGCGGAGTTGGAAGGCCATCCCGACGTCGTGTCCGAAGGCGCGCAGCGCGGTGAGTTGGTCGTCCGTCGCATCCGCCAGGGCGGCGCCGATGAGCAGCGGCTGCTGGACGCTGTAGCGGGCGGACTTGTGGGAGGCGACGGCGAGCGCGAGTTCGAGCCGATCGGCGGGGGCGAAGTCGGCGAAGGCGGCTTCGGCGGCGACATCCAGGTACTGACCGATCGTCACATCGCTGCGCATGCGGGCATAGTGGGCCCGCGCGGCGCGCGCGGTCGCGTCGGATGCGGTGGCGAGGGCATCCTCGAGCAGGTCATCGCTCCACGCGACGAGGAGGTCGCCCGCAAGGATCGCCGCCGACCGGCCGTACATCGCCGCATCCCCCGACCAGGATGCGGTGCGGTGAGCAGATTCGAGGAGCCGGTGCGCCGAGGGTTTGCCGCGCCGCGTGTCGGAGTTGTCGATGAGGTCGTCGTGAACCAGTGCGGCGGCCTGGAAGACCTCGAGCGCCGCCGCCGCGCCGACGACCGCTTCGGTGAGGTCGCGCAGGTCGCCGTCGGCTTCCGCAACGGCGCGCCATCCCCAGCAGCAGAACGCGGCACGCAGGCGCTTGCCGCCGCTGATCGCGCGGGCCGTCGCATCCGCGAATCCTCCCGCCAGAGGAGCGGATGCGCGTGCCTGCGCCACGCGATCTGCGATGTAGGTGTCGAGTCGCTGGGAAACCGCCGCTATCGGGTCCCGGGTCGCTTCCACGGGCCTAGCCTAGTGATCAGCGTCGCGACTAGACTTGAGGGACGCATTTCTTCGAACCAACCGGGGGGACCGATGCCACTCTCCGAACAGGAGCAGCGCCTGCTCGATGAGATGGAGCGCCATCTCATGCGCAACGACGCGGACGTCGTGAGCGCGCCGCGCGATGGCCGCACGATCTCGTACCGCAATGTCACGATCGGCGCCGTGCTCGTGCTCGTGGGCATCGGCACCCTCATCGCCGGTATCTCGACGCATCTGATCGTCGGCATCATCGGTTTCCTCTTCATGCTCGCGGGCGTCATCCTCGCCGCGACACCGACGAAGGCGGATCCGATGCGTCCGTCCTCCGCGACCCGCGCGCCCCGCCCCGCCCATAACGGCAGTGCCAGCTTCATGGATCGCATGAACGACCGGTGGGACCGCCGCCAGGGCGGCGCCAGCTAACCCACCGGACCGGCCCTCCGCGGGCATCCCCCCAGCGCACGAGACTCTCACGAGTCTCGTGCGCTTTTGCGTTCCCGCGCGTTCCCGCGTCGCCCGCGCCGCCCGTGAGCAGCCCGACGCTGCACGACGCTGGACGACGTGGAGGGGCGGCGCACAACTGGTGGTGCGTGGGGGTAGTGAAGTGGAGGGTAGTGGAGTAAAGTGGAGCCAACCTGAAATCGGCCGGGTGAAGGGGGGTGGATGCCGATGCTGCTCGGCACCTACACTCCGAAGCTCGACGAGAAGGGGCGGGTGATCCTGCCCGCCAAGTTCCGCGAGGACCTCGCCGGCGGCATCGTCATCACGCGTGGCCAGGAACACTGCCTCTACGTCTTCAGCAGCTCCGAGTTCGAGCGGGTGCACGAGCGCATCCGGGAGGCACCGCTCTCGAGCAAGCAGGCGCGTGACTTCATGCGCATGTTCCTCTCCGGAGCATCCGCCGAGACGCCCGACGGGCAGAACCGCATCACGATCCCGCCGTCGCTGCGCACCTACGCCGACCTCGGCAAGGAGCTCGTCGTGACGGGCGTGGGCACCCGCGCCGAGATCTGGAACGCCGAGGCGTGGAACACGTACATGACCGAGCAGGAGAGCAGCTACGCCGAACTGGAGGAGGAGGTGATCCCGGGCGTGTTCTGACCCTGGCCGTGATCCTCAGCCGCGATGCCCTGGCACACTTCCCCGGTGCCAGGTCGCGCGGAGGGGGATCAGGGCTCGGGATCGGGGCAGGGGCACATCATGGAAGCCGCATCGCGACACACACCGGTCCTGCTGGAGCGCTGCGTCGACCTCCTCGCGCCGGCCATCGAACGCCCGCGCACCGACGGCACGCGTCCCGTCCTCGTGGACGCCACTCTCGGCATGGGCGGGCACGCGGAGGCGCTGCTCGCGCGGTTCGATGGGCTCGAGCTGATCGGCCTCGACCGCGACACCGACGCTCTGCGCCTCGCGGGGGAGCGGCTCGCGCGGTTCGGTGACCGCGTCCGCCTCGTCCACACCGTCTACGACGGGATCGCCGAGGCCGTCGCCTCCGCCGGACTCACCCACGTGGATGCCGTGTTGTTCGACCTGGGCGTCTCCTCGCTGCAGCTGGACGTCGCCGAACGCGGATTCGCCTACGCGAAGGACGCTCCGCTGGACATGCGGATGGATCAGACGCAGGGGATGACGGCCGCCGACGTTCTGGCCACCTACCCCGAGAGCGCGCTGCGCCGCATCTTCGAGCGGTACGGCGAAGAGAAGCTCGCCGGCCGCTACGCCCGGTTCATCGTGGATGCTCGTGCGCAGGCTCCGATCGTGCGCTCCGGGCGGCTTGTCGAGATCCTCACGGCGGCGACGCCCGCTGCGGCGCAGCGGGCCGGGCACCCCGCCAAGCGCGTGTTCCAGGCTCTGCGGATCGAGGTCAACGCCGAGTTGGCGGCGATCGAGACCGCCATCCCCGCCGCGCTCCGGCTGCTGCCGGTCGGCGGCCGGATCGTCGTCATGTCCTACCAGTCCCTCGAGGACCGGCTCATCAAGCGGATCTTCGCGGATGCGGCGGCCTCCACCGCGCCGGCGGGTCTGCCTGTCGAGCTCGAACAGCACGCGCCGCGGTTCCGCCTCCTGGTCAAGGGTGCGGAGCTCGCGTCCGGCGACGAGCGCGCCCGCAACTCGCGCGCGATCCCCGTGCGTCTGCGCGCGGCTGAACGGATTCGAGAGGTCGCGGCGTGAGCACGGCAACGGCGCGGGTCCTGCCCGCACACAGCCCCCGGCCGGTCGGCGGTCGCGGTCCCCGACTGCACGCGGTCGCCACTCCGGCGCGTCGCCGACGCCCGCGGTTGCTCTATGCGATCGTGGCCATCGCAGGGGCGGTCGCGATCGGGGCCGCGCAGATGGGACTGTCGATCGTGATGACCCAGGGTGGATACGAGGAGCGCGCACTGCGTCAGGAGCAGCGCGCCCTGCAGTGGGAGCATCAGTCGCTGGGTGAGGAGCTCGCCGGACTGAGCTCGCCGCAGTATCTCGCCGCAAACGCCGCGGCACTGGGCATGGTGATCAACGAGGCGCCGTCATACCTCCGCCTCTCGGACGGTGCCGTCATGGGGACCGGAACCGCCGCATCCTGGCAGTCGGCCGTCGACGCGATCGGACGCGGCAGCGTCGCGAACGCGCTCGTCGCCGACGTGCCGCTGGTCACGGAACCGGATGCGACGATCAGCGGACTCCCGCAGATCGCCGACCCCGTGACCGGCGCCGAACTGGGTCCCGATGGCCAGGTGGGCGTCGACCCCGCGCTGCCACCCGCCCTGTCCGAAGGTCTGCCCACGCCGGTGACCCACTGAATCGTTGACCCACTGACCCACTGAACCGTTGACACTGTGAGCTCAAGGACATGACCACTCGCGCCACCCGCAGCCCCCGCCGCCGCACCGTCATCGCGCTCGCCGTCGTCCTCGCCGTCCTCGCCGCGTTCGTCGTGCGTCTCGTCGACATCCAGGTCGTCAACGCGCAGTCTTTGCGCGCCGATTCCGCCGGTCTCGCGCTGCGGATGACCGCGCAGGTGTACGGCACGCGCGGCTCGATCGTCGACGAGACCGGGGCCGTGCTCGCGGGCGCGATCGTGCGCTACGACGCGGCGATCGATCCGTACAACGTGGTCACACAGGACCTCGAGGACGGTCAGACCGCGGTCGACGTGTGGCCCGCGCAGGCCGCCGAGATCGCGGCCATCACGGGACAGACCCGCGACCAGGTCGAGGCACTCGTCGACCCCACCGCGGAAGACAAGTCCGTGCGCTGGGTGCGCCTGGCGACGGGCCTCTCGACCGACCAGTTCCTCGCTCTGCAGGACCTCGGGCACAGCTACCTGTCCATGACGCCGCACCCGGCCCGCTCCTACCCGGACGGCGCGGTGGGCGGCAACCTGATCGGCTTCGTCGGCAGCGACGGCGCCCCGCTCGCGGGAATCGAGGCATGGCAAGACGACTGCCTCGCCGCCAGCGACGGCGAGCAGACGTACGAGCGCGGCACCGACGGCGTCATCATCCCCGGCACACTGCAGGAGACGCCCGCCACCGACGGCGGCACCCTCGCCCTCACGATCAACCGCGACCTGCAGTGGTACATGCAGCAGCTCATCGCCGAGCAGGTGCAGAACTATCAGGCGAACTACGGCACGATCTTTGTGGTCGAGGTCGGGACGGGCAAGGTGCGCGCCGCGGCCGAGTACCCGACGGTCGACCCCAACAACATCGGCGCGTCGAGCACGGCCGACCTGGGCAGCCGCATCTTCTCGGCGTCCTTCGAGCCGGGCTCGACCTACAAGCCGGTCACGATGGCGACGATCATCGACCAGGGTCTCGCGACCCCGCTCACACCCGTCATCTCCGCGGCGGGACGCGAGACGCTGAGCAACGGCATCACGATCAACGACGTGTTCTCGCACGACGCCTTCGCGTACACACCTACCGGCGCACTCGTGGACTCCTCGAACGTCGCGCTGTCGAAGTACGGCGATCTGGTCTCCGAGGACACGCGTCGCGACTACCTCGCCGCCTTCGGGGTGGGAGAGGGAACCGCGATCGGTTTTCCGGGCGAAGCATCCGGTCTGCTGCCGCAGACGCCGTGGGACGACGCGTCGCACTGGGCGACGACGTTCGGTCAGGCGTTCACGGTGACCGTCCCGCAGGTCGCGAGTGTCTACCAGACGATCGCCAACGGCGGCGTGAAGCTGCCGCTACGCCTCATCGAGTCCTGCACGACAGCGGACGGCACGGTCATCGAACCGGACCTTCCCGAGCCGGAGCGCGTCATCAAGGAGTCGACGGCGGATGCGGTGACGCTCATGCTGGAGAACGTGCACCAGCAGGTCAACAACCACAATGTGCTCGCGGTGTCCGGGTACCGGTCGGCGACGAAGTCCGGCACGGCGCAGACGCCGGACGGCCACGGCAACTACAAGAGCGGCGTCTACTACACGACGCTCGCGGGATTCGCGCCCGCCGACGACCCGCAGTACGTTGTCATCCTGACCCTGGACGAGCCCACGACGCAGCGCATGTCCTCCGCCAACGCCCCCGGCTGGCAGAAGGCCATGACGCAGGTGCTGAAGACCTATCGCGTGCTGCCCTCCGCGACGGGGCCTGAGATCCTTCCCAAGTACCAGTGATGAACGGCGCGTTCGCGCGCGCCCGAGGAGCACCATGATCGCCCTGACGCTTGCCGAGATCGCCGAGGCGACCGGGGGGTCGGTGCACCCCTTCGGCACGGACACGCCCGGCACCGTCGTCTCGGGGCTCGTCGACACGGACTCCCGCGAGATCGCGCCGGGAGGCATCTTCGCGGCCAAGCCGGGCGCCGTCACCGACGGGCACGCATTCGTCGGTGCGGCGCTCGACCGCGGCGCCGTGCTGGCCCTCGTCGAGCATCCTGTCGACGTCGCGATCTCTCAGATCGTCGTCCCTCACGTCGTCGACGCGCTCGCTGACCTCGCGCGCGAAGTCGTGTCGCGCGTGCGCGCGCTGGGTGGGTCGCAGGGCGAAGGGCAGGGTGAAGCGCAGGGCGGCCTGCAGGTCGTCGGCATCACCGGCTCCAACGGCAAGACCACCACGAAGAACCTGCTCGCCCGCATCCTGCAGGACGAGGGCGAGACGGTGTGGCCGAAGGCCTCATTCAACAACGAGGTCGGCGCGCCGCTGACGATGCTGCGCGTGACGGAGACGACCCGGTACCTCGTGTGCGAGTTCGGGGCGAGCGCCCCCGGCGAGATCGCCCGGCTTGCGGGTCTGGTCACCCCCGACATCGGCGTCGTGCTCATGGTGGGCATGGCGCACGCGGGCGGGTTCGGCGGCATCGAGGCGACCGTCGCCGCGAAGTCCGAACTCGTCGACGCGATCCGCCCCGGCGGCGTGGCGGTGCTCAACCGCGACGACCCGCGGGTCGCGGGCATGTCCGCGCGCGCCGAGGACCGTGGCGTCGCCGTGCGCTGGTTCGGCCGGACCGAGGGTGTGGACGTGCGCGCGAGCGACGTCGAGGTGGATGCCGACGGCACCTCGTGCCTCGTTGCGGCCGACGGCGTGAGCGTTCCCCTGCGGCTGCGCGTGCTCGGGGAGCATCACGTGCAGAACGCGATCGCGGCGATCGCGGCGGCGACCGCGCTGGGCGTGTCGCTGGATGCAGCCGTGGCACGACTGGAGACGGTCGAACTCGCGGAGCGCTGGCGGATGCAGCCGCTCGGATCGGCCTCGGTGCGCATCATCAACGACGCGTACAACGCCAGCCCCGACTCGATGGCGGCCGCCCTCCGCACTCTCGCGCAGATCACGGGGTCCGAGCAGCGCACGGTCGCCGTCCTGGGCGCCATGAGCGAACTCGGCGAGTACGCCGACGAAGAGCACGACCGGGTGGGACTGCTGGCGGTTCGCCTGGGCATCCAGCGGATCGTCGTGGTCGGCCCGGACGCGCGTCGCATGTTCCTCGAGGCGATCAGCCAGGGCTCGTGGGACGGCGAGGCCGTGTTCTTCGCGACCGCCGACGAGGCGTACGACTACCTCATGGGTGAACTGCGCGACGGTGACCGTGTCCTCGTGAAATCCTCGAACGCGGCGGGTCTGCGGCACCTCGGGGATCGTCTGGGAGAATCGTTCTCGTGAGGTCCCTCCTGACAGCCGCGACCATCTCGCTGGCGTTCACCCTGTTCCTCACCCCCCTGTTCATCCGCCTGTTCCGCAGCTGGGGGTGGGGCCAGGTCATCCGCACGCCCGAAGACCCCCACAACCCGAGTCACGGGCAGAAGCGCGGTACCCCCACGATGGGCGGGATCGTCTTCATCCTCGGCACGATCGTCGGCTACCTCGTGGGCACGTTCACGGGGGGCAGTCCGCCGACGGCTTCGGGACTGCTCGTGCTGTGGGCGATGCTGGGGCTTGGGATCGTCGGGTTCATCGACGACTTCATGAAGGTGCGCAGCCAGCGCAGCCTCGGGCTCACCGGATGGCGCAAGGTGCTCGGCCAGGTGCTCGTGATGGTGCCCTTCGGCGCCGTCGCCCTGCTCAGCACGAATCGGTTCGGGGACTCCATCGGATCCCCATACGTGTCGTTCTTCCGTGACATCCCGGTGCTGTCGTTCATGGCGTTGGGGCTCATCGCCGGCTGGATCATCTACCTCATCTGGGTGTCGTTCCTGGGTGTGCTGTGGTCCAATGCGGCCAACCTCACGGACGGCCTGGACGGGCTCGCCACCGGCGCCGGAATCTTCACGATCTCAGCCATGAGCCTCATCACGTTCTGGCAGTTCCAGCAGCGATGCGGTCCCGGTCTGCCCGAGGGCTACGTCGCCGCGTGCTACCCCACGCCCAATCCGATGGACCTCACGATCGTCGCGGCGTCGTTCGTCGGAGCTCTCGTCGGGTTCCTGTGGTGGAACGCACCCAAGGCGAACATCTTCATGGGCGATGTCGGGTCGATGGCCATCGGTGGTGTCATCGTCGCGATGAGCATCCTCTCCCGCACCGAACTGCTCACCTTCATCGTGGCGGGTGTCTTCGTCATCGCTCCCGGATCCGTCATCCTGCAGCGGCTGTACTTCAAGGCCACGCGAGGGAAGCGGCTGTTCCTGATGAGTCCCTTCCACCACCACCTCGAGATGCGCGGCTGGCCCGAGATCTCGATCGTCATCCGCATGTGGGTCATCGCCGGGATGCTCGCCGTCACCGGCGTCGGATTCTTCTACGTCGAGTGGTTGGCCGTCCAGTGACCGCACGACGGGATGCCCTGAACAGCTGGCGTGCAGACTGGAAGGGCCTGCGCGTCGCCGTGCTGGGACTGGCCCAGACCGGCTTCTCTGCGGCGGACACGCTCGCCGAACTCGGCGCCGACGTGCTCGTGGTGACAGAGGAGGCGGCGGAGGAGTACGCGCGGCTCGTCCCCGTGATCGGTGCACGGATGCTCGTGGTCCCGCTCACGGAGGTCCCGGGCGCCCTGGTCGACTTCGCCCCCGAGGTGGTCGTCGCCTCGCCCGGATTCGCACCACACCATCCCGTGATCCGCTGGGTCCAGGAGCAGGGGATCGCGCTGTGGGGTGACATCGAACTGGCCTGGCGCGTGCGCGACAAGGTGCTGCGCCCGGACGGCACACCCGCGGACTGGGTGTTCGTCACCGGCACCAACGGCAAGACCACGACGACCCGGATGGCCGCGACGATGCTCGTCGCGGCCGGGCTGCGCGCCGCACCCTGCGGGAACATCGGCGTGCCGGTGCTCGACGCCGTCCGCGATCCCGCTGGTTTCGACGTGCTCGTGATCGAACTGTCGAGCCACCAGCTCTGGTACCTGTCGCTCGCATCCGCGACGGGGCAGCCCTCACCCGCATCCGCCGTCTGCCTGAACCTCGCCGACGACCACCTCCACTGGCACGGATCGTTCGCGGCCTACCGCGATGCGAAGGCGCACGTGTATCGGGATACCCGCGTCGCCTGCATCTACAACAAGGCGGATGCCGCGACCATGCGGATGGTCGAGGACGCCGACGTCGTCGAGGGGGCGCGCGCGATCGGCTTCGACCTCGGGGTCCCCGGTCCGTCCGACCTGGGCGTCGTCGACGGCATTCTGGTTGATCGGGCGTTTCTCGACGAGCGTCGCACGAGCGCGCTCGAGCTCATGACGGTCGCCGACCTGGACGCACGCGGGCTCGCGGCGCCGCACATCGTGCAGAACGTGCTCGCCGCCGCCGCTCTCGCTCGCTCGCTCGGTGTGCCGCCGGAGGCCGTGCGCGACGCGATGGATGGATTCCGCCTGGACCCGCACCGGATCGAGGTCGTCGCGACCGCCGGGGGAGTGCGCTGGGTGAACGACTCGAAGGCGACGAACCCGCACGCCGCGTCGTCGTCGCTCGCCGCCTACCCGGGCGCCGTGTGGATCGTGGGCGGACTGCTCAAGGGCGTCGACATCTCGGCGCTCGTCGCCGATCGCGGCAGCCGCGCGAAGGCCGCGCTCGTCATCGGTGCGGAGCGCGACGAGGTGCTCTCCGCATTCCGGCGACACGCGCCGGAGGTGCCTGTCTACGAGGTCGTGCCCGGCGAGACTGAGGACGTCATGACGCGTGCCGTCGCCCTGGCAGCGAGCGTCGCGACCGACGGGGACACCGTGCTCCTCGCCCCGGCCGCGGCATCGTTCGACCAGTTCGTCAGCTACGCAGACCGCGGTCGGCTCTTCGCCGAAGCTGTGCAACGGCATATCGCCACCCGGTGATTGCCGCCCGGGGAAGGGGGACGGATGGCCATCGATCTGCCGGAGCGTACCCGCCGCACCCGGGACACCGCCGCTCACACGGAGAGCGGCACGGGCTCGGAGACGGGCTCGGACACCGAGCGCACGGGCCTCGCCGCCCGGGTCATGCTCGGCAAGGTGTTCGCGCCGGTGCCGAGCGAGTTCCTGCTGATCGCATCCACGGCCATCCTGCTCACCGTCTTCGGCCTCGTCATGGTCCTCTCGGCGACCTCGAGCTCCGACGAGGGCATGAGCCCGTTCGACGCGCTGCTCAAGCAGGCCGTGTTCGCCGTCATCGGACTGCCGCTGATGTTCATCGCCTCGCGCTTCCCCGTGTCGTTCTGGAAGAAGATCGCGTGGCCGCTGCTGGGCGCGACCGTCCTGTTGCAGCTGCTCGTGTTCGTGCCGGGTCTGGGCATCGAGATCCAGGGAAACCGGAACTGGATCCAGATCGCCGGGCAGACTCTGCAGCCCTCCGAGTTCCTCAAGCTCGCGCTGGCCATCTGGATCGGGTTCGTCCTCTACCGCAAGCAGACGCTGCTGGGTCTGTGGCGGCACGTGTTCATCCCGCTCGTGCCCGTCGCGGTGGCCGTCATCGCGACCGTCATGGCCGGGCACGACCTCGGCACCGCCATGATCCTCGTGCTGATCGTGCTGGGTTGTCTGTTCTTCTCGGGGGTGAAGCTGCGCATCTTCATTCTCCCCGTCATTGCGGCGTTCGTCGGTGTCATCTACCTCGCGATCACGAGCCCCAACCGGCTCGATCGCATCATGAGCTTCCTCGACACCGACACGGCGGAGTGCTACGCCGACACCTGCTACCAGTCGCTGCACGGTGTGTGGGGCCTCGCCGGCGGCGGGGTCTTCGGGCTCGGATTGGGCAACTCCAAGGAGAAGTACGGGTGGCTGCCGGCCCGTGCGAACGACTACATCTTCGCGATCGTCGGCGAAGAACTGGGTCTGATCGGATGCATCGTCGTCCTGGCACTGTTCACGCTCTTCGCCGTCGGGGCGTTCCACGTCATCCGCAAGACGCACGACCCGTTCGTGCGCATCGTCGCGGGCGGGATCACCGTGTGGATCGTCGGGCAGGCGCTCATCAACATCGGTGTCGTGCTGCGCGTGTTCCCCGTCCTCGGCGTCCCGCTGCCGTTCATGTCCCAGGGCGGAACGGCGCTGCTGTCCGTGCTGTTCGCCTGCGGTGTGCTGCTCTCGCTCGCCCGTTCCCTGCCCGCCCGCCCACGAGCCTGAGGCGGCCCGCATGAGCTATCTCCTCGCCGGCGGCGGCACCGCCGGACACGTCAACCCGCTGCTCGCCGTCGCGGACGGTCTGCGCCGCCGGGACCCCGACGCCGAGATCCTCGTGCTCGGCACGAAGGAGGGACTCGAAGCGCGACTGGTGCCCGAACGCGGATACGAACTGCTCACGGTCGAGCGGCTGCCGTTCCCGCGTCGCCCCGATCGCGCCGCCGTCGCCTTCCCCGCACGCTTCCGCCGCGCCGTCGCGCACGTCCGCCGCCTGATCGTCGACAACGATGTGCACGTCGTCGTCGGATTCGGCGGATATGCGTCGGCGCCGGCGTATGTGGCCGCGCGGCGCGAGGGTGTCCCGTTCGTCGTGCACGAAGCGAACGCGCGCCCAGGACTGGCCAACGTGCTCGGTGCCCGGTCGGCCGCGCGCGTAGGCGTCGCCTTCGCGGGCACGCCCCTGCGGGGTGCGCGTGTCGTCGGGATGCCGCTGCGCCGCGAGCTCGTCGACCTCGACCGCGCGGCCCTGCGCGCGGAGGCGGCTGCGTACTACGGGCTCGACCCCGCGCGGCCCACACTGCTCGTGTTCGGTGGATCGCTCGGCGCGAAGCGCCTCAACGATGCGTTCGCGGGCGCGTACCGCGACGTGCTCGAGGCGGGGTACCAGCTCGTGCACCTCGTGGGTTCGCGCTGGGAGGGGGAGGACCTGGGCATCCCGGGCTATGTCGTCCGCTCCTACGAAGACCGCATGGACCTCGCCTTCGCCCTCGCCGACGTCGTGCTCTGCCGTGCCGGTTCGGCCACCGTCAGCGAAGTGAGCGCCCTGGGCATCCCCGCCGTCTACGTGCCCTACGCCGTCGGCAACGGCGAACAGCGACTCAACGCCCGCAGCGCGGTCGACGCCGGGGCCGCGATCCTCATCGACGACGCGGCGTTCACCGCCGATCGCATCCGTGCGGAGGTTGTGCCGCTGCTGCGGGATTGGGCGCGCCTCGAGCGGATGCGGGAGGCCGCGACCGTCGTGGGATCGCGTACGGGCACGGAAGACGTCATCACCCTCATCGATGAGGCGCTCGCGTCCTGACCGCGGTGCCCGCGTGAGCTCTGTCGCGTCGCGAGCCGGGCGCGCCCTCAGCCCGCACCCCGGCGACCGACCTAAACTTGACGGGCCATGATCAGACCCGACCTGAGCCTGCCCATCCCCACGACGATCGAGCGTGCGCACTTCATCGGCGTGGGCGGCTCGGGGATGTCCGGACTTGCCCGGATGTTCCTCGCCCGAGGCATCCGCGTCTCCGGATCCGACCGCGCGGACAGTCCCGGACTGCGGGCGCTCGCGGAGCTCGGTGCCGACGTGCATGTCGGGCACGACGCCGCCAACCTCGCCGACGATGTCGACACGGTCGTGCACACGGGCGCGATCTGGCCCGAGAACCCGGAGTTCGTCCTCGCGAAGGAGCGCGGACTCCACGTCATCCACCGCTCGCAGGCGCTGTACTGGCTGATCGGCGGGCGCCCGCTCGTCAGTGTCGCCGGCGCCCACGGCAAGACGACGTCCACGGGCATGATCATCACGGCATTGCGCGGGCTCGACGCCGACCCGAGCTTCGTCAACGGCGGTGTCATCGAACAGCTGGGGACCTCGAGTGACACCGGCACCGACGAACTGTTCGTCATCGAGGCCGACGAGTCCGACGGCACCTTCCTGCTGTACGACACCTCGACCGCACTCATCACGAACGTCGACCCCGATCACCTCGACCACTTCGGAACGCACGAGGCGTTCCTCGACGCGTTCGTCCGTTTCGCCGACGAGGCACGCGAGGCGGTCGTCATCTCCGCCGACGATCCCGGCGCACAGCAGGTGCACGCACGGCTGACGCACCGCCGCATCCTCACATTCGGCACCTCCGCGTCGGCGGACGTACGCGTCAGCGACGTCGAGGCCGCCGACGGCGTGTCGTTCACACTGACGCACGAGGGCCGCGTCGCGCGCGGTCGCCTTGTCGTGCCCGGTGCGATCAATGCCGTCAACGCGGCGGGAGCGGTCGCCGTGCTGCTCACGCTCGGGTATGCGCTGGAGGAGGCCGTGCGGGCGGTCGAGGGTTTCGCCGGCACGGGGCGTCGGTTCGAGCGGCACGGTACCGTCCGCGGGGTCAGCGTCTACGACGACTACGCCCACCATCCGACCGAGGTGGCCGCCGCGCTCGAGACCGCGCGCAGCGTCGTCGGTGCGGGGCGGGTCATCGCGCTGCACCAGCCGCACACGTACTCGCGCACGCAGGCGATGCATCGCGAGTTCGCGGAGGTGCTCGAGTCGCACGCCGACCACACGATCGTGCTCGACGTCTACGGCGCACGCGAAGATCCCGTGCCCGGCGTGACGGGTGCGCTTGTCAGCGCCGACTTCGCCGACCCGTCGGCCGTGCACTACGTCGAGGACTGGCAGGCGGCCGCCGACTACGCCGCATCCGTCGCGGTCGACGGCGACTTCATCGTCACGCTCGGCTGCGGCAACGTGAACCTCATCATCCCGCAGGTGCTCGCCGCACTCGGCGGCTCGTCGGCAGACCGCGACGCGCGTCAGGACTCGTGAGCATGCGCCGACCCGCGCCGCTGCCGCAGACACCACGCACGGCCCGCCCCGCGCATCCGGCGCCCGCCGTCGACGAGGAGTGGGACCGGTTCGCATCCGGGGAAGCGGGGATGGATGCGGGTGCCGGGGCGATTCCGGAGCATCCGGATGCGGTGGATGCGTCGGATGCGAATGCGTCGGATGCGGACGCGCCGGACGATGATGTCGCGGCCGCGGTGCGCGCCGCGTGGGGGGATGAGCCCCTGCTCACGGCGGCACCCCGCGCATCCACTGCGGCTGCCGGGACCCCCGCCGAACCCGAGCCTGCGACTCCGGGGCAGACTCCGGTGCGCACGCGCGACGTGTGGCGTGCGGCACGTGCGCGCCGTCGCGCGCTGCGCGGTGAGGTGCGCCGATTCACGGGACGTGCGCGACGCCGCCGGACGACCTGGATCGTCGCGGTCGCCGCGCTCGTCGTGCTCGTCGTGGGGACGGTCGGCATCGCCTACAGTCCGCTGTTCGGCTTGGAGCGGATCAGCGTCGAGGGGACGCAGGCGCTGCCCGCCGACGCGATCGAGCAAGCGCTCGCGGGTCAGCTCGGCACGCCGCTGCCGCTCGTGGACGAGAGTGCGATCAAGCAGGTGCTCATCGGGTTCCCGCTCGTCGAGTCCTACACGCTCGAAGCCCGTCCGCCGCATGATCTGATCGTGCGGATCGTCGAGCGCACACCGATCGGGGTGGTCCAGACCGACGCGGGGTGGTCGCTCGTGGACGCCGCCGGCGTCGTGCTCGAGACGACGCAGACCGCACCAGAGGGCCGCGCGACGATCGATGTGCCGGGGGACACGCGGTCGGACGCGTTCGAGGCGATCGCGCTCGTCATGCGCGCGCTGCCCGACGAGATCCGCGCGCAGGTCGCGGCGGTCGCGGCGACGACACGCGACGATGTCACGCTGACGCTGGCCGGCACGGGGTCGCGGGTCATCTGGGGATCCGTCGACGACACGCCGCTGAAGGCACGCACGCTCGTCGCAGCCATGACGCAGTTCCCGCCGGGCACGGTCGGCATGTACGACGTGTCCTCGCCCGGAGCCATCGTCACCCGCTGATCTCGTCGCCCTCGCGGTCACCTCAGCCACGAAGTTCGGAGAATCGCGCGAGGTTCGAAGGATTCGGCGGGATTGGTCCGAAGTTCGCGCACATCTCCGAAGTTGGTGGGGGTGGATGGGGGTGGATACGGGCGGATGCGGGTGCCACTCGACGAGCTGGGGAAGATCCCGCGCGACACGCCCGCGCGCCTGCGGGAAACCGAGCGGTCCTACGCATACCTTCAGAGCGAGGAATTTGCATACCGAGCAATTCTTTATACCTCTACGTGAAGTTTAAGGTTTACACCAGGTTCGGGACACGGAGGCCGGCATGAGCCAGAACCAGAACTACCTCGCCGTCATCAAGGTGGTCGGCGTCGGCGGCGGCGGCGTCAACGCCGTCAACCGCATGATCGAACTCGGGTTGCGCGGTGTGGAATTCATCGCCGTGAACACCGACGCGCAGGCGCTGCTGATGAGCGACGCCGACGTCAAGCTCGATGTCGGTCGCGAGATCACGCGCGGACTCGGCGCAGGGGCCGATCCCGAGGTCGGTCGACGTGCCGCCGAAGACCACGCCGAGGAGATCGAGGAGGCGCTGCGCGGCGCCGACATGGTCTTCGTCACGGCGGGTGAGGGCGGCGGAACGGGCACGGGCGGTGCGCCCGTCGTCGCGAAGATCGCCAAGTCGATCGGCGCCCTCACGATCGGTGTCGTCACCAAGCCGTTCTCCTTCGAGGGTCGCCGTCGTCAGCAGCAGGCGGAGGCGGGTGTCGCGAAGCTGAAGGAAGAGGTCGACACCCTCATCGTCGTGCCCAACGACCGACTGCTCGAGATCAGCGATCGCGGCATCTCGATGATCGAGGCCTTCGCGACCGCCGACCAGGTGCTCCTCGCCGGTGTGCAGGGCATCACCGACCTGATCACCACTCCCGGACTGATCAATCTCGACTTCGCCGACGTCAAGTCGGTCATGAAGGGTGCAGGATCCGCACTCATGGGCATCGGCTCCGCGCGCGGCGCCGACCGCGCCATCAAGGCCGCGGAGCTCGCGGTCGAATCGCCGCTGCTGGAGGCGTCGATCGAGGGGGCGCACGGCGTACTGCTGTCGATCCAGGGTGGTTCCAACCTGGGCATCTTCGAGATCAACGACGCGGCTCAGTTGGTGAAGGAAGCCGCGCATCCCGAGGCCAACATCATCTTCGGTACGGTCATCGACGACACGCTGGGCGACGAGGTGCGTGTCACCGTCATCGCGGCGGGCTTCGACGGTGGCGAACCGCAGGCGCGTCTCGACGCGGGCTTCGAGCGACGCGAGACGCCGGCGCTGCCCGTCGTGAGTGCCGAGGATGCTGCGGCCGAGGTCGTCGTGGAGGAGAAGCCGAACCGGATCGAGGTGCGCGAGAGTGTCACGGCAGGATCGGCATCGGGTTCGCTCGGAAGCTCCGCGACGGGAACGATCCTCCCCGAATCGGGCGGCTACGACGCGGTGTTCGACGACGGCGATCTCGACATCCCCGACTTCCTCAAGTAATCGTGTGCGGGTCCGCGGAGGCGGCGTGACGCTGCGGGAGCGGCTCGCGGCGATCGACGAGCGGGTCGCGGCCGCGGCGCACGCCGCCGGTCGCGATCCCGCGTCGATCACGCGCGTCGTCGTGACGAAGTTCCATCCGCCCGCACTGATCCGGGATCTGCGCGAACTCGGAGTCCACGACATTGGCGAGAACCGCCAGCAGGAGTTCAGCGCGAAGGTCGACGAACTCCACGACCTCGCGGACCTTCGCTGGCACTTCATCGGGCAAGTCCAGACCAACAAGACCAGAGCGATCGCCCGCGCGGCGCACTCCGTCGCGCTCACGCTGCACACGGTCGACCGCGCCAAGCTGGCGACTGCGCTCGACCGCGCGCTTGCGGAGGAGGATGCGGGCACGCTCGACGTGCTGGTCCAGGTGAACCTCACCGACGACGCCGGCCGTGGGGGAGCGGCACCCGCGGATGCGGAGGCGCTGGCGACCGCGGTCGCCGCTTGCGCGCACCTGCGGCTGCGGGGCGTCATGGCGGTCGCGCCGCTGGGCGAGCCGCCCGCTCCCGCCTTCGCACGACTTGCGCGTGTCGCCGAGACGGTGCGCTCCGTCGTCCCCGAAGCGAGCTGGATTTCGGCGGGGATGACGGGAGATTTCGAAGAGGCGATTGCGGCCGGTGCGACACACCTGCGGATCGGCTCGGCAATAACGGGCAACCGGCCCGCACACGGTTAGCCTCGAAACAGGAGCTGCGGCGATCAGGAGGATGCGATGTCGAACCCGCTCAAGAAGACAATGGTCTACCTCGGCCTCGCCGACGAGGAAGAGGTCGTCGAAGAGACGCCCACGCGCCACGTCCGCGAGAACACGCGTGAGCGCGCCGCCGAACCCGAGCAGAAAGCGCCGGTGACTCCCATCCGTAAGCCCGCGGTTGTCCACCAGCCCGCCGTCGGCGGTCTGAGCGAGATCCTGACCGTGCACCCGAAGCAGTACCGGGATGCGCAGACGATCGCAGAGAACTTCCGCGAGGGCGTTCCGGTCATCATCAACCTCTCGCAGATGAGCGACGCCGACGCGCGCCGCCTGATCGACTTCGCGAGCGGTCTGTCGCTCGGTCTGTACGGACGCATCGAGCGGGTCACGAGCAAGGTCTTCCTGCTCTCGCCCGAGCACGTCGCGATCTCCGGAGACGGCGGCATCGCGCACGCCGACACGGATTCCGCGGCTCTCGTCGCCCCGTAGACTGGCGGAGTGGAACTGTTGGGGATCGTCGCAGGCATCCTCAATCTTCTGATCCTGCTCTACATCTTCGTGCTGCTGGCGCGGCTCGTCTTCGAGTACATTCCGATCTTCAATCGAGAGTGGCGTCCCCGCGGCGGGATGCTGGTGCTCGCCGAGATCGTCTACACGCTCACGGATCCGCCCATCCGCATGTTCCGACGGTTCATCCCGCCGATCCGGATCGGTCCGATCGCGTTGGACCTCGGCTTCGCGCTCACGATGCTGCTGTGCTTCATCCTCCTGGGCATCACGCGAACGCTGGCACAACTGGGATGATGTCGGAGGTCTCGTGGCGTCGCGAGGCAAAATCGGCTGGACTATGCTTGTTCGAGCGCCTCGGCGCATGTACACCTCGAGACGAAGAGGACGGAAGCTCTCATGGCCTTGACCCCCGATGACGTCGTCACCAAGCAGTTCCAGCACGTGCGCTTCAAGGAGGGCTTCGACCCCGAAGAGGTCGACGACTTCCTCGACGAGATCGTCGTCGAGTGGCGCAAGACGCTCGTCGAGAACGAGGAGCTGAAGGCCAAGCTCGCCGCCTACGAAGACGGCGGCGCCCCCGCGCCTGCTGCCGCGCTCGCCGAGACGGTCGTGGAGGAAAAGGCCGTCGAAGAGGCGCCCGCCCCCGTCGCCGCGTCGACCGCGACCAGCGCCGGCATCATCGAACTCGCGCAGCGCGTTCACGATGAGCACGTCGCCGAGGGCCAGAGCAAGCGCGACCAGCTCATCGCGGATGCTCAGGCCACCGCGACCCGCATCGTCGCCGACGCGGAAGCCAAGCAGCGCGAAGAGACGGCACGCTACGAGAAGGAGCGGCAGACCCTCGAGTCGCGCATCACGGAACTCCGGACATTTGAGCGCGACTACCGTTCGCAGCTGCGCAACTACATCGAGGGCCAGCTGCGCGACCTTGAGGCATCGGGTTCGACCACCAGCACGGGGTCCACGCCCGTCTCGGCGATCGGCCTGTAGGCACGACATTGGCGGGCGACACTTCCGCGGCCGAGCAGTCACCGCGGAAGCGTCGTCCGCTTCGCGTCGCGGCCGTCTGCGGCATCGTCGCGATCCTTGCGGCGGCCGTACTGGCCGCCGACCAGATCACCAAGACCCTCGCGCTCGCCAACCTCACTGAGAACGTCCCCGTTCCGGTGCTCGGAGACGCGCTGATCTTCGTCCTCGTCTTCAACCCCGGCGCGGCATTCTCGCTGGGCGAAGGCGTCACCTGGATCTTCACGATCGCGCTCGCGCTCGTCGCGGTCGTGATCGGCTGGCTCGTCGTCACGCGCGTTCGCTCACGGCGATGGACCATCGTGCTCGGACTCCTGCTTGGCGGGGTGTTGGGAAACCTCACGGACCGTCTGTTCCGGGACCCCGGCTTCCTCGTCGGCCACGTCGTCGACTTCATCAACACGCCGTGGTTGTGGCTGGGCTTCCCACCGGCGATCTACAACGTGGCCGATATCTTCATCGTGTGCGACATGATCCTGGTCGCACTGCTCGTACTGTTGGGGGTGCACATGGACGGCAAGCGTGACCGTGACGCCGATCGTGTCACCGACGGCACGGGGAGCGACCTCGACGCGGACCGCCGCGACGCCTGACATGCCCTCGCGCATCCTGCCCGTCCCGGACGGTCTCGCCGGTGTCCGGGTCGACCAGGCACTCGCAAAGATGCTCGGCTTCTCCCGCACGTTCGCGGCAGAGGTGGCCGAGTCGGGGGGAGTGACGGACTCCGGTCGCACGCTGGGCAAGTCCGATCGGCTCGAGGCGGGCGCGATGATCGAGGTGACGTGGACCGATCGACAGGAGCCGGTCGTCGTTCCTCTTGCCGTGCCGGATCTGGGCATCGCCTACGAGGATGACGACATCGTCGTCGTCGACAAGCCGTCGGGAGTCGCGGCGCATCCGTCGGTCGGATGGGAAGGTCCCACCGTGCTGGGGGCCCTCGCGGCAGCGGGGTACCGGGTCGCGACGTCGGGCGCCGCCGAGCGGCAGGGTGTCGTGCATCGCCTGGATGTGGGCACGAGCGGGCTCATGGTGGTCGCCAAGACCGAGCGCGCCTACACGGCGCTCAAGCGCGCGTTCAAGGAGCGTGAGGTCGAGAAGATCTACCACACGGTTGTGCAGGGGCATCCGGATCCGCTCGTCGGCACGATCGATGCCCCGATCGGGAGGCACCCGTCGCATTCGTGGAAGTTCGCCGTGACGCCGACCGGCAAGGACTCGGTCACCCACTACGAGACGCTCGAGGCGTTCCGTGGCGCGTCACTGCTGGAGATCCACCTGGAGACCGGTCGCACGCACCAGATCCGCGTGCACATGGCGGCGCACCGGCACCCGTGCGCCGGCGACCCGCTCTACGGAGCCGACCCGACCCTGTCGGCGCGGCTCGGGCTGACGCGACAGTGGCTGCACGCGCACGAACTGTCCTTCGCGCATCCCGTGTCGAACGAGTGGGTGACCTTCACGTCTCCGTATCCGCCCGATCTGGCACACGCGCTCGCACTCCTCCGCGCCGAGTAGCGCGAAGCGCGTATCGAGATCCGCACCTCCGGAGACGTTCGTCTCGATACGCGCCCTGCGGGCGCTACTCGACGTCCGGAACCACCAAGGGCGCTACGCGACCACCGTGGAAGGACGCGGGGTCGTCTTCGGCGATCGCGAGTGCCACCTTGCGGACGTGCGACGGGTCGAGCTCGCCCAACTCGCCCAGTCCGTACCAGCCGACTTCGGTGAGTTCGCCGTCGGCGGGGTGCGGGTCGCCCGAGACCCATTCGCAACGGAACACCAGGTCGAGGTAGTCGACCTGATCCCCGTTCGCGTAGGTGATGCGCGGGAGCTGCTGGACGAGCGCGAGTCGGGTCGCCCGCACCACGACCCCGGCCTCTTCGCGGCACTCGCGGACGGCCGTGTCGGCGGGCTCCTCTCCCGGCTCGACGATGCCGGCGATCGCCTGCCAGCGGCCGTTGTCGGCACGGCGGCCGAGCAGCACCTTCTCGTCGCGGAAGACGACGGCGGTCACGCCGATGAGGGGGAGCGGGGCGTGGCCGACGCGCTCCCGCAGGGCGAGGACGAAATCAGGTGTGGTCACCCGTCCACCGTACGCGTCCGGGCGCCGATGTCAGACCCGCTCCGTAGACTCGAACCGTGGCCACCGACTCCTTCGTTCACCTGCATGTGCACAGCGAATACTCGATGCTCGACGGCGCCGCGCGCCTGGGACCCATGGTCGCCGAGGCGGCACGGCACGACATGCCGGCGATCGCCGTCACCGACCACGGGAACGTGTTCGCCGCCTTCGAGTTCTACAAGGCGGCCAAGGATGCGGGGGTCAAGCCGATCATCGGCACGGAGGCCTATGTCACCCCGGGCACGCACCGCAGCGACAAGTCTCGCGTGCGCTGGGGCACGCCGGAGCAGAGCGACGACGATGTCTCGGGCTCGGGCGCCTACACGCACATGACGCTGCTCAGCGAGACCACTGAGGGCATGCACAACCTCTTCCGGCTCTCCTCCCGAGCGAGCACCGAGGGGTACTACTTCAAGCCGCGCATGGATCGCGAGATTCTGCAGGAGTACTCGCGGGGCCTCATCGCGACCACCGGATGCCCGTCCGGCGAGGTGCAGACGCGACTGCGGCTCGGGCAGTACGACGCGGCGCGCGCGGCGGCCGCCGAGTTCCAGGACCTCTTCGGTCGGGACAACTACTTCTGCGAGATCATGGATCACGGTCTCGACATCGAGCGACGTGTCATCGGTGACCTGCTGAAGATCGCGAAAGACCTGCGGATCCCGCTCGTGGGCACGAACGACTCGCACTACACGCACCAGCACGATGCCAACAGTCATGCGGCCCTGCTGTGCGTGCAGTCCGGCTCGACGCTCGACGATCCCAAACGCTTCAAGTTCGACGGCGACGGCTATTACATCAAGTCGCCTGCGGAGATGCGCCAGGTGTTCCGCGAGCATCCGGAAGCGTGCGACAACACGCTCCTGATCGCGGAACGCTGCGACGTCGAGTTCAACACCTCCGCCAACTACATGCCGCGCTATCCGGTCCCCGAGGGGGAGACGGAGGAGTCCTGGTTCATCAAGGAGGTCGACAAGGGGCTGCACGACCGGTACCCCGCGGGCATTCCGGACGACGTCCGGGCGCAGGCGGATTATGAGACCGGGGTCATCGTGCAGATGGGATTCCCCGGTTACTTCCTCGTCGTCGCGGACTTCATCAATTGGGCCAAGGACAACGGCATCCGCGTGGGGCCGGGTCGCGGATCCGGCGCCGGTTCAATGGCCGCCTACGCGATGAAGATCACCGACCTCGACCCGCTGCAGCACGGTCTCATCTTCGAGCGCTTCCTCAACCCCGAGCGGGTGTCGATGCCCGACTTCGACGTCGACTTCGACGACCGCCGTCGCGGCGAGGTCATCCAATACGTGACCGAGAAGTACGGCGACGAGCGCGTCGCGCAGATCGTCACGTACGGCACGATCAAGGCCAAGCAGGCGCTCAAGGACGCCGGCCGCGTTCTCGGGTTCCCGTTCAGCATGGGGGAGAAGCTCACGAAGGCAATGCCGCCTGCCGTCATGGGCAAGGACATGCCCCTGAGCGGGATGTTCGACCCCGCGCACGCGCGGTACAAGGAGGCGTCCGAGTTCCGCACCCTCATCGAGACCGACCCCGAGGCGAAGACCGTGTTCGACACGGCGGTTGGTCTTGAGAACCTCAAACGGCAGTGGGGGGTGCACGCGGCGGGCGTCATCATGTCGTCCGAGCCGCTCATCGACATCATCCCGATCATGCGTCGCGAGCAGGACGGCCAGATCGTCACGCAGTTCGACTACCCCGCGTGCGAGTCGCTCGGTCTCATCAAGATGGACTTCCTGGGGCTGCGCAACCTCACGATCATCGACGACGCGCTCGACAACATCGAACTGAACCGCGGCGACCGACCGATCCTCGAGGACCTCGAGCTGGATGACGCGGATGCGTACGAACTGCTCGCGCGCGGTGACACGCTGGGCGTCTTCCAGCTCGACGGCGGGCCCATGCGCTCACTCCTGCGCCTCATGAAGCCCGACAACTTCGAAGACATCTCGGCTGTGCTCGCGCTGTACCGGCCCGGCCCGATGGGCGTGGACTCGCACACGAACTATGCGCTGCGCAAGAACGGGTTGCAGGAGATCACTCCGATCCACCCCGAACTGGAGGAGCCGCTCGCCGAGATCCTGGAGAACACGTACGGGCTCATCGTCTACCAGGAGCAGGTGATGGCGGTCGCGCAGAAGCTTGCCGGGTACTCGCTCGGTCAGGCCGACCTGCTGCGACGCGCGATGGGCAAGAAGAAGAAGGAGATCCTCGACAAGGAGTTCGTTCCCTTCTCGGAGGGAATGCGCGCGAACGGATACTCGGATGCGGCGATCACGGCACTGTGGGACGTCCTCGTCCCCTTCTCCGACTACGCCTTCAACAAAGCGCACACGGCCGCGTACGGTCTCATCTCCTATTGGACCGCGTACCTGAAGGCGCACTATCCGCCGGAGTACATGGCGGCCCTGCTCACGAGTGTCGGCGATGCAAAGGACAAGCTGGCGGTCTACCTCAACGAGTGCCGGCGCATGGGCATCCGGGTGCTGCCGCCGGATGTGGGGGAGTCGATCAAGTACTTCGCGGCCGTCGGCGACGACATCCGGTTCGGTCTCGGCGCCGTCCGCAACGTCGGCTCGAACGTCGTGGAAGGGATCGTCGCCTCGCGAGAGGAAGGCAGGTTCACGTCGTTCCACGACTTCCTCGATCGCGTGCCGATCCACGTCGCGAACAAGCGCACGATCGAGTCGCTCATCAAGGCCGGTGCGTTCGACACGCTCGGGTCGACACGCCGCGCGCTCATGGAGATCCACGAGGATGCGACCGAGGCTGCGGTGGAGGCGAAGCGCAAGGCGGCGACAGGCGCGATCGGCTTCGACTTCGACAGCTTGTACGACGCCGCCGAGGAGGCGATGCCGGCGAAGGTTCCGGATCGACCCGAGTGGACGAAGAAGGACAAGCTCGCCTTCGAACGGGAGATGCTGGGACTGTACGTCTCCGACCACCCGCTCGCCGGGTTGGAGGTTCCGCTCGCCAAGCACGCGTCGACGTCGATCCACGACCTGCTCGTATCCGAAGCAGTGCAGGACGGCGATCAGGTGACCGTCGCCGGGCTGGTCACGAGCGTGCAGCACCGGGTCGCGAAGTCGAGCGGGAACCCCTACGGCATGATCACCGTCGAGGACTTCAACGGCGAGGTCACCGTCATGTTCATGGGCAAGACCTACACGGAATTCTCCTCCATGCTCACCGCCGACTCGATCCTCGTCGTCCGCGGCCGCGTGTCCCGGCGCGACGACGGGCTGAACCTGCACGCACAGGCCGCGTTCTCGCCCGATCTGGGTGTCACGACCGATGGTGGCGCGCTCGTGCTCGTCGTCCCCGAGCATCGCGCGACCCAGGTCGTGATCACGGAGCTCGCCGATGTGCTGGCGCGACACGGAGGTGAGACCGAGGTGACGCTCAAGCTGACGAAGGGTGGCACGGCGAAGGTGTTCGAGGTTCCGCATCCGGTGTCGGTGACCGCCGACCTGTACGGCGAGCTCAAGTCGCTGCTCGGGCCGGGTTGTCTCGCGTGACCGTGGCACTACCCCGTCGCGTCGGTGGGCGGGGGTAAGGTAGGCGCGCAGAAGACGCGGGAGTGACTCCGTTCACTCCCGCTACCGGAAGAGAGGGAACGCCGTGAGCGACGAAAAGCCGTCCGAGGAGTTCATCGAAGAGGTCGACGTGGAGATCGTCGGTGACCCCGACACCGTCGTCGAAGACAACCACGACGTCGCAGACCCGATCGTGGCCGACGACACCAACGACGCGACGGCTGCCGCAGGCCCGTACGGCGTCGGTCCGTTCACGGTCCGCGAGGTGTCGCTGCTGGGAGCGTGGCTGGTCGCGTTCGTCGTCTCGTTCTTCCCGGTCTACACGTTCTCGTTCACACGGTCCGCCTCGCTCGGGCAGTTCGACGGACCGTCGGTGTGGACGTCGGGTCTGGACTGGATCCTGACGATCGGCGTGCCGACCGTGGCCGTGTTCCTCATCGTGCTGCGACGGTTCTCGCCGAGCGGCATCCGGCGTGTGGGATCGCTCGGCATCGACCAGTTCGCGAGCGTCGCCACGAGCGTCGCCGCCGTGACGTGGCTCGCGATCGTGTGGAACTCGGTCGCCACGGCGATCGCGGTCGGTGGGTGGCTGACGACCTGGGTGGTCTGGGTCGAACTCGTCGCGGCGGTGGCGATGGTCGTGCTCACGGTCTTCGCGCCCTTCATCCCGCCGTTCTCCGAGGACTTCCGCGGCCGCCCGGAGGAGGTCGCGCACCGCAACGCCCGTCAGGTCCTTCCGGTCGCGGCACGTCCCCGCCGGGAGCGTCCCGTTGCCGTCGCCGCGGACATGCCGCAGGACGCCGCTGCCGACGCGTACGCGACGACGTCCGCCGGCGATGCGTACGACACCGGTGCATTCGCACCCGTCGACACCGGTGCCTACGCACCCGTCGACCCGAACACCTACGCCCCGGCGCAGGATGCGAACGCGTTCGCTCCGGAGGGTGAGACGGGTGCGCAGCCCGTCGAGGAGTGGTCTTCGCCCGCCTACGCGCGCAGCGGATACAGCGAACCCGAGCCGGCCGTCTCGCATCAGCCGTTTTGGGCGCTCGTGCCCGTCGAACGCGACGTCGTCGACGAGCAGACAGGAGCGCCGTTGTTCCGCATCGGGCCCACCGCGTGGGCGCTCGTCGTCGCCGATCGAGGCTCGAGCTTCCTCGTGCGCCACGACGACGGCCGCGTGGGCGTGCTGTTCGACGTGTCCGGAGTCACCCGCGGCTGACAGGTCGGTGCATCCGCTGCCGGTAGCCTGGGAGGATGCGCACGATCGACCTGCGGGGTGTCCCCGCACGCGAAGCGGCCACTCGTCTGCCCCGAGCGGCGGCAGCGTTCGATCATGCCCTGCAGGTCGCCGGCGACGTCGTCATCGATGTGCGCGAGCGCGGCGAGGCGTCGCTTCGCGAGCAGGCTGAGCGCTTCGATGGAGTCACGGGCCACGAGATCCGTGTGCCCGCCGACCGGATCCGTGCCGCCGTCGACGCGCTTCCCGCCGACGTGCGGGCGGCACTGGAGAAAACGATCGACCGCGTGCGCCGGGCTTCGGCCGCCCAGGTGCCGACGCCGACGGTGACGACGCTCGGACCGGGCGCGACCGTCGGCCAGCGCTGGCAGCCCGTGCGCCGCGCCGGTGTCTACATTCCCGGCGGGAAGGCGGTCTACCCCTCCAGCGCCGTCATGAACATCGTCCCGGCGCAGGTCGCCGGGGTCGCTCAGGTCGCGCTCGCCTCGCCGCCGCAGCCCGACGGCTCCGTCAACGAGACGATCCTCGCTGTCGCGGGGCTGCTCGGTGTCGACGAGGTCTATGCGATGGGTGGTGCCGGGGCGATCGGCGCGCTCGCCCACGGTGTCGCGGAGATCGGTCTCGAACCCGTTGATGTCGTCACCGGTCCGGGCAACAACTACGTCGCCGCGGCGAAACGGCACGTCGCCGGTGTCGTCGCAACGGATGCGGAAGCCGGCGCCACCGAAATCCTCATCATCGCCGATGACACCGCCGACCCCGTGATCGTCGCCGCCGACCTGGTGAGCCAGGCCGAGCACGACGAACAGGCCGGCGCCGTGCTCGTGACGTGGTCGGCCACGCTCGCTGTTGCCGTCGAGGAGGCGGTCGCTGCCGCAGCATCCGCCACCCGCCACAGCGCGCGAGTGAACGCCGCGCTGGCGGGACCGCAGTCCGCGATCGTGCTCGTGGACGACCTGGCCGCGGCCGCGGCGTTCAGCGACGCGTATGCGCCGGAGCACCTCGAAGTGCAGACGGCCGACCCGGAGGGCGCGCTGGCACTCCTGCACAACGCGGGAGCGATCTTCCTGGGTGCGCACACGCCCGTGAGCTTGGGCGACTACCTTGCCGGGAGCAACCACGTGCTCCCCACGGGAGGGCAGGCCCGCTACGCGGCGGGACTCGGCGCGTACACGTTCCTGCGTCCGCAGCAGGTGATCTCGTACGACCGTGCGGCGCTCGCGGAGGTCGCCGACGCGATCGTCGTGCTCGCGGAGACCGAGCAATTGCCGGCGCACGGTGAAGCCGTGACCGCGCGATTCGCCGCCCCCACGACCGTCTGAACCGGAGCCCGACATGCACTGCCCGTTCTGCCGCCATCCCGACTCGCGCGTCATCGACTCGCGCACGAGCGACGACGGATTGTCGATCCGCCGTCGCCGACAGTGCCCGGAGTGCGGCGGGCGGTTCTCGACGATCGAGACGGCGAGCCTCAACGTGATCAAGCGGTCCGGCGTGATCGAGCCGTTCAGCCGCGAGAAGGTCATGTCGGGGGTCCGCAAGGCGTGCCAGGGACGCCCCGTGACCGAAGCCGATCTCGCCCTGCTCGCGCAGGCCGTCGAGGAGACCGTCCGGCAGACCGGGTCGTCGCAGATCGACACGAACGAGATCGGCCTGTCGATCCTGGGCCCGCTCCGTGAACTCGACGAGGTCGCCTACCTGCGCTTCGCCAGCGTCTACCAGGCGTTCGACTCGCTCGAGGACTTCGAGTCCGCGATCGGCGAACTGCGCGCCGACCACGCGGAGTCGTGATGTATCGACTGCTGTTCCGCGTCGTCTTCAGCCGCATGGACCCAGAGCGCGCACATCACCTCGTGATGCCGATCATCCGGATGCTCGGTGTCCGGCCGATCGCGCGTGCCGCGCGCGCGTTCACGTGTCCCGCCCCGGAGCTCGCCGTGCACGCACTGGGCCTCACCTTCCCGTCACCGTTCGGTGTGGCAGCCGGCTTCGACAAGGACGCGGTCGGTGCGCTCGGGCTCGGCGCGCTCGGGTTCGGACACGTCGAGATCGGCACCGTGACGGCGATCCCGCAGGACGGGAACCCGCATCCGCGTCTGTTCCGGCTCATCGAGGATCGTGCGCTGATCAATCGGATGGGCTTCAACAACCGCGGTGCCGAGGCCGCAGCTCGGCGCCTGCGGGCGCTGCGCCGCCGACCTGACCGTCCGGTGCTCGGCGTCAACATCGGCAAAAGCCGCGTCGTGGATGTGGCGGATGCGACGGCCGACTATGTGCGGTCGGCGACCCTGCTGGCGCCCCTTGCGGACTATCTCGCCGTCAACGTGTCGTCGCCGAACACCCCTGGTCTGCGCACCCTGCAGGCGGTCGAGACCTTGGCGCCGTTGCTGAGTGCCGTGAAGGATGCGGCCGGGGCGACACCGCTCCTCGTGAAGATCGCGCCCGATCTCGACGACGAGGAGATCGACGCGATCGCCCGCATGGCGGTGGAGTTGGGGCTCGCGGGGCTGATCGCGACGAACACGACGATTTCCCGAGACGGGCTGCGCACGGATGCGGCGATCGTCGACGCCGCCGGTGCGGGTGGACTGTCCGGCGCACCGTTGAAGGAGCGGTCGCTGGCCGTGTTGCGTCGCGTGCGCGCCGTCGTCCCGGAGGAGTTCTGCATCGTCTCGGCGGGGGGAGTGGAGACCGCCACCGACGTGCGCGAACGCATCGCCGCCGGCGCGACGCTCGTGCAGGGCTACACCGGCTTCATCTACCAGGGCCCGCTCTGGGCCCGCACGATCAACCGCACCCTCGCCCCCTCGCCCCCGCATTCGGTGGTCGAGTAGCCGCGAAGTGGCGTATCGAGGCCCTCATCTCCGGAGGCGTGGGTGTGCGTCTCGATACGCGCCTGCGGCGCTACTCGACGACCGGTACGGCGGGGTCAGACGACCTTCGTGCCGCGCTTCACTTGGGGCTTGGGTAGGCGCATGAAGCGCATCTGCATCGTGCGCATACCGGCATACCAGGCGGTGCCGCGCTCCACCTTGTCCTCCCCGAACTTGCGCTTGACAGCGCGCTTCGCGAGCTGGCCTGTGATGATCATGTCCGCGATCGCAACGATCACGAAGCCCCACAGCGCGAAGAAGGAGTAGTACTGCAGGGCGGGGATCCCGACGAAGCTCACCAGGATGACGAGGATCATGAGCGGCATGATCCACTCCGCGAGATGCCAGCCCCCGTCGACATAGTCACGCACGAACCGGCGCTGGGGCCCCTTGTCGCGCGCGGGCAGGTACTTGTCCTCGCCGGCGGCCATGCCGGCGCGGGCACGCTCGCGCTGCGCGTTGAGGTCGGCACGCGCCTTCGCCTTCGCCTCCTTCGTGTCGGGCACGAGAGGGCGCTTGCGGGCGGCTTCCTGCTCGGCGCGCGTCGGCGTCGGGCGGCCCTTGCCCGCGTTCGGGGCGGTGTTCTGCTCGTCGCCGGGCAGCGGTGCGGGCGGTGTCTTGGCCACGGGATTACCTCGGTGGTTCGCGTCGGGGATCAGCCTAAGATTACCCGCATGAGCAGCACCGACGCCCCCACCGGCTCCGCCCCCGACGCCCGATCGCCCATCGCGGAGGCCGCCGCAGACCAGGTCCCGACGGCGCTCGCGGACCTCGGCGCGCTCGTGCGGATTCCCGGGATCGCTTGGCCTGCGTTCGACCAGGACCAACTCGTCCGCAGCGCCGAGGCGGTCGCCGCGCTCGCCGAGAGCACGCGCGTGTTCGACGAGGTCCGGGTGCTGCGCGCCGCGATCCCCGGCACCGACGAGGTCGGCCAGCCCGCGGTGCTCGCCGTCCGCGCGCCCCGTTCCGGCGCGCGCACCGTCCTGCTCTACGCGCACCATGATGTGCAGCCGCCCGGAGACGACGCCCTGTGGGACTCGCCGCCCTTCGAACCCACCGTTCGCGACGGACGCCTGTACGGGCGCGGCGCGGCCGACGACAAAGCCGGCATCATGACCCACATCGCCGCGCTACGCGCACTGCACGCCGTGCACGGTGACGACCTCCCGCTCGGCATCGCGCTCTTCGTCGAGGGTGAGGAGGAGTACGGATCTCGCTCGTTCTCGCAGTTCCTCGCCGACAACCGGGACGCGCTGCGGGCGGATGCGATCATCGTCGCCGACTCCGGGAACTGGGACGCGCGGACGCCCGCACTCACGGTCTCGCTGCGTGGGAACGCCCGCTTCACCCTCACGGTGCGCACGCTTGCGCACGCGTCGCACTCCGGCATGTTCGGGGGCGCGGTCCCGGATGCGATGATGGCGGCCATCACGCTGCTCGCGACGCTCTGGGACGACGACGGTGCGGTGGCGGTGGCGGGACTGGAGCGCCGTGCGGCCGAGACGCCGCCGTACACGGAGGACACTCTCCGCGAGGAGGCGGGCCTCCTGCCGGGCACGACACCGATCGGCCGGGGGAGCATCCTCGGACGCATCTGGAACGACCCCTCGATCACCGTCACGGGTGTCGACTTCACCTCGGTGGCGGCCGCCTCCAACACCCTCTCGCCGTCGGTGTCGTTCGTCGTGAGCGCGCGTGTCGCGCCCGGCCAGCGCGCCACGGACGCGTTCGCCGCGATCGAGGCGCACCTTCGGGCGCACGTCCCCTTCGGCGCCGAGATCGAGTTCAGTGACGTCGATTGCGGCGACGGGTTCCTCGTCGACACGTCGGGTTGGGCGGTCGCGACGATCCGCGACGCGTTCGCCGCGGGCTACGGCGTCGATCCCGTGGACGTCGGCGTCGGCGGGAGCATCCCGTTCATCGCCGATCTCGTGCGCGAGTTCCCGCAGGCTCAGATCCTCGTGACGGGCGTGGAGGATCCGCATTCCCGCGCGCACAGTCCGAACGAATCGCTGCACCTGGACACGTTCCGGAACGCGATCGCGAGCGAGGCGATCTTCCTGGATGCGGTGGCCTCCGGCGCCACGGGACCCGAGCGCGAGTAGAATCGCACCAGGAGGACTGCCATGACCGACACGCTCGTGCCCGAAACGACCACTTCGACCCCGGCGCCCGCTCACGGCGTCACGCTCACCGACGCCGCGGCGGCGAAGGTGCGCAGCCTGCTCGACCAGGAGGGTCGCGACGACCTCCGGTTGCGCGTGGCTGTGCAGCCGGGCGGATGCTCCGGACTCATCTATCAGCTCTACTTCGACGAGCGCTACCTCGAGGGCGACGAGACGGTCGACTTCGACGGCGTCGAGGTGATCGTCGACAACATGAGCGTCCCGTACCTCGACGGTGCGGCGATCGACTTCAAGGACACGATCTCTGAGCAGGGCTTCACGATCGACAACCCGAACGCAGCGGGCAGCTGCGCGTGTGGCGACAGCTTCCACTGAAACGCCGCTGCTTCGCCCGTACTGAAGGTGAAATCGCCCCCGATCAGAGGGGCGATTTCGCTTTCCAGGCTGAGTGAATGGCCTGAAGTAGGTGAGAGGTTGCCCTAGACTGGCCAGAGTCATATCGGCCTTCCGGAAAGGTGCACCGTGCGCTCGAAACGCCGCCTTCGCTGGGCCGCTCTCCCCGTCGGGATCGCAGCGGCAGTCCTCCTCGCGGGATGCTCGCCGACCGAGCTGAACGGCTACCTGCCGGGCTTCACCGAGGAAGGCACGCCCGCGACGGACCGCACCGAGATGGTGTCGGGTCTGTGGGTGAACTCGTGGATCGTTCTGCTCGGCGTGGGTGTCATCACGTGGGGACTCATGCTCTGGGCGATGGTGGTGTACCGTCGTCGCCGCGGTCAGTCCGGCCTCCCGGTGCAGCTGCGCTACAACATGCCGATCGAGATCTTCTACACGATCGTGCCGTTCATCCTCGTCATCGGGTTCTTCACGTTCACTGCGCGTGACCAGACGATCCTCGAGACCCACTGGGAAGACCCCGACGTGTCGATCGTCGCGATCGGCAAGCAGTGGGCCTGGGACTTCCAGTACAACGGCGAGGAGGAGGATCACTCCGACGCCGTGTGGACCATGGGCATCCAGGCTCAGGTCGATCGGGAGACCGGTGACGTCAACCAGGCCGACCTGCCGACGCTGTACCTGCCGGTGAACAAGACCGTCACGATCGAACTGCAGTCGCGCGACGTCATCCACTCGTTCTGGATCATCGACTTCCTGTACAAGAAGGACATGTATCTCGGCCACGACAACTACTGGTCGTTCACGCCGACACGCGAGGGTGAGTACGCCGGCAAGTGCGCCGAGCTCTGCGGTGAGTACCACTCCGCGATGCTCTTCAACGTCAAGGTCGTCAGCGAAGCGGAGTACGAGGACTACCTCGAGTCGCTGCGCGCCGCCGGCCAGACGGGCGACGTCACCGATGCCTACGATCGCCTGAACAACCTGCCCGGCACGGGCGGCTCCGGCTCCGAGGGAGGCCACTGACCATGGCGACGACACTTCCGGCCCAGGACTCCGGGCGCACGACGACCCTGCCCCCGCGGCAGGCGGCCCTGCTCAGCGCGACGCGTGTCGAGCAGAAGGGCAACATCGTCGTCAAGTGGATCACCTCCACCGACCACAAGACGATCGGGTACATGTACCTGATCACGTCGGTGCTGTTCTTCATGCTCGGTGGCGTGATGGCGCTCATCATCCGGGCGGAGCTGTTCGAGCCGGGGATGCAGGTCGTCCCCACGCTTGAGCAGTACAACCAGCTGTTCACGATGCACGGCACGATCATGTTGCTGATGTTCGCGACACCGCTGTTTGCGGGGTTCGCGAACGCGATCCTGCCGCTGCAGATCGGTGCACCCGACGTCGCGTTCCCGCGCCTCAACGCCTTCGCGTTCTGGCTGTTCTCCTTCGGATCGATCATCGCGGTCTCCGGGTTTCTCACCCCGCAGGGTGCGGCCTCGTTCGGCTGGTTCGCATATCAGCCGCTCGCCAACGCGACGTTCTCTCCCGGTGCCGGCGGAAACCTGTGGATGCTCGGACTGGGCATGTCGGGCTTCGGCACGATCCTCGGTGCCGTGAACTTCATCACGACGATCATCACGATGCGCGCCCCCGGAATGACGATGTGGCGGATGCCCATCTTCACGTGGAACACGCTCGTGACGAGCCTGCTGATCCTGATGGCGTTCCCGGTGCTTGCGGCCGCGATCCTCGCAGCCGCCGCCGATCGCGTGCTCGGCGCGCACATCTACGATCCCGCGAACGGCGGGGTGCTCCTCTGGCAGCACCTGTTCTGGTTCTTCGGGCATCCAGAGGTGTACATCATCGCGCTGCCGTTCTTCGGCATCGTGTCGGAGATCTTCCCTGTCTTCAGCCGTAAGCCGATCTTCGGCTACAAGACCCTCGTCTACGCGACGATCGCGATCGCGGCGCTGTCGGTGTCGGTGTGGGCGCACCACATGTACGTGACCGGAGCCGTGCTGCTACCGTTCTTCGCGCTCATGACGATGCTCATCGCGGTGCCCACGGGTGTGAAGATCTTCAACTGGATCGGCACGATGTGGCGAGGTTCGGTGACCTTCGAAACACCGATGATCTTCTCGCTCGGGTTCCTCGTGTCGTTCGTGTTCGGTGGCTTGACGGGTGTGATCCTCGCGTCGCCACCGTTGGACTTCCACATCTCCGACTCGTATTTCGTCGTCGCTCACTTCCACTACGTGGTGTTCGGTACGGTCGTGTTCGCGATGTTCGCGGGCTTCTACTTCTGGTGGCCCAAGTGGACGGGACGGATGCTCAACGAGCGACTCGGCTACGTGCACTTCTGGCTGCTCTTCATCGGCTTCCACATGACGTTCCTCATCCAGCACTGGTTGGGTGTGGACGGCATGGTTCGTCGCTACGGCGATTACGCGGCCGCCGACGGGTGGACGTGGCAGAACCAGGTCTCCACAATCGGTGCGATGGTGCTCGCGGTGTCGATGCTGCCGTTCCTGCTGAACGTGTGGATCACCGCGCGCAAGGCGCCGCGCGTCACGGTGAACGATCCGTGGGGCTACGGCGGATCGCTCGAGTGGGCGACCAGCTGCCCGCCGCCGCGCCACAACTTCACGTCGATTCCGCGCATCCGCTCGGAGCGCCCCGCGTTCGACCTGAATCATCCCGAGGCGGGCATCCCGGTGGGTGTGGGACCGGCGAAGGACGCACCCAGCGCCCCGGTTGTCGACCTTGCCGACGGAGAGGTGAAGTAACGTGCGCTCCAATGTCGTGCTCTGGTGGATCCTCGCGGTCTTCTTCCTGCTGGTGGGTGGTCTCTACATCGGCTGGAATATCGTTGCCCACCCGCAGCTGCCCTGGTACAACGCGATCGAGTGGGTGGGTGCTGTGGCGCTCATCTTCTCCTTCTTCATGGCGGCGTTCATCGCGTTCTACCTCGGCCGGGTGCACAAGGCTCAGGGCGGGGAACTGCCCGAAGACATCCTGACCGCCGACATCGACGACGGCGACCCCGAGCTCGGGCACTTCAGCCCGTGGTCCTGGTGGCCCATCGTGCTGGGAGCTGCTGCTGGTCTGGCGATGCTGGGCCTGGCGATCGGCTCGTGGCTGATGCCGATCGGTCTCGCGGTCTTCGTGATCGCTATCGTCGGCTGGGTGTACGAGTACTACCGGGGATACTTCGCCCACTGATGGGATTCCGTCTGCGGGCGGGTTGCGCGTCCGAGACCGGACCCCATCGTGCCAACAACGAGGACGCCGCGTTCACGGCGTCCTCGTCGTCGGCGATTGCCGATGGCGTCGGCGGTGGTCCCGCGGGGGAGCTTGCGTCGTCGGCGCTGCTTCATCGGCTTGTGGCGACCGGCGCGCATCCCCGAAGCGCGGACGCCGTCCGTACGCTGGTGCGGCAGTCCAATTGGGACCTCGGGTGGCACTCGCGTCGTGATCCCGCATTGACGGGCCTGGCGACGACGCTGACAGCACTGTTCGTGGACGACGATCGGGTGCTGTTGGCGCACGTCGGCGACTCTCGCGCCTACCGGTTGCAGGAGGGCTCGTTCGCGCGCATGACCCGCGATGATTCGTACGTGCAGGCGCTCGTGGACGCGGGTCTCATCGACGCGGTGGAGGCGGCCGCGCATCCGCACCGCAACGTCGTCACCGCCTCGCTGCGCGGCACGGCTCAGGACATCGACGCGTTGACGGTGACGGAGCACGAGATCATGCTCGGCGAGCGCTGGCTGCTCTGCAGCGACGGCGTGAGCGATTACCTACCGGATGCTCTGCTGAGTGACCTGCTGCCCGTCGGAGCCCCCGAGGCCGCGGCCCGCACGATCGTGGCGACGGCGCTAAGTGCCGGCTCCCGCGACAATGTGACGGCGCTCGTGTGCGAGCTCGTCGCACCCTTCGCCGATCCGGAGCACACGCGGCGTCGTCCAGAGTTCTTCGGCGCCGCCGCGCAGCTCTTCGCCGAGACACTCGACGACACCGCCTGAGGAACGCCTACTCGACGAGCGGCACCCCCAAACCGGTGATCGAGTAGCGCGGAGCGCGTATCGAGATCCCGCACGACGCCGGTGTTTGTCCCGCGAGGTGGTGTGTCAGCGCACGGCCATCGTCAGGGGATCGAACGTGCGGGGGAGCGGCCCGGCATCGTTCTCGGTGGGCTGTCCCTCGCGCACCCAGTACTCGTAGCCGCCGATCATCTCCCGCACCGTGAAGCCGAGGCGCGCGAACTCGATCGCGCCCTTCGTGCCGGCGTTGCATCCGGGACTCCAGCAGTACACGACGACCGGTGTCTCGGGGTCGAACTCGTCCACGCGCGTCGCGATGTCGGCGTACGGCACGTGAATGGCGCCCGGAATGCGTCCCTGCGCCCACGCGGCGTCCGAGCGCACGTCGACGAGCATGAAGCGCTCCCCGGCCTTCTGCGCCGTGTAGACGTCCGAGGGGTCCGTCTCGTGCGCGCGCTTGGCGGTGAAGTAGGCGAGTGTGTCGGAGGGCACGGCTCAGTCCTTCTTCGGGCCGCCCCCGGTGCCAGACCAGCCTTCGCCCTTGTCATCGGTCGCGATGACCGTGCTGGGCTTGTTTCCGGTCTCGTGCACGCGGTCCTCGGTCGCGACGAGGGGAGCGTCGGGAACCCCGGCGCGGTCGTGCGCCGCCTGGATCTCGGCCGTCTCCTCTTCCTCGATGTGCTCAAGGTTGTGGTGCTGGTGAGCGAGTGCCTCGTCGACCTCCGTCTGGGTGACGGGGGTGAGACGATCCTCGAAGAACCAGCGGGAGATCGAGGACCGCAGGTTCTCGTGCCACGGGATCCGGCCCTGCGCGTTAGGACGCACGACGAGCGGCTCGTTGGTCTCGTATGACACGAGCTTCCAACGCTCGTACTCGTCGACCGGCTGGTGCACCTCGATGTACTCGCCGCCGGGAAGACGGACGATGCGACCGGACTCGTAGCCGTGCAGCGCGATCTCGCGATCCTTCTTCTGCAGCGCGATACAGATCCGCTTCGTGATGAAGTAGGCGACGATCGGGCCCAGGATCAGCAGAGCCTGGAGCGAGTGGATGACGCCCTCCATCGTGAGCCAGAAGTGCGTCGCGATGAGGTCGGAGGATGCGGCGGCCCAGAGCACAGCGTAGAACGTGACACCGGCGGCGCCGATCGCGGTACGCGTCGCCGCATTGCGGGGACGCTGAGCAATGTGGTGCTCACGCTTGTCGCCGGTGATCCACGCCTCGATGAAGGGGTAGATCAGCACGAGGACGATGAAGATCCCGATGACGGCCAGCGGCAGCAGGATGTTCCACGACCACGTGTGGTTCAGGAACACCGACTCCAGGTGTGGCGGCACGAGGCGCAGTGCGCCGTCGGCGAAGCCGATGTACCAGTCCGGCTGGGTTCCCGCAGAGACGGGGGAGGGGTCGTACGGTCCGTAGTTCCAGATCGGGTTGATCTGGAACACCGAAGCGACCAGCACGATCACACCGAAGACGATGAAGAAGAAGCCGCCCATCTTCGACATGTAGACCGGCATCATCGGGTAGCCCACGACGTTGTCGTTCGTGCGGCCGGGGCCGGCGAACTGCGTGTGCTTGTTGATGATCATGAGCATCAGGTGCAGCAGGAGCAGCGCCGCGAGAATCGCCGGCAGCAGCAGGATGTGCAGCACATAGAGGCGCCCGACGATCTCGGTACCGGGGAACTCGCCACCGAACAGCAGGAACGAGGTCCAGGTCCCGATCAGGGGGATGCCCTTGATCATGCCGTCGATGATGCGCAGACCGTTGCCCGAAAGCAGGTCGTCGGGGAGGGAGTATCCGGTGAAGCCCTCACCCATCGCGAGGATGAAGAGGATGAAACCGATGACCCAGTTCAGTTCACGCGGCTTGCGGAACGCCCCCGTGAAGAACACGCGCAGCATGTGGATGCCGATGCCGGCGACGAAGACGAGCGCGGCCCAGTGGTGGATCTGCCGGACGAGCAGACCGCCGCGGATGTCGAACGAGATCTCCAGCGTGGAGGCCAGCGCCGCCGACATCTCGACACCGCGCAGCGGGGCGTAGGCGCCCGTGTAGTGCGTCTCGACCATGGATGCCTGGAAGAAGAACGTCAGGAACGTGCCCGACAGGAGCACGACGACGAAGCTCCACAGCGCGATCTCACCCAGCATGAACGACCAGTGGTCGGGGAAGATCTTGCGGCCCAGTTCCTTGATGAAGCCCGAGATGCTCGTGCGCTCGTCGAGGTAGTTGGCCGTCGCGCCGACGAAGCGACCGCCCAGGGGCTTGTCCTTCGCGGTCGTCGGCTTCTCAGTGACCGTTGCGGTGCTCAATGACGCTCCCAGAAGCTCGGACCGACGGGTTCGGTGAAGTCGCTGCGTGCGATCAGGTATCCTTCGTCATCGACCGTGATCGGCAGCTGCGGCAGGGGACGGGCTGCGGGGCCGAAGATGACGGCGGCACCGCGCGACACGTCGAACTGCGACTGGTGGCACGGGCACAGCAGGTGATGCGTCTGCTGCTCGTAGAGGGCGACGGGGCAGCCGACGTGCGTGCACACCTTCGAGTAGGCGACGATGCCGTTGTAGGACCAGTCCTTGCGGTCCTCCTCCTCGTGCAGCTGCTCGGGGAGCAGGCGCATCAGCAGGACGATCGCCTTGGCCTTCTCCTCGAGGTAGCCGTCGTGGTGGCTGAGCTCGGCGAGCGGCTCGGGAATGACGTGGAACGCCGAGCCGAGGGTGACCTCGGATGCCTTGATCGGGACTCCGGAGGGGTCGCGGGCCAGCCGCATCCCGTCCTTCCACATCGTGTGCGACAGAAGCTCGACGGGGTTGCCCGCGTTCGGGTGGTCGGGGGAGTCGAACGGCGCGAGCCCACGGAACAGGACGACACCCGGCGCGATCGAGGCGACGAGCGCGGCGATCAGCGAGTTGCGGATCATCGTGCGCCGACCGAAGCCGGACTCCTCGTTCGCCTCCGCGAAGGCCTGCACTGCGGCCTCACGCGTGCTTTCGCGGCCGCGAGTGGGATGCCGGGGCTCGATCTGCTCGTGGTCGGACATGATCGCCTTGGACCAGTGGATCGCGCCGATGCCGATCGCCAGCAGCGCGAGCGCGATGCCCAGCCCGATGAAGAGGTTGTTGTGGCGGATCGCGAGGATCGCGCCGTCCTCGATGGGGAACAGCATGTACGCAGCGATCGCCCAGATGCTGCCCGCGATGGACAGGTAGAAGAGCGTGTACACCGTGCGGACGGCGTGTCGCATCTTCTTGGGGTCGGTGTCCGTGACGCGCGGCCGGTGCGGCGGCAGTCCCGGGTTCTGCACCGGGTCAGCGACAGCGACCGCAAGCCCCGATGAGGGTGCGGGACCCCGATCGTGCTCCGACGCCTCCACCTCGTGTGCCATGGTGCTCCTCGTACGTTCCGTTTTCGTGCTGTGAGTGCGGGGGGATCAGTTCGACTTCGCCGTGATCCACACGGTGAAGGCGACGAGCGCCCCGATGCCGAAGATCCAGATGAACAGGCCCTCAGAGACGGGGCCGAGCGAGCCGAGCGTGAATCCGCCCGCCGACTCGTTCTCCTGCATCCACACCAGTGCGGCGATGATGTTCTGCTTGTCCTCCGGCGTCAGGTTCATGTCGCTGAAGACCGGCATGTTCTGCGGGCCGGTGACCATCGCGGCGTAGATGTGGCGGGGCTCGACACCCAGCAGCGAGGGGGCGTACTTGCCCTCGGTGAGCGCTCCACCCGCCGCGGCGACGTTGTGGCACATCGCGCAGTTGATGCGGAACAGCTCGGCGCCGTGTGCGACGTCGCCTTCTCCGGAGATGACTTCGCCCTCCGCGATGGCGGGGCCGCCGCCGACCTGCTGCACGTAGTCGGCCATCGCGAGGATCTCCGGCTCCGTGAACTGCACGGGCTTCTGGGGTGCCTGCGGGCCGGTCATCTGCAACGGCATGCGACCGGTGCCGACCTGGAAGTCGACCGCCATCGCGCCGACGCCGTACAGGCTCGGGCCGTTCGCCGTGCCCTCAAGGTCGAGACCGTGGCATGTGGCGCAGTTGGCCTGGAACAGCTTCTTGCCGTCTTCGACGGTCAGTGATGCGGTGGGCGCGTCGTTGCCTGCGGCCATCGCGGCGGATGCACCCGCGTAGGCGCCGCCGGTCAGCAGCAGGCCGATGCCGATGAGGGCAGCCGCGGCGAAGGGACTGCGGCGGCCGGAGCGGCGCTTCTTCTCACGTGCCATGGTCGATTCAAGCTCCGCTTCTTTATCGCAGGAAGTAGATGACGGCGAACAGGGCGATCCACACGACGTCGACGAAGTGCCAGTAGTAGGACACGACGATCGCGGTCGTCGCCTCCTTGTGGCCGAAGTTCTTGACGGCGTAGGCGCGGCCGATCACCAGCAGGAAGGCGATGAGTCCACCGGTCACGTGCAGGGCGTGGAAGCCGGTCGTGATGTAGAACGCCGACGCGTACGAGTCAGCGGAGATCGGCATGCCCTCGGCGACGAGCGTCGCGTACTCCCACACCTGACCGGAGACGAAGATCGCGCCCAAAACGAAGGTGAGGAAGAACCACTCGACCATGCCCCAGCGGCGGCGCCCCGTGGCGCGCGACGTGTAGGGCTGGAAGCGCTCGGCCGCGAACACACCCATCTGGCACGTCACGGACGAGAGCACCAGGATGATCGTGTTCACGAGCGCGAACGGGATGTTCAGCAGAACGGTGCGCTCGGCCCAGAGGTCGGGCGACAGGTTGCGCAGCGTGAAGTAGATAGCGAAGAGGCCGGCGAAGAACATGACTTCGGAGCCGAGCCAGACGATCGTGCCGACGGCAACCGAGTCCGGCCGCTTGATGTTTCGCGCCGGCGGGGCATAGGTCACTGAGGAGGTCGTCACGTGCTCCATTATGGCCGAACTCGGCCGCCGATTTTCGCACTCCGACCCATGTCGTTCCCCGCGTCTGAACTTAGGATCACCTAAGAACCACCTGCCAAATCACCCTGAGTACGCGGTGTCTACGCCGTCGTTAGGATCGCTTCCATGACCGATGCGACAGCGGATGAGACGACCTGGCCGGATGTCCTCGAGACTCTTCTCTCTGGTCGGGACCTCAGCGTGTCGGAGTCGACCTGGGCGATGACGCAGGTGATGGCCGGTGAGGCGACGCCCTCCCAGCTCGCGGGATTCCTCATCGCCCTGCGCGCCAAGGGTGAGACGGTGGACGAGATCGTCGGCTTCCGCGACGCGATCCTGGATGCGGCGTTGCCGCTGCCAGTGTCGTCGGACGCGCTGGACATCGTCGGAACGGGCGGTGACCGCTTCGGCACGGTCAACGTGTCGACGATGGCCTCGATCGTCGCCGCGGCGACCGGAGTGCCGGTCATCAAGCACGGAAATCGTGCGGCGAGCTCGTCATCCGGTTCGTCGGATGTCCTCGAGGCGCTCGGCGTCTCGCTCACTCTCGAACCTGAGGCGGTCGGTGAGGTGCTGCAGCGCGCCGGCATCACGTTCGCATTCGCCGGAGCGTTCCATCCCGGCTTCCGCCACGCCGCAGCGACCCGCCGCGAACTGGGTGTCGCGACCGTCTTCAACTTCCTGGGTCCGCTGTGCAACCCGGCCCGCGCGGAGGCGAACGCCGTCGGCGTCGCGCATCTGGAGCGGGTGCCGCTCATCACGGGAGTCTTCCGCACACGAGGGGCGACGGCGCTCGTGTTCCGTGGTGACGACGGACTCGACGAGCTCACGACGACGGGGCACAGCCGCATGTGGGAGATCAGCCGTGGTGACATGCACGAGCACGACATCGACCCCCGCGACCTCGGGATCCCCCGCGCATCCATCGACCAATTGCGCGGCGGCGACCCCCACCACAACGCCGACGTGGTCAGGCGTGTGCTGGCGGGCGATCCGGGACCGGTGCGCGAGATCGTTCTGCTCAACGCCGCGGCCGGCATCGTCGCCTACCGGCTCTCGAAGGATGCGGCGCAGGCGCAGCGTCCGATCATCGAGCGACTCGCCGAGGAGCGCGAACGCGCGGCCGCGGCGATCGACGACGGCCGCGCGCAGGCGAAGCTCACCGAATGGGTCGAGGTCACGCGCGTACTCGGTTGACGGTCACGCTGACGGTGGCGGTGACGGTGGCGCACGCAATCACTCGGACGGCACACATTCACGGTTCGCGCGATGGCGCGGGAGGCGACGCCCCCGATAGTTTGGGCGTGTCATCGACCCATCGAGTCCGGGAGGTCACCATGTCCGATGAAGCCGTCACCGTTGAGGTTCCCGCCCGCAATCTCGGGCTCGTGAAGGGGTTCGGGGTGCTCGGCATCCTGGGCGGCATCGCCCTCATCGTGGTGGGGATCATCGTCTGGATCATGGTGTCCACGCAGCTGCGGGCGGAGAACATCACGATCCCCGATGACGCGATCGCCTTCCAGGGCGCGACGGTCCAGGGGCCGCTGACCGCGTACGTGCAGGCCGACATCATCCAGACGCACGCCCTGCACGCCTCGGGCGGCAAGACCTACGCGGAGCTCGCGCAGGACGACCCGGTGCGCGCGACCATGATGAACGCATCCTTCCTGCGCGCATCGCTGTTCACGTCGGTCGTCTCGTTCGGCGTCGCCGCCTTCGCGATGGGCGTGGGCATCCTCTTCATCATCGTCGGGTGGGCGCTGCACCGGCTCGCCTCGGCGCCCGTCGTGGTCAAGCGTTCCGGGATCGCGGGAGCGTCGCCCGCACCATGATGCCCGTGCCGAGGTTCTGACGTGGACCCGGTCGCCGCGCTCACCGAGATCGCGACCCTGCTCGAACGCGAGCGGGCGTCGCGATACCGGTCGAAGGCATTCCGCTCGGCTGCCGCGGTGCTCGCCGATCTCCCCGACGAGGTCGTGCGGGACCCGGCGCGGCTGCGGCGTGCGAAGGGCATCGGGGACTCGACGTTCGCGGTGATCCAGCAGGCGCTCGCGGGCGACGTGCCCGAGTATCTCGCCGAGTTGCGCGAACGCTACGACGTGCGTCCCGGCGGTGAGTTGCGCGCCCTGCTGCGGGGAGACCTGCACAGTCACAGCGACTGGTCGGACGGGCTCGCGCCGATCGAGCTGATGGCGCAGACGGCGCGCGAGTTGGGACACGAGTACCTCGCACTCACCGACCACTCTCCACGCCTGCGGGTCGCGAACGGACTCTCGCCCGAGCGGTTGCGTGCGCAGTTGGAGATCCTGCCGACGTTCTCCGGCGACGGATTCACGCTGCTGTCGGGCATCGAGGTGGACATCCTCGATGACGGCGAACTCGACCAGGAGGATGCGCTGCTGGTGGAGGTCGACGTCGTCGTCGCGTCGGCGCATTCGAAGCTTCGGATGCCCCGGTCGGCGATGACGCGTCGCCTGGTGGCTGCCGTCTCGCATCCGCGCACCGATGTCCTCGGGCACGTGACCGGGCGCCTCGTCGAGGGGGCGCGGGGGACGCGGCCGCCGTCCGAGTTCGATGCCGCAGCAGTGTTCGCGGCGTGCGCGGCGCACGACGTCGCGGTGGAGATCAACTCCCGGCCCGAACGCCAGGACCCTCCGGATGAGCTGATCGCGCTCGCCCTCGAGAGCGGATGCCTGTTCTCGATCGACTCGGACGCACACGCCCCCGGGCAGCTTTCACTCCTCGACTACGGTGCCGAGCGCGCCGACCGCTTGGGAGTGCCGGCGGAACGGATCGTGACGACCTGGCCGCTGCCACGGCTGCGGGAGTGGCTCGCGCGGTCCCGCTGAGGGTCCCGCGGAGGCGTCCGTAGACCCTCCGTAGACTCGATGCGATGAGCACTCGAGGGACTCCCCGCCCCGCGGCGATCCCGTGGCTCATCGTCGTCGGCGTCCTCGTCGCCGCGTTGAGCCTGCGCGGGCCGATCGTCGCCCCCACGCCCGTGCTGCGTGACATCGAGAACGACCTCGACATCGGGTCGGCCGCCGCCGGGCTGCTGACGACGGCTCCGGTCCTCATGTTCGCGCTGCTCACACCATTGGCGGCCCTCGTGATCCGACGCTCCGGCGCCGAGCTCGCCCTGCTGCTCTCGCTGTCGGGCGTGCTGCTGGGCACGGTCGTGCGCGCGCTGCCCGGCTACCCTGCCATGCTCGCGGGCATGATCGTGATCGGCGCGGCGATCACGATCGGCAACATCGTCGTCCCCGTCATCATCCGTCGCGACGTTCCGCCGGAGCGGGCGGGACTCATGACCGCGGCGTACGCTGCGACGCTCAACGCCGGTTCGCTCGTGACATCCCTGCTGACCGCGCCGCTCGCATCCGTCGTCGGCTGGTCGTGGGCGCTGCTGCTGTGGGCGGCGATCACGATCGCCGGGATCGTGCTGTGGAGCGTGCACGTGCGGCGCGCGCGGGCCGCGGGAGACGAGTGGGGAGACCGCTACAGCGGGGAGCAACCGCGGGGCGGCGGGGCACGCGACCTGCCGTCCGAGGCGATCACCGGTCCGATGCCGGTGGTGGGATCGCGCACGTCGGTGCTGAGACGTCCGATCGCCTGGCTGCTGATGATCACGTTCGCCGGTCAGACGACCATCTATTACGCGCTGTCCACGTGGCTGCCCGCATTGACGGCGGATGAGTTGGGGCTCGATCGCTCGGCGGCGGGTGCGCTCGCGTCGCTGTTCCAGGGCGTCGGCATTCTCGGTGCTTTCGTCGTGCCGCTGGTGGCGCGTATCGCCCCGCCGCTCGTCCCGGCGATCGTGATCTCGGCGTGCTGGCTGCTGCTGACCGGGGGAGCGCTTGCGGCACCCGGGTTGCTGTGGCTGTGGCTCTCGTTCGGCGCGGTCGCGCACGCGGGCGGGTTCGTCGTGATCTTCGCGTCGCTCGTCGCGGTGGCGCGCGACGACGCGGAGGCGGCGGGCATGTCGGCGCTCGTGCAGGGCGGTGGGTACGCGATCGGTGCGCTCGGGGCGCCCGTGATGGGGATCGTCCACGAAGCGAGCGGCGGCTGGACGGTGCCGCTCATCGGATGCCTCGTGATCGCCGTCGTCTACTGCGTCCTGCTCCTCTCGCTGACCTGGATCACGCGAGGGCCGCGATTGCGCGCTCCATCGGGCCGCTGAGGTTCGCGCGTTCGGCGAGCGTCGACGCCCGCTGGACGGCGTCGTCGTCGAGCGCCCGCAGACGGGAATCGACGGCCGGCAGGTCGAGGTCGCGGACGACCTCCACGACGGTCGGTGCGACGGCGAGGTAGGGCAAGGCCGCGGTGATCCGCGCGCGCACCGCGTTCGACATGCCTTCGCCGGCCTCGGCGGCACGAATGATCCCGGTCAGGTCGCCGTGCGCCTGAAGCAGGCTCGCCGCGGTCTTCTCGCCGACGCCCGGCACACCGGGGAGTCCGTCGGAGGCGTCGCCGCGCATGACGGCGAAGTCGGCGTACTGCGCGGGGAGCACGGCGTACTTCGCGACGACCGTCGCATCCGTCACGACCTCGAGGTTGCTCATGCCGCGCGCCGTGTACACGACCCGCACATCGCGCGCGTCGTCGACGAGCTGGAACAGGTCACGGTCGCCGGTGACGACGTCGACGGGCATCGTGGCGGTCGACGCGAGCGTGCCGATCACGTCGTCGGCCTCGTGCTCGACCGCGCCGACGATGGGGATTCCCAGCACGCCCAGCGCCTCGCGGATGAGCGGGATCTGCGCCTCGAGCAGGTCGGGGACCTCCTCGACGTCGGGACCCGATTCGACGACGACGGCGACGCGGTGCGTCTTGTAGGAGGGGATCAGATCGACCCGCCACTGCGGGCGCCAGTCGTCGTCCCAGCACGCGACGAGGTGGGTGGGTCGATAGGTCGTCACGAGCTTGGCGATCATGTCGAGCAGTCCGCGCACGGCGTTGACGGGGGTCCCGTCGGCGGCGCGAACAGTGTCGGGCACGCCGTAGAACGCGCGGAAATACAGCGACGCGGTGTCCAGAAGCATGAGTCGGTCGGTCACGCTGCCAGCGTAGTCGTGGCGGTTCGGGCGCTCGCGGTGGACGCCGCGGGTGGAGACGGGCGAGACTGGCCGCATGGGCGGGATCCGGGTGCGTCGGCGGTGGCGGGGCGTGCCCGGTCCGAGGGGCGGCCCGATCTCCGCGCAGCGGCCGGAGGACGGAACGTGAGGGCGCCGCGCGCGGATGCCTCGTGCCCCTGCGGTTCGGGGACGCGGCTCGATGCGTGCTGCGGTCCCGCGCTCGCGGGCGTTCCTGCGGTGACCGCCGAGGCCCTCATGCGCTCGCGCTACACCGCTTTCGCGGTCGGTGATGAGGAGTATCTGCGGGCGTCGTGGCATCCGGGAACCCGGCCTGCGGATGTCGCGCCGGACCCGGACACGCGGTGGGTCGGGCTGCGGATCGTCGCTGTCGAGGGTGGAGGCGTCGATGACAAGCGGGGCACCGTCGAGTTCGAGGCGCGCTGGTGTCAGCGCACGCGGCAGGGTATGCAGGAGGGCGTCCTGCACGAGCGCAGCCGCTTTGTGCGGCAGAGCGGTCGGTGGTGGTACCTCGACGGACGAGTGTCGTGACGGCGAATCAGACCGGCTCGCTCAGCTCCTCGTGGATGCGGCGCAGATCCTCCAGGAGCGAGCCGATGAGGATCCAGTGGTCGGCCGAGGGCGTCGCGACGTGCAGCGGCGAGGTGAGCGCCGGCTCCGCCCGTTCCGGTTCGGTCCGCCCCGCGCTGCCCGGTGCGGCGGTACCCACGGCATCGACCGTGCGCCGCACGTCGTGCGCGGCGCGGCGCAGCTGCTCGGCGATCGCGTGGACGGTCGGTTCCCGGTGGAGCGTCGCCTCGTAGCGGTCATACGTCGCGCGCGTCATCCCGATCGTCTGCGTGACCGCGGGATGGATGCGCTCCAGCGCCGTCGTCGTCTCCGTCAGGTGCGCGCGGTGCCGCCCGCCGCGCGGGTTCAGGGCGAGCGAGTCGACGGCCGTCTCGATCGCCGTGTCGGCGGCATCGCGCATGGGGCGCAGCAGCCGCGCGTGGAGGAGGAGTTCCTCCAGCGCTACGCGGTCCTGAGGGTTCACGAGCGCATCCGCAAGTCGCTCGAGCGTGGCGGCGAGTTCTTCGGCGAGTCGCTGCACCGACTCCCGCGCGGGAGTGACGGCGACCGGAGGGACGACGATGACGTTGACGACGACGCCGATCGCGGCCCCGATAAGGGTCTCCAGGATGCGATCGAGTGCGTAGTCGGGGGTCGCCGTGCCGAGAGTCAACACGAGCAGTGCGCTGATCGCGACCTGATTGCTCGTGCCGGCCGTCATCCGCAGCGCCCAGGCGACCAGGAGCGCCACGACGATCGCGACGAGCACGACCCACGCCGTGCCGCCGAACGCGATACCCAGCACCGACGCGATCACGACCCCCGCCACGACACCCACGGAGCGTTCGATCGCCTTCGCGAACGACTGGTTGAGGCTCGGCTGAACGACCAGAAGTGCGGCGATGGCGGCGAACACGGGGGCGGGGCCGGGGACGAGCCAGCCCGCGACGAGCCACGCGGCGATGGTCGCGACGGCAGACTTGACAACCTGCAGCAGCGGCGTGCGCCGCGTCGCCCGGACGGCGGAGGTCATACGCATGACGCAACGGTAGACCGTCGCCGCGGCCGCCACCGCGTGCACCGCGGAACATCCGGCCCGTTCGCGCGGTTGCATCGGGCATGAGCCCCCGCCCCGTCGACGTCGTCGTGATCGGCGCGGGCCAGGCGGGGCTCTCAGCGGGGTATCACCTGCGCCGCCGGGGGTATCTCCCCGCATCCGAGAGCGCCACGGATGCGCCGAGCTTCGTGATCCTTGACGCGAACGAGCATCCCGGGGGAGCGTGGCAGCACCGGTGGTCGTCGCTGCGGATGGCGACGGTCAACGGCATCCATGAACTTCCCGGATCGCCCGTGCCCGACGTCGACCCGCGCGCGTCCAGCCGCGACGTCCTGCCGCCGTACTTCGCCGGATATGAGGATCGATTCGGGCTGGCCGTTGAGCGCCCCGTGCGCGTCCGTGCCGTGCGCCGCGCTGACGACGACCCGCACGGGCGACTGCTCATCGAGACGGACCGCAGGGAACCCGACGGCGGGGACGCCGGTCGTGAGGACTCTGCGCGCGAGGACTCTGCGCGCAAGGATTGGGCGGCGAAGTTCGTCATCAACGCGACGGGAACGTGGACGCGACCGTTCTGGCCGCACTATCCGGGTCAGGAGCGTTTCCGGGGCAGACAGCTGCACGTCACCGACTACGTCTCCGCCGAGGAGTTCGCGGGTCAGCGCGTCGTCATCGTCGGCGCGGGGGTCTCGGCCGTGCAACTGCTCGACGAAATCTCCCGCGTCGCCGACACGCTGTGGGTGACCCGCAACGAACCGCAGTGGCGCGACGACGCGTTCGACATTCCGGCGCGGATCGCGGCGATCGCGGGTGTGGAGGAGCGCGTGCGCCGCGGACTGCCGCCGGGCAGCGTGATCGCCGTGACGGGGATGCACTGGACCCCATGGGCGCGCGACGCAGAGGGGCGGGGAGTGCTCGTTCGGCATCCGATGTTCACGGGCATCGAGGAGGAGGGCGTCCGGATGCCCGACGGATCGTTCGAACGCGCCGATGTCATCCTCTGGGCGACCGGGTTCCGCGCCGAGATCGCACACCTCGCTCCGCTCGGCTTGCGCACGCCGGAGGGCGGCATCCGGGTCGCCGATGGGCGC